>Ga0068859_100008971_pt1 | contig 10099 bp, 7 predicted proteins | sample KBSSwiS22_FD_66585 | JGI IMG/M metagenome (GOLD analysis project Ga0068859, IMG submission 66585) | Switchgrass rhizosphere microbial communities from Kellogg Biological Station, Michigan, USA - KBS Switchgrass S2-2 | ecosystem: Host-associated > Plants > Roots > Rhizosphere > Soil ...
CCGTTTGACACGATTCATGTCAGTTGAAATAATCCCATAGGGAAAAACAATCGATGCGGTACATCATACACGGGGCGGGAGCGGTTGGAAGTCTACTCGGCGGAATGCTGGCGGAGGGTGGCGCCGATGTCGTGCTCGTCGCGCGCGCGCCACATGCCGCAGCGGTGAATGAGCGCGGTCTTGTGATCCGCTCTCAGAGCGGTGATCGGCGCATCACGAACCTCAGCGCTGTCACATCCCCTGCTGAGATAAATGCAGGACGCGACGATGTGATTCTGCTCACCGTCAAGTCGGGGCAAACAGCAGCGTCAGTGCAGACGCTGCGCGAGTTCTTCGATGAACAAACGCCCATCTTCTGTGTGCAGAACGGTGTACGGAACGAGGAACTCGCCGCCCGCCGCTTCTTGCGCGTTTATGGCGCGATGGCAGGCCTCAGCGCAACGCTGGTCGGCCCCGGAATCATCGCGCAAACGCTCGATTTGCGAATAGCAGTGGGCAACTATCCTCTCGGCTGCGACGAAACCGCGGAAGCAGCAGCCGCAGACTTCGAGCGTGGAGGGTTCAAGGCGACAACCCACGAAAGCGTCATGGCCGTCAAGTGGAGCAAGCTGATCCTGAACCTGAATAATGCGACATTGGCGATAATCGGTTCCTGGGTTCAACTCGCGCGCGTCACGCCCGCTGTTGCTCATTTCATGGCTGACGTGCAGGAAGAGGGTCTTCATGTTCTTGCCTCAGCTGGGATATCGCTGGAAGACGCAAACAATCCATATAACCTTACGGACCAGGTAGCCCACTTGCGCCAGATGACGGAAGACGTTGAAAAGATTCAGCAGGCGCGAAGCCTGGAATTCGACTTGCGGACCTACCCATCGACGTTGATCGATCTCAAAGACAAACGTGGTGAGACCGAATCCGGTTACTTCAACGGCGAGATCATTCTTCTTGGGGAGAAGTACGGTGTGCCCACTCCATATAACTCGACGCTGCTCCAAACGATCGAAGAGATGAGCAGCACCGGTTCGCTGCCGGGTCGGTATGACATCGAGGAGCTGAAGGGGCTTGTCGAGCAGCGAAGAGTAAAGATCTACGACAGTCAGGGCGACAATCACTAATACCGCATACTTTTCTTGCCCGGATTGCATCTAAGTTACTCGAAAGGGTGGGAATGATGTCCGTTTCGGCAAAAAGACTTCTAATTACTGTATTTACAGCGCTTGTGCTGACCGTGGGCGGAGCCGGCGCCCAGTCGCAGCAGCTCGCACTGCGGTCGACGGACGGTCAGACGGTCAATCTGGCCGATTTTCGCGGCAAGGTGGTTGTCCTATCCTTCAGCGCGACGTGGGCCCCGCTGGTTTCAAAGGAATTGCCCGCTGTGCAGCAGCTCGCGGATCGTTATGCAGCCCGTGGAGTCGTCGTCTACTGGGTGAGTATCAACAGTCTGAAACAGGGCGCGAAGAACTACGCGTCGGATGCCGACCTGCAAGCCTTTGCGCGGCGATACGGATTGAAGGTACCCGTTTTGCGCGATCCCGAACAGGGCGTGTACAGCGCGCTCGGTCTGACCGCGCTGCCGACTATTGTCGTTGTAGACCCATCGGGCGGCATCGCTCACCGACACGTCGGCTTCGATCCGGGCCCAGGCGATTCGCTTGAGGATGTGGGTAAGGTTATTGATCAGCTGCTGAAGTAAGGCTGTAGGGGCAGGGCTTGTCCCTGCCCGGCACCCCATTACACAAGCCGGGCAGGGACAAGCCCTGCCCCTACGGTTTCTTCCCTACGACTTCGCCTCGCCATTTATCTTAATCGCCTCGGGATCCCAGTGGTAGATGCGATTATTAAAATAGCTCAGGTTGCTTAGGAGTGCCGGTCCGGCGGCCCGGAAACCGAAAGTCGCATCCTCGACCACCGGCTGACGTGACCGCACGGCCGCGAAGAAGTTTACAAAGTGGTCGTAAACGGCATCATAGTTGCGACCGACCATGTAATTGTCTGCGCCCTCGCTTCGCATGCGGCCCGTCCCCTTCGGCGACGGATACTGCTTGCGATACGCCTCGAGAAACTGCTTCTGAATCGCTTCGGGAAACGTCTCGATGGTGTAACCGGGCTCCTTGTCAGGTTGGCGCTTTGCTACACTCACGCCACTACTGCCAATCGTCATCACGCCTTCATTTCCGATGAACTTGAACTCTGAATTCTCGCCGCCCCCATCGGCGAAATTGACCTTAAGGAAAAGATTGAAGGCCGGATGATTCTTCGTCTCGGGGTAGTCATAAAGACCGAGCATGACGTCCGGCACATCGCGCCCGTCCTTCCAGAAGCGCAATCCGCCAGTGGCCATTACACGGGTCGGGCCGACTGAGCCTACGACGTAGTGCATACCCGAGAAGAGATGAACGAAAAGGTCGCCGGCGACTCCTGTGCCGTAGTCCCGATAGTTGCGCCAACGGAAGAGCCGGATTGGTTCGAATGGGCGCTTCGGCGCGCGACCAAGGAAACGGTCCCAGTCGATCGTGTGAGGCGACGCGTCCGGCGGTATCGAGTACTGCCACGCGCCGGTCGCCGAGTTGCGATTCCAAGAGGCCTCGATCGTATTGAGCTTTCCAATCGCACCCGCCGCCAGCAACTCCTTCGCCTTCTGGTAAATGAGCGAGCTTACATGCTGACTACCGACCTGGAAGATGCGACTGTTCTTCCTGGCAGCTTCTATTACCCCGTTGCCTTCGTCGATCTGCTGCACCATTGGCTTTTCGCAATACACATCCTTGCCGGCGTTCATCGCGTCGATGGAAATCTGCGAGTGCCAGTGGTCGGGGGTTGCGACGATCACTGCATCAATATCTGAACGGCTGAGAATCTCACGATAGTCGCGAGTTGTGGCGATCTGCTGGCCCCACACTTCCTTAGAGCGGATCAGCCTTCCGTCGTAGACATCGGCTACAGCGACGAGTTCCACGCCGGGCACACGCAGCGCGGAAGGAGTGATGCCCATGCCCCGTCCGCCGGCGCCGATAAGGGCGATGCGAATCTTGTCACCGGCGGAAATCCTCCGCTCCTGTGGTTCGAGCGCGAAGACTCTATCAGTCGCGCCGGCAGCAATTGTGCCGGCCGCCGCAAGCTTGATGAAGCTGCGTCGTGATGTAGTATTGCTCACTCTGCCTCCTTAGTGTCCGGATAAAAACGAAGTTACACGCCGGCAAATATCTTGTCCACGCGCTTGCTCACCTCGCGCAGGTAGGCCTCGTCCCCTCCAGGCAACTCGACAGTCAGATAGCCGGAGAACCCGATCTCGCCGATCGCGCGACGCACTTCGCGCCAGTCGATGCTGCCCTCTCCAAGCGGCACCCACTGTCTTGTTTCGAATTTGAAATCCTTCAGGTGGAATTTGGCGATGCGTCGCCCCAGCGTGCGGATCCATTCCTGGGGGAAACCGTACATAACGACATTCCCCACATCGAAATAGGCTCGAATCCACGGGCTATTGAACTGATCGACGTACTTTGCAAAGTCCGGCGCGCTCAGAAGGAACTTGTTCCAAACCTCTTCGACGGCGATGACGACACGCAGCTCACTCGCGAGCGGTATGAGTTTGCGGATCTGATCCTGCGACCGCGTCCAGGCGTCGGTATAAGTGGTCTGCGGATTGACGACCGCCGGGACGAGAAGCACCGTGTCGGCCCCCCACAGCTTCGCATTGCGCAGCGAGGTTTGCATGCCTTTGATGCTTTGCTCAACGACCGCAGGGTCACTGCTGGAGAGCGGATACCGCCAGTGATCCATATTCATGACCGAATGGATCCTCAACTTCGCCTTGTCGGATGCGTCTTTGATCGCGTCGGCTTCGCGGGGGTCCTCGACAGTTTGGGCCTCGACTGCCTCGAAGCCTACATCAACTGCCAGACGGAAGCGGTCGAAGTAGCTCATCTCCTTCGGCAGCATCGTGATGAGGACTGCTTTCTTCAGCTGAACATCGAGCGTGGAGCCGATCGAATCGCGGCTCGGTAGCAGCGTTCCGGCTGCTCCCATCGCGGTGAGAGTGCAGAATTGTCTTCGTTTCATTGCGGTTTCCTAATTATAGCGCGTTGAGGCGGATCATCTCAACGCAAAGGCGCAAGGGCGCAAGGATTTCGCTTTTGCGCCTTTGCGCCCTTGCGTCATTGCGTTAAGATCTCCGCATGGTTCAAAGACAACATGACGCATCAGCTCAAGACAGGCCCGCGCCGCTCACTGTTCTCACGGAAGAAGAGAGGCTGTTCGCCGCAAGTGTGCGGGAGTTCGCCGAAGCGGAGATCAGGCCATACGTCCGCGAAATGGATGCTCAGGGAAAACTGAGACCGGAGATTATCGCGAAGTGCTTCGAGCTCGGCCTGATGAGCATTGAGCCACCGGAGACATATGGCGGCGCCGGCGGCTCGTTCTTCATGGCCTGTCTGGCAATCGAGGAGCTGGCTCGCGTCGACGCTTCGGTCAGCGTCTTTGTCGATGTTAACAATACGCTCGTTCTCAACGCCTTTTCGCGCTGGGGCACTGAAGAACAGAAACTGGAATACATGCCACGCCTGGCGCGAGACACGGTCGGGGCTTACGCATTGAGCGAGGCCTCATCGGGCTCGGATGCGTTTGCATTGCAGACGCGCGCGGCCGACAAGGGCGATTATTACCAGCTCAACGGCCGGAAGCTCTGGATAACGAATGCGCTCGAAGCCGGAATCTTTTTGCTGTTCGCAAATGTTGATCCGAGTAAAGGTTACAAGGGCATCACCGCCTTCATCGTAGAAAAGGACTTTCCGGGTTTTTCGGTTGGACACAAAGAGGACAAGCTGGGCATTCGCGCCTCCTCCACCTGTGAGTTGCTTCTCGAAGACTGTCGCGTGCCAAAGAAGAACGTGCTCGGTGAAGTCGGCAAGGGCTACAAGATCGCTATCGAGACACTCAATGAAGGACGCATCGGGATCGGCGCCCAGATGTTGGGAATCGCGCGTGGAGCTTATGGGTGTGCGCTTGCATACACGAAAGAACGGAAGCAATTCGGTCAAACGATCTCAGAGTTCCAGGGAGTGCAGTTCCAGCTGGCTGAGATGGCTACGGAGATCGAGGCGGTCCGTCTCATGGTTTACAATGCGGCGCGCCTGAAGGACTCCGACCAACCCTACATCAAGGAGGCGGCGATGGCGAAGCTCTATGCTTCGCTTGCAGCGGAACGCATCGCCTCTCGTGCGCTCGAACTTTACGGCGGCTACGGCTACACAAAAGACTACCCAGTCGAGAAGTTCTACCGCGATTCAAAGATTGGGCAGATCTACGAGGGCACGTCGAATATGCAGCGGCAAACAATTGCCAAACTGCTGTTGGCGGAGGCGGCTGAGTAACTTTGAGTGACTTGATGAAGAGAATTGTGTTTGCCATTGCGCTTATTGGTCTCGTTGGTCTCGCCGGCGGGTGGGCGCTCACAATGGAAAGATCCGTCGACCGTGTGGTCGCAGTTACGTTTGACGATCTGCCGAGCGTGACTTCTTACAATATCCCGGCCCTTCGCGAGCTGACGAAGAAGCTGCTGCAAACCATCACTTCGAATCAAGTCCCGGTAGTCGCCTTCGTCAATGAACAAAAGCTCCATGAAGGCGGCGAACTTGCCGAACGGACGTCAATCTTGAAGATGTGGCTTGATGCCGGGGTCGAACTTGGCAACCACACCTACTCCCATCTGCGTTTCTACAATACCCCTCTCGAGAAGTTCGAAGAGGACGTTATCCGCGGTGAAGAAGTGACGAAGCAACTTCTGGCGCAGAAAGGGCTGCGGCTGCGTTATTTCCGCCATCCCACGCTCAATACGGGGCCGAATCTCGAAAGCAAACGCGCATTCGAAAAATTTCTCGCTGCTCGCGGATATGCCGTCGCTCCGGTAACGGTCGACAACTCGGAATGGATACTTGCTCGCGTGTACGCAGAGGCTAAGGCTAAGGGCGACAAGGCCCTCATGAAGCGAGTCACCGATGCGTATGTGCCTTATCTCGAGGAGATGTTCGCTTTTTACGAGAAGCTGTCGGCAGATGTGCTCGGCTACGAAGTTCGCCAGGTATTACTGGTTCACGCCAATGCGCTCAACGCGGACCATTTTGGTGATGTAGTCAGGATGCTCCGACGACGAGGCTACCGGTTCATCTCGCTCGAGGAAGCCCTCAAGGATCCCGCCTATAGTCTTCCTGACGAATACACCGGGCCGGTCGGCATTTCGTGGCTGCAACGCTGGGCGATTACAAAGGGCGGCCAGATGCGTCCTGAACCCGGCCTGCCGGAGACGATGAGGGAATTTGACAATACCTCAGCAAGTGGCTCGGATTTCAAGACAAAGACGGGGCAGAAGCAGTGAGTAGTCCCAGTGAAAGGGTAGTGGCTGGAGCTGTAGATCATCTCTCCGGCCTCAATTCCGCACAGCGCGACGCAGTGACAACGACCGAAGGACCGATCCTGATCCTTGCGGGCGCCGGCAGCGGAAAGACGCGCGCGATTACCCACCGCATCGCGCATCTGGTCGAGGGCGTCGGCATACGACCGGAGAGCATTCTCGCCGTGACGTTCACGAACAAGGCCGCAGGCGAGATGAAGGAGCGCGTCGAGCGGTTGCTGGCAGGCTACTATGAAAGTGGGCATCGCACCGGTGCGCCGCTAATTTCGACATTTCATTCGCTCTGTGTGCGGATACTGCGACGGGATATCGTGAGACTCGACCGCGGCTACACGCGCTCATTCACGATTTACGATTCCGACGATCAGCAACGACTCCTGCGAGCGGTCATAAAAGACCTCGGCTACGACGAGAAGCAGCTGACACCCCGCATTGCGAGCAGCGCGATTAGCGGGGCCAAGAACCGCGGCGAAGATCCGCAGATCTACGCGGCGAGGGCAGAACACGGGGATACGCGCCGCGAGGCAATCGCCCGTGCCTTCGCGCTCTACGAGCAGCGTCTTCACGCTTCGAACGCCCTCGACTTCGACGATCTGCTCATCCGGACGGTCCAGCTGCTCAGACATTCTGCGGAGACCCGCGCTCATTATCACGGCCGATTCCGCCACGTGATGGTCGACGAATTCCAGGACACGAACGGCATTCAGTATTCACTCACACGGCTGATCGTGGAAGGGGATCGTGCGGTCAATCTGAGCCGCGCTCCCGCGGAGTTCTGGGATAATCGAAGTCTGTGCGTTGTTGGCGACGAGTCACAGGCGATATACGGATGGCGTGGTTCGGATTTCAAGATCATTCTCGGCTTCAAGAACGACTTTCCCGGGACCAAAGTCATAAAGCTTGAGGAGAATTACCGTTCGACCAAACGCATCCTCGAGGCTGCCAATGGAGTAATCGCGAATAATAAGCAGCGATTCGACAAGGAGCTGCGCACAAGCGCGGGCGAGGGTGACAAGGTTCGCTATGCGCAGCTTCTGGACGCCGAGAATGAGGCGCGCTGGGTAGTGCGAAGAATCGAAGACCACCTCAATGGTGAACCTGACGCTCGCGTGGCCGTTCTCTATCGAACAAACGCGCAGTCCCGTCTTTTCGAAGAGGCGTGCCGGCGGGCCGGAATGCGTTATAACCTCGTCGGCGGTTTCAGCTTCTACGAGCGTGCGGAGGTTAAGGATGTCATCGCCTATCTAAAGCTCGCGCTCAATCCAAACGATTCGATCGCACTGATGCGAGCGATCAACACGCCGCCACGCGGCATCGGCAAGTCCACTATCGAAGAGATCGAGCGTCGCGCGAAAGACCTCGGGATGACAGCGTGGGAGACGATTGAGCGGATTGTCGAACAGCAGCTTCTTCCGGCGCGCTCGGTTGGCGCGCTCAAGTCCTTTCAGGGGATCATAAAACGGCTTGTCGAGAAGGCAAGCGTTGAAGGCGGCGACATTTCCGAGATCGTAAAGGCTGTGGTAGTCGATTCCGGGTACGAGCGCGCGCTCAAGGAGGAGAACACGGAAGAGGCCGAGGGGCGGTTACTCAACCTCGAGGAGCTGGTCAACGCAGCGGCCGAATCGGAGGAGCAGGGCGAGAGTTTGCGGGACTTCCTCGATCACGCTGCGCTCGTCGCGGACACCGATGACTACAACGCGGCAGCGCAGGTCACGTTGATGACGATGCACGCGGCAAAGGGTCTCGAGTTTCCGGTGGTTTTCATAGCGGGGTTGGAAGAGAGCGTTTTTCCCAACGCGAGGGTCAAAGACAGCGAGGCGGACCTCGAGGAGGAGCGCAGGCTTTGCTATGTCGCAATCACGCGGGCGGAGCGAAACCTTTACCTGACGCACGCCATGAGGCGCCGCGTTTATGGCACTGAACTGCCCGCGGAGCCGTCGCGTTTTCTCAATGAGTTTCCACATGCGCTCATACAGGATCTCTCGCCGGGGCCGAGCTGGCTGCGTTATGGAGCTCAGGGCATGGCGCGTGCCAACGAGCCAATGAAGCGCACGAGCAATTATCAGGGCAAGACTTACAACAACGCCGAGAGCGTGCGCGAATTCCTTGCGAGCAGAGGGAAGAGCGAACCTGTGAGTGCCGGCTCCGGCCTGAGGCAAGGGATGAGGGTTCGGCATGCCAAGTACGGTCAGGGGTTGATCGTCAAGCGCGAGGGCGAAGGCGACAACGCGAAGCTTACGATCAACTTCCAGGGTTACGGGCTGAAGAAGATGATCGAGAAGTATGCAGGACTGGAAGAGGCTTAACGCAAAGGCGCAAAGGCGCTAAGGCGCAAAGAGGAGTAATTTGAAGATTGGATTTGTGAGCCTTGGGTGTCCCAAGAATCTCGTTGACAGTGAGCTAATGATGGGACAGCTCGCGCGGCACGGTTACGAACTAACGACCGATCGCGAGGTCGCCGACGTGATCGTTGTAAATACCTGCGGCTTTATCGAGTCAGCGAAGCAGGAGTCGATTGATACTATCCTTGAGATGGCCGAACTGAAGGAGACTGCCAACTGCAAGAGGTTGGTAGTCGCGGGCTGTCTCGTCGAGCGCTACCGGCAGGACCTGCTCAATCAGCTTCCCGAAGTGGATGCAGTGCTCGGCACAAGTGAAATCGAGAAGATCATCGCTGCGGTTGACCCGGCAGCGGCGGCTGCGGACGACGCTGCCTTCGTCACCTCCAACGGCTGGATGACTCGTGGATTACCCACCTATCTTTACGACGAGAATACGCCGAGACTCTTGTCTACGCCGCGGCACTTCGCTTATGTCAAGATCGCCGAGGGATGTGATCACACCTGCTCGTTCTGTGCAATTCCGCAAATGCGCGGTCTTTACCGCAGCCGGCGCGGCGGGTCGATCCTGCGCGAGGCCGAAGCGCTGGCTGCACAGGGCATCAAGGAGTTGGTTCTGATATCTCAGGATTCAACACAGTACGGGCTCGATCTTGGTCTTAAGGACAGTCTGGCGGATCTTGTGCGCTCACTTGCGCAGATCGACGGCATCGAGTGGATCAGGATCATGTACACCTATCCCAATTCGCTTAGCGACGCCACTCTGCGCGCGATGGCCGACGAGGAGAAAGTATGCAGCTATCTCGATATGCCGCTGCAGCACGCGAGCGGAGCGGTGCTCAAGCGAATGCGTCGCGGCGGCAATCGCGAGATGCTTGAAAGGCTTCTAAGTCGCGCGCGCGACATAGTGTCCGGCATTACCTTGCGCACTACTTTCATTGTAGGCTTCCCGGGAGAGACGGATGAGGAATTCGATGAGCTCTTGCGGTTCCTTCGCGACATCGAATTCGACCGCGTCGGCGTCTTCACTTATTCGGATGAGGATGGAACGCACGGCTATGACCTTGAAGGCAAAGTGCCGGCGCGTGTCATGCGATCACGCCGGGCGAAGTTGATGCGCGAGCAGGCGCGCATTTCGAAGCGAAAAAACCGAGCCATGGTCGGTCAACGCTTCCGGGCGCTGCTGGAAGGCGTTTCGGACGAGAGCGAGCTGCTGTTGCAGGCGCGACTCGAATCGCAGGCGCCGGAGGTTGACGGACAGGTGCTCGTCAATGACGTGCCCGAAGGGTTCACTTCTCTGCCGGGCGATTTCGTCAACGTCGAAATCACAGCCGCGCACGAATACGATCTGGTC
>Ga0068859_100008973_pt1 | contig 10098 bp, 10 predicted proteins | sample KBSSwiS22_FD_66585 | JGI IMG/M metagenome (GOLD analysis project Ga0068859, IMG submission 66585) | Switchgrass rhizosphere microbial communities from Kellogg Biological Station, Michigan, USA - KBS Switchgrass S2-2 | ecosystem: Host-associated > Plants > Roots > Rhizosphere > Soil ...
GAAAGCACGTGGGTGGTGAACTGGGACAATCGCGAAGTTGGATGGGTGTCGGCAACCGACACGCGCGGCACGGCGATCGCGCGGTTCCGCGCAACGGGGCCCGTCGGAGATCATCCGATCAAGGTCTATACGGGCTACATGGGTCAGGGTTATCTGAATCACGAGCAGGCGCCCAACGCGTACTTGCCAAGACCAGGTTTCAATTTTCGCGTGACGCCGGGCTCGGCCGTCACCGCGCCGGCATACGCAGAGGCGTACCACCGCGCTTCGGCGCCCGAGCAAAAAAGCGGAGCGGCGATGGTGGCGATTACTCCGCTGCAAGGTGCGGTGCTGACGCGCGCCACGGTGCAGGGTGATGGCCTGCCGGCGAACGCGCACGTGTCGCTGGTGTGGGGCACACAAGCGGGCAGCCGCGTCACCGATACGGGCTTCGCGCCCAAAGAAACCGAGCTGACAACCTTCAACGTGGGAGCAGACGGACGATTCAACGTGCCGGTGACGATTCCGGACGATCTCGGCGGCCGCCACACGATCTCTGTCAGGTCGGGCGACAAAACGCTGGCGCAAACCATTTTCATTCTGGAAACGAGCATCGTCAGCATCTCGCCGACATCGGGTCCGCTTGGAACACCGGTCAGCATTCACCTGAAAGGCGTTGGCTGGACCGATGTCGACAACATCTACGTGCTGACGTACGACAACGCCTACATGGGTTACGCGTGCGGGTTCAACAGTCAGGGAGACGTGGTCGTCAATTTCACCGCCGCCGGCGCGCCCGGTGTGCACCTGATTGATTTCTATCCGGGAATTTATCAGGGGCCTGCCGACGGTCAGCAGTTGTATCGCCTGCCTCAACTCACCTACGCCGACGATCACCCGGGAAACAAGATTCCTGCGCTGAGGTTTGCGTTTCAGGTAACAGCCGCGCAATGAACCCGGATCTTTTTGACCTGCTGGAGCAGACGTCCTCCTCAGAGGGGCCGGGTGCAGGCCTCGATCTGTTGATCCGCAAACTCCGCGAAGAGAAACGCTACCAGCAGATCTTCGAAATCCGGCTGCTTCAGAAACGCCACGCGCTTGGCCTGCCACTCATTTTTTCCGGATCGATCGCAGATTTACCGCCCGAGCATCGAGATATATATCAAGCCGCCGTCACGGAAGCGGCACGTGAAGCCGGCACCTCCTACCTGGCGGATGGCGACATCGTCAGAGCCTGGCCGTACTTTCGCGCTATCGGCGATCCCGAGCCGGTTGCGGCAGCCATCGAGCACGTGCACTCGAGCGAAGAAGCCGAGCGCGTGCTGGCGATTGCGCTGGTCGACGGCGTCAGCCCTCGCAAGGGCTACGAGCTGCTGCTGGAACACCGCGGCGTCTGCCAGGGAGTCGATTTCGTGATCAATTGCGCCGACCGCGCAACCCGCGTGATGTACTTGCAGATTCTTGTTCGAGTGTTTCACAGCCAGTTGCTTGCTCACCTGAAAGATGCGGTGAGCGTAGTGGAAGGCGAAACGCCGGCGACGAGAAGTGTCCGGGAATTGATCGCGGGCCGCGATTGGCTGTTCGAGGGCGGGCGCCTGTATATCGAAAACTCTCACCTTCAGTCGATCCTCCAGGCCAGTCTCGAGCTCGAGGATGCTGAAACCATGGGCCTGGTGTTGGAGCTGGCCGAGTATGGCCAGCGCCTCGATCCGATGTTCCAAAATCCGGCCGCGCCGCCGTTCGAAGATCCCTTCGTCGATCACGCGGCGTATCTGCGGGCGCTGCTGGGCGAGAACGTGGAGGAAGCTGTCGCCCACTTCCGCAAAAAAGTGGCGGCATCGGTTCCTGGCTCCGCCCAGGTATTGGTGGGGTTGCTGGCGCGCATGGGACGCCACGCAGAAGCTCTTCAAATCTCACTCGAACAGTTGGGCGGCGAGGCGGACGGCGATTGCCCGTCGGCGGTGCAGCTCTGCCAGATGGCCGGCGACTACCGGCAACTGCGTGAGGTCGCGCGAAAGAAAGGCGATTTTGTGGGATTCGCGGCGGGAATCATCCACGGATCGCCAGTCATGAAGTAGCGGCCGCGCGCAGATAAAGTCTGCGCCTGGGCAGTTTTTAGAACGAGTCCTTCTCAAGTCGTTCGAGTTTTCTCACCGACGCGATGGCGGTCGCTTTGCTATCCGATGTTTTATGCGGATCGGCCAGCGGCAGAATTTCTTACCTTCACGCCTCGAATTTTTCAGCCTCGGCGGCCTCCTGAGGATCTGGTGGACGCCGCGCGTGGTTGAGCTGCCGTGGATCGTCGCGTCGGCGTCGTTGCTTCTGCTCAGCTGCTGGGATCTGTTCGACGGAGCCGGGCGCATGGACTTCATCGTGATGGGCCTGGCGGGCTACGAGCTGGTGATTGGGTTCACCGAAGAGGGCGGCCAGGCAACGAATTTCGCCAACCCGTCAGCGACGACGGAATAAGCATACCGAACCAACTTCTCGCACTGCTGCCGGCGTGTTACCATCCGCCGGTCTAACCACGCTACTCCCCCAAGAGTGCGATCTCACGAGGTTGTCCATGGCGCACGACGTGTTTATCAGCTATGCATCGAGCGACAAAGTTGTCGCCGACGCGGTTTGCTCACAGCTCGAATCAATTCACCGCATCAGGTGCTGGATCGCCCCGCGCGACGTCACACCGGGCGCATCGTGGGCCGAGTCCATCATCGACGCGCTGGACGGTTCGAGGATCATGGTCTTGATCTTCAGCAGCAACGCGAACGCCTCGATGCAGATCGAGCGCGAGGTCGAGCGCGCCGTGCATAAGGGCATCAACATCATCCCGCTCCGCATCGAGAACGCGATGCCCACCAAGACGCTCGAGTATTTCATCAGCGCGCCGCATTGGCTGGATGCGCTGAGCACGCCGCTCGAGTCGCACATCAACAAGCTGGCGGCAAGCGTGAAAGCGCTCCTCGCGAAGCAGGCGCCGACCATCACACCGCAATCGGTGGACCGCATATTGCCCGCCGCGCCCCTTTCCGCCACGCCGTCTGCCGTCACCGTGTCGAAGGCGGCGCCGCAGCAGCGCTCCACGCTCGTTCCGATGCTGATCCTGGCGGTGGTTGCGGCCGGTGGTGTCGGATTTGGAATCCGATCAAGCTTTCGACCTCCGCAGAATTCCGTGAGGGGTCCGGCGTCCGTGGCGACGCCAGCAACCGCGATTCCGGCATCCGCCCCGGTCGTTCCGAAATCGGCAGTCGCAACGGCGATGCCGCCAGCGACGGCATCAATCCCGGCGGCTGCGACAGCTACGTCTGCTCTCCCAGCTCCGATTGCCAAACCCTTTCCAGGTGCCCCGGAAGAAAATCCGGCGGGCGTCGCAGCCGCGCGGAACCCGAGCCTGTTCATTGAGCTGGCCAACAACCTTTCGGAGGGAACGCTCACGCTGGAGGTCGATGGCCAGAAAACGTGGACGCAGAAGCTCGGTGCCAACGCGAAGGGTGGCGCGGTGAATCTCGCCAAAGGCCCGCATAAAGCGACCGTGACCCTGCTGAATCCCGAAGGCAAGATAAAAGAGACCAAGACGACGTCTCTGAACGTCGAGCCCGGAAAACCACTCACCATGAAGGTCCGGCTGTCGCGTTTCAAAAAGGACCTGGAGCTCCAGACTCAGGCAGGCAAGCCGGTGACAAAGGAGGCAGCTCTCCCTGCAAAGGCCAGCGCCGTCAACGACGCGAAGACGAACGCCGCAGCGAGCAAGCCGGTGGCGGGCAAGCCGTAGCTCGTGCCGCGAGCATTCGGGTTTGAAGAAGGCAGTCCGCTGTCCCTCGTCATCGGGGTTACAGGACACCGCGATCTTCGGGCCGAGGATACTGGTCGCCTCGAGGCGGTGTTCGAAGCCGCGCTGCTCGATATTCACCGCAGATATCCCAAATCGTCGGCGGTGCTGTTGTCGGCGCTCGCCGAGGGCGCCGATCGGCTTGCTGCGGCCGTCGCCCTGAAAGTCGGCGTTCGATTAATCGTGCCGCTGCCGCTGCCGCAGGCGCTTTACGAACAGGACTTCGAAACACCTGGGGCGCGCAAAGAATTTCTGGATTTGCTCGACCGCGCCAGCGGCGTCATCCATCTGCCGCTCCTTCCCGGGATCACCGAAGAAGCCGTGCGGCGGCCTGGCCATGATCGGGATCGGGAGTACGCAAAAGCCGGCGCCTACATCGCCCGCCACAGCCAGATTTTCTACGCGTTCTGGGATGGCACGCCACCGGCCGCCGACAAGATCGGCGGCACCGCCCAAACGGTCAGCTTCCGGCTCCAGGGGGCGCCGGCGCCATACGCGCCACATCAGCGGACGGTCGTGTTTGCCACCACGACGGGTCCGGTCATTCATATCGAAACCCCCCGCCGCAGCAATCCGGCGTCGGGTTCTTTGACGTGCACGAGCCGAGTCCTTCTTCCGACCGATGGAAGCCACGATTCGTTCGAAGAAATCTGTCGGCGTATGGATGTGTTCAACCGCGATGCTCACGATCTTCGGAAGAGGCTGCAGGCCGCGGAGGAGAAGAGCCAGGCGCAACTGCTGAACTGCGACATCCCATCAACGCCTATCCTTCTGAAATCGCTGCCCACGGGGTGCCAGCGAATCGTGAGTCAATACGCCACCGCTGATGGGCTCGCCGTTCATTTTGGAATCCGGACCCTCTCGACGTGGAAATGGGTGTCACTAGGCATGGTCGCGGCGGCACTGTCTTTCAATCTCCACGCCGCGTTTTTTCTGGTGCACCACGAGACTCCCGCGTCGTTCTCTGGGGCGGTTGCGACTCTTCCGTGGTTTCTGATCCTCTTTTTGGCGCTCTCGTCGTTCACGGCCACCTGGCTCTACGGGCGCGCGGAGAAACAAGAGTTTCAGACGAAGTATCAGGATTACCGGGCTCTCGCGGAGGCACTGCGCATCCAGTTGTTCTGGCGGATCGCCGGTCTCGGCGATTTCGTCGTGGAGAACTATCTGAGAAAGCAGCGGAGCGAACTGGAGTGGATACGAAGCGCCCTGAAGTCGTGGGACGTGCTGACCACGGCCGCCGAATCGACGCAGACAAGTGCTCCAATACCCGCCTCAGAGCGCTTCCGCCTCGTCACGCTGTGGATTCGGGATCAGCGCCGCTATTTCGCGTCCAAGGCAAGATCCGAAGAGGAGAGGCTCCGGACAGAAACTACCGCAGTGGAGTGGCTCCTGACACTCAGCGGCGGCCTGTCGGTTCTGCTGGCGCTGATTCTCTCAATCCCGTTCGCGGCCAGCTTTGCGCCCATGCCGCGATTGCTGGCTCTGGTTCCTGGCCATTGGGGATACGGCTCCTTTATCTTCGCCATTCCGATTCTCGCAGTCAGCGCCGGCCTGCTGCATGGATATGGTCACCAGCTGGCCAGAGCTGAACACATCAGGCAATTCACGCGCATGAGCGAGCTTTTTTATGCGTGCGAGCAGGAGCTGGAGAAGCTGTTGCGCGACGACCGGCACGACGCTGCCGCGGCCCTAGTACGACATTTGGGCATTGAAGCGCTCGATGAGAACGGCGACTGGTTGATCCTGCATCGCGAGCGGCCGCTCGAGGTGCCTCCGGGCTGACGGATAACGACCTTGTCGGGTCGTGCCCCATCATTGAATGGGAACGGATCTGCTGCCCTACAATATTTCACGCCGCTACACGCAACAGAGCCGCGAACCAAAGGTACAGGAATTGCTTTCTGGGACGAGCATGAAGTCAGCCCCCACGACCGTCCCACTGACCGCACGCGCCGAAGACAGCCGAGTACGGGAGACCGCCAGTACCACGGACTCAGCCAAAACCTCGGAAAGCCGGGACCCTTCGACGCGCCAGGAACGGGCGCCGGAGCTGGTGGAGGCGTTACTTCGCAGGCACGCCTGGATCGTCCACGAAATCGAGTAGCCATCGGACTGTCCGGAAGAGTCCCGATGCTCATCCTGCCGTTAACGGTAGCTGTTAGACTTTCAGGATGATGCGGATCTCAGCTTCGAAGAACTTCTTCACGATCGTCCCGCTGGCCTTGGCTGCGTGGCTGTGCTCGAGTGGCGCCGTCATGGCGCAGCAGCCGGCGTCGGCGCCGGACGCGCAGGCGATCTTTGCGGGAAGCTGCGCGACGTGCCACTCGGGCGCGCAAGACTCGCGCGCGCCGAGCCTCGAGGCTCTGCATCAGCATTCTCCAGAGTCCGTGATTCAGGCGCTCACCGGCGGCGTCATGCGCGGACAGGGTGCGCATTTGACCGGCGCGGAACGCCGCGCCCTCGCGGAGTTTGTCACCGGCCAGAAGCTCAGCGAGAAAACGCGGGACACGAGCATCGGTCGCTGCCCCGCGCCGCCGGCCAAGTTCGATGCGTCTCGGCCCACATGGAACGGCTGGAGCCCCACTCCGGAGAATTGGCATTTTCAACCTGCTGCTCAGGCAGGCCTGACCGCCGCACAGGTTCCGAATCTCAAGTTGAAATGGGCGTTCGGGTACCCAGATATCGCGGTCGCCTGGGGACAGCCAACTGTCGCAAGCGGGCGCGTCTATGTCGGATCGCAAAACGGCGACGTCTACGTGCTCGACGCAAAAACCGGCTGCACCTACTGGACGTTCGTGGCCGGCGCAGGCGTGCGCACGTCCATCATCATCGGGCCGCGCAAGGCCTCGCAGGGAGTACCGGCGGGACATAACGCCTATTTCGGCGACATGAATGGCTTCGTCTATGCGGTCGATGCGGACACCGGCAAGGTGATGTGGCGGATGCAGGTCGACGAGCATCCACAAGTCCGGCTGACGGGTACGTTCACGCTTTTCGAGGACCGTCTTTACGTGCCGGCCGCTTCCTGGGAGGAAATGTCGTCGTCCGATCCGAAGTACGAGTGCTGCACGTTCCGAGGCAACCTTTCGGCGCTCGACGCCGCCACGGGAAAAGTTTTGTGGAAGACCTACACGATTGCTGACACGCCGAAGGTGATCGGCACCAATACTCAAGGCACAAACATCTTCGGTCCGTCCGGCGGCGGCATCTGGACCACTCCGACGATCGATGCCAAGCGCGGTCTCATCTACGTCGGCACCGGCAATACGTTCAGCGGCCCGGACCAGCCGCTCACCGACTCGGTCCTTGCAATCGAAATGAAAACCGGCAAGGTGCGCTGGTCGTTTCGAGGAGTGGAAGGAAGCGACGTCTCCTCCGGTTTCTGCAGATTCGTCGTCGGCTGCAAGAATGGACCAGACCTGGATTTTGGCGTGACGATGGTCCTCGGCCATTTGCCTGACGGCAAGGACGCGGTCTTCGCCGGCCACAAATCCGGGATCGGTTTCGCTCTCAATCCCGATACAGGCGCGGTGCTCTGGAAGTACAGAGCGGGTCTTGGCGGTACTTTCGGCGGGATGCAATCGGGCACGACGTTCGACGGCAAGAACGTGTATTTTCCGAACTCCGACATCACCAATCCAGCACCCGCACCGGGCGGCCTTCACGCGGTCGATCCAGTGACCGGTCAGCGTGTGTGGTACACGCCCCCCGTGCCGCCGTTATGCGGAGAGCCGCGGAACGGGTGCAGCAGCGCGCTGTCGGCTGCCATCACTGCCATCCCCGGTGCAATCTTCGCCGGCTCGAACGATGGCGGGATGCGCGCCTATTCCACGAAGGACGGATCGATCTTGTGGACCTTCGACACCAATCGCGATTTCCAAACCGTCAACGGCGTTCCGGCCAAAGGCGCCTCGATCCTCGGTCCGGGGCCTGTGGTGGCAGCTGGGATGCTGTTTTTCAATTCAGGCTACGGACAAAACAGAGGCCGGCCTGGAAATGTTCTTCTCGCGTTCGGAGTCGAGTAACTCGGGCGGTTTCGGTCACTTCACAATGGCCGGGGTGTGGGCCGAGTTTCGCAACTGGATTGTCTAGCGTTCACCAATCCACATACTTGGAAAACTGCTGAAGGCCGGGATCTCGAGTTGATGGCGGCTGCGAAAGGGACCTCCGCCTGGGGGATCGCGAGCCTCGTGCTGCTGCTCGGGGGACGCGGGTTCGGGGAATTCAATCTTTACCTATACGACTACACTGGCAGACCATGGATCTCGTTCGCCGTCGCTAACCAGATTTGCGTTGTCGTCCTGCTGGCAGCGGTCGTCTGCGGCGTCATCGCGATGCGGCGCGGGAGCAACTGGTGGGGGCTGACGGTTGCCCCGGCGCTGCTGTTCGCCGTTATTTACTTCTTCGGCGATCTCTAGAGAAGTGCCGCGTGCCCAGGCCGGGTCGAAAGAAACACCGTTCGTGAGAATCCCTGCCTCTCAGCCAACTGGGGCGCAGCGGGTGCGGCTTATGCAACGACGGACCTCTTGACGGAACGCTCCTTATCCATGCGTTTGATCGTTCTTTCCACGACCACCCTCTTCTTTGGAGCCTTGCTCGTGCTTTACGGCACGCTGCTAGCCTGGAAGCCAGATTTGCTCCTTAAGTTTCACGACACGTTCGTCGATCGTGGTCGGAACAGGAACGCATCTTGGCGGAAGAATGTGTACAACCCCGACTACAAACTGCTAGGCGTAGCATTTTGCGTCTTTGGCTTGTTCATCATTTACGTCATGTTTGTGAAATTGATATCGACCCAGCGTTGTTGCTGAGCGATCGGATGTTTGAGGAACGAGCTCGCGCCGAACGTGCAATGGAGGGGCTTGCGTCTGCCGACGGAGACGACATCACGAGCCGCGAATGGCCCGCCGCTGCCGTCCGGATCCGTGATGCCCGGTTACTGGTTGGCTTGAGCGAAAAAGAGGTAGCACACCGACTCGGCATCGGCCTGGACAGCTATTGGGATCTCGAATTTCATGACGACGAGATCTTTACCGTAGTGTCTCTGAAAACACTCGAGCAGTTAGGACGAGTGCTTCAGGTGGAGCCGCGAGTATTGCTGCTCGGTCCTGAAGCAGAGCGATTCCAGGAAACGGTCACATTTGCAGAGATCTCCACCCGCTTAGCGAATCAGCTTACGGAGCGCGGCCTGACAGCGGATCAACTTGGCGATATCATCGGATGGGACATCGTGAAGATTCTTCGTGACCCAAATGCCCTTTGGGATTACTACGTGGATACTCTGTTCGATATTTCCAAGAGTCTTGGGATTTGTTGGATTGACGCTGTGCCTATGTTGTAGCCCTACTTTTGCGTCGAGGCTCTGGACTTTGGGCTCTAGTGTGGAACGACTGAAGCCTCGCGCCCTCACCGCGCCACGACAAAGTCATTGGTGTAAGTCTTCGACAGGTCGATGACACCATTGCGGACCTTGGGCATTGATGTTTCGAGCACCTGAAGGACGCTGGCCGCTCCATCGCTCGTCATCATTCCGTCGACAGAGAACATCGCCCGTGAACCCTTCAATGCCTCGACGTATAAGGCGTCGTCGGCGCCGCGCAACGCCTTTGGCGTCTTATCCGCGATCTCCTGCTCGGAGTGCGACTTCATCCAGTCGAGTGTCTTGACGATCGCACGCGCCAATCGGGCGGCAGTGTCGCGATTCGTGCGCAGCCAGTCGGCACTGGAATAGAGGACCGCACTGGGGTACGTCGCGACGCCGAACGCTTCCGTCGTGCCTTCCTCCGTGCGCAGGTCCGTCAGAACGCGGATGGTGGGATTGCGCTTCTTGACCAATGTGAACGCCGGCTCCGCCAGCCAGGCCGCGTCGATTCTGCCGCTCTCGATGGCCGCAACGGCGGCGGCGCCGCTGCCGATGGCGGTGACGCTGACGGAATCGACCGGTACTTGATGGCGTGCCAGCAAGAACGTCAAGAACATGTGCGTCGAAGATCCGGGCGTGGTCACGCCGGCGATGCGCCCTTCGAGGGCGCGGATATCCCCGACCTTGGCGGCAGACTGCGGTGAAGTGACCAGGACCAGCCCCGGATAGCGCAGCATGTTGACGAAGGCGACGAACGCTCGCTGTTCTGCGGCCATTTGAATGGTGTGATCGTAGTAACCAGACACTACGTCTGCGCTTCCGCCGATGAGGGCCTGCAAGGCCTTCGCGCCACCCTCGAAGTCCTGCAGTTCGACTTCCAGGCCCTCCTCCTTGTAGAAACCAAGCTCCTGCGCCAGCGTCGTCGGAA
>Ga0068859_100008975_pt1 | contig 10097 bp, 8 predicted proteins | sample KBSSwiS22_FD_66585 | JGI IMG/M metagenome (GOLD analysis project Ga0068859, IMG submission 66585) | Switchgrass rhizosphere microbial communities from Kellogg Biological Station, Michigan, USA - KBS Switchgrass S2-2 | ecosystem: Host-associated > Plants > Roots > Rhizosphere > Soil ...
GGCCCATCGCGAGGCCGACCTGGACCCAATCGCGGGTGGCGCCATCGGGCCGGACGGCGCGCCAGCCGGCGATCATCGCCCAGGTCCAGCAAAGGACGAGCGGCGGATCGATCGTCATCAGGATGGTCCCGACGCCAAGCAGGGGCGTGGCCGTGGCGACGACCAACAGCCAGAACGAGGGGCGCGGACCGATTTCACGCGCGAGGAACCGCAACAGGAGCACGCTGGTGATGGCGGCGAACAACGGCGAAAAGAACCGCACGCCGAACGCGGTATCGCCGAACAGATGCGTCCCGGCGAATTGGATGAACGCGATGCCGAGCGGCTTGCTGTAGTACGACAGGTCGAGGTGTTTGGACCAGGTCCACTGATAGGCTTCATCCTGGCTGAGTTCGATCGTTCCGCTCGCGAGGTAGATCCAGCGGCCGGCCAACATCGCGAGGATCAGCCAATAACCGGTGGGCAGCCAGTACGCTTCGGTCTTTGCCGCGAGCACGTAGGAGTTGTCGGGCAGCTTGATCCGCCGGCCGAGCAGCAGGGGAAATTGTTTATGCCAGAGCGGGAACCAGTTTTCGCCGAGCCAATCCCAGATGACCTGCGCGGCCACGACAATGGCGAAGGCGTACCCGGCTCCGAGGATTGCGCCGACGAGGACGTCGCCGGGATAATGCACGCCGTTGTAGACGCGGGAGAAGGCGACGGCGGCGGCCATCGGCAGCATGAACCAGACGCTGCGGCGATAGAACAGGAACGCGACCATGGTGGCGGCGAACCAGTTGGCGGCGTGGGCGGACGGCATGGAACCCGACCGGGTGCAGCCGAGGCGTTCGATGACGTCGGGCAGGGCGATGCACGGGCGCGGACGGGCGAGGGCGTGCTTGATGGTGTTGACGATGAGGCCGTCGCCGATCGCGACGACGAGGATGATCATGAGCGCGCAGAGGCGCAGGTGCAGCTTGCCGGAGAAGAGGCAGACGATGGCGGCGATGAGGGCGGCGGCGGTGAACCACGGCATCGCGCCATTGCCGCCGCTCAGGAGCGGCATCAACCAGTCGAAGAGCGGGTTGCTCAACGAATGATTGATGAAATAAAACAGGCGCGTGTCGAGCGCTTGCAGCCAGTCCATGATGATTTGCGATTTACGATACGCGATTTACGCGATGCCGTGGATTATGGATGGAATTCCTGAATCGTAAATCCAATATCGCAGATCCAAAGGCCTGCCGCCTGAAAGAATAAGGCGAAGCGGCCGCTTCGCCCGATCACGTCAGTAAACGACCAGGGATTTGACCTTGCAGCCTTTGAGCTTGTCGCGGCCGTTGAGGAACTTCAATTCGATGAGGAAGCTGGCTTCGATGATCTGGGCGCCCAATTTTTTCACCAGGGCGGCGGCGGCGGCCGAGGTCCCGCCGGTGGCGAGGAGGTCGTCGACCAGCAGCACGCGCGCGCCGGGTTTGAGGGCGTCGATGTGCATCGCCACGGTGGCGGTGCCGTATTCGAGTTCGTAATCCTCTTCGTGCGTCTGGTGCGGCAACTTGCCCTTCTTGCGCACGGGCACGAAACCGGCCTGCAACTTGATGGCGGCGGCGGCGGCGAAGATGAAACCGCGGGCGTCGATGCCGACGACGGCGTCCACCTGGCCGGGCTTGAACCCATCGCACAACAGGTCGATGGCGCCGGCGAACAGGCGGGCATCGGCGAGCACGGGGGTGATATCCTTGAACTGGATCCCGGCCTTCGGGAAATCGGGGATATTGCGGATGGTGCGTTCGATCTCGGCAGGAGTGACGTTGGACATGAATTAAAAATTAAAAAGGAAAAGGGAAAAATGGAAGCGCAATCGCGCGAAACCGTCTTACTTCTTCGTTCGGCACTCTGCCTTCGGTCTTCGCTTACGCTTCCCGGTTCTTCTGGGTTTCGAGCTTCTCGATCATCTTGCGCAGTTTTTTCAGCGCGAGGTTCTGGATCTGCCGGACGCGTTCGCGCGTGACGCCGAATTTTTCACCGACTTCTTCCAGGGTCTTTTCCGTGCCGCCATCGAGGCCGAACCGATAGCGCAGGATGGTCGCTTCCCGTTCGTCGAGGTGCTTGACCATGTCCTGCAACATGCCGGTGACGGTCTTGTCCTCGAGGTTCTCGTAAGGGGTGATGGCGTTCTCGTCCTCGACGACGTCGGCAAAATTATTGGATTCGTCGTCGCCGATGGGGGCGTCGAGCGAGGCGGGGCGGATGGCGGCGAGGCGCATCTGGCGGACGCGCGCGGCGGTCATGCCCAGTTCATCGGCCAATTCCTCGTCGGTCGGCTCGCGGCCGAGTTCTTCCTGCAGCTTCATGCCGACGCGGCGCATCTTGGAGATCTTGTCGACGAGATGGACGGGCAGGCGGATGGTCTTGGACTGGTTGGCGAGGGCGCGTTTGATCGCCTGTTTGATCCACCAGGACCCGTACGTGGAAAGTTTGCCGCCTTTTTTGGGATCGAAACGTTCGACGGCTTTCATCAGGCCGATGTTGCCTTCGCTGATGAGGTCGAGGAGGGGGAGGCCGATGCCTTCGTAATCGCGGGCGATCTTGACGACGAGGCGCAGGTTGGCCTTGATCATCTGTTCGCGGGCCTTCTTGTCGCCTTTCTTGATCTTCGCCGCGAGCTCGATCTCTTCCTGGGGCGTGAGCAATTTCACCTGGCCGATCTCGCGCAGGTAAAGCTTGATGGCGGTGTCGCCGTTGTAACGCTCGACCTCCTGGCGGATGAAACGCGTGGTGTCGCCCTCGGGCTTTTTGGCCGGATCAGCGGCCGGCTGGGTCGCAAAAGCTTCGGGGGAAGGCGCAGGGATCTTTTCGCGCCGCGAAAGTTTGACCACCTTTGGTCGTAATGTCTTTACCGCCATAAGTGTTGCAGATGCAGAAACCTTATGCGGGAATGCCAAAGTCGCAAGAAAATAGTAGCGCGCCGTGGCCTCCGCGGGAATGACCCCATTGTCATCGGAACGCGGATCCGATGCGGTCAGCGCCGGTCGCTGCCGCGGGCGACGGCCAGCAGGTAGAGCAATTGCAGGACGGCGCTCACCAGGGCGGCGACATACGTCAACGCCGCGGCGTCGAGGACCTTGCTGACGCCGGCGCGTTCCTGCTCGCGCACCAGGCCGAGCCGGAACAGTTGTTCCTTCGCCCGGCGGCTGGCGTCGTATTCCACCGGCAACGTCACCAGCTGGAACAAGGTCATCAACGCGAACAACCCGATGGCGATCCAGATGAACGTCGGGAAGAATTGCCGGAAGATGAACCCGGCGAAAAAGATCCCCATGTAGGCCATGCTCGCGAACTGCGTCACCGGCACGAGCGCCATGCGGAGGTTGAACATCTCATCGGCGGTCTTGTGCTGCAGCGCATGGCCGGCTTCGTGGGCGGCCACGCCGACGGCGGCGACGCTTTGGCCGTGGAAATTTTCCGACGACAGGAACAGCGCGCGTTTCGTCGGGTCGTAATGATCGCTCAGGTGACCGGGCGTCTCTTCGACGGGCATATCGTGCAGGCCGGCGTCGTCGAGGATGCGGCGGGCGGTTTCGGCGCCGGTCATGCCGGATTCCACCGGCACCTGGCTGTATTTGCCGAAGGCCGACGACAGTTTCATCTGCGCCCAGATGCCCAGCAGCAATCCGGGCAGCGCGAACAAAAAGTACAATGGATCAAATCCCCAGAGCATAATTCAAATCTCGTTGTTTCATTGACAGCGCACCGCTGTTTTCATTCAACCGTCTTTAGCGGATATCGTGCCAGCACGAACGGCTGGAATTTATAGAGGTTTGCGCCCGGGAAAAGAAATTTTTGCGTCACGGTGGCGCTGGTGGCCCCAGATATGGCGCATCGATGTCAATGATCCCTCACCCCGGCCCTCTCCCATCCGATGGGAGAGGGAGAATGGTTCGGCCGCCTTATTGGAAATACCTGCGATGGGATTTATCGGACAATCATCCGAAAAACGAATGGTCAACGATCGCTGTTCCCTCTCCCCTCGGAGGGGAGAGGGTCAGGGTGAGGGCACTCGGGCTACAGTTCCAAGACCTTCTCGAACCGCGTCAGGTTCCGGGCGCCGTTGGCGGTGATGAGGGCGACGTCTTCCAGCCGGACGCCGCCGATCGAAGGATAATATAGTCCCGGCTCGACCGTCACCACGTGGCCGGTCTTCAATTTGCCGGTGGCGGTGGAGCCGACCCGCGGCGGTTCATGGATCTCCAGGCCCAGCCCGTGGCCGGTTCCGTGGAAAAATCCTTCCATCCGGCCGTTGCGGCGGCCGGTCTTGTAACCCTCCCGGACGAAATAGTCTTGGACCGCGTTGTGGATGTCCGCGGCGACGGCGCCCGCGCGGAGCTTGTTGAAGGCGATCTTCTGTCCCTGGAAGACCGTGTCGTACAACTTTCGCTGCGCCTCGTTCGCGCGCCCGCGGACGACCGTGCGGGTGATGTCGCCGAAATAACCGGTCTTCTGCGAGCGGGGGAAGATGTCGAGGATGATGAGGTCGTGGGCGCGGAGCGGGCCGTAGCCGCCTTCGTGCGGGTCGCAGGCCTGTTTGCCGCCGGCGACGATGGTATGCGCGGCGAGGCCGCCGGCCTGGAGGATGGCGCAATCGATGACCGCGCGCAGGCGTTCGGACGTCAACGGCAAGCCGTGATAGATCAATTTGCGGTCGCGTCCGATCTTCGACCGGCGCAGCACCTGCATGGCCTCGGACATGCCGACTTCGGCCATGGTGAGGGCGGCCGAGATCTTGCGGACTTCGTCGGCGTTCTTGAATTCGCGCCGGGGAAAAAGATTGGGTTCGGGCCGGACCTTGACGCCGAGCTTTTTCAATTCGCGGGCGAGGCCGAGCGGGAAATTATCGGGGGCGACCACGCGGCTGATCTTTTTCTCGCGCAAGAGCTCGCGGATGACCTGGGCGTACCCCGGTCGTTTGACGCCGCGGGCGCGGAGGCGTTGCTGGACCTGGCTGAGGGCGATGACGCGGCAGGATGATTTCCGTTTGGCGCGATCGATCTCGAGGTCGCTCATGACGATGACCGGCCGGCCGGCGAAGGAAAGGTAGATGAACGGGTCGGGGACGCTGATGCCCGTGGCGTAGAGCATGTTGGCGTCGCGACCGCTGTCGGCGACCATGAGGATGGTGTCAGACCGGTTCATTTATCTTTGCCACAGATGAACACAGATCAACACCGATGAAAATCGGAATTTCGGCTGATGGATTGTGTCTATTTGTGAAAATTGGTGGCTTAAGTGCCAAACAACCGGTCCCCGGCGTCTCCGAGGCCGGGGACGATGTAGCCGCGTTCGTTCAATTTCTTGTCGATGGCGGCGGTAAAGATGGGGACGCGCGGGTAATGGCTTTGGACCATGCGGATGCCTTCGGGCGCCGCGACGAGGTTGACCAGGCGGATGTGTCTGGCGCCTTGTTCCCGGAGCAACTCGATGGCGGCGACGGCGCTGCCGCCGGTGGCGAGCATGGGATCGATCAGGACGATCTCAAAATCGCCGACGTTTTTCGGGAAGCTTTTGTAATAAAATTGCGCGCGCAGGGTGGTCTCTTCGCGTTTGAGGCCGATGAAGCCGACGCGGGCGTGCGGGATCAATTCCAGGATCGCGTCGAGCATGCCCAGGCCGGCGCGGAGGACGGGGACGAGGACGACCTCGCGTTCGAGGCGGAAGCCGGGCGCGGCGGCGAGGGGGGTGTCGACGGTGACTTTTTTCAGGCCGAAATTGCGCGTGGCCTCGTAGATCATCAGCGAGGCGATCTCGCCGAGCAGGCGGCGGAATTCCTGGGGATGCGTCCGTTTATCGCGCAGACGCGTGAGGTTATGCTGCACCAGGGGATGCGCGATGACCGTGACGCCTTTCATGAGGATCAATTGGCCGGCGCTTCCCAGAGGAAATACATGGCGTTGGCCTGCAGCTTGGGCAGGTCCAGGCCGAGATCGATCTTCACGTCACTGGCCTTGCCGCTCTGGCCGAACATCCCGAACAGGTTGGCCAGGTCATAACGCTCGCGATACTCGATGAGGTCGGCGGTCTGGATGCCGGTGATCTTCCGGGCGCGGTCCACGGCGTCGTCAAAATCGCCGAGCTGGTCGACGAACCCGAGCTTCAACGCCTGCGTCCCCGAAAGGACGCGGCCGTCGGCGTAGCTTTCCCAGTCGGACGCCAACTCCTTGCCTTTATCGCCTTTGGCCTGGGTGTTGGCTTTGTAAGCGGCGCCGCGGCCATCGCGGACGACGCTCTTGAATTTCTGGTAGGTCTCATCGATGAGGCCCTGGACCATGGCGTGTTCTTCGGCGGGGATATCGTTGGTGGCGCGGTCGCCGCTCAACATGTCCTTGAACTTGCCGCTCTTATAGGTGTTGGGCGCCAGGCCGATCTTGTCCATCAACCCGCGATAATTGTAGCCGTGCATGATGACGCCGATGCTGCCGGTGATGGTCAGGTCGTCGGCAACGATCCAGCGGCTGGGCGCGGAGATATAATAGCCGCCGCTCGCCGCGAGGCTGCCCATCGAACAGATGACCGGTTTCCGCGATTCATCCTGGAATTTGACGAACAACTTGTTGATCTGGTCGGAGGCCATCACTTCGCCGCCCGGAGAATCGACTTTGAGGATGACGGCTTTGACGCGGGAGTCCTCGCTGGCGCGGTCGAGCTGGGCGCGGATGACGTCCACCATGCTGTTGCCGGCCTGGTCGGTCTGGTGGCTGGTGATGATGCCGTCGACGGTGACGACGGCGATCTTGTTGCGGGAGCCGTTGTCCTTGAGGATGACCTCGTCGAGGCGCGGCCCGGCTTCGCGGAGAGCCCGGGGACGGAACCCGCGGTCGAAGCTGCCCGGCAGGGTCAGGGCGCGGGAGATCGCCTGGGCAAAATTGCCGAACAGGCTGAAGCAAAGCAGGACGAGCAGAATGAGGGCGAAAATCATCCAACCCCGGCTCTTGCGCGGTTTCTGAGGCGGCGCGGTGATGACCGGCGGCGGCGCCAGGGGCGGCGGAACGTCACCGGAAGAAAAATTCGTTTCCATAATGGTCGCAACCTATCCCAAAGGCAGAAGAGGAGCAATTATGAATTATGAAGGATGAAGGATGAAAACTCGGCTTCAATTTAGCCTTTAGGCTTTAGCCTTCAGCCTTCTTTTCACGGCGTGATGAGCAGGCAGGTGCGGCGTTTGGCGGCCCACCAGTTCTCAAACTTCGACCGCGTCACCATCATCCGCCCGGCCGCCGGGTCCTGCAGGATCATTTTGTCGTCGGTGAACCCGATGACGATGAGCCAGTGCGAATAATTCGGACCGAACACATCGCCCAGGCCGTCCATCGGCACGCCGTTGAAGGTGACGTTCGGCGAGCGTTTATAATCGGGGCGCGGCACCAGGACGATCACCGGCCGGCCGTTGCGGATCTGGTCTTCGAGGTTGGTCATCGATCCGCTGTAGATGAACGATTTCAATTCCAGGCGCTGGACCAGGTTGGTCAGGTCGCGGGCGTTGAAGTCCTCGGCATAATACGGCTCGGACGGAGTGATCAGCGACGAATAATCTTTTCCCCAGTACGCGGCCACGGCGGCGACACAGGTGGGGCCGCAGGAAACGTGTTTGGTCTGGAGCAGGGGCGGGATGCTGGTGATGAGCGTGGGATTTTCACCGATCTCAACGCCCTTGAATTGTTCCGGCGTCGAACAACCGGCCAGGACAGCCAACAGGGGGACGACCACGATGAAGGGAAAACGATTCACCGCCCGATCAAAACAGCTTTGAGTCCTGCGTCTCGCGCACGGTGAGATAGACCAGCCCGGCGATGGCAGCCACGACGACGATCCCGATGAACGCTTCATCCGCGCGCGACCAGCCGCTGTCAAAATCGTCACCGCCGCCGGCGTCCAGGCTGATCCGGTCGATGGCGGCCTGTTGATTCAGCGCCACGGCTTGCGGCGCGGTCAAGGGCGTTCCTTTGGTGATGAAATGCGGCGCGGGAGCAGGCGCGGTCGGGGCGGCCGATGCGGGGAACGTCGTGGCCAGGAAGGCGGCGACCGTGAAAGCGACAACCAGCGTTTTCATGAAAATCTTCGTGGCGAGTATGACATCGGTCGAAACCGTTACAAGTGGAAACCGGAAAAAAGGTGACGATGGCCCGCAGGCGCTCGCCCCACCGTCTTCTTCTCTCAACTCTCAACTTATCGTTGCGCCTTTGCGTCTTCGCGCCTTTGCGTTAAATTCCTGACCGGGTATGCAACCGGATAAATTGACTTTGAAATCACAGGAGGCGTTGCAGGACGCGCAACGCATCGCCCGCGAACATTCACACCAGGAGATCGATGGCGAACATCTTGCGCTCGCCCTCATTAACCAGGCCGAAAGCCTCATCCCTGACCTGCTCGAACGCATCGGCGTTCCCGTCAGCCGCCTGAAACCCGACCTCGAAGCCGAGCTGGCCCGCCGTCACAAGGTCCAGGGCGCGGCCGATGCCTATGCCGGCGCCGATCTTCGCAAAGCCCTCGACGCCGCCCAAACCGAAGCGACCAGGCTCAAGGACGATTACGTCTCCGCCGAACATCTCCTGCTCGGCCTGATCGACGGCGCCGGGTCGTCGCTCAAGAAAATTTTTGCCAAACACGGGCTCAAGCGTGAGGCCGTCCTCACGGCGCTTGCCGACCTGCGCGGCAACCAACGGGTCACCGATGAAAATCCCGAGGCCAAGTTCCAGGCATTGGAAAAATACGGTCGCGACCTCACCGCGCTCGCGCGCCAGGGCAAGATCGATCCCGTCATCGGCCGCGACGAAGAGATCCGCCGGGTCATGCAGGTGCTTACGCGTCGCACCAAGAACAATCCCGTCCTCATCGGCGAACCCGGCGTCGGCAAGACCGCGATCGCCGAAGGCCTCGCGCGCCGCATCGTCAGCGGCGACGTCCCGGAATCGCTCAAGAACAAACGGCTGGTGGCGATGGACCTGGGCGCGATGATCGCCGGCGCCAAGTATCGTGGCGAATTCGAAGACCGGCTCAAGGCGTTCCTCAAGGAGATCGTCGCCGGCGAGGGCAAGATCATCCTGTTCATCGACGAATTGCACACGCTGGTCGGCGCCGGCGCGGCGGAAGGCGCGACCGATGCGGCGAACATCATGAAACCGCAGCTCGCGCGCGGTGAACTGCGTTGCGTTGGCGCCACGACGCTCGACGAATATCGCAAGCACATCGAAAAAGATCCCGCGCTCGAACGCCGGTTCCAGCCGGTCATCGTCGCCGAACCCACCGTCGAAGCGACCATCGCCATCCTGCGCGGCCTCAAGGAACGCTACGAAGTCCATCATGGCGTCCGGATCCAGGATGCCGCGCTGGTCGCGGCGGCGACATTGTCGCATCGCTATATCACCGACCGTTTCCTGCCGGACAAAGCGATCGACCTGGTCGACGAAGCCGCGTCGCGCATCAAGATGGAACTGGATTCCAAACCGACGGAACTGGACCAGCTCGACCGGCAGATCCTGCAATTGGAGATCGAGCGGACGTCGCTGTCGAAAGAAAAAGATCCGGCGAGCAAAGAACGGTTGAAGCGATTGGACAAGGAATTGGCCGACCTGAAAGAACGGGCGAAAGCGTTGACGGCCCAATGGCAGAACGAAAAAGCCGCGGTCAATGCGGTCAGCATCGTGCAATCGCAGCTCGAGCAGGCGAAATTGGAACTCGAACAGGCGCAGCGGAAGGGCGATCTGAGCAAGGCGTCGGAGCTGCAGTACGGAAAGATTCCGGAGCTTGAGAAAAAATTGGCCGGGGTCGAGAAAAGCTCGCATCCCGCATCCCGCAGCGCGCTGCTCCGCCAGGAAGTCACGGACGAAGACATCGCGCGGGTGGTGGCGTCGTGGACGCACATCCCGGTGTCGCGGATGCTCGAGGGCGAGCGGCAGAAGTTGGTGAAGATGGAGGAGCGATTGGCGCAGCGCGTCATCGGCCAGAAGGCGGCGATCAAGGCGGTGTCGGATGCGGTCCGACGCGCGCGCAGCGGGTTGCAGGACCCGAACCGGCCGATCGGGTCGTTCATCTTCCTGGGCCCGACCGGCGTGGGCAAGACCGAG
>Ga0068859_100008976_pt1 | contig 10097 bp, 9 predicted proteins | sample KBSSwiS22_FD_66585 | JGI IMG/M metagenome (GOLD analysis project Ga0068859, IMG submission 66585) | Switchgrass rhizosphere microbial communities from Kellogg Biological Station, Michigan, USA - KBS Switchgrass S2-2 | ecosystem: Host-associated > Plants > Roots > Rhizosphere > Soil ...
CGCTCTGCGAGACCGTCCGTCAGATCCGCTCCGGCCGCTACCGGCGTCCCGACGAGGGACTCGAGGACCCGAAGAAGAAGTGACATGGCCTCTCTGACCATCGCCGGCCTCTCCCTCGTCTATCCCAATGGCACCCGCGCGCTCGATTCGATCGAGATCGCGCTCGCGGACGGCGAGTTCCTCGCGATCCTCGGACCGTCGGGCTGCGGCAAGTCCTCGCTGCTCCGGCTCCTCGCCGGACTCGAGACGCCCACATCGGGAACGATCACGATGGACGGGCGCGACGTGACCGCGCTCGAGCCCAAGGACCGGGACGTGGCCATGGTCTTCCAGGGGCTCGCGCTCTATCCCCACATGACGGTGGAGGAGAACATGGCGTTCGGTCTCCTCGCGCGGAAGACGCCTCGCGCCGAGATCGCGGAGCGCGTGCGCGAGGCCGCGACCATGCTCGGGCTCACGCGCTATCTCGAGAAGAAGCCGCGCGAGCTGTCCGGCGGTGAGCGCCAGCGGGTGGCGCTGGGACGCGCTCTGGTCCGACGGCCGCAGATCTATCTCTTCGACGAGCCCCTCTCGAGCCTCGATGCCCAGCTCCGCCAGGAGCTGCGTGAGGAGCTGGCGCGCCTCCATCGCCTCACGCGCACGACGTCGATCTACGTGACGCACGATCAGAAGGAGGCGCTCTCCCTCGGCGACAAGGTGGCGGTGATGAGCGCGGGCGCGCTCCGGCAGGTGGCCTCGCCGGAGGCGGTGTATCGCGAGCCGCACGATCTCTTCGTGGCGCGCTTCGTCGGCGAGCCTGCGATCAACCTGATCCAGGGAGAGATCGCGGCGGATGGATCGTTCCGCGCACCTGGGCTTCGCCTCGCGCTCAACGGATCGCGCGCGCGGAGCGGGCCGGCGACGCTGGGGCTCCGGGCCGAGGCGATCGCGCTCGCGCCGGGCACGGGGGAGGTCTCGGCGGTGGTGGAGCGGATCGAGCACTTGGGGGGCGACACGCTCGTCCATCTCAAGGGAGCGTGGGGCGGGCTCGTGGCGCGATTGCATGACGCGGGCTCGGCCCCCGCGCCGGGAGGGACGGTGGAGGTCCGCCCCGATCCCAAGCGCGCGCTCCTTTTCGGTCCCGACGGCGCGCGCCTTTAATCCATTGCTTCATTTGCTCCCAGCGCAAGCCGCAGTGTAGCGTTAGGGGATGGACGACGAGCCCCAGTACTGGCCGGGCCCGGCCGGGATGATGCGGACGACGATCCTCGTCGTCACGCTCCTCGCGGTCGTATGGCTTTCCTTCCTCATCTTCAGCCCGTTCCTGCTCGCCTTCGCGACCGCGGCGCCGATCGCGCTCCTCCTCTTCCCCACGCAGGAGCGCCTGGCCGCGGGCATGGGGCAGCGCCGCTCGCTCGCGGCGACGCTCCTGGTGGTCTGGATCGCGCTCCTCGTGGCGATCCCCCTCGCGGCGGTGCTGAGCCTCGTGGGGACCCAGGCGATGACGTTCTTCTCGTGGGTGGGGCCGCAGCTCGAGCCCGACCGCGTGCAGCACTTCCTTCGCGTCACGCTGCCGGAGCGCTTGCCCTGGTTCGGCGCAGCGTGGGACGCCCTCGAACCCTATCTCGCGCCGGCCGTGTCGAACCTGCTCGGACAGGTCTCCGCGTGGGTCCAGTTCCTCCTCCAGAGGCTCGCGACCGGAGTCGGCTCCTTCGCGATCGAGCTCTTCATCTTCTTCATGTTCCTCTTCTTCATGCTCCGGGACGGCCGCGCGTTCCTGGCGCTCCTCCGGTCCCTGTCGCCGCTCTCGCCCGAGCAGGAGGCGCGGGTGATCGAGCATCTGGCGGCCACGACCAAGGGGGCGCTCCTCGGCATCCTCGTCGTACCCATCGCGCAGGGGGCGCTGGCCACGATCGGCTACTGGCTCTTCGGCGTGCCCAACGCACTCCTGTGGGGCTGCATCACGATCATCGCGTGCCTGATCCCGCTCCTCGGCGCCCCGGTCGCGTGGATCCCGATCACGATCTTCATCTTCTTCACGGGGCCGGCCTGGAAAGGGATCGCGCTCCTCGTCTACGGGACGTTCGTCATCAGCGGGATCGACAACATCCTGAAGCCGATGCTCCTGAGCGGCACCGCGCGTGTCCACCCGCTTCCGGGGTTCCTCTGCGTCGTCGGGGGCACGCTCGCGTTCGGTCCGGCCGGCCTCCTGGTGGGCCCCGTGGTTCTGTCGCTCGCGATCTCCGCCCTCTACATCTATCGCACCGAGTTCCAACCGGGGCGCATCCAGCCTCCCACCCCCGGCACGGTGATCCCGCCCGTCCCAGGCATCACGCCTCGCATCGAGATCCCGCCCGGGACCACGAGCTCCTGACGGGGTAGGGATCGTGATACAATAGCGGCCTTATGGCCCGCTCCAGGGCGGCCGGCCGTACGCGACGCCAAACTCACCTTGCTTCGCTCCTCACGTCGCTGCTTCTAGCAGTGTGCCTGGCCCCACCGGCCGGAGCTCAATCCTTCCTCAAGAACATCCCGCAGAGCCGAGAGCCTGAGTTCCGCGCGCCCGGCTGGGTCCTGGACGAGATCCTCGTGCAGTTCAAGGACGCGAAGGACAAGGACGGAATGTCGCGTGCCGCGCGTGACGAAGGGGTCCAGCTTCGCGAGGTGGTCACGACCGACGGCCTGGCGCGCGTGAGCATCACGCCGGGGACCGACGTTCCCATGTCGATGAAGCAGTGGATGCGCCGCTCCGACGTTCTCTACGCGGCTCCGAACTTCAAGGCGCACGGCTTCTTCGTTCCCAACGACACCACCATCGCGACGTTCGATCTCGCGTGGAATCTACGGGCGATCGATGCCTACTCCGCGTGGGACGTCGTGCGCGGCGATCCGAGCATCGTGCTCGGGATCGTGGACTCGGGCGTCGCGTTCGAGGACCACACGATCCCGCCGAACGAGCTGCCGTTCGTGTGGCCCGGCATCAGCCAGTATCGCCGGTCTCCGGAGCTGCCTGGGCCGTTCCTCCCCGGCTGGGACTTCGTGCACGACGACGCACACCCCAACGACGACAACGGACACGGCACGATGGTGGCCACGCTCGCGGCAGGGCTCGCCAACAACATCGCCGGCAGCGCCGGCATCGCGTGGGGCGTCACGATCCTGCCGGTCAAGGTGCTCGACTACCGCACCGACGCGCAGGCGGACGACATCGTGCAGGGCATCCGCTTCGCGGCCGACCACGGCGCCGACGTCATCAACCTGAGTCTCGGCTTCCCGCCGCTCACCTTCTTCGAGTTCCTGGGCTTCACGAAGCAGGAGGTCGACGAGATGTTCCGCCCGCTGCGTGAAGCGATCCAGTACGCGCAGCGCCGGGGCACGATCATCGTCGCGGCCGCGGGCAACTTCCACGCGGACGAGGTCAGCCTTCCGGCGGCCTACCCGGGCGTGATCGCCGTGGGAGCGACCGGCTTCGACGACCTGCCGACCTCGTACACCTCGTCCGGAAAGGCGCTCGATCTCATGGCGCCGGGCGGCGACTTTACGGAGCTGAACAACGATCACGTGCAGGACGCGGTCTTCAACCTGAGCATCAAGCCATTCCGCTCCGACGGGTCCCTGGCCAAGCCCGACTCGTTCGGCGTCTTTCCATTCTTCGGCACGTCGGGCGCCTCGCCCCAGGTGGCAGGGGCGGTCTGCCTGCTCCGCTCGATGGGCATCAAGAGCCAGGGGCTCATCCAGCAGACCCTGCAGTCCACGGCGAAGCAGCCGTTCGTGCCCAACCAGGGCGGCTGGGATCCGCGCGACGGATACGGGCTCATCCAGATCGGCGCCGCAGCCCGGAACCTGGCGGGCAAGGGCTCGGCTCCCTCGGCCGCCGCCCCGAGCGGCACGCTTCAGGCGCGCCTTCTCTCCGCCAATCCGGCGCGCGGGGAAGCGGCGCTCTCCTTCCGGACCGGCGCGGAAGGGCGCGTTCGCGCCCGCGTCTTCAACGCGAAGGGGGAGCTGGTCCGCACGATGCTCGACGCCGTCCGCTCCGCGGGCGTGCACACGGTTGCCTGGGACGGCCGGGACGAGCGCGGGCAAGCCGCGCCGAGCGGCATCTACTTCCTGCGCATCGACGCCAACGACGCCGTCGCCACCCGCAAGGTGGCCTTCTTGCGCTGACCCGGACGCGGGGCTAGAGTCGCTCCGTTCCGATCGGGCCCGCCCACGCGCCGCCCCGTTCATCCCGCCAAGGAGGACCGCATGAATCGCACGGCACGGACCGCCCTCTTCCTCGCCCTCGCCCTGATGCCGGCCGCCGCGCGCGCCAACGACGTCCCGACGACGACCACGACCCAGGTCGTCCATCCCGTTGACACGAAGGAGACCCAGCTCCAGCGCATCCAGCGCATGGTCGCGAAGATCAACCAGGAGGCATCCACGCCGGAGGGAGAGGCCAGCGTCGTTGCGCGCATGTCGAAGGCCTATGCGGTGCATCCCGACACGCTCCAAACGCAGCACGCGAACTGGGGGCTCGGGTACGGCGAGATCTCGATGGTGTACGGCTTCGCGCGCTCGAGCAAGAAGAAGGCGACGCCCGACCAGGTGGTCGAGATGCGAAACTCCGGCATGACCTGGGAGTCGATCGGCCAGGAGCTGGGCGTGAAGGTGGACAACGTCTCGACGCGCATGAAGAAGAGCACCAACCCCAAGCCGACGCCGCACAAGTAGACATGGCGTCCCGCCGAAAGCCTGCGCCGAAGAGGACGCGTCCGTCTCCGAAGCGTCCGCTCGCGAAGGGCGTGTCCCACGAGGCCTCCCCGGAGCTCGAGGCGTGCGCGTGCGTGACCGACCTCGAGGGGATCGCGAAGCAGAAGCTCCCGAAGGGCGTGTACGACTACTACGCGGGAGGCGCCGAGGACGAGCAGACCGTGGCGGCCAACCGCGACGCCTATCGCCACGTCTACCTGAGGCCGCGCGCGCTCGTCGGCGTGGCCCGCGTGGACACGGCGACGACCGTGCTCGGCATTCCGGTCTCGCTCCCGGTGCTCCTCGCGCCGGTCGCGTACCAGAGGATGGCGGATCCGCAAGGCGAAGCGGCGACGGCGCGCGCCGCCGCGGCCGCGGGCACGCTCATGGTGGTGAGCACGATCGCGACCACGAGCCTCGAGGATGTCGCAGCCGCCGCGCCCGCTGCGCCGCGCTGGTTCCAGCTCTACATGGCGCCCGAGCGCGAGATCTCGGAGCACCTGATCGCCCGCGCGGAAGCCGCGGGATATCGCGCGCTCTGCCTCACGGTCGACACGCCGCTCCTCGGTCGCCGCGAGCGGGATGTCCGGAATCGATTCAACCCTGGGATGGCGCTCGCCAACTTCGAAGGCGACATCGCGTGGATGCCCCGCACGCAGACGGGCTCGGGGTTCGCGGTCGGCGCGAGCCGGCTCCTCGATCCCTCGCTCACGTGGGAGACGGTGCGCTGGATGCGCGACCGTACGAAGCTCCCCATCATCGTGAAGGGAGTCATCGCCGCCGCGGACGTCGAGCCCGCGATCGAGGCCGGCGTCTCCGCGATCGTGGTGTCGAACCACGGAGGCCGCCAGCTCGATGGCTGCGAGCCGACCCTGGCCGCGCTTCCGAACGTGGTCGAGGCCGCGGCGGGGCGCCTCGAAGTCTATGTGGACGGCGGCGTCCGGCGCGGGACCGACGTGTTGAAAGCGCTGGCGCTCGGAGCGCGCGCGGTGCTCGTGGGGCGCCCGATCGTGTGGGGGCTCGCGGCCGGAGGCCACGCCGGAGTGGCCACGGTGCTCGACATGCTGAGAAGCGAGCTCGCGATGGCCATGGCCCTCTGCGGCTGCCCGACGATCGACGCCATCGGGCGCGAGCTGGTCGTGACACGCTTCGCGCCGGAGCCGCTTCAACGCGCTTGACCCCCTCCGGGGTCGAGCGCACGCTTGAGCCATGCGCTCCGAGATTTCCATCCATATCAACGCGCCCCCCGACCTCGTCTACTCGCTCGTCGCCGACCTCGACCGCTGGGATCAGTGGCTCTCCCACTATCGCTACGTCCGGGTGCTCGACCGCACGGACGACGGCGTGCGCGCGGCGATGAGCGCGTGGCGCGGACCGATTCCCGTCTTCTGGCACGCGGTGCAGAAGGCGGAGTCGACGTCCCGCACCATTCGCTTCCGCCACGTGCGCGGGATCACGGCGGGCATGGACGTGCTCTGGACCATCGAGCCCGAGGAGAACGGGACGAGGGCGAAGATCCTCCACGATCTGGATCTCAAGTGGCCCGTGATCGGACCGTGGTTCGCGGACCACGTGATCTCGCGCGGCTTCATCGATCCGATCGCGGGGCGCACCCTCAGGAGCTTCAAGAACATCGCGGAGCTGATTTGAGCGAAGGCTCCCATCCGAGGCGAGCGGTGGTCACGGGCCTCGGCCTGGTGACTCCGATCGGCATCGGCGTGCCCGCCTTCTGGGAGGGCGTGACGACGGGGCGCCAGGGCGTCGGCCCCCTCACCCGCTTCGACGCGTCGGCGCTCCGAACGCGGATCGCGGGCCAAGTGGACGACTTCGATCCCAACGATCACGTGGATGGGAAGCACAGGCGCCGCCTCGACCGCTTCGCCCACTTCTCCATCGCCGCCACACGCATGGCGCTCGAGGACGCCGGCCTCACCATCGGCTCGAACGGCACGCCCAGCGGGATCGCGTCGGATCGCGCCGGCTCGGCCATCGGCTCGGCACTGGGCGGTCTCCCCGGCTCCGAGGCGGACCACGCCGAGTTCCTCGAGCACGGACCGAAGTCCATCCCGCCGAGCCTCGCGCTTCGCGTCTACGCGGGAGCCGGCGTGTGCAACGTCGCGATCGAGTTCGGCGTGCGCGGTCCGGCGTTCGGAAACTCGAACTCCTGCGCGTCGGGCGCGATCGCGATTGGCGAAGCTCTCGGGATGATCCGGAGCGGCGACGTGGATGCCGTGGTCGCCGGCGGCGTCGAGGCGCCGCTCGCGCCGCTCACCTTCGCGGCGTTCACCGTGATCCGCGCCATGTCCACCGCGAACGAGGTGCCCGGAGAGGCCTCGCGTCCGTTCGATGCGCGGCGTGACGGCTTCGTGATGGCGGAGGCGGGGGCGATCCTGATCCTCGAGGAGATGGGGCACGCCGTGCGGCGCGGTGCGCGGATCTACGCGGAGCTGCGCGGATTCGCGAGCACGAACGACGCGCATCACATGACCGCTCCGCATCCCGAGGGCCTGGGCGCGCGCATGGCGATGCGGAAGGCGCTCCGCGACGCGCGACTCTCGACCGAGGAGGTGGAGCTGATCAACGCGCATGGATCGTCCACTCCACTCAACGACAAGATCGAGACCCTCGCCATCAAGGAGGTGTTCGGGGAGCGGGCACGGCGGATCCCCGTGAGCGGAACGAAGGGGATGCACGCGCACGCGCTCGGGGCGTCGGGAGCGGTGGAGGCCGCCATCGCGGCGCTCTCGATCCACGAGGGATGGGTTCCCTCGACCACGAATCTGCGACAGCCCGATCCGGAGTGCGACCTCGATTACGTGCCGGGAGCGGGGCGGCGCGCGACGGTGCGGACGGTGCTCTCGAATTCCTTCGGATTTGGAGGCACCAACGCGTGCCTCGTCTTCAGCGGAGTGTCGTAGCCGCTAGCGCCGCGTCGCGAGCCCGAGGTTGGTCGCGACCCAGAGGTCCTCGTCCCGCCCGTTCAGTTTCGTGAAGTAGAGGGACTTGCCGTCCGCCGACCACGTCGGCTTCATGCATCCCCCCATGTTCGTGAGCGGGAAGGCCTTTCGCGTCACGATGTCGATCACCCAGATGTTCTGGATGCCGTTCGCGTTTCGGCCGAACGCGATCCACTTCCCGTCGGGCGACCACGACGGCCAGGTGTCCTCGGCGGTTCCATTCTCCGCCGCCGAGATTCCGGTGAGCTTCGTCTCGGCGCCGCCGCCGGCGGGGATCTTGAACACGCGGAACTGCGAGAAGAGCGCGCTCTGCTTCGCCTGCATGCCGTTGCCGACGTTCACCGTGCGAGTCGAATCGAAATCCTTGGAGACGTAGGCGATCCACTTGCCGTCCGGCGACCAGACCGGATGTCCCGGGCTCCCTTTGCTGTGCGTGATCTGGCGCGCGGGCGGTCCGTTGATCTCTCCGGCCGATGTCATCAAGTAGAGATTGAATCCATAGAGCGAATTGGGATCGCCGCGGCTGGACGGGAAGCAGATCCGCTGGCCGTCCGGCGAGTAGACGGGAAACCGCTGACTCCCCGCGGCGCGCGAGAGCGGCTTCGGTTTGCCGCCGGGAGCCAACGGGATCGCGTAGATGTTGTACGGGCCCGAGCGCGTGGATACGTAGAGGATGGTCTTGCTGTCGGGGGACCAGGTCGGCGTCATGACGCGGGTTGGCATCCAGCGGCCATTGACGCTCACCGAATCCGGATCGGACGTGACCCTGCGCGGCGTTCCACCCCCCGCGGGCATCACCCAGATCTGGCTCGAGCCGCTCCGGTTGCTCTGGAAGGCGACCCACTTCCCGTCCGGGGACGGGGCAGGATCGGTGTCCGTGACCTTCGGATTCTGGAGAAGCGGCCTGTACTGAATGGCTTGGGCCCGCACGGACGAAGCGCCGAGCAGGGTCAGGAAGGCCAGCAAGAAGGGAACGATATGTGGACGATTCATGGGGTTCCTCTTCGTGAACCCGCGAGCGCCCAATCGGTTCCGGCGCTCACGGACGTGGAGTGAAGCCCTCTCCGGCCGTCAGGATCTCGTAGGAGGCCACGCTCAGCGCGTGGCGGCGGAGCTGGCTCCAGGGGCGATCTAAAAGGTAGCACTTGAGCAGCGCCAGCACGACCTGGTGGGACACGACGGCGACGAGCCCGTCCTTCTCGTCGTGCTTCGCGAGGATCTCGCGCATCGCCTGAACCGCGCGCTCGTGCACCGCCTGCAGCGTCTCGCCGCCGGGGAGCGACACCGCGGTGGGATCGTCCCGCCACTTCAAGTAGAGCGGAAGATCGGGCAGCTCCGATTCGAGCATCCCTTCCCAGTCCCCATGATCGATCTCGTTGAATCGAGGATCCGAGACCACGCCGAGCGAGTGCGGCCCCGCGACGTACGACGCGGTCTCGAGCGCGCGAGGCAGCGTGCTCGAGTAGACGGCCTGGAGCGGCACTTCCCAGAGGAGGCGCGACAGCCCGCGCGCCTGCTCCTTGCCGGCGTCGTTGATGGATGCGCCCTGGCTGCCCTGCACGCGCCGCTCGCGATTCCAATCGGTCTCGCCGTGGCGCACGAAGACGATGTCCCGGCCGGCCGGCATGGTGACTCGGTCTAGATCCGCCCGTCCCGAACGAGGATCTCCGCGTTCAGGATGGCCGCGCCCGCGGCTCCGCGAATCGTGTTGTGTCCGAGCGCCTCGTACTTCCATTCGAGGACGGGACAGGGGCGGAGCCGTCCGACCGTGACTCCCATGCCTCCCGCGCGATCGGCGTCGAGGCGGGGCTGCGGCCGATCCTCTTCGGAGCGCGCTTCGATCGGCTGGTCGGGCGCGCTCGGGAGGCCGAGCTTCTGGAGCGGACGGAAGCCCTCCCACGCGTCGAGGATCCGCTTCCGCGTGGTGCGCGTCTGGAGGCGCAGACTGATCGCGTTCAGATGTCCATCCACCACCGGCACGCGGTGGCAAAGGGCGCTCACCTGGAATTCGGCGTGCACGATTCCCTTCGGGCCGATGCGTCCCAGGATCTTCTGCGTCTCGCTCTCGATCTTGCCCTCTTCGCCCCCGGGGATATACGGCACGACGTTCCCGAGGATGTCGAGGGACGGGACGCCGGGATAACCGGCGCCGCTCGCAGCCTGGAAGGTAGTGACGATCACCGCCTCGACGCCGAAAGCGCGATGAAGCGGCGCCAGGGACATCGCGATCACGATGGTCGAGCAGTTGGGATTCGTGACGAGCCCGCCGCCGTTCTTGTAGGGCTGGACCTCGAGCAGCTTCATGTGATCCCGGTTCACCTCCGGGATCGCGAGCGGCACGTTGGGGTCCATGCGATGGTTGCGCGCGTTCGAGGAGACGAGATGTCCGCGGCTCGCGTACTCATGCTCCAGCTCGCCGGCCACCGACGC
>Ga0068859_100008978_pt1 | contig 10097 bp, 7 predicted proteins | sample KBSSwiS22_FD_66585 | JGI IMG/M metagenome (GOLD analysis project Ga0068859, IMG submission 66585) | Switchgrass rhizosphere microbial communities from Kellogg Biological Station, Michigan, USA - KBS Switchgrass S2-2 | ecosystem: Host-associated > Plants > Roots > Rhizosphere > Soil ...
CGGCGCACCCATGAAGCTGGCGCCTGTCCTCGATTCGGGTCCCACTTCGAGGCAGCCCGCTGATCTGGGCGGGCTCCTATCAGTCAGGGCGATCCTGAAACGCTGGAAGCTGGTGGCGCTCACCGTGGGCGTGGTCTGTGCGGCCGTGGTGGTCTGGACGTACCGAGCGCCGAAGATCTACTCGGCGACCTGCACGATCATCATCGACCCGTCAGCGCCCCGGGTCTTCAGCAACAATGTGTCCGAGGTCGTGGAGATGGGGTCCGGCAGCTACTGGGCCGACATTCAGTTTTATCAGACGCAGTACAAGATCATCGGCTCCAAGGAGATCGCCCAGAAGGTGGCCGAGCGGCTCGGCCTGGGGGCCGATCCCGATTACCCTTTTCCTCACGCCGGCACGCGCGGCGTCGTCCGTGACGTGTCCGGCGCCATCATGGGAGCCACGACGATCAAGCCGGTCAAGGACTCACGTCTGGCTTCCATTACCGTCGAGGATCGTAACCCCGAGCGGGCGGCGCAGATCGCGAATACCCTCGCCGGCGTCTATATCGAGAGCAACCTCGACCACAAGCTGGCCGGCACTGCCGCCGCATCGACCTTTTTGGGCGATCAAATGGTCACGGTGGGACAGAAGCTCAAGGACGCCGAGCTCGCGCTCTACGAATATCGCAAGGAACACCAGCTCCTCGACACCACCTTCGACGCGCGCCAGAGCTTGATCTCTCAAAATGTCCAGCTCTTTACCCAGAAGCTGGCCGAGCTGCGCCTGCGGAAGCTCGAGCTCGAATCGTCACGCAAGCTGATCTTGGCGACCCGCGACAAGGTGGACGAAGAGGAGACCCTCCCCGAAGTCCGGGATAACCCCGTCGTGCAACAACTCCGCGTGAGCTATGTCGATCTCACGAAGACGATGGCGGAGCTGGAGACCACCTACGGTGAAAAGCACCCGAAGATCGAGTCCCTCCGCAACAAGATCGCCAAGGTTCGGCAGGAGTACGTCGCCGAGATCAACAAGCTCCTCAAGGCGAACGACAACCGCTACCTCGCTCTGGAAGAGAATGAACGAGCGTTGAACAAGATGTTGGGCGCGGAGAAGCGAGACGCCATCGAGCTCTCGAAGCTGGAGGTCGAGTACCGGCCCCTCGTGCGCGAGTCGGACGACACGCTGAACCTCTACAAGCTCATCACTCAGCGCCAGAAAGAGACTGGTCTCACCGGACTGGTCAGAAGCAACAACGTTCGGATTATGGACATGGCGGTCCCCAACGGCTCCCCCGTCCGACCGCGGCCCATCACCAACCTGGCGGTCGCCATCTTCATCGGCTTGCTCCTGGGGATCGGTGGGGCCGTGGGCGCCGAGGTGCTCGACACGACCATCAAGAGCCAGGAAGAGGTGGAGGCCGTGCTCGGGGTCCCGGTCCTGGGGATGTTGCCGATCCTAGGCGAAAAGGGCGTCGGCAAGACGTCGATCGAGGAGCAGCGCAAGCGCGACCTCATGGTATTCCACGACCTGCGATCGTCCGGCGCGGAGGCGTGCCGCTCCATCCGGACGAACCTGATGTTCTTGTCGCCGGAACGCCCTCTGAAGGCGATCGTCGTGACGAGTCCAGGCCCTGAAGAAGGTAAGACGACGACGGCGGTCAACCTGGCCATCACGATGGCACAGGCCGGAGGTCGAGTGTTGCTGGTGGACACGGATCTGCGACGCCCGCGCATCCATCGCGTATTCGGCATGAAGAACGAAGTTGGGCTGTCGAATGCCGTCGTCGGGGAAAAGACCCTCGACGAGGCGATCTTCCCGACCGTAGTTCCCAACCTGGACTTGTGCCCGTGTGGGCCCATCCCTCCGAATCCTGCTGAGCTCCTGCACACACGACGCTTCGAGGAGATCATCGCTGAATGCGGGCGCCGCTACGACCGCGTGATCTTCGATTCGCCCCCCACCTCGGCGGTGACCGATCCGCTCGTCGTGGGACACCTGACCGACGGCGTGGTCCTGGTGGTTCGCGCCGGCCACACCAGTCGGCAGGCGGCGTCCTTCGCGCGGCGCCAGCTCGAGGATGCGAAAGCGCGGCTGCTCGGGTGCATCGTCAACCAGGTCAACCCGACCGACACTTACTACAAGTACTACTACTATCGGGGATACCAGTACGGGGGTTATTACGGACCGCGCGAAGAAGGCGCGAAGGCCTAATCGACGACCCACGGGGCCGGATCGATCGCTCCTCCACGGACGTGGTGGGCGACGTCGGGGCCCCCCGAAGTGCCCGGCGCGGTCAGCCCGCCAGGGGGTTGAGGACGTCGGAAGCCGCCACCGGGAGCTTGGACAGCGGGGCGCGCTTCTCTCCCGACTGGTCTCCCACGTCGGCGCCCATGGCCAGCGGCCCCGGGGTAGCGCCGGCCTGGAACTCGGGGACGATGCGCGCCAACATCGCCCGCACCTCGCCACCCTGGGCGAGATCGGCCGCGCGTTTGAGCTCCTCGATGCGCTCCAGGACCAGCTCGAACGGCTCGGCCACTGTTCGACCGATGAAGATCTTCGGGTGCTTCGTCTTCTCGGCGGATTCGCCCGTGATCGACAGCTCCTCGTAGAGCTTTTCTCCGGGACGCACGCCGCTGAACACGATGGGGATCTCCTCCGGCTGGAATCCGGAGAGATGGATCAAGTCGCGCGCCAGGTCGACGATGCGAACGGGCTGGCCCATATCGAGAATGAAGATCTCGCCCCCCTTGCCCATGGCGCCGGCCTGCAGGACCAGCTGGCACGCCTCGGGGATCGTCATGAAGTACCGCTTCATCTCGGGGTGGGTCACCGTCACCGGGCCACCGCGGCTGATCTGCTCCTTGAAGATGGGAACGACGCTGCCGTTCGAGCCGAGCACGTTGCCGAAGCGCACCGTCACGAACCGGGTGGCGCTCTGTTTGCCGAGCGCCTGGATATAGATCTCGGCGGCGCGCTTGCTCGCCCCCATGACGCTGGTGGGGTTGACGGCCTTGTCCGTGGAGATCATCACGAACGCGCGCGCGCCGTGGGCGTTGGCGATGTCAGCCAGCGTGCGGGTCCCGAGGACGTTGTTCTTGACGGCCTCGGCGGCGTTCCACTCCATCATCGGAACGTGCTTGTGCGCGGCGGCGTGAAAGACGATCTGCGGCCTGTCCTGCTCGAAAATCTGGCGAACGCGACGCGCATCGGCAATGTCGGCCAGCAGCGGCTCCAGCTTGAGGGATGAGAAGGTGGCGCTCAGCTCGCGATGAATCTCGAAGAGGGCGTTCTCGGAGCGTTCCACCAGAAGCAAGCGTCCTGGCGCGAAGCCCGCCACCTGGCGACAGATCTCGGAGCCGATGCTCCCTCCGGCGCCAGTCACCATCACGACGCTGTCGCGGAGGTCGGCGCCGATGGCCTGATCGTCCAATGTCACCGGCTCGCGGCGCAGCAGATCCTCGATGGCCACGTCGCGGATGCGCGTGACTCGCAGGTGGCCGCCCATGAGTTGATGGATGCCCGGAACGATCTTCACCTTCAACCCCGCACGACGGCAGTGCTCGCCGATGTTGCGCACCACCTGCCCCGGGGCGCGGGCAATCGTGATGATGGCCTGCTCGGTCTGCCGCTGCTGCGCGATGCGCTCGATGTCCGCCACGGCGCCGAGAACCTTGATTCCGTGGACCAGGGTCCCGTGGAGCTTCACGTCATCGTCGATGAACCCGACCGGGAGGATGCCCAACTCGGGCGAGCGATCGATCTCCTTGGCGACCAGCAGTCCCGCGTGCCCAGCGCCGACCAGCAGTGTGGGCACGCGCGGAGTCTCCCGGGCACGCTGGGCCTGAGCGCGCTCGGTAAATAGACGCCGAGCGGCTCGAACGCCGGTGAGGCCCATGAAAGCGAGGAGGAGGTCGAGGACCACGACCCCGATGGGCAAGTGGGTGTACTGGCCGTACCCGGTGGCTGCGGCGAATTTGCCGGCGATGAGCCGCGCCCCGAGCAGCACTACGCTGGACGCGCCGAGCGCTCCGAGGATCCGCACGGCCTCGCGCAAACCGATGTACCGCCACGAGTATCGGGGGACACCCAGCACCGCGAGGAGGACGTATTGAAAAGCCACCACGTAGGGCCACAGGAAGAGGACCCGCTTGAACATCTGGAGCGGAACCCCACCTTCGAAGCGGAGCCACAGCGCAGCCCACAGGGACGCCGACAGCACCGTCAGATCGATGCCAATCTGGAGCGAACGAAGAACGATGGAACGATTCTTACGCATCTTCATGACGCGGCGACCGCTCCTCTCGAACTGGCAGGAGCCATCGCGCCCCGGATGATCTCGACGATTCGCGCCCGATCGGCGGCCATGAGCGCGGATCCGCTGGGGAGACAGAGGCCGGTTTCGAAGAGCTGGCGGCCCACCGTGCCGCCGTAGATGGGACATTCCGAAAAGACAGGTTGCATATGCATCGGTTTCCAGAGCGGGCGTGCTTCGATGTCCGCTCGTTCGAGCGTCTCGCGAATGGCCTCTCGATCGACCCCGGACTGGCGCGGATCGATTGTCACACACGTCAACCAGCGCGTGCTGAGGCCAGTCGGAGCTTCGGGCATGAAGGACCAGCCCGGGAGGTCACCGAGCGCCTCGCGGTAGGCAGCGAAATTGCGGCGTCGAGCCGCCACCCGGTCTGACAGCGCGAGCAACTGGCCGCGTCCGATGGCCGCGAGGAGATTGCTCAGGCGATAGTTGTAGCCGACCTTGCTGTGCTGGTAATGAGGCGCGGGATCTCGGGCTTGGCTCGCCAGCTGGCGTGCCTCGACGATCCAGTCCGTTCGCGCCGACACGAGCATGCCTCCGCCACTGGTCGTGAGGATCTTGTTGCCGTTGAAAGAAAATGCCGCGAGCAGCCCCTGGGTTCCGGCCGGTCGGCCCTTGTACGTCGCGCCCAGCGCCTCGCTGGCGTCCTGCACCGTCGGTACACCGTAAGGAGCGCAAGCGGCCGAGATCCGATCGTAGTCCGCGCACTGGCCGTAGAGATCGACCGCGATGACCGCCTTGGGCGGCCGGCCCCGCCGGGCCCGGTCCGCCAGCGCCTCGGCGAGCAGGTCCGGATCGATGTTCCAGGTCTCTCGATCGGCGTCGACGAACACGGGCGTGGCCCCCAGGTAGCGGACCACGTTGGCAGAGGCGGCGAAGGTGAGATCGGAGACGATCACTTCATCGCCGGGTCCCACGCCCAGGAGCAGGAGCGCCAGATGCAACGCGGCGGTGCCGCTGGTGAGGGCGGCCGCCGCCGGGACGCCGACGGTGGTCGCAAACTCGCGCTCGAATGCGTCGACGTGTGGACCGAGCGGCGCAATCCAGTTCGAATCGAAGGCTTCCAGCAACAGCCGTCGCTCTTCGGTTCCCATGTGAGGAGGCGAAAGATAGATCCTGGCCATTTCAGTACCCGACCGCTGTTCGAAGATCGGTCGCGGGCTGCTCCCGGGAGATACGGACCGCTCCACCACGCGCCCCCATACCGCCAATCCTCCGGCTCCGGCGCCAGGTAGTCCTCTCACTCATTTCCGACCAACCATATAGCGCTTGTCTTCCTCGAACGCGACCCGCCCATATGATGGTGCGTCCCATTCGCTCCGTCGAACCACCGACTGCCGCTCTCGAGAGCTCCCTCTGGCCCCGCGCGCCGGATAGCCGTTGCCTCCGGCCCGGCCCGTCCTATATAAGAATCGCGTCCCGCGTCAGGTTCCCGAAGGAGACGGAATGATCGAGAAATCCCAGTTCGTCGCCGACATCGAGCGGCTCGTCGAGTTGAAGGCAGGCACCTTGAAGGGCGATGAACGGCTCGACGCCGTGGGATGGGACTCGCTGGCCGTCGTAAGCTTCATTGCGCACATGGACTCGAAGTACGGGATCAGCGTGGCCCCGGATCGGATCCAGGGTGCCAAGACCGTCCAGGACCTGTTCACCGCCATCCAAGGCTAGGGACGTGTCGCGCTGTCGCGCCACATTCCATACGGGGACGTCCACTCCCTGCCACGACGCCCGCCGGCTTCGCCGGCGCCCCTCGAGGTGCTATAGCGAGGCGAGATGAGCGCGTGCACCGTCTCGGGGGTGGCCGTGCGGGCGGTCGCCACGGCCATACCGTCTCGGATGGAGCGGGTCCAGGACGCCTCGGAACGTTTCGGAGCGGAAGAGGTCGCCAAGATCGCCGCCAGCTCCGGCATCGAAGCGCGGGTCGTCGCTGATCCGTCCTGCTGTGCCTCCGACCTTTGCCAGGCTTCGGCCGAGCGGCTTCTGGCGGAGCTCGGATGGGATCGGAGCACGATCTCCGCCTTGGTGTTCGTGAGCCAAACGCCCGACTACATCCTGCCTGCCACGAGCTGTCTGCTGCAACAGCGGCTCTCTCTGCCCAGCACCTGCGCCGCCTTCGACGTGAATCTGGGTTGCTCGGGCTACGTCTACGGCCTGTGGATCGCCGCATCCCTGGTGGCGGCGGGACAGCATCGAGTCTTGCTTCTGGTGGGAGACACCATCAACAGGTTGGTCTCACCGCTCGATCGCGCCACCGCCCTGCTGTTCGGTGACGCAGGCTCGGCGACCGCGCTGGAGGCGGATCCCGACGCCGGTCCCCTTCACTTCGTGCTCGGAACGAACGGAGCGGGGGGCGGCAACTTGGTCGTTCCGGCGGGTGGCGCCCGCCAGCCCCACACCTCGGAGACGAGCGTCCGAAAAGAGCGGGCGAACGGCAACATGCGGGCTGACGACGATCTGTCGATGGCGGGAGCCGAAATCTTCGCGTTCACCCTCAAGGAGGTGCCTCCTCTCGTCGACCAGGTCCTCGCCATGGCCGGCTGGACCCGAGAAGAGGTGGACCACGTCGTGTTTCACCAGGCGAACCGATTCATCTTGCAGCACCTGGCGCGCAAGCTGAAGCTCGACGAAAGGCAGGTGGTCCTGGCTCTCCAGAACTATGGCAACACCGTCAGCGCGTCGATCCCCCTCGCGCTGTCGTCGGCGGTCCCGACCGGAGGGCGCAAGAAATTGATCTTGGCCGGATTCGGCGTGGGATACTCGTGGGGCGCGCTGGCGTTCTCGCCCAACGAGCTACTTCTGATTCCCCCCGTCACTCTCACTCGATGACGAGCGCTGACAAGATTCAACCGATGGACTTGACCGAGCGACGGATCGTCGTCACGGGCGCGTCCTCGGGAATCGGCCGGGAAACGGCGATTCTCCTCAGCCGTCTGGGGGCTCGTCTCGTGCTGGTGGCACGCGACTCCGAGCGCCTGAACCAGACCTGCGCCGCCCTTCACGGTGATGGCCACGAGATTCACGCCATTGACTTGAGCAATATCGATCCGCTGCCGGATTGGCTCGAATCGCTGGCGGGGCGCGGGACACTGCATGGCCTGGTGCATGCCGCGGGCGTTCACGCCGTGTTGCCGCTCCGTGTGTTGAGCTCCGCTGAAATCGACCGGATGTTCAAGATCAACGTGTACGCGGCCATGGCTCTGGCGAAAGGGTTCCGCCGCGCCGCCGTTTCGGCGCGGCCGGCCAGTGTGGTCTTCGTCGCGTCCGTCATGGGCCTCGTCGGTCAGCCGGCTCTCAGCACCTACTGCGCGACGAAAGGTGCGGTGGTTGCCATGACGCGCTCTCTCGGCGTCGAGCTAGCCCGAGAAGGGATTCGCGTCAACGCCGTGGCCCCTGGCCAGGTGGTGGGGGAAATGACCGACCGCCAGCGGTCCTCTCTTACCCAGGCCCAACTGGAAGCATTCGCCCGCCAGCATCCGCTCGGGCTCGGAACGCCCCAAGACGTCGCCCAGGCCGTCGCATTCTTGTTGGCGGACAGCGGACGATGGATCACGGGATCGACCCTGGTCGTCGACGGCGGCTACACCGCTCAGTAGAAACGATGATCAATTCGGCCTCCAGCAACAGCCGCCACCGGCTCGTGATCGTGGGCGCCGGTGGTTTCGGCCGCGAAGTGGCCCGCTGGGCGGGTGCCGTCGCCCCGACCGATCGGGACTGGGAGCTGGGCGCGTTTCTGGACGCCAACCCGGACGCCTTGGCCCGCTACGACGTCCCTTGGGCGATCGTGGGCGATCCGGCCACCTATCAGCCGCGCCCCACCGATCGCTTCATCTGTGCCATCGGCGATCCGAGGACCAAGCTGGATGTCTGCCGCGCGCTGGTCGACCGCGGGGCCATCTTCACGACCATCCGGCATCCCACCGTGGTCGTCGGAGGAGCCTGCCAGATCGGCGTTGGATCGATCCTGTGCCCATACGTGATCCTCACAGACTCCGTCACCATCGGGAGCTTCGTGACGCTCAACGTACACGCCACCGTCGGACACGACGCTTCCGTCGGCGATGGGTCGACCATCAGCGGCCATTGTGACGTCACGGGCTTTGCTCAGCTGGGCCAGGGGGTCTTCCTGGGCACCACGGCCACGATCTTGCCCAAGGCCCGAGTGGGAGATTTCGCCCGCGTAGGAGCGGGAAGCGTGGTTCTGCGCCATGTGCAAGCTGGTGCAACGGTGTTCGGCGTACCAGCGGTGCCGATCCAGCGCGCCGAACGAACGGAGGGATCGAGCTGATGCCTCGTTCCGCGTCCATAGCCGCGATCGAGTACTACCTGCCCGAGGCCACGTTGACGAACGAGGATCTCGCGGCGCTCTTCCCGGAATGGCCCGCGGAGAGAATCAAGGCCAAGCTCGGCATCTCGACGCGCCATATCGCAGGTCCGGACGAGTGCGCCTCCGACCTGGCCGCCAAGGCCGCCGAGCGCCTCTTCGAGCTGCGGGGATATGCGCCCCGCGACGTCGACTACCTCCTTTTTTGCACCCAGAGCCCCGACTACGTCCTGCCGACGACGGCGTGTGTCCTCCAATCGCGGCTCGGTATTCCGACCGACGCTGGTGCCATCGACGTCAACCTGGGCTGCTCGGGATACGTCTATGGGTTGAGCCTGGCCAAGGGTTTGATCGAGACGGGGCAGGCCGAGCGCGTCCTGCTGCTGACGGCCGATACCTACTCCCGCTACCTCGAACCGGCAGACAAAGGAGTTCGGACCGTCTTCGGAGACGGAGCGGCGGCGACCCTCGTCTGCCCCGCGGACGACGATTCCCCTCGACCGTCACTTGGTCCTTTCGTGTTCGGAACCGACGGTCGGGGAGCGCCGAACCTGATCGTTCACGGCGGGGGAACCCGTCGAGCGAACACTCCCACCGCCGCGGGCGACCGCCCGGCCGCACCCTACTTGCGGATGAATGGCGGCGAGATCATGACGTTCACGCTGGACACCGTCCCTCGGGCGATTTCGAGGGTGCTCGAACGAGCCCGGCTATCCATGGAAGAGCTGGACTTCTTCGTGTTTCATCAGGCGAATCGGCTGGTCCTGGAGACGCTGCGCCGAAAGATGGGCATCCCGGAATCCAAGTTCGTGGTGTCGCTCGATCATTGCGGCAACACGACCTCCTCGACCATCCCCATCGCGTTGAGGGACGCTCTTGCCGCCGGCACCGTCCGGAGTGGACAGATCGGAGCTCTCGTCGGGTTCGGGGTGGGATACTCCTGGGCTGCCGGGCTGGCGCGCTGCCCCTGATTGCGCGGGGGCGCGCCCGCGCTGTCTCTCGAGACAAGGCCCGCTACGACCGACCGGGTGAGGTACCCATGAACTCGGGCATGGTGGCGTGGCCCTCGGCGGCGATTCCGGAGCGCGACAGCACCCGCCAGACGGTCGCGGCCAGGATGCGCGCGTCGAGCGCCAGGCTCCAGTGGTCGACGTACCAGACGTCCAGGCGGAATTTCTCTTCGTGCGACAGCGCGTTGCGACCGTGGATCTGGGCCCACCCCGTGATGCCGGGCAGGACGTCGTGGCGACGCGCCTGCTCGGGGGTGTAGCGGGCCAGGTACGCCATGAGCAGGGGACGAGGGCCGACCAGGCTCATGTCGCCCCGCAGGACGTTCCAGAGCTGGGGGAGCTCGTCGACGCTCGCGGCGCGCAGCAACCGCCCGAGGGGGGTCAGACGGGCAGCGTCGTCCCCCGTCCCGGGGCTCATGGTGCGCAGCTTGTGGACCGTGAAGGGCTGGCCCCCTCGCCCCGGGCGCACCT
>Ga0068859_100008979_pt1 | contig 10096 bp, 7 predicted proteins | sample KBSSwiS22_FD_66585 | JGI IMG/M metagenome (GOLD analysis project Ga0068859, IMG submission 66585) | Switchgrass rhizosphere microbial communities from Kellogg Biological Station, Michigan, USA - KBS Switchgrass S2-2 | ecosystem: Host-associated > Plants > Roots > Rhizosphere > Soil ...
CGGCGGTAGGGGGCCGCGTGAGTCCGTTCCATCGTCATTCCTCGGACGTCAAATTAGCGCGGAACGGCGGCGCCCTCATCTTCTATATCTCCGGCGCGCGCGGGCCGGGCCCGACTTTTTGGGCTTGCCCTGGGCCTCAGGAACGATAGATCCTGGCGCGCACACTTCGGGGGGACGCCGTGAGATCCATCGTGCGGAGCATTCTGGCTGTCGTGCTCGGGTTCTTCGCCGCGAGCGTCGTCATGATGATCGTCGAGTGGACGAACACTCACGTGCTCTATCCGGAGATCGGGAAGCTCGCGGAAGGCGTCACCGATCGGGAGCAGTTTCGAGCGATCATGGCGAGCGCGCCGGTCGGCGTTTTTCTCGTCGTGATCCTCGGCTGGGTGCTCGGAAGCACCGCCGGAGGCTTCCTCGCGACGTGGATCGGCAAGAAGCCGCCCTACCGCCACGCCGTGATCCTCGGAGTCCTACTCACCATCGCCGGCATCCTGGTCAATCTGAAGATGCCGCCCCCCGCGTGGTTCTGGATCGCAACGCTGCTGGTCTTCATTCCATCCGCGTGCGCCGGTGCCCGCCTCGCCCCCCGCGCGATCGCGCAGCTCCACAAGTTCCCCGCGTAGAAAAGGGGACACTCCCGTTTTCTCAATAAGAGGACACAACTCCTGATCAAGAGGAGCAGCTGGTGTCCTCTTATTGAGAAATCGGGAGTGTCCCCTTTTCTTACGGGACGCAGGTGCCGGCGCTGCAGTTGGGGGTGGCGCCGCCGCACACGTGGCCGCAGGTGCCGCAGTTTTGCGAATTCGTGCCGGTGTTGACCTCGCAGCCGTCGGTGCGCTTGTTGTTGTTGCAGTCGGCGAACCCGGAGTTGCAAACTCCCGCCTGACATGAGGAGCTCGCGCACGCGGGCGTAACGTGGTTGCTCGAGCACACGAGGCCGCACGCACCGCAATTGCTCACATCGTTCGAGAGGTTCACCTCGCAGCCGTCGGTACGACTGTCGTTGTTGCAGTCGGCGAAAGAGGTCTGACAGGCGCCGATGCAGGCGCCGACGTTGCACGCGGGCACCGGGATGTGGTTCGACGAGCAGACCTGGCCACAGCCGCCGCAGTTGTTCGGATCCGTCCCGGTGGCGACCTCGCAGCCGTCGGTGCGCTTGTTGTTGTTGCAGTCGGTGAAGCCCTGGGAACAGCTACCGGCATCGCACGACCCTGACGCGCAAATGCGGGCGATATGGTTGGTCGAGCACGCTTGCCCGCAACCGCCACAGTTGTCGGAGTTCGTGTTGACGTTGATCTCGCAGCCGTCGGTGCGCTTGTTGCCGTTGCAATCGCTGAAGCCTGAGCTGCAAACACCCGATTCACACGAGCCGCCGGAGCAGACGCGCGCGATGTTGGACGGCGAGCAGGCGGCGCCGCAGGAGCCGCAGTTGGCGGAGTCGGACTGCAGGTTCTGCGCGTTGCTCGTTCCCGTCGCGGTCGTCGCTCCGCTCGCGACGTCCACGGACAGGACCGTCGAGCCGGGGACAGGCGGGCCGAGCTGCACACTGTAAGTTCCCGCGGGGAGATAGCTGAGAAGGAAGCTCCCGTCGGCGGCGGCGTAGGCGACCGCCGAGCGTCCAGGCACGTAGACGAGCATCCCGGCAGAAGGGCCCCCGCAGCTGGTCACGGTTCCCGAGATCGCCCCCGTGTCGAGCCCCGGCCCGGGAGGTCCCTGAGGACCTTGGATGCACGTCGTCGTCCCGTCGGCCGCGACCGCGTTGACCGCGTATCCCGCCGGACACGCCGACGCGATGCGGCGCTGGTACTGCGCCGAATCCACTCCACCGAGCGAAGCGGCGTCGTCTGCAACTTTGGCGTACGGCGTCGCCGCGATCCGCTGGCGCGGGGTCAGCGTCTCGCCTCCGACGTGGATCTCGAGGTATCGGGTCGCGCCGCCCGTGAAGACCGACGGGGGGACGGGGATCGTCGAGCCGAGAAGGACGTTGAACAGTCCCTTGACCACCTGGACGGACTGCGTCTCGGTCCACAGCGAGGCCCCGCCCGTCGAGGCGTCCCAGATCGAAAATTCCACGCTCACCGTCGCGTCGATCGGGACTTGCTGCGGCGAGTTGTCGGTCAAGCGCCCTTGGTAGTTGATGACCGACGGTGCGGCGGCCGGAGCGGAACCCGCACCGAGAAGCGTCACAGCGACTGCGAGCATCGATCGAACGACGTTTCTCATGGCGAAGCTCCCGTGCCTTACGGCGCGACCGGCCCGGGCGGTGGCGGCACCGGACCGGGGGCGAACGCGAGGACGTTGTAACAAGTGAGCGCGGACGCCGGTGCCGGCGAGTCCGTATAGAAATTGTTCGACGTCGACGTGAAGACGCTGTCGAAGATCGAGATGCAGCTTGCGGCCCGATAGACGCTGTACGGGTTGTTGTTCCCCGACCAGGACAGCGCGACGTCGCCCGACTGCGCCGGGATCTTGTTCGCGGACAGCTCGACGGGAACGAGGGCCGATCCCGCAAATCCCCAGAAACCCGATTGCAAGACGAAGTGCGGCGCCGACGAGGTTCCTACGACCAGCTCTTGGGCCAAAGACCCATTGGCGCGGCGGGTTGCGGAGGCCGCGGGTGCGCCCGCCGCATCGATCGTCGTGGGTTGGAGGCGGTAGCTGGGCGATTGCGACTGCGCCCACGCTGCAACCGGCATCGCCGAGACGATCGCGACGGCGAGCACGAGAGACCGAGCCGAATGACGGCGCGTGTTCGATCGCATGGCCCGGCTCCCGAACGAACGAGCAATCTGGTACCGAAAGCGTACGCCTGTTCCTTGCGCGGTCAATGACAAAGTTGATCGGTGCGAACCGGAGCGACGTTCAGGTTTAGAAGAAAAAGGGGGCTGTCCCCTATGCTTCTCCCGTGCACGATTTGACCCTTCTGATCAACATCGTCACGGCGCTGGCGGCGGCGCTGTTGGGCGGCTGGCTCGCGCGCCGGATGGGATTCCCGACGCTCGTGGGGTATCTGCTCGTCGGCGTGGCGATCGGGCCGTTCACGCCCGGCTTCCGGGGCCACGGCGAGACGATCTCGCAGCTCGCCGAGCTCGGCGTCATCTTCCTGATGTTCGGCGTCGGGCTTCACTTCTCGCTCTCAGACCTGGCGCGCGTGCGGCGCGTCGCGGTGCCAGGTGCGTTGGGACAGATGGCGGTCACGACGCTCGTGGGCGCAGTCTTCGCGCGATCCCTGGGATGGCCGCTTCCCGCCTGCATCGTGCTCGGCATCGCGACGTCGATCGCCAGCACCGTCGTCTTGCTCCGCGGGTTCACGGACGCAGGCCTTCTCGACGCGCGCGAGGGGCGGCTCGCGGTGGGGTGGCTCGTCGTCGAAGACCTCGCGGCGGTCCTGATCCTGCTCGTGCTCCCCAGCTTCGCGTCGGCGGAGGGGGGATTCGACGTCGCGGCGATCGGGATGACGCTGGTCAAGGCGGCGGCGTTCATCGTGATCATGTTGTTCGCCGGGGCGCGCGTCATGCCGTGGATGCTCCTGACGATCGCAAAGACTCGGTCGCGCGAGCTGTTCGTGCTCCTCGCTCTTCTCGCCGCCGTCGGAACCGCTCTCGCCGCCGCCGCGCTGTTCGGCGTGTCGCTGGCCCTCGGCGCATTTCTGGCGGGAATGGTCGTGAGCGAGTCGCCGCTGAGCCACCAGGTCGGCGCCGACCTCCTGCCGTTCCGTGAGGCGTTCTCGGTGCTGTTTTTCGTGTCGATCGGGATGCTCGTCGATCCGTCCTACCTGCTCGAGCACGCGGTGCCGGTGCTCGCGCTGGCGTTGATCATCCTGCTCTGGAAAGCGATCGCGGGCTCCGCGATCTGCCTGCTGCTCGGACAGCAGCTCGGAACGAGCGTGCTCCTGGGCGTGGGGATCGCGCAGATCGGAGAGTTTTCCTTCATGGTGGGCCGGGCCGGGTTCGACGCCGGCTTGCTCCACGCCGACCAGTACTCGCTGATCTTGGCGAGCGCGCTCGTGGCGATCATCCTGAACCCGTTGCTCTTCCGCTCCGCGCCGCGCCTGACGCGAGCGCTTGGGAACCTACCGGGCCTCAAACGGCTCCGGCCGGCGCAAACCGGCCCGTTCGCCGCCGGAGACGTCGGCGAGCGGCACGTCGTGGTCGTGGGGTGTGGCCGCGTGGGGGGCCACATCGTCGACGTGCTCGGCACGCTGGGGATCCCTTACGTCGTGATCGAATCCGACGCCGAGAAGGTCGAGCAGCTCCATCGGCGCAAGGTGCCCGTGCTCTTCGGCGATGCATCGAACTCCGACATCATGAAGGTCGCCCGGCTCGACCGTGCCCGGGCGCTGGTGGTCACGATCCCGGACGACGCCGCGGCCTCGATCGTGGTCGGAGGGGCCCAGAACCTCGCGCCCGGTCTTCCGATCGTCGCCCGTGCCTCGACACAGGCCGGCGTGAAGGAGCTGTCGCGACTCGGTGCGAACGACGTGATCCACCCCGAGCTCGAAGGCGGCCTCGAGATCGTCCGCCACACCCTGCTGCGCTTGGGCTACCCCGAGCCTGAATGCCGGAAGTACTCCGACGTCGTCCGCGGCGAGAGCTACGACACCGCCATTCAGACCCCCGAGGAGATCCGCGCTCTGGACGACCTGTCGAAGGCGGCGAAGGGATAGCGTCAGCGCTTCTTCGCCAGCTCCCAGAACTGCGTGTCGTTCAAGATGATGATCTTGTGCCCCTTCTCGCGGAGGCGCTTGATCTCCATGAGCTTCACGCCGGCGTCCTTGCCGGCGGCCTGAAGGGGATTGGGGCGGCCGCGCACGAGGACGCTGGTCTTCACCGACGGGCCGCCGTGCACGACCGCCCCGGCGCGCTTCGCGGCGCGCGCGGCGTCGGCGCGCGGCTTGGACAGGATTCCGGTGAACGCCAGATGCACGCCTCGGAGGGAGCGGAGCACGCCGGCTCGCAGCTTCGCCGGCGCCTTGTTCAGCGCTTCGATCAGCTCGCGGGCGCTTTCGTATCTCTTGCGGCGCTCGCCGATGCAGCGATGGACGATCTCCTTGAGCTGGTCGCTGCAGTCGAGCTTGCGGATCTCCGACGTCCGGACGCGCCGGCTGGCGTCCCCCTTCACGAGCATTCCGAGAAGCTGGCCGACTTGATAGACGTCGTCGCGCGCCTGCCACTTCGGGACGACGCCGGCGACGACCTCGCTCGGCGCCATGTCGGGGTTCAGCGTCCGTGTCGGCTGGCCTCCGCGCCGGTCGGTCATCGAGCGCACGATCCCGAAGTCGCCCAGCTTCAGCTTGCGCCCCTCGCAGACGAACACGTTCATCGGCGTCAGGTCGCGGTGGAGCAGCTCGCCGCGGTGGAGCTTGCCGAGGACCTCGAGGATGCCGGCGATCTCGCGACGCGAGGTGCGCTCGGCCCACGGCTTTTCCGTTTGCTTGAGGTACGCCGAAAGATCGCCGTGACGCGCGTACTCGAGCGCGAGGCAGTACAGCGGCCGCTCGCCGGGGCGCATCAGCGCGAACCGGTCGAACACCTGGATCGCGCGCGGGTGTCCGGTGAGGAGCTGGCCGAAGTACGCTTCGCGCAGCCAGCCATCCATGTAGGGGCTGACCTTGATGCACAGGCTTTCGGGTATGCCCGTCGCGCGCCCGAGCCGTGTTGACAGGAAGACCTGGCCGTAGCCGCCGAAGCCGATCAGGGTGTCGATGCGGTAGGACGCCCCCGTGTCCGCGCTGTGAACGATTTCGTGGCGCGCGAGCATCGGGATGCCGGAGGCGTTGCGTCCGGTCCGGCGTGTCAGCGTGGTGGCTCTGGAGAGGCGCTGCTCCACGGCGCGTAGCATAGAGCCGGCAGCGGCCGATTTTCGATTCGACAATTCCGCGTTGTAACTTCTTCGCGAAAAGTGCGCGGGGATCGGCCTCACTTCGGCCGGTCCCCGCGAACGCTCACGCGCTCTTGCGTGTGCTCTGCTGCGATTGCTGGCCGGTCTGGCCCGATTGGCCGGACTGGTAGCTGCTGCTCCCTTGGTGTTGCGACGTACCGCTTTCCCGTCCCGACTGGGTCACGCGAAGCTGGTTCGTCACGTCCTTCACACCGGGGCAATCCTCAGCGAGCTGCTCGGCGCGGCGCTTGTCCTCGCGCGAGTCCACGGAGCCGCTGAGCGTGACGATCCCGTTTTGAACCTTGACCTCGATCTCGCTCGCGTCGAGGTAGCCGTCGTTCTCCAAGCACTCCGATACGTCTTCCTTGATTCTCTCCTCCGAGCGCTGGTAGTTCTTCGGGCCGCGTCCCGTATGGGGTCCCCGCGAGCGTCCCTGCTGGCTGCCGTAGCTTCCGTACTGGCCGCTCATGCCGCCGCTGGTGAACCGCCCCATCTCGTCGCGCTCCTGTCCGTAATTGCCGGATCCGTAGCTGTAGTTGCCGCCGGAGCCCATGCCGCCGTACTGGCCCTGGCCCATCCCGGAGGAATAAGAACTGCGCCCCTCGTAGCTTCCCCAGTCGCCCATCCGTCCGTACTGATTCTCGTAGCCGGACCGGCCCATGAGGCGGCCCATCTCGTCGCGCTCGCGCCCGCTGTCGCCGTAGTGGCCGCCCGAGGCTCCGCTGCTGCTCCGGTAGCGACCCTGGTAATTCGAGCGGCCGGTGAAGCGGCCCATCTCGTCGCGTTCCTGGCCGCGCCGATAGTCCATGTCGTCGAGATCTCCATCGCCGCCGTACTGCTCGGAAGCGCGCCAACCCTGTTGCCCGTAGCGCTCGCCGCCGTTCCCTCGGCCACGGTTTCGATCCCCGTCGCCGCGTCCGTAACGTCCGCGATACATTTCGGAGCGGTCGTCGTCCTGCCATCCGAACCTTTGATGGTCCATCTCCTGCTCTCCTTATGGTTTGGGTTCGGCGATCATTCGCCGACTCTGCATCCGGGCAGCAACGCGTGTGCCACGGAAATGCCAAACAACGGGAGCAGGGCGACCGGCTCGACGCGCGCATGCGCCGAGCCGGTCGAGCGCGCGCGCCGAGCCGATCCGTCACGTCGTCTACTGCTTCGTGTAGGTGATCTCCATCATCTTGAACTCCTTGCCATCCTTGCCCTTGCCGTACATCTCGAACACCTCGGTCGTCGGGCTCGTCTGCTTGCTCGTCATGCGGGACGTCGCGGGGCCCTTCTTCACTGCGTCGTTGTAGGTGCCGGTGAACTTGCAGTTCTGCTTCGCGTCGCACGTGCCGGTGGACGTCATCATCCCGGTCGACATCGTGTCCATCCAGGTGGACCAGTACTTCTTCGAGACGTTGTCGTATCCCATCATCCCGTGCCCGGTCATCGGCGCGCCGAACATGGTCGCCTTGCACTCTTCGACGCGCACGCGGCCGTCGAGCGTCATCGTGCGCGACACCGTGCCCGTGTCCTCGATCGGCGTCGCTCCCGCCTTGGGCCAGGACTTGATCTTGATCGTGTAGTTTCCCGTCGCGGCCGCGAGCGCCGCGTGCTCCGGTCCGGGTGTGCCGGCCTTCTGATAGGCCTCCATCTCGGCCTGCTCTTCGGGGGTCATCTTCGGCGGCTCGCCTCCCTGCGCCCAGGCGGCTCCGCAAACCAGAAGCGTGCTCAATACGGTCGCCGTCATCTTGCCGGTCATGGTCTCTCCTTTGGAAATGTGGATCGATCGTGGTGCCGCCCGCGATCTTAGCGCGGTCCGGGCCCGCTCAGATCGGCGTTGACCCTTAAAGGAGCGGCGAGTAGCCTCGGGCCGGCCATGCTGTCACTCCTCGCGCTTCTTGCGCTGGCGCTCGTCGTCGTTGGCCCGGTCTTGAGCATCATCGCGTTGGTGCGCGCCAAGTCCGCCGAACGAGTCCATCTACGTCTGGAGATGCTCGAAGCCGAGGTCGCCGAGCTGCGGCGCCGCTTGCGCGTCGTGACGGATGCGGCGACCCACACCCCGCCGGCGCCGCGCGCGGAGCCTCCGCCACCGCCGGAGACTGCACCCGCGCCAGCGCCCGCGGTCGCGCGAAAGATTCCCGTGCCCGCCCCGCCCCGAGCGGCCGCGCCTGCGGCCCCGGAGCCTGCTCCCGCACCTCCCGCACCTCCCGCATTTTCCGCACCTCCCTCGCCGCCCATCGATTGGGAGCGCTGGATCGGCATTCGCGGCGCCGCGGTGCTCGGCGCGGTCGTGCTCGCTCTCGCCGGCTTGCTGTTCTTCCAGTACTCGATCCAGCACGGCCTGATCACCCCGGCCATGCGTGTCGTGCTGGGGCTGGGCGTGGGAATCGCGGCGATCGTGGGCTCGGAGGTGCTGCGTCCGCGCGGATACCAGCACACGCCGGACGCGCTGGCGGGTGCCGGAGTCGTCGTGCTCTACGCCGCGCTGTGGGCCGGGCACGCTCTTTACCACCTCATTCCGATGACCGTCGCGTTCGCGCTGATGGCGCTCGTCACGGTCGCCGCCGGGCTGCTGGCGATCCGGCACGCGGCGCCTCTGGTGGCGGTGCTCGGACTGATCGGGGGCTTCGCGACGCCGCTCCTGCTGCACAGCGACCGGGACCGGCCGATCGGGTTGTTCGGTTACGTGCTTCTGCTCGATCTCGGGCTGCTCGCCGTCGGCAGGAGGAAGCGGTGGCCGTGGCTGAGCCTTCTCGGGCTGGCGGGAACGGTCCTGCTGCAAGGCCTGTGGATCGTGACGCGCATGGGTCCCGAGCGCGCGGCACTGGGGATCGTCATCCTCGGCGTCTTCGCGCTTCTGTTCGCCGTCGCGGGGTTCTTCGGCATGGAGGCCGACAAGCCCACGCTCCGCAGCGGCCAGGCCGGCGCGTTGCTGGTCCCGTTTCTCTTCGGAATCTATTTCGCTGCGCGCGTTGACCTCGGGCCGCACCTCTGGCCCGTGGCGATTCTCGTGGCGATGCTGTCCGCGGGAGCGAGCTGGGTTGGAAAGCGGCAGGGGATGCCGCTGCTGCCGCTCGCGGCGGCCTTGGGTGGTCTCGGCGTCTTCGCTGCCTGGCTGTCCCGCGCAACCGACGCGCCGGCGTTCGCGTGGGAGGCGGTGGCGATCGCCGCCGGGATCGCGGCGATCTTCCACGTGTTCGTGGAGCTCGATCCGGTCCCCTCCGGAGCCGACGGACCCGCCGCGGCCGGGATCGCCTCCGCGCTGGGCTACATGGCCCTCCTCGTTTTCGGCGCCGCGCGGTCGACCGCGGTGGCGCCGTGGCCGTGGCTGTGCGGGTGGCTTGCGCTGTCGACCCTGCTCTATCGCCATGCGGCGTTCCGGCGACGCGAGCCGCTCCAGCTGCTTGCCGCCAGCGGAACCGCGATCGGCCTGTCGCTCCAGCATCTGTTTCACGGCGCGGGGGAGTCGTTCCCCAAGGCCGCTCTGTTCTTCGGGGTGGTGATCGTGCTCGGCGTCGCGGCGCAGGCGGTCGCGATCGCGCGCCATGCCGCCTCGACGGGACGCTTCGCCGATCACGCGGCGGCCGCGTTCGCCGCGATCGTCGGTTTTTCCCTCGCGGGGTCGCCGATGCTGACGCCGCTTCAACCCGTGACGGCCTTCGGCATCGCCTTGGTCCTCGGCGTTCTCGTGCTTCTGGCCGCAGCGCGGTCCGGCTTCGGAATGTGGTCGTTCGGCGCGCTGGTCGTGACGACCGCCGTCGCACTGGCGTGGTCCGCGGACCATGCCGATCTGCCGGCTGGAGACGCCAGGACCGCGCTCGCCATGATGCTGGCGACCATCGCGGTCTACGTCGCCTGGCCCTTCATCGCGGGCCGCAAGCTGTCGGCGGATCGTTTCGCTTGGGTGGCGGCGGCGGTCGCCGGTCCGCTCGCCTTCTTTCCCGCCAAACACCTCTGGAAGGTGGGATTCGGAAGCGGTGCGATCGGGCTGCTCCCCGTGATTCTCGGCGCGGTCGCTCTCGCGGCGACCGCCGGAGCGCGCCGGGCCGCGATCCCCGATGCGAAGACGAGGCAGAGCGCGATCGTATGGCTCGCGGCGGTCGCGATCTCGTTCACGAGCATCGCGATTCCGCTCCAGCTCGACAAGTCGTGGGTGACGATCGGGTGGGCGATCGAAGGGGTCGCCCTCATCGCGCTCTGGCGGCGTCTGGATCATCCGGGATTGAAG
>Ga0068859_100008983_pt1 | contig 10094 bp, 6 predicted proteins | sample KBSSwiS22_FD_66585 | JGI IMG/M metagenome (GOLD analysis project Ga0068859, IMG submission 66585) | Switchgrass rhizosphere microbial communities from Kellogg Biological Station, Michigan, USA - KBS Switchgrass S2-2 | ecosystem: Host-associated > Plants > Roots > Rhizosphere > Soil ...
GCGATTGAATATCCGGTGGAGCAGGCACACTGGACGTCGGTCGAAATGCATCCGCTGCGTCAAGAATTGTTCGGGCAGCTGTCGTCGACGCTATGGATGATCGCCGGCGCGATCAGCCTCGTGCTGCTGCTCGCCTGCGCGAACGTCGCGAATCTCTTGCTCATCCGCAGCAGCGTTCGCTCGCGAGAGATGGCGGTACGCGCCGCGCTCGGCGCCGATGCCAGCCGCATCGCGCGTTTTCTCTTCGTGGAAGCAGCGGTGCTCGCGCTCGCCGCGGGAGCCGCGGGTGTCGGTCTCGCCGCGGTGCTATTGAAGTTCTTGCGGCCATACGCCGCGCAGCGTTTGCCGTTTGCCACCGACATCGCCGTGGACGCACGCGCCGTTGTGGTGACCGTTGGGTTGAGTGTCGCCACCGCCGTGTTGATTGGAATGCTTCCGGCGATGAGCGCCCGGCGCGAGAATCTCGTGACACGCCTTCGTGGCGGCGCCGGCGGCGCAGGCGACGCGGGCGGCATCGCCCAACGCCGAGTACGCGACGCGCTCGTCGCGGTCCAGTTCGCGCTGGCGATCACCGTGTTGATCGGCACGGGTCTGCTCGTGCGCAGCGTTGTCCGTGTCGCGTCCGTGCCTCTGGGATTCGATCCGAACGGTGTGGTGTCGTTCTCGATCCGGCCGCCGCGCGGCAAATACGATCAACCAGCCGAAGCCGCGGCGCTCTATCAGAGAATACTCACGGCTGTGAACGCGGTTCCGTCGGTCGAGCTGTCAGCCGCCGCCGGTGGCGCACTCTTGCCGACGAAAGTCGAGACCGACGAACATCGCGGCGCGGAATCGGCGGTCGAAGCGCGTCATCATCCGATCTCGACCGACTTCTTTCGCTTGCGACGTATTCCAATCGTCGCCGGGCGTGGTTTCACCGACGAGGACATGCGGTCGCCGGCCGGCTTCGTCATCACGCAGAATCTCGCCAAGCAGTTGTGGCCGAATGGAAGCGCGCTCGGCCAGCGCATTACAGTGAGGCGATCGTCGCAGGCGCGAGCGGACTTTGGGCAACCGATCACACTCCCGGTCATCGGCGTCGTCGCCGACCACCGTGAATTCGGGCCCGAGGCGCCGGCACCACCTCAGGTGTTTTTGCCGTACACGCTCGAGGTGTGGCCGTGGATGACGTTTGTCGTTCGCTCTCCGCGAGCCACGATGATTCAGACGTCGATCGACGACGCCGTCAAGCGTCTCGAGCCGGCGATCGAGTTCATGGGCCGGTCGAGCGTCGCGCGAACGGGCATCGTGTCGTCGTTCGGCGATCCGAGAATCTTCCTCACGACGCTGTTGTCCGGATTCGCGGCGACGGCCATGCTGCTCGCGGCGATCGGTCTCTACGGTATCGTTGCGTATGGCGTGACCCAGCGCACGCGTGAACTGGGCGTTCGTATCGCCGTTGGCGCGACGCCGCGCGCAATCGTGACACTGATCCTCTCACACGCCGCGCGACTCGTCGTCGCGGGCGTCGTGATTGGGCTTGGCGCGGCGGCCCTGGCCACGAAGGTATTGCAGTCGATGCTCTTCGCGACGAGCACCACGGACGCGCTGACGTTCATCGTCGTGCCGGTTGCGCTTGCTGTGGTCGCGACAATCGCGTGTCTCGTCCCGGCATTTCGGGCGACGCGGACGGATCCGTTGATTGTGATTCGAGCCGAGTGAACGCAAGCAACCGTGCGTGGTCACGGTTCGTCGCAAGTCGAGCGCAGCCCGATGCCCGGCGACACCATGCCTCGCGAAGCTCGCGCGACGACACAATGCGCAGCGCCGTCTGCCCGGTGTACTAGCGCGCTCGAGCGGCTCGATCGCGTTTCTGAGGCGCAGAATTTTACGGCGGACCGGTCTGTATCGACTGCGGTCTCGCCGCGGCACTCAGTGTGCTGCAATTCCTCGGTTGGCCGACGCGCGTCTCCGAGCGAGTCTGATTGCGACGAGCCACGACGTCGACCTCGATTGTGCTGCCGAGTGCGCCCACACCATTCGAGGAGTTTGACATGAACAGCCGTTTGAAAGCGCTCATCGTCGTCGCAGCGGTCGCCGCGTTGTTGCCTGTCACGGTCGCGTCCGCGCAGGGTTCGCCAAAGCAGATGGTGGCCGGAGTAACAGTTAAGACGACGACGCTTGGACCAACGCTCGTCGACGCGAAGGGCATGACGCTCTACACGTGGGGCAACGACACTATTCCCGGCAAGTCGGCCTGTAACGGATCATGCGCGACGAATTGGCCACCGCTGGTTGCCGCTGCGGACGCCACGCCTCTGGGCGACTGGACCATTGTCACGCGCGACGACAACACGAAGCAGTGGGCGTATAAGGGCAAGCCACTCTACACATACCGAACGGACGCCAAGGAAGGCGATGTGACAGGCGACGGTCGCGGTAAGTGGGCGGCGGCGAAACCGTAGGTTCTGGGCACGGCTGCTTGCGCCGATTGTCGATGCGACTGCGTGAGCGAAGCAGCGTCGCTTGGACGCCAGTACTCGCGATACGGTTGCAACATTGGGGTCGCGGATTGGGCTGATTTTTAGCGGATTTCACTACCGCATTTCAGCTTTGCATCAAAAGCAAAACGGTACCTCGTTTGAGGGGACATCCGCACGCATCCGCGCAATCCACGATCCACCGTTGCCGCCGTATCTGGTGAGTGACCGGGCTCGGTGACGCGATGTGATCGTGTCGAATTGTTTTAACGTTTCCTAAGCGAACAACGCGCCCTGATGCCCTGCGGGTGAGCTGGCAATACCGCCAACACGATGTGGCGGTATTGCCGGCGGCTCACCTGTGGCTGCCGGGTGTGCCTATTCGAGTTTGCTCATCGCTCGGCGCGTAGGGTCTCGATGATCCTGTCGTCGACCACTCATGAATGGGCCGTCCGCTACGCCCTGCCGCTGACCGACGTCGTGAAGAATCGCGCCCCTTCCGAACACGCCCCGGCTGCCGCCGCGCGGTTCCTGCCCGAAGCGTAGAGGCCCCACACGATGGACGCGTCCGGAGTCGGCAGGAAGGAAGGCTTCCAGCCACTCACTCCGCTCAGATCGGGAACGGCCAACGATACCGCGGTTCCGTCGATCCATGCGGACGAAGCGTGGAGGTCGACACCGCTGCCAATTCCACGCTGTTCTCGGTACCAAAGCCAGACCGACGTCCAGTCATCTGATGGAAGCGTCAGCGACAGCTGCACGCGTTTGTGACCGCCTGGCGGTAGCGAAACTGACGGGGTGGGCAACGCCGCCGGAATGACAAGGAGGTGGTCGCCGAGGGTATGGAAGGACTCCGACGCGGAGCGATAGCTGCCGGTCGTGGCATACACGCCGACTCGGTGAAAGTCATTTGCTCGCTGCCACTCGCCCGGAACTCCGTGCATCGTGACAGTTGATCCGCCGACGCGCCGATCGGACAGCACAGATGTCACGCAATCGTTTCCCACATCGTACATCATAAAAGCACTGAGTCGATCGCCGCCGCCGCCGGCGATCGTCAACGCGGCCGTGTCAGGAGCGAACGACTCCTCGCTCGCGAAGTCGATCGTGCCCACCGAGCCACCGTTGGGGACGTTCTGATCGCGGCGGATGATCATGCGATCGTTGACGCCGTTCCCATACGAGTCGCTTCGGTATGCGATAAGATCTTGATCGCCGCCTCGAACTCCGGCGAGTGTGAATGACGGCCCGACTTCCTCGGGATCGTTCCACGCTCCGCCCATTCCAATGTTCACAACGTCATCGAAGGCGAGTCCGGCGAGCGTACCAGATACCGTCTTGAACTCTGACGGCGCCGCACCACAGGGCAAGATCGGCGACGCAGTCAACTCGGCACGCGATGCAAGTTGCACTGTGAGTCCGGCACCGGCTCGCGTTACCCACGCATATCCGCCTTTGCCCGATGTGATATCGAAGCGATAGACATTGGACGATCCGAGGATCTGCGACCACGGTCCCGTGCCGTCCTGAATGGCAAACCAGATCGGAGCGACTGGGCATGCGGAGAAATCGATCGTAACGTCGCCCATGTCGGCGGGACTCGGCGTGACGACAACCGGCGCGGTCGCCGCGGCGATGGTCTTTGGCTGAGTTGCACCGTCGGCACAGGCTTGAGTGCAAATGATCGCAGCACTGAGAACGCCGAAGGCACGATCAAGCGTGCGAGGGCGAAGCGAGGGGCACTGAGTCGTCATAGAATTTTCTCGACTAGCGTCGGATGAGGCCAGACAGCGCAACTCGATACTCTTTGGTCGTGGCGTCATAGCTCACCGTGTACGATGTCGGGTGGTATCCGGTGGTCGCGTATTGAGCGGGAAGCTTGACCGGTACGACGAGTGTGGCCGGCTTCGTCTCGAGGAACGCCTTCGTCACCATCGGTTCGGCGAAGATGAAGGCGCCGTCGTACGAGCCGTAGATGAACGTCGCCGTGAACGGTTCGCCGTGACGCTCCGGTGCCGTCGGGTCGTTCCAGTGCATGCCCATTTGCGCGGCGGACATTCCGGTGACGTAGCCGGCGGGGATATATGCGCCGGCAGGCTGCCGAGCCATTTTTGCCGCGAGCGCCGAATCTCCAAGAAGAATCGCTTCGCGTGCCGCTTGCGTGATCGTGTAGAAGTGAAAGTCAAAATGCGGAACGGTGTAGATCATCGGCGGCGGATGGCCCTGCGGCGCCCAGTTGATTGCGGCGTGCTTGAATGGCGTAGAGCCGGCTTGCGACGGGAGCGCGAACACGTATTCCGCCGCGTCGTTTGGCAGATTCGCCATCGCCGATGCAGTGAGCGCGACGCCGAGATTGGTGGGCGCGCCGGAGGCGTCGAGGATCACGTATGCGCGGCCTGAACCGCTCGCCACAACCGTCACTGGACCGAAGAACGTGCCGCTGAGGTCCGGCGGCTCCGACGGTCCACTATCCGAACAAGCGAATGCGGTCCCAGCAGCAGCAACAAGTGCCGCGACCGCAATGCCGATCCGACGAATGCGCGGCGAGTGAGCGTGCGCCAAGCGAGGGTATCTCGGAAACGTCTTCATCGTTGAGCTCCTCTTGAAGTCGGACGGCGATGCCGTCGAAAGTACGTTTTTCAAAATCATCATTGCGATATTGCCAAGCGGATCGCGTCGCTCCACCTTGGCTGTAAGGAGCTGGCCATTGATCTCCCACCGTCCTCACGACGAATCGCCCCGGAGTGTGACATCACACTGCCGCACTGCGTAGTCGCCGGCAGGTTGTGCCACGAAGGAGAGCAGAGTGATGTCGTCATCCGCGCCCGCGCCTCACACGCGGGAGACTCTCGACAGGCTGATGCCGGTCGTGTACGACGACCTGCGTGCGATCGCGCGGCGTCAGCTCGCGATGCGCGCCGGCGGGGGAACGCTTTCCACGACGGGCCTCATTCACGAGGCGTATCTCAAGCTGGCCGACCAATCGCGTATCGCCTGGAGAGACCGCGCCCACTTCTTCGCGCTGTCGGCTTTGGCAATGCGACATGTGTTGGTGGATCGCGCCAAGGCGCGCCTTGCCCTAAAGCGGGAAGGCACTGCGCACATCGTCACCTTCGACGATGCGCTCGTCGCTGCGGACAGCCAGCCCGAGATCATGGTGCAGCTCAGCGAAGCCATCGACCGTCTCGCGGTCGAAGAGCCGCGGCTTGCGCAGATCGTCGACTGCCGATTCTTCGGCGGCTTCACCGACGATGAAATCGCGGAGGCGCTCGGCGTGACGAGGCGCACCGTGCAGCGCGACTGGGCCAAAGCCCGAATGCTTCTTCGGAGAGCACTCGAACCGTGACCGACGAATCGGGCTCGCTTCTCCCTCGAGACTGGCACGTTCTCGCGCCGCTCGTTGACCGGTTGCTCGACGCGCCTGTGAATGAACGCGATGCTCTCTTCGCCGAGCTGTCTGGCAGAGACCCTCACCGTCGCGCCGAGTTGGAACTTCTCGTCGCCGACTGCGAGCGGGAGGTGCCACTCCTCGAGGGGCACGTCGTCGAAGTTTTCGATCAACTGGTCGCTGACGAGTCGGAGCTCGCGCTGCCCGATGTTCTTGGCGGCCGATACCGAATCGAACGTGAGCTCGGCCGCGGCGGAATGGCGCGGGTCTATCGCGCGCAGGATCTCAAGCATTCGCGGCCAGTCGCCGTCAAAGTGATTCGACCCGAATTCGCGGCGTCATTGGGTCGCGAGCGATTTCTTCGCGAGATCGAGATCGCGGCGCGACTTCGGCATCCGAGCATCATGCCGTTGTTCGACTCGGGCGACGTTGACGGACTTCTGTATTTCGTCATGCCGTACGAGGACGGCCTTTCGCTTCGCTCCCGTCTCGATCGCGATGGCCGTCTCGGCACAAGCGACGCTGTCAGCATTCTTCGCGACGTGGCGCGCGCGCTGGCGTACGCGCACGAGCATGGTGTGGTGCATCGGGACGTGAAGCCGGACAATGTGCTGCTCTCCGGAGACGCCGCGGTGGTCACGGACTTCGGGATCGCCAAGGCATTCAGCGTCTCGCTGACCGACGCGGACGCGGACATGCTCGGCCGCGCCGAAGGTGTGATCGGAACGCCGGCGTACATGTCGCCCGAGCAGGCAATAGGTGATCCCTCGATTGATCATCGCGCGGACATCTATTCGTTCGGGTGTCTCGCGTACGAGGTGTTCACCGGACAGCCTCCGTTCGCCGGTTCGACGACGCTCGAGATGATTGCAGTGCGGCGCACCAACGCGCCGAGGCCGACCATGGAAGGTCGGGCGGAAGTCCCCGCAGCAATCGCTCGGCTAATCGAGCACTGTCTGGAACAGGATCCAGCAGCCCGACCACGCAACGCAAGCGAGTTGGTGGACGCGCTCGGCTCATTCGCACCACTCGACCGAACTCGCGCTCGCGGAAGGCGCCGAGTGCTTGTCGTCGCGTCCTTGCTGATCGTTGTGGCCGTTGGTGTGCTTGGCGCATGGTTCGCGAAAACACGCAGCGGACCGGTGACCGTTGCAATTCTGCCGCTTCTGAGCGTCGGCGGTGATTCTTCTCAGCTGTTTCAGGCCGAGGGTTTCAGCGACGATATCGCGACCGCGCTAGTGCGAGTGCCGTGGATCCGCGTGATGAGTCGCCAGGGCGCAGTCAACTACAGCGGAAAGCGAGAGATCGATCCGCGCGCAACGGGCAACGCGCTTGGGGCGCGCTATATCGTCACGGGTTCGTTCCAGACGCAAACCGATGGACTCCAGACGCTCACCGCGCAGTTGGTCAGCAGCGAGGACGGTTCCCTGTTGTGGGCCGATAAGTTCGACCGACCTCCCGAGCTGTCGGTTCTTCGCGACCGGATCGTTGCAGCAATCTGTGATAGTCTCGCGTCGCGGTCTGGGAACTCCTCCGGCTGTGCGTCAAACGCGCGGGCTGCGCGACATCGCGCCAACAACGAAGCGTATCGACTGTATCTGCTCGGCAAGCGAGAGCTAAACCAACGCGGGCAAGATCTCTCGGCAAGCGTCGGCCATTTTCGGCGGGCCGTCGCCGTCGACACGCTGTCGACGGAGGCGTGGTCGGGCCTCAGTCTCGCGCTCGCTCTCTCACCCTACTATCAGGGAGCTTCTCCGGCATCTGTCGCGCCGGAGGCGGCTGCCAGTGCGCAGCGCGCACTGAGTCTCGACCCGAGTCTCACTGAACCACGCATCGCGATCGCTGTTCTGCACGGGCGCAATCTTCAATGGGAGCAGGCCGAGCGCGAATTCAAGACCGCTCTCAGCATGGACCCTCACGGAGTGGAAGGTCGCATCCAGTATGCGCGTTTGCTGATTGCCCTCAGCCGCCTTCCTGAAGCGCTTAGTGAACTTCAAAAGGCACGACAAGACGATCCTGCGTCGGTGGTGGTCCTCGGGCTTTTATCCGCGACGTGGTATCTGCGCGAACAGTTCGACAGTGCGCTCGTGGAGAGTGACCGTGGAATGCAGAGTGATTCGACAAACCTCACGCTCATCCGCTTCAGATCATTGATTCTGTCCGCGGTCGGCCGGAAGGAAGAGGCGCGCGTACTCGTTCGGCGTCTACGTCCAGGAATTCCGCTGGCCCTCTACGCGCTCGCCGTCGCTGGCGATACGGGAGCCGCACGCGACGGGCTCAGGCTCCTGTCCGCCGGCGATCCCAAACCTCTCGACGAGACAGCACGAGCGTTTGCCTTTCTTGGCCTTGGCGACACGACTGCCGCGCTCGACGCACTCGAGCGCGCTACCGACGCCAAGGCGCCGTGGCCGTTTGTCGCTTCAACGAGTGGGACGATGTTCGCGAGCGTGCGCCGGAGCGACCGGTTTCGTGCTTTGCTAACGCGGGTGGGGCTGGCCGCGAGATGACGACGGTATTAGCCAGAACGGCTTCCGCTCCCGGCCCCGACGGGCGGCGGTGGCGGCGGAGGCAGCGGATTTGGCGATGGCGCGGGATCGCTGTCTCCACAACCGCTTTGACGCCGCGCTCGCTGACGTTGCCAGCGGACCCTCGGCGCGCTCGGGGCGTGTTGTGTCAAGTTTCGAAGGTCGCGTGGACCTGCGCGATGCGGACCTGCGCGATGCATTCCAATTTCCGTAGAATTCAACGCGGCACGCTCACACATCGCCGTCGTTCGATTGCCTGTGATCCCGAGTCCAATGTCCCTCGCGTTGCGTGCCTCACTCCGCTTCATCCCGACCGCGGTTTTCTGCGCGGCCTTGGCCGGCCTTCCGGCCGAGTCAATGGCGCAGCGCGAGCGCACGATCCCCGACTCGCTCACGGATCGCGAGTTCTGGAGTCTCTTCACGACGATGTCGGAAGAGGGCGGATCGTTTCCATCTGAGAATTTCGTCTCGAACGAGAAGACCTACCAATACGTCATTCCCGCGCTTCAGCGCACGCTCACGCCGCACGGCGTGTACCTCGGCGTGGGTCCTGAACAGAACTTCACCTACATCGTCAATCTCGAGCCGCGCTTGGCCGTGATCTTCGACATCCGCCGTCAGAATGCGATGCTGCATCTCATGTACAAGGCGCTGTTCGAACTTTCGCCGTCGCGCGTGGAGTTCGTGTCTCGACTGTTCTCGCGACCATTGCCGCGTTTCCTCACGACAGCAGCCACGCCCGCGGAAATTTTCGGCGCGCTCTCGACGGCGGCGGTGAGCGATTCCGCCTTCGACGCCACGTGGAAAGCGATCGTCCATCGACTCACAGTCACGCACGGCTTTCCGATGTCGGACGACGACGTCGCCTCGATGCGGCGCGTCTTCGAGGCGTTTCGTGAAGCGGGGCCGGACATCAGCTACGCGTTTCGGTCAGGCTCGCCGCCGCCGAGCGTCACTGCGTGGCACGTGACGTACGCGCAGCTTCAGACGCTCGGGAACGCCGACAGTGTGAATATGGCCTTCCTCTCGACGGAGGAACGCTACACACGCCTCCGCACGATCGAGGGCAGAAACCTCGTCGTGCCTATCGTCGGCGACTTCGCCGGCTCGAAAGCGATCCGCGGTGTGGGCGAGTACCTGAAACAGCGCAACGCGCTGGTGACCGCCTTCTATACGTCGAACGTCGAGCAATATCTGTTCATCAGTCGCAGCGACGAGCGGTTCTATCGAAACGTAGAGGCGCTTCCGATCGATTCGACCAGCATGTTCATCCGTTCGGTGCCGCCGAGTCCGAATCCGCTGGTCGCCGTTCCGCCACTTTTCGGACCTCTATCCAATCTCACCAACGTGAGCGTGCGAGTCACGGACAGCAGTGGTATGAGGATCCTCATCGCAGCAGGCGTCGACAGCAGCGGGAAAGTCGTGACGACACGCATCGTCGCTCCTGCTCCACCCGTCACTCTGGCGAGTACGTCGGCGTTCATCTCCGGCATCGCGACGATCAACCGCGTGCTCGGGGCGTTTGCCACCGGCCAGCTCAAGACCTACGAACAGTTGACAGCCATGACCAAGACCGGGGAGTGGAAGTCGCCGCCCTGAACGTCGTGGGTTTATCCTGCGGCTCCGGTCATGGCGCTCGCTGGCGCGCTCGGTTGCGCGCGCGGTTGCGCGCCCAAGGGTGTTCTGCGCGCGGGTCGAGCGCGGGACGATGCCCTCCGCGCG
>Ga0068859_100008986_pt1 | contig 10092 bp, 7 predicted proteins | sample KBSSwiS22_FD_66585 | JGI IMG/M metagenome (GOLD analysis project Ga0068859, IMG submission 66585) | Switchgrass rhizosphere microbial communities from Kellogg Biological Station, Michigan, USA - KBS Switchgrass S2-2 | ecosystem: Host-associated > Plants > Roots > Rhizosphere > Soil ...
GGCGATCGTCGGGCGGCCCAATGCCGGCAAGTCGAGCCTGCTCAACCAATTGCTCGGCCATGACCGGGCGATCGTGTCGCCGGTGCCGGGAACGACCCGCGATACCATCGAAGAGACGGCGAACATCCGCGGATTGCCGGTCGTGTTCATCGACACTGCGGGATTGCGCGAGGCGCGCGACGAGATCGAACAGGAAGGCATCCGCCGGAGCCGCGCGTCGTTGCAACAGGCGGAGTTCATTCTGCACGTGCTCGATGCCGGCGAACCGCTGGCGCCGGAGGACGAGAGATATTTCACTGAATTCGCGCCCAAGAAACGGATCCTGGTGCGGAACAAGATCGATCTGGTTGGAGTTCAGGCTTCAGCCTGCTCTTCGGACAAGCTAAAGCTTGAACTCCAGCGAAAAACTGCGTCTCCGGTAGTGGACATCTCGTGCGTGACCGGCCAGGGCGTCGAATCGCTCAAGGATGCCATCAAGGAATTGGCCTGGTCCGGGGAGATCCGGAGCGAGATGTTGCAGGTGATGATCAACTCCCGGCATCAGGACGCCTTGAATCGCGCCCGGGCGGCGACGAAACGGACCATCGAAGCGTTACGGACGGAAGCGACCCTGGAGCTGGTCGCCATCGACCTGCGCATCGCCGTGGCCGCCGTCGGCGAGATCGTCGGCAAAACCACGACCGAAGACCTGCTCGACACGATCTTCAGCACGTTTTGCATCGGGAAATGATTGTTTTCGGCCGGAAAACCGGTTGAATGGTCCGCATGCGAATCCATGTCTTTTTGGCCGTGCCGCTCCTCTCGTTGCTGCTCTGTTCGTGCGCCAGCTCGGGCCGGAAATTCACTGTCGACCGGGATCAGTTGCAGCTGGGAAGCTTCACCCGGGACCAGGCGGCCACCTTTTTCGGCAAGCCGGACCGGTACATGACCCGGGCGACGACCAACGGCCTCTTCGAGATCGACCATTATGCCTATTCAGAATTGTCGTTCGGGACCGTGGCGACCCGGGTGTTGTTCCTGGAGTTCAAGGACGGGAAGCTGAATGGCTATTCCTATGGCAGTTCCTTTGACGCCGACAAAACGAAGTTCGACGCGTTCTCGCTCGACAAGTTGAACGCCGGCGTCGGCAAGCTGACCAAGGCCGATGTCCTGGCGATGGAAGGCGCGCCGGACGGAAAAGTGCGCTGTCCGTCGAGCGCCCGCGACGTGGCAGCAAAATGCAGTCCCGGCACGGAGATCTGGTCGTGGCTCATGGTCGGCAAAGTGGCCGTCAATCATCCACAGGCGACGACCGGGCAGGAACTGCTGGTGTCCTTCGGCCCGGATGAAAAGGTCTCCGACGTGGAGATGAAGGAAAACCATCTGCCGGGGCCGCGGTGAACGGCTGCCGTAAGATCACCACACCTCCACCGGGCCCTTCGGCACCGGGATCTGCTGGCGTTGCGCCACCGCGGGCTCGTCGCGCATGAAGGAAGCGACCATCGGCGGCGGCTGGAAGCGGGGAAGCAATTCGCCGCGCTCGTCGAGGAATTGTTGCCGCCAGCGGATATAATTCTCCAGGACTTCGTCAAAATCAGTGCGGGTGGAGACACGCACGACCTTCTTGTTGAATTCGTGGCAGGGGCCGAACCGCTTGGAATACCACGGCGCCACCTTGCGGAACATCCGGCAACCCAGCTCCTCGCCGAACACTTCGATCATCAGGTCCAGGTGACGTTTCATGACGCGGATTCGTTCGGCGAACGACGGCTCAGAGGGAACATCGAACATCGAACATCGAACGCTGAACGCCGAATGGTCCGGCGCAGAAATTGGATGTTCGGCGTTCGGCGTTCGATGTTCGATGTTCTTCTGCAAATATTCCCGCGTCCGCCGGAAGATCCACGGATCATAAAACGCCCCCCGGCCGATGCTCACGCCGGCGCAACCGGTCTCGTCGAACATCTTCCTGGCGGCTTGCGGCGTGATGATGTCGCCGTTGCCGATGACGGGGATGGTTTTCACGGCTTCGACGACTTTGCGGATGCCGGCGAGGTTGACGGTGCCGCCGAAGCCCTGTTCGCGCGTGCGGCCGTGGACGAAGATGGCGGCCACGCCGGCGTCCTCGAGGGCGCGGGCGAGGTCGGGGGCGGTGAGGTTGTCGTCGTCCCAGCCGAGCCGCATCTTGGCGGTGACGGGGATCCTGATGGCGGCGACCATGCCGCGGACGAGGGCGGCGGTCTTGTCGAGTTCGGTCATCATGGCGGAGCCGCCGCCGACCTTGCAGACTTTTCGAACGGGACAGCCCATGTTGATGTCCACGGATTGGATGCCGATGGATTCGAGGTAGGCGGCGGCGTCGCGCATCTCTTCGGGCACGCTGCCGAAGAGCTGGACGGCGAGGGGCGAATCGGCGGGGCGGGTCTCGATCAATTTGAGCGCTTTCGGGTTCCTTTCGAGCAGCGACCGGGCGTTGACCAGGTCGGTGGTGCACAGCCCGACGCCGCCGATCTCGCGGACGACGAGGCGGAAGGGCAGGTTGGTGTAGCCCGCGAGGGGCGACAAAAACAAGTTGGAATCCAGTTTGAGCGAACCGAACCGCATGGTGTAGAGTATACGTGAAAAGTTAAACCGTTGAAGCGTTAAAGCGAGCCGTCGGTGCCGGTTCTTTCCGGCGGCAACGATTCGGCGGGTCACGCTTGACCGCGGGCAAATTCGCCAATTGCGAAAGCCCCCCTGGCGTGTTAGTTTGGCCTGCCTGACAGGCAGAAAGCAGAAAATGTTTGAAGAAGACGACATGAAGAAAGGCGACCGCGGCCAGAAAAAGCCGCCGGGCGGTTTTAATTTCCCTCCGTTCACCTGGATCGCGTGGATCGCCATCATCGTGAGCATCGCCGGCCTGATGTTTTTCTATCAGCGGAAGGCGACCCAGAACATCGTGCCGCTGACCCAATACGAGTTCTTCCAGAAATTCCGCGCCAACCAGATCGCCTCCGCCGTCGTCACCAAAGATCCCCAGGACCTGAACATCGCCGATATCGCCGGGACGTATTATCGTGTCGATGGGAACGGAAACAAATTGGACAAGAATGGGGCCGTGGTGAAGGACGACAAGGGCGCGGACACGGTGCCATTCGTCGCGTTGAACGTCTGGCTCACGGACGCGATGAAGGATGAGCTGCTCCTCTCCGCCGACAAATCGAAGAGCGTCAAAGCCGTCCGGCCGAACCCGATGCTTTCGACCATCGGCTACCAGCTGCTCTTTTTCCTCGGGATCGGCGTCCTGTTCTGGTTCTTCTTCATCCGCCAGATCAAGATCGCCGGCAAAGGCGCGTTGAGCTTCGGCAAGAGCAAGGCCCGCCTGCTGGCCAAAGACCGCAACAAGATCACGTTCAAAGACGTCGCCGGCGTCGAAGAGGCGATCGAAGAGGTCTCCGAACTCGTCGAGTTCCTGAAAGACCCGAAGAAATTCCAGAAACTCGGCGGCCGCATCCCCAAAGGCGTGCTGATGATCGGCCCGCCCGGCACCGGCAAGACCCTCCTGGCCAAAGCCATCGCCGGGGAAGCCGACGCCAGCTTTTTCAGCATCAGCGGCTCCGATTTCGTCGAGATGTTCGTCGGCGTCGGTGCCAGCCGCGTACGCGACATGTTCGAACAGGCGCGCCGCAACACGCCGTGCCTCGTGTTCATCGATGAGATCGACGCCGTCGGCCGCCATCGCGGCCATGGCCTGGGCGGCGGCAACGACGAACGCGAACAGACCTTGAACGCCTTGCTGGTCGAGATGGACGGTTTCGATACGCAGGAAGGCATCATCATCATCGCCGCGACCAATCGCGCGGACGTCCTGGACCCGGCGCTGACCCGGCCCGGCCGTTTCGACCGCCAGGTGACGGTGAACCTGCCGGACGTGCGCGGACGCGAAGCCATCCTCAAAGTCCACGCCAAGAACGTGAAGCTCGAGCAGAACGTCGATCTGTCGATCATCGCGCGCGGCACCCCGGGTTATTCCGGCGCCGAACTGGCCAACCTCTTGAACGAAGCGGCCCTCCTGGCGGCGCGCCTCAACAAAAAGGCCGTCGGCATGAAGGAATTGGAAGAAGCGCGCGATAAAGTGCGCTGGGGACGCGAACGCCGCAGCATGGCGATGAGCGACGAAGAGAAGCGCGCCACCGCCTGGCACGAAGCCGGCCACGCGCTGGTCAACGTCCTGCTCAAACACACCCACCCCTTGCATAAGGTGACCATCATCCCGCGCGGCCGCGCGCTCGGTGTGACGATGTCGCTGCCCAAGGAAGACATGCTCAACATGCGCCGCAAGCAGGCGGTCGACACGATCATCATGACCATGGCCGGGCGTATCGCGGAGGAATTCGTTACCGACGACATCTCCAGCGGCGCGGCGATGGACATCCAGCAGGCCACGCACCTGGCGCGGGCGATGGTGATGCACTGGGGCATGAGCGAGAAGCTCGGCAATGTGCTTTACGGCGACAGCCCGGAATACGTTTTCCTGGGCCGCGATATGATGTCGCGCGCCAAGGATTACAGCGAACAGACGGCGCAGGAGATCGACATCGAGGTCAAACGCATCATCGAAGAGGCCAACCGGACCGCCAAAGAGATGATCAACGCAAACCGCGACAAGCTCGAGATCATCGCCAACAGCCTGCTCGAATACGAGACGCTGGATGGGGCGCAGGTGGAAGAGATCGTCCGCACCGGAAAATTCACGCCGCCGCCGGCGCCGCCGTCCCAGACGGGGCCGATGATGGGTGCGCCGGCGGGAACGCCGCTGCCGGAGACGCCGCCCAAACCGTCACCGCCGAAGCTGCCCGGCCTGGGTTCCGCGACGCCCGCACCTGCTTAAACTGACTTTTTCGCCAAAACGCCGGCCCAATGGCCGGCGTTTTTGCTTTTAGTGGCGGCGCCGCGCCGCGCGCTCCTGCCTTGGGGGACGGTTATTGTCCCACGGCTTCGAGGAGGACGCGGAAGCCGTAGGTGTTTTTCTTTTCCTCAGCCGGGGCCCAGTTGCGGAATTCGATCCGCGAGCTCGGTTCTTCGAACGTGTTCCAGGAACCGCCGCGCAGGACCTTGCTGCCGTTGATCGTATCCAGGCACCATTCCATGACGTTGCCGCGCATGTCATACAGCCCCAAATTGTTCGGCTTCGTGCTGCCGACCGGCGCCGTGCTGTTGTGTTCGCTGACCAATTTCATCACCGCGTCCTTGAGGTCGGCGTTGCCGACGAGATACAACCATTGGGTTTCCGTGGGCAGGGAATAACCGAACCCGGGCGGCAGTTCCGCTTTTTCGGCCTGGGTCGATTTGGTGCAAAAGGCGACCGCATCGTTCCAGCTCACCGAATCCACCGGGTTATCGTCGCCGCGGAAGCTGCTCGGGTTGGCGCCCACGACTTTTTCGTACTGCTTCTGGGTCACCTCATATTTGCCGGCCCAGAGGGTGGGGGAGATCTTCACCAGGACGATGCCGGCGCGGTTGGTGACGATGCTGCTCGTCGCCATCAATTCTTTCAACGGGATGGCATTGGTGTCGTCGCCGGTCACCGTGACCGCCGGATTGGTCGGTTCGTCGGCGCGGACCGAGCAGGAAGCCAGGGCGACGCCCAGGCAGACAGATAAGATCATTTTCATGCCCAGAAACAAAGACCCGCGGGAACGCCTTGTCAAGCAGTCTGTCAGGATGATTTTTGGATGTTCTTGAGATCCTCGGCTAAAAACTGCGCGACATCCTTGAAACGCGCGACATTGTCCGGGTGTGCCGCCATGAGCGTCTGGTGCGCCTCGAGGCTGGTCCGGGTGATCTGTTCATGCGTGGGATTGATGGATTCGGGGATCTGGGTCTTGACGTCTTCCGGCAATTGCAGCGGCCCCTGGGTGACCTTGAACAGGTGGAGCACACCGAGGTTCTCGAGCAATTCGGCCACGCGCTGGCTGGGATTGGCCAGCTCGATCTCGCAATGGCCGAGCGTCCCCCCCGGGTTGGCCCGCATGCCGAACCCCGCCAACACGCCCAGGAACGTGCTGTCCATCAACACGCATTCGGACAGGTCGACGACGAAATGGTTGTAGCCTTTCTGGTTCAGCTCGGTCAGGAGGGTCTTGAAATCGGGGCTGAAGGTGAAATTCGCGCGGCCGGCGATCTTCACGCACGCAAAATTTTTGCCCACCAACACGGACAAATTGGCCGACGGCATTGACATGTTGAAATCCTGGTTTTCAGGCGGTCACCGCCTGCGGCGCGACGATCTGGGCCAGGGTCTGTTGCAACACCAACGTTGCATCCAGGCTGCTGCCCACTAAACGCCTGTTGCAGCGGAGCAGCAGATCCATGGCGCGAACCAATTCGCTTGGACTGTATTTTCTCACCTGTGGCAACGCTTTGTAAAGCACATATGGATTGAGCGCCAAGGGGTTAAACCGCTTGTCCGCCGGCAACCGGTCGGCCGGCACCCGCTCCAGCTGCGCCTTGAACCGGTTGTAATCCATCTCCGGCTTGACCCAGCCTTCCCGGATCATCTCCTTCAACAACAGCATCGCCCGGATCTTCGAGATCAACCCGTACAACAACCCGATCTCGGATTTGTCCTTGTCGAACTTCGCCTCCCATAATTCCTCGTCCAATCGCTTCAGCAGCCGCGGCAGGTCGCGGTCGCCCAACGCATCGCCCAGCGCGAACGCCTTCGCCGTCTTGTTCTGCGAAACGATCGCCACCACGTCCGCCAGCTCGATCTTCTGCTGGTCACCGACCGATAACGCCAGTTTCTCGACCTCGTTCTCCAATTGCCGCGTGTTCGGGCCGACGCGATCGACCAGCTCGGACAACGCGTCCTCGGCGATCTCTTTCCGCCGCTCCCGCACCGCCGTCCGCGCCGCCACCTCCGCCCGGTCGGCCCAATCACGGTCGTCGGCGGACAAAGCCGTGAACACTTCGACGGTGCCGATCTTGTCCAACGTCTTGAAAAACGTCTTCCGTTTGTCGACTTTCCCGGCGCTGATCAACAGCCGGACGCTTTGCCATTGGAACTCCTTCAGCTCGCCGGCCAGGTCGTTCAACGTCTCCGTCACCGCCTGGGCGCTCGCCGCGCGTTCATCGCCAAGGAAATTGCAGTCGCGCAGCCACACCGCCTTGCCGGAGCCGAAAAAGGGAAGGGTCTGCAGCGCTTCGCGAAGTTTGCCGATCTTCGCCAGGGCGTCGCCGCTGTTGGAAACGGTCGCTTCGATGATCTCGTGGTCCATGCCGCCCAATTCGTCGCACCATTCCTGGTAAAGCTTCCTGGCGCGTTGTTTGACGGCAAATTCGTCGTCACCACAGATCAGCGCGAGCGGCGGGGACTTGGAAGGAGGCATCTTATTCGGCTTCGCTGCCGGTTTCGTTGATGCGATTGAGCACTTCGCTCATGTCTTCGACCTGTTCGAAGAGCGGGGCGGAGACGAAGATCGGTTTTTTCTGGGCGGCGGCGATCGCCAGGCAATCGCTCGGCCGGGCGTCGACTTCCACGATCTTGCGCGCCGTGTGCAGCTCGTTCTGCTGCTGCAGGATCAGGCGGGCGAAATAGGTGGAATTCTTGAGGTCGGTGATGACCACGCGTTCGACGCTGATGCCGAAGCCCTGGAAAATGCGGTTGATGAGGTCGTGGGTCAGGGGACGTTCTTTCGGGGTCTGCCGGAGGAACATGCCGATGACGGCGCCCATCTGGGGTTCGACGTTGATGACGAAAACTTTTTCATCATTGCCGACGAAGAGCGCGCAACCGCTGTTGGCCGGGAGGATACCGCGGATCTGAACCGGGATCACGTCGTTCTTCATGCCGCTAATCTATTCCAACCCGTTGGAAAAACAAGTTCATTAGCGCGGGCAGGTTCGTGGCGGCTGCTTGGATGGGTCGCGGCGGGTCGGTCGACCGCCGCAAATGGAATGGATCAGCTACGGTGATCAAGGCCCGGTTTTTGCCGGGTCGTAATTGAGATTGGATCCCAGCCAGCGTTCCACTTCCTGCACGGTCATGCCTTTGCGGACATGATAATCCAGGACCTGGTCGCGGCCGAGTTTGCCCACCGAGAAATATTTTGAGTCCGGATGCGCGAAGTACAGACCGCTCACCGAACTGCCCGGCCACATCGCGAAATTTTCCGTCAATTGGATGCCGGTGTTCCTTTCGACGTCGAGCAACTTCCACAAAATCCCTTTTTCCGTGTGATCAGGGCAGGCGGGGTAGCCCGCGGCCGGCCGGATGCCGCGGTATTTCTCCTCGATCAGGTCGCCGGTCGTCAGTTTCTCCAGCTTGCCATAACCCCATTCATCCCGGGCGCGCTTGTGCAGGTATTCGGCGAACGCTTCCGCCAGCCGATCCGCCAACGCCTCCGCCATGATGGCGTTATAGTCGTCATGGTCCTTCTTGAACTTCTCGATCAATTCCTTCAGGCCATGCCCGCTCGTGACCGCGAACGCGCCAATATGATCATTCGATGTTGGATGTTCGATGTTGGGTGTTCGATGTTTCTCCGCAATAAAATCCGCGAGGCACCAATTCGGCGTCCCATCATCCTTGGCGATCTGTTGCCGCAGGAAATGGAACGTCGTCAGGACCTTCGCCCGCGATTCGTCGGTGTACAGTTCGATATCGTCGCCAACCCGGTTGGCCGGGAAAAACCCATAAACAGCTTTCGGCTGCAACAAATTGTCGGCGACGATCTGTGCCAAAAGCGTTTGGGCATCGGCGAACAGCTTCCGCGCTTCTTCGCCGTGTTTCTCGTGCTGCAGGATCTTCGGATAAACCCCGCGCAATTCCCACGTATGGAAGAACGGCGTCCAGTCGATGTAGGGGACCAATTCCGTCAATGAAATGGGTAGCCGCCGAGGTGACGAGGCGGATTCGATCGCCGTCCCTCCAATCCCCGTCCTCACGTCGGGGGCTGCGGAAGAAAGGACCTGCACGCCGGTGAATTCCGGCTTCGGCAGGTCATCGAATTTCAGTTTCGGCGCATTGGCGCGAGCCGCTTCGATCGATACCAGTTTCACCGCCGGGCCGGCGTGCTGGGCCCGAAGGCGCTCATATTCCTCGCGGATCTGGCCGACGAATTTCGGTTTGTGTTCCGTGCTGATCAGGTTGCTGACGGCCGGGACCGCGCGCGAGGCGTCGACGACGTGGACCACCGGTTCGGTGTAGCCGGGAGCGATCTTCACCGCCGTATGCGCTTTGCTGGTCGTCGCGCCGCCGATCAACAGCGGCAATTTCATGCCTTCGCGCTCCATCTCGCGCGCCACGTGCACCATCTCGTCGAGCGACGGCGTGATCAGCCCGCTCAGGCCGATGATGTCGGCCTTCTGCTCGCGCGCCGCGGACAGGATCTTCTCGCACGACACCATGACGCCGAGGTCGATGACTTCATAATTATTACAAGCCAGCACGACGCCGACGATGTTCTTGCCGATGTCATGGACGTCGCCTTTGACCGTCGCGAGCACGATCTTGCCCTGGGTCCGGCTGCCGCCGCCCGCGGCTTTTTCCTGCTCCATGAACGGCTGCAGGTAGGCGACGGCTTTCTTCATCACGCGCGCCGATTTCACGACCTGCGGCAGGAACATCTTGCCCGCGCCGAACAGGTCGCCGACCACGCTCATGCCGTCCATCAACGGCCCTTCGATGACCTTGATCGGCTTGCCGTATTTCTGCCGGGCTTCTTCGGTGTCTTCGACCACCCAGGCGTCGATGCCTTTGACCAGGGCATGGGAGATCCGTTCCTCGACCGTGCCTTTGCGCCACGCTTCGAGTTCTTCGATGTTCGCCTTCTGGTCGGACACCGCGCCGCTGGCTTTCAATTTTTCACCATAAGCGACCAGCCGTTCGGTCGCGTCCGGCCGGCGGTTCAACAACACGTCTTCCACAAGTTCTTTGAGCTCCGGCTTGATCTCTTCGTAGACCTCGAGCATCCCGGCGTTGACGATGCCCATGTCGAGCCCGGCCCTGATCGCGTGATACAGGAAAGCCGAGTGCATCGCTTCGCGGACGGGATTGTTGCCGCGGAACGAAAATGAAACGTTCGATACGCCGCCGCTCACCTTGGCGTGCGGCAGGTTCTGCTTGATCCA
>Ga0068859_100008989_pt1 | contig 10091 bp, 7 predicted proteins | sample KBSSwiS22_FD_66585 | JGI IMG/M metagenome (GOLD analysis project Ga0068859, IMG submission 66585) | Switchgrass rhizosphere microbial communities from Kellogg Biological Station, Michigan, USA - KBS Switchgrass S2-2 | ecosystem: Host-associated > Plants > Roots > Rhizosphere > Soil ...
CTGCAACAGCGATGTAGATGAAGCTCGCCGCGGCGATAGTGAGCGCGAAAGGCAGCAGGTTCTGTGCCGTGTCGAACCAGTAATACGCGAGCAGCGCGCCGACGAAGGACGTGAGGCTCACGAGGAGATTCAGCACGAGCGCGCGGGCACGGCTCATGCCGGAGTGCAGGAGCACGGCGAGATCGCCGACCTCCTGCGGGATCTCGTGCGCGAACACCGCGATGCCGGTCACGATGCCGAGACGCGTATCGGTCATGAAGGCTGCGGCGATGAGTGCGCCGTCCGTGAAGTTGTGGACGGCGTCGCCGACCAGGATCATCGCGCCCGACGCCGTGCCGTGATGATGCGCGGGCTCGGTGTGCGTCTCCCAGTGCTCGTGGTGACAATGGCGCCACAGCACGAGCTTCTCCAGCATGAAGAAGGCGAGAATGCCGCCGAGCAGGATGAGGCCGATGAAGTCGCCGCGCCCGGCGCCTGCGACTTCCAGCGCGCTCGGCAGGAGACTCGTGAGCGCGGCCGCGAGCAGCGTCCCGGTAGCGAAGCCGATGAGGTGTGGCAGCACGCTCGCGCGGCGCGTGTCGGAGAGCGCGAGGAACGACGACGCCGCGAGCGCACTGAGCACACCGCTGACGAACGTGAATCCGAGTATCCAGCCGAGCACCGACATGGGCGCGTATTGTAGACACACATCCCGGGCCGGCCCCGGCGGCAGGCTCCGACGCACGTTTTGCAGCAGGGGAACCTGGTCTGGCCTCTTACGCTGCGAGCCAGACGAGGCTGGCCATACGTCCGCAGACTCCGTCGCGACGATACGAGAAGAAGCGCTGCGGCTCGGCATGGGTCGACGCGCCGCCGCCGTACACTGAGGTGACGCCCGCCCGCGTCAGACGCCGGCGCGCCAGTGCATAGAGATCGGCCTGCCAGCGCCCGCGCTGGTTGCGGTCGAACGCGACACCGTTGCCGGCGTCGTCCGCCATGAAGCGGGCACGCACTTCGTCCCCGACCTCGAATGCGCGTGGCCCGATCGCGGGGCCGAGCCAGGCCATGAGCTCTTCGGGTGCGCACTCGAGCGCCGCGAGCGCCGATTCCAGGACGCCGGCCGCAAGTCCGCGCCAGCCGGCGTGCGCGATGCCCACGCGCGTTCCTCCGCGATCGCACAGGAGCACCGGCAGGCAATCTGCGGTGAGGACTGCGCACACCTGGCCGCGCTCGAAGGCGACGGCGGCGTCTGCGCCCGCCGCGCGCGGGGCATCGCCGAGATGCGCCACATTGGCTCCGTGCCGCTGCTCGAGCCACGAGGGCTCCGCATCGAGCCGCAGCGCCTCGCGCAGACGTCGCCTGTTCTCCGCAACACTCGCCTCGCGATCTCCCACGTGGCTCGCGAGGTTGAGCGTGTCATAAGGCGCCGCACTGACACCTCCTTCGCGCGTGCTGACGGCCGCGCGCACCGATGCCGGCGCAGGCCAGTCGGGTCGAATCAGCACCAGCTCAGCCTTCATCGCGATCTGCCTTCGAATCGACCTCGAGTGCGTCGAGCAGAGAGCGCAGGTCCGCCGGCAGTGGCGAATCCCACGCGAGCGTTGCTTCCGTCACGGGATGTGCGAGTGCGAGACGGCTTGCGTGCAGTGCCTGGCGCTTGAATGCGCGGAGCGTATCGCGCAGCTGGGGCGTGGCGCCGCGCGGCATGGTGCGTCGCCCGCCGTATTGCGGATCCCCGACGAGCGGATAGCCGAGATGCGCCAGGTGGACGCGGATCTGGTGCGTGCGGCCCGTCTCGAGCTGGACGCGAAGATGCGTGTGGCTGCGAAAGCGCCGCAGTACGCGGTAGTGCGAGATCGCGGGGCGGCCGTCCTCCCGCACGCTCATGTGCGTACGGCGCGTCGGGTGACGCCCGATCGGCGCGTCGATCGTCCCGCCCCCGGTGAGCACGCCCGTCACGACCGCTTCGTACTGGCGCTCGATCAGGCGCGCCTGGAGCGCACGGACGAGCTGCGTATGCGCGTGGAGTGTGCGGCCGACAGCGAGCAGGCCGCTCGTGGCCTTGTCGAGGCGATGCACGATCCCCGAGCGCGGCAGCGCGGCAAGCTCCGGCGCATGGTGCAGGAGGGCGTTCTGTAAGGTGTGATTCGGATTTCCGGCGCCCGGGTGAACGACCAGACCCGCGGGCTTGTCGACGATGATGAGCTCGGCGTCCTCGTACACGATCGTGAGCGGAATCGCCTCGGCTCTGGGCTGAGTCGTAGTAGGCTCGAGCGTGACATCGAGCGCCACGCGCTCCCCGCCCACGACGCGGTCGCGGGGACGAGGCGTGCGGCCGTCGACCTGGACCTGGCCTGCCAGGATCCAGTCTTTCAGGCGGGAACGGGAGAAACTTGGAAACAGCTCGGCCAGAACCTGGTCCAAGCGCATGCCGCCCAGGCGTTCGGGCACGATGGCCGTGTGATGAACCATTGCGACCTTGTGGGTTTGCGGTGCATCTGCACAGAGTGGAATAGAGAGTTTATGGCATACTGCGCCGCCTCGCGGATCATGGAGAGTGAATTGGTGGGCGTACGGCGGCTGGCCGTGGCGGTCCTCGTCTCGTGTCTGGCGGCGTGCGGCGGCCGCAAGGGGGTCGAGCAGTTCGCGGCGCCCGATCCGCTGTACGAAAAGGCCGAGAAGGAGCTGACCCTCGGCAACTATGACGAGGCCATCAAGCTGTACGAGCAGCTGGAGGTCGCGCACCCGTTCAGCGACCCGGCGCGGCAGGGACGGCTCGATCTCATCTACGCCTACTACCGCGCCCACAAGCCCGAACAGGCGGTAGATGCGGCTGACACGTTCATCCGGGAGAATCCCCGCGATCCGAACGTCGACTACGCGTACTACCTCAAGGGCCTCGTGTACTTCGAGTTCGACCGCAACTTCCTCGAGAAGCTGTTTCGCGTGGATCTGTGCGAACGGCCCCCGAACGAGGCCTACAAGGCGTTCTCGAATTTCTCGCAGCTCGTGCAGCGCTACCCCAACAGTCCGTACTCCGCGGACGCGCACCAGCGCATGGTCTTTCTGCGTAATTGCTTCGCCTCCTACGAGACCAACGTGGCGAAGTACTACGTCGAGCGGGGTGCATGGGTCGCCGCGGCGAATCGGGCCAAGTACGCAGTCGAGACCTATCCCGCGACGCCGTCGACGCGTGACGCGCTGGAGACGATGGCTTTCTCCTACCGCAAGCTGGGGATGGACGATCTCGCCACCGACTCCGAGCGCGTGCTGGCCGAGACCTACGACATCACGCTGCCGGCGCAGGCGCGAGCGGAAGACCTCAAGCCGGCGCCGGAGCCGCCGCAGGAGCTCACGGCTCAGTCCGATAACCCGACGTGATCGGGTAGCGCCAGTCCCGTCCAAAGGCGCGCCGGCTCACCCGCACGCCGGGTGGCGCCTGACGGCGCTTGTATTCCGCACGCTTCACCATCTGCAGCACGCGAATGACTGTGGCGCGATCGAATCCGCGCGCGACGATCGTGTCGACCGCGCAATCTTCTTCTATGAAGGCCTCGAGGATCGGATCGAGAATCTCGTAAGGCGGCAGTGAGTCGCTGTCCTTCTGGTCCGGTCGCAGCTCCGCCGACGGCGCACGGGTGAGCACGCGCTCCGGAATGATTGCGCCCCGCGCGTTGCGATAATGCGCGAGCCGATACACCAGCGTCTTGCTGCAGTCCTTGATCGGCGCAAAGCCGCCGGCCATGTCGCCGTAAAGGGTGGCATAGCCCACGGCCATTTCGCTCTTGTTGCCGGTCGTGAGCACGATGCGCCCGCTCTTGTTGGAGATCGCCATGAGCAGCATGCCGCGACAGCGCGCCTGGATGTTCTCCTCGGTCGCATCCGGTGCGAGGCCAGCGAATTGCGCTGCCAGCGCCTCCAGCGTCGCGCGGAACACGGGCTCGATCGAGATGACGTCGTAGCGCACGCCCAGACGCTGCGCCTGCTCCTTCGCATCCTCGAGCGACATCTCAGACGTGTAGCGCGACGGCATCATGACTGCCTGTACGCGCTCGGGCCCGAGCGCATCCACGGCGATGGCGAGTGTCAGCGCGGAATCGATGCCGCCCGACAGCCCGATCACGACGCCGGGAAAGTTGTGCTTCGCGATGTAGTCGCGCACGCCGAGGACGAGCGCCCCGTAGACGATCTCCTCGGTGCCCGGCTCCGGCGCTACCAGGCCCGGTGTCGGGACAAGCTGCCCGTTGCTCGCGCGCAGCTCGCAGATGAGCAGGTCTTCGGCCATGAACGCCGCGCGTTGCACGATCGCGCCGTTGCGATCGAGCACGAAAGAGCCGCCGTCGAACACGAGCTCGTCCTGTCCGCCCACGAGGTTCACATAGAGCAGCGGCACACGCGTCGTGCGCGTACGTGCGCGGGCGACGTCGAGGCGCCCCGCCACCTTGTGCGTATCGAACGGCGACGCGTTGATGTTCAGGATCACGCGCGCACCTTCGGTCGCGGTACGCTCCGCCGGCCCCGCTTCCCAGAGGTCCTCGCAGACAGTGATGCCGAGCGTCACGCCCGCAAGCGTGGCCGTGCACGGCTCGTTCCCCGTGCGGAAATAGCGTTTCTCATCGAACACGCCGTAGTTCGGCAACACCTGCTTGCGATAGTGAGCCAGGCAGGCGCCGTCGCGATAGAGTGCCGCGGCGTTGTAGATGCCTTCGGCCGTGTATTCCGGGAAACCGATGAGCACGGCGATGCCGCGGGCCTGCTCGCGGACCTGCGCGATGGCTTCGCCGATGCGCCGTTTGAAGCCGCCATGAAACAGCAGGTCCTCGGGCGGATAGCCGCTGAGCGTGAGCTCTGGAAAGGCGATCAGGTCGGCGCCGTGCTCGCTTTGCGCCCGGGCGGCCGCGTCGAGGACGCGGCGTGCATTGCCGGGCACGTCGCCGACGACGAGATTGAGCTGAGCCAGTGCGACGCGAAGCGTTCCCGCCATGGTGCCCGCGCTGCGGAGGCGTCTCAGCCTCCGAGGCGCGCCTTCAGTGCGCTGCCCATCTCCGCCGGCGAGCGGACGGTCGTGACGCCGGCGCGCTCGAAGGCTTCGAACTTCGCAGCGGCTGTCCCCTTGCCGCCCGAGACGATGGCGCCGGCATGGCCCATGCGCTTCCCCGGTGGCGCGGTGACTCCCGCGATATAGACGACGACCGGCTTGCTGACGTGCTCCGCGATGTAGTCCGCGGCTGCTTCTTCATCCGTGCCGCCGATCTCTCCGACGAGGATGATACCTTCGGTCTGCGGATCGCTCTCGAACAGCGCGAGCGTGTCGATGAAATTCATTCCGCGCACGGGATCACCGCCGATACCGACGCAGGTCGACTGTCCGAGGTCGTTGCGAGTGGTCTGGTAGACCGCTTCATAGGTCAGCGTGCCGGAGCGTGAGACGACCCCGGCGCGGCCGGGCTTGTGAATGAACCCGGGCATGATCCCGATCTTGCATTCGCCAGGCGTAATGATGCCGGGGCAGTTCGGACCGATCAGGCGGCAGTCGTAGTCCGTCAGCGCCGCCTTCACCCGCACCATGTCGAGCACGGGAATGCCCTCGGTGATGCAGACGATCAGCGCGATCCCTGCATCCGCCGCTTCCAGGATCGCGTCAGCAGCGTATGGCGCCGGCACGTAGATCATGCTGACGTCGGCGCCTGTCGCCGCCACCGCCGCGCGGCAGGTATCGAACACGGGCCGATCGAGGTGTCGCTCGCCGCCGCGTCCCGGCGTGACGCCGCCCACGATCTGCGTTCCGTACTCCATGCACTGCTGTGCATGGAAGCTGCCCTGCTTTCCGGTGAAGCCCTGAACGACGACGCGACTGGCCTTGTTTACGAGGATGCTCACTTGGCTGCCGCCACGGCCTTGCGTGCCGCCTCCGTGAGATCGGTGGCCGCGATGATCGAAAGCCCGCTGCCGGAGAGCAGCGCGCGCCCCTTCTCGACATTCGTGCCCTCGAGGCGCACGACCACGGGCACCGACACACCGACCTCCTTCACCGCGCTCACGATGCCTTCCGCGATGAGGTCGCAGCGGACGATGCCACCGAAGATGTTCACGAGTATCGCGCGCACATTGCGGTTCGACAGGATCAGCTTGAACGCCGCGGACACGCGCTCGCTCGTGGCGCCGCCGCCGACATCGAGGAAGTTCGCGGGTCGCCCGCCATGGAGCTTGATGAGATCCATGGTTGCCATCGCGAGCCCGGCCCCGTTCACCATGCACGCGATATCACCATCGAGCGAGACGTAGTTGAGCTCGTGCTGATGCGCGGCGCGCTCCATCTCGTCTTCCTGCGTGGGATCGCGCCATGCCAGGAGCTCGGGCTGCCGAAACAGCGCGTTCTCCTCGATGTTGATCTTCGCATCGAGCGCGACGACGGCGCCGTCCTTGGTCACGATGAGCGGATTCACCTCGACCAGGCTGGCGTCGCGCTCGACGAAGAGCTTGTGGAGCGCCTGCACGATGCGTCCGAACGGCGCGAGCTGCTCGGCGGCAAGCCCGAGTCCGAATCCGAGCTGACGCGCCTGGTACGGCTGCAATCCGGCCGCTGGATGCACGATGGTCCTGAAGATGCGTTCGGGCGTGCTCGCGGCGACGGCCTCGATGTCCATTCCTCCCGCGGCGGAGGCGATGTAGACGATGCGCTCGCTGGCGCGGTCGACCAGCAGGCTCAGGTAGAGCTCGCGCTCGATGCGCGATGCCGCTTCGACGAGCACGGTGTTGACGGGCAATCCCTCGGGGCCCGTCTGGGGCGTAACGAGTCGCGAGCCGAGCAGCGCCGCGGCGATCTCCTTCACCTCGGCGAGCTTGCGTGCGAGCTTCACGCCACCGGCCTTGCCGCGTCCACCCGCGTGAACCTGTGCCTTGATCACCCAGCCGTCGCCGCCGAGATCCTTCGCCGCCTCCAGCGCGTCGTCCGCTGTGTGGGCGGGATAGCCCGGTGGCACTGGAATTCCGTAACGCGCGAACAGTTGTTTGGATTGGTACTCGTGCAGATTCATGGCGGATGAGGCCGCGAATGAAGTGCGCTATTGTGGAGGAAAGCCCGAGCCTTGGCAAAGCGCGAGTGCGAGGTTTTCTCGTTCAACGGCGCGAGCGCGCCGCTACAATAGCGGCCGCGAAGCGCACGATGCGACGCCGGTTCGACTCGTCCGTCGCGAGGAGGTTGCGCCCATTGCAATGATGGCCTCACCGGCCGCGGTGGATCGGCGCCTGGAGATGCCGGAGCCGGATGTCCCGATCGACACGCCCGAACTGTCGTGGCGCGTCCTGTCGGTGCTCAACTTTTTCCGCATTCTCGTCGCGTGCGCGCTGCTCGCACTGTTCTATCTCATCGACCACCCGCGCGTGCTCGGTGGTGAGAATGCGATCCTGTTCCTGCTGGTCGGCTTCACCTACCTGCTCGCGAGCATCGCGAGTGTCTACACGCTGAGCCGGCGGATCCCCGCATTCACGATCCAGGTGATCGGCCAGATGCTGATCGACGTCGTCGCAATCGCGGCGCTCATGCACGCGAGCGGCGGCATCCAGAGCGGACTCGGCAATCTGCTGCTCGTTTCGATCGGCGCGGCCAGCCTGACGGTGACAGGCCGGCTGGCAGCGATGTTCGCCGCCCTCGCAGCGATCGTCGTGCTGTTCGAGCAGGCGCTCTCACAGCTCCAGGGGATCACCTCGCCCTCCGATTACACCGCGACCGGCCTGCTGGGGGCGACGCTCTTCGTCATTGCACTGGCAACGCAACCGCTCGCACGCCGCATCCGCGAGAGCGAGGCGCTCGCCGCGCAGCGCGGAGTCGATCTGGAGAACCTGGCCGAGCTGAACGATTACGTCATTCAGAACCTGCGCGAGAGCATCGTCGTGATCGACGGCCTCGATCGGATCCGCCTCATGAACGAGTCCGCCGCGAAGGTGCTGAGCGGCGGAGCAAGCGCCGTCGGCAAGTCCCTGCGCGAGCTGGCGCCGGAGCTGCACGCCCACGCCCAGGCCTGGCGGGACGATCCCGCGGCGGCCCAGGCGGCGGGCATCGCCTTTCCGGCCAGCGACGGCACGACCCTCATCACGCCTCATTTCGCACCGCTCGGACGCAAGCGCCCCGCGGCCGCGCTCATCTTCCTGGAGGATGCGAGCCTGTTCGCAGAGCGCGTCCAGCAGGAGAAGCTGGCGGCGCTCGGGCGGCTCACCGCGAGCATCGCTCATGAGATCCGCAATCCCGTCGGCGCGATGAGTCACGCGGGACAGCTCCTCGGTGAATCCAGCGCGCTGGGCGAACAGGAACGGCGACTCACATCCATCATCCACAAGAACGCCGAGCGCATCAGCACGATCATCGAGAACGTGCTGCAGCTGTCGCGGCGTGATCAGACGCGGCCGGAGCGGCTGACTCTCGCTGCGTGGCTGCGCGAGTTCACCGCCGAGTTCCGCGCGACGCACGAGCTGAAGGACTCCGAGCTGGTGCTGAACGATCTGGAGCCGCAGCTCGAAGTGCAGATGGATCCGAGCCACCTGCACCAGGTGCTCTGGAATCTGTGCGACAACGGTCTCAAGTTCGCGAGCGAGCAGCAGGGGCGCCTCGTGGAGCTGCACTCCGGCCGCGTCAGCGCAAGCGGTCGGCCGTTCCTGGAGGTCTCTGACCGCGGGCCCGGTATCGACGAGGCGCTGCGCGAGCGCATCTTCGAGCCGTTCGTGACGACGACCCGGGGTGGCACGGGGCTCGGGCTCTTCATCGCGCGCCAGCTCTGCGAGTGCAATGGCGCGTCATTGCGCTACGAGGCCCGGTCCGGTGGCGGCAGCATCTTCCGCATCGTGTTTGCCGATCCGCAGCGCTGGTCCATGGAGGCCTGAGCGCACATGGGCAAACCCGTCGTGCTCATCGTCGATGACGAGCCGGACATCTGCGAGCTGCTCGCGATCACGCTCGAAGGCATGGAGATCGCCTCGCGTACTGCGCACGACCTCACGCAGGCGAAGCGCGAGCTGACCAACGGCGAGCTGGACCTGTGCCTGACCGACATGCGCCTGCCGGATGGCGACGGCCTCGACCTCGTCGACTGGATGCAGACGCATGCCGAAGGCGTTCCGGTCGCCGTGATCACCGCGCATGGCAACGTCGAGTCAGCCGTTCAGGCACTGAAGCTCGGCGCGTTCGACTTCGTCTCCAAGCCGGTCGATCTGCAGGCGCTGCGCCGCCTCGTCAGCAGCGCGCTGAAGCTGAAGCGAGAGCGTCGACCGCTCGGCACGGCCGCCCGGCTGCTCGGTCGCTCCGCGCCCATGCAACGCCTGCGTCAGATGATCACGAAAGTGTCGCGCAGTCAGGCTCCAGTGCACATCGCGGGCGAGTCCGGCACCGGCAAGGAGCTCGTCGCGCGACTCATCCACGAGAGCGGACCCCGCGCGGATCGGCCGTTCGTGCCGGTCAACTGCGGCGCCATTCCGGGCGAGCTGATGGAGAGCGAGCTGTTCGGCCACCGCAAGGGCAGCTTCACGGGAGCCGTTGCCGACAAGGCCGGACTGTTTCGTACGGCCGATGGCGGCACGCTGTTCCTCGACGAGATCGCCGACCTGCCCCTGCACATGCAGGTGAAGCTGCTGCGGGCGATCCAGGAGAAAGCCGTGCGCGCGGTCGGCGACGCGCGCGAACAGGCCATCGATGTGCGCATTCTCAGCGCGACGCACAAAGACCTGTCTCAGCTCGTTGCAGATGGGCGGTTTCGCGAGGATCTGTACTATCGCATCAACGTCATCGAGCTGCGCGTCCCGCCGTTGCGCGAGCGCGGCGAGGATGTGCTCGTGCTTGCCGATCACATCCTGAGCCACCTCGCAGACGAGATGTCGCTCGCGACGCCGACGCTCTCCTCGAACGCACGAGCTTCCCTGCTCGCCTATCACTTTCCCGGCAACGTGCGTGAGCTCGAGAACGTGCTCGAACGGGCATTGACCCTGTCGAGCAGCGGTGTGATCGAGGCGGAAGAAATCGAGCTGCGTGCGCAGACCGGTGGCGATCGGCGGGGAGCGGAGCCGCTCGGCGAACAGCTCGAGGGCATCGAGCGCGACGCCATCCGCGAGGCGCTCGAGCGCGC
>Ga0068859_100008992_pt1 | contig 10089 bp, 5 predicted proteins | sample KBSSwiS22_FD_66585 | JGI IMG/M metagenome (GOLD analysis project Ga0068859, IMG submission 66585) | Switchgrass rhizosphere microbial communities from Kellogg Biological Station, Michigan, USA - KBS Switchgrass S2-2 | ecosystem: Host-associated > Plants > Roots > Rhizosphere > Soil ...
GTCGCCGACCTGTTCGTACAGCGCCTGTGATCGCTCCGCCATCTCGAGGACACCGGGCAGGTCCGAACTGATGTACCGATCGAAGCCGAGGTTCCAGGTGGCATCCGCTTCGCCCGCGACATCGCCGATCAGCTGTGCGATCCGGAGCTCTTCCCTGTAGTAGGCGCCCGAATCCTCGGGCCGGCCGTGCCAATACGCGATCCCGCCCGCGGCCGACGCCGCGAGCATCCGCTCTCGCGTCGGCGCGTCGCCGCCAGGCATGCGGAACAGCGCATCGGCGAACTCCTGGCCGTCGACCAGCCGGCCATCCTGCTGCCAGAACCGCCACATGGCGGCGATGAAGCGTTGTGCGAGGACGACCTCTCCGGCGTCGATCGCCCAGCGGATCGCCATTCGCAGATTGGGGTAGTCGACGGTGAGCCGGTCGAGCCATCGCGGTTGGTCTGGCCCGGGTAGGAAGGGGGCGGCCGCCTCTGCGAGTGCGAGATACGCCCACGCGTGACGTGATCGTGCCCCAGTCTCGCGGCCCTCCTCCCGAAGGCGGTCGAGCCCGAACCCCCGGATCGTGGCGAGCAGCCGGAACCTGATGCCGGCTCCGCTCGCATCCGGCGCATCTCGGTGGACGAGGCTCTGGTCGACGAGATCGACCAACAGGTCGAGGGCGTCGCCGTCACCTTCGATGACTGCTTCCGCCTGCTCGACATCGAAGCTGCCCTCGAAGACGGCGAGGTCGTGCAGCGCCTGTCGCGAAGCGGGCGGCAGCAGGTCGTGGCTCCAGGCGATCGCCCCGGCCAGCGACCGTTGCCGGTCCGGCACATCCCGCGGTCCCGAGCCCGGGAGCGGCAGGTTCGCCGCGAGTCGGTCGCGGATCGCCGCCACCGGGATATGGGCGACCCGTGCCGCAGCCAGCTCGACGCCGAGCGGCAGGCGGTCGACGAGCGCGCACACCTCCTCCACCGTCGCTTCGTCCCCTCCGGGCTCCCAGCCTGGCCTGACCGCACGGGCGCGCTCGATGAAGAGCCGCACGCACGCGTCACCCAGGGGGTCGAGCGGGTATTCCTGTTCACCCGCCACCCGTAGCGGGGCGCGACTGGAGATCAGGATGCGTGAGCGTGGGGATGCCGCAAGGATCTTCGACACATCCGGCGCCGCCTCGAGCAGATGCTCGAAGTTGTCGAGGACGAGCAGCACCGAACGATCCTTGAGATACCCGTCGAGTGCGTCCGACGCCGGTCGGCCGGGCCCATCGAACAGCCCGATCGTTCGAGCGATGACCGAGCGCACGGTTCCGGGATCCTCGACCTCGGCCAAGGGGACGAACCACGCGCCGTCAGGGGATCCGGATGAGCTGACTCGCGCGACCTCCGTCGCGAGGCTGGTCTTGCCGATTCCTCCCGGTCCGGTGATCGTCACGAGCCGATTCCCTTCGAGGAGCCCCGCGACGGCAGCAACGTCCCCATCGCGTCCGACGAAGCTCGTCAGCCGATCCGGGAGGTCGCCGACCGTCTGGCTCGAGGTCCTCAACGGTGGGAAGCCCTGCCTGAGTCCTGGGGCGTCGAGCTCGAACAGTCGCTCCGGTCGCGGGACGCCTCGTAGCTCGTGCGTCCCGAGGTCACGGATGTCGACGCCCTCGGGCAGCGCATCGGCGACGAGGGCACGCGTCGCGTCGGAGAGCAGGATCTGGCCGCCATGGCCGGCCGCGGCGATCCGGGCCGCACGGTTGACCTCGAACCCACCGTAGTCGTCGCCGGCGAGGTACGCCTCGCCGGAGTGGAGCGCCATCCGGACACGCAGGTCGATGCCGTCGGACCAGTCGTGTGCTGCGAGCGCCCGTTGAGCGTCGATGGCGGCCGCGACGGCTGCGCGCGCCTCGGGGAAGACCGCGAATACGGCATCCCCCTCGGTCCGCACGACGGCCCCGCCGTTGTCGGATACCGGCCTGCGGATGAGCTCGATGTGCTCGGCATTCAGGCCGTCCCAAGCTCCTCCGAGCTCACGCACGAGCCGCATCGAGTCCTCGACGTCCGTGCGCAAGAACGTCACCGTCCCGGTCGGCAGCCACCGACCGTGGGTGACCGCGGCCTCCTGGCTCACTGCTGGCTGATCCGTTCGGCCAACGTCTGCAGCATCGCCATCGCCGCCTCCGGCCGCTCCCGGAGGATCGAGGTCAGGCCCTCTCCGCCGATCACCAGGGTCCGGACGTCGCCATCGGCCACGACCGATGCGACGCGCGGCCGCTCCAGGAGGACCGCGAGCTCTCCCACGTGATCGCCCTGCTCGTACGTCCGGATCAACCGGGTCGAACCGTCGGCCTCCTGGCGTTCGACGCGCACGACACCCTCGAGGATCACGAACAGCTCGTCGCCGACCTCGCCTTCGGTCACGATCGTCGTCCCGTCCCGGAAGTCCCGCTCCTCGGCGACCGCGGCGACCCGCTGCAGGTCCTCGGGGTCGAGGCGTTCGAACAACGGCACACGCCGGAGCTCGAGCATCCGCTCGACCTCACCGAGGCTCGTGTCCGGGCCTGCCATCGTCCCTCCGTCGCCGGCGCTCCGTGCCGCCAGGGTGCGGATCCACGGGTCGTCATCATGCCGCAGGGCGTCGAGCACGTCGCTGTGCGAACCGCCCGTCGTCGAGGCCGGATCCAGTTCGACGAGTCGCGCGATCGATCGCCCGAGCCGTCGATCGCCGACCGAATCGAGCGTCTCGACCGCTTGTGCGCGGACGTCCGCATCGGTCGATCGAAGACATCTGCGGATGACGCCGCTCGCGGACGGCACATCTAGGACGGCGAGCGCATCGAGCGCGAGGTCCTGGTGGCGGCGTCGACGCTGCTCCAGCACATCACCGAGGAACGCCACGTCCGGGCCTCCGGCGCCGGCGCCCACCAACCGCGACCGGCTGGCTGCGAGGCTCATCGCACGATCGACCTGCCGGTCGGCCCAGCGCGATAGGGCATCGCGGACTTCGGGAGCGTGGCCGCTCATCGCCCGCACAGCCGCTGCCTGGACGGCTGGGTCCGGCGCGTCCAGGCGCTCGATCACCCCCGAAGGCAATGAGTCTGCCGCCGACAGCCGATCGGCCGCGGCGTTGCGCACGAGGTGCGTCGGATCCTCGAGTGAGGTGAGCAGGCGGTCGGGCCGAGCGGCGGGATCGACGGTCGCCGCTGCCGCCGCCCGAACCGTGGCCTCGTCGTCGTGCAGCAGCCGTTCCAGCGTCTCGTCCCCGGGTCGCCGGCCGAGCCGATAGAGGGCATGGAGCGCTGCCGTCCGCTCGCGCGGCCCTTCGGTCAGGAGTCGATCGAGCTCCTCTTCGCCGCGCCTGATGTGCTCCGGGTGGATCGCATCCTTGCCGATCAGCGCCTCCGCCGACGACGCGCGCACAGCCGGATCTGAGTCATCGAGTGCCGCGAGCAATGCATCGAGTGTGTCGTCGCCCGGGGCGTCGGCGAGCAGGCGTGCGGCGATCCCGCGGACCCGTGGATCCGGGTCGGCGAGCGCGGTCATCAGGACGGCGCGGACGTCGGGAGCCGTCTCGAGGCGGTCGAGTCCCGGACCGCCCTCGAGGACCTGCTCGCCGATCCCGCGCCGCAGCGTCGCGAGGAGGCTTGCCGCGTAGCGCCGCCGGATCGCGAGCGCGATCACCACGGCGATCGCCGCCACGACCGCACCGAGCCAGAAGACCTGCGTCGGGTCCATCACCCTCGTGACGGTCAGCAACAGGACGCCAGACAGGATCGTCCCGAGCTGGCCGGGCACGCCGTCTTCGAAGGCCATGACCTGTGCCCGGCGGTGTGCCGGGACCGTGTTGTAGAACGCGCTCCATGCGGCATTCGACAGCCCGCGCTGCGTCACCGCGACCGTGGCCTGGACCAGCGCCGCCGTGGCGAAGCCGAACGACACGATCCATACCCCGAAGCCGAAGAGGTACACGAGCGGCAACAACAGGGCCGCGGCAGCGACGCCGAACCGGGTGTAGAACCGGCTCGCGACCGCGAGCGAGACGACGAACGACGCCGCCGTCACGATCGCCGAGATGGTGCCGATCGCGGCCGCCAGGGCGACCTCGTTGGGGAAGGCCGCGGCAGCCGCCTCGAGGAACGGGAACGTCATGAACAGGAGCAGGACGGCCAGCAGCACGTAGGCGATCGCGATCAGACCGAGCAACCGTGAACGGCGGACCTCGTCGAACCCTGTCCTGAGATCCGCGACGACTGATCGTCGGATCGCGGGCGGCGGACCCCATGCCGGCGTCGGCTCACGCGATGCGAGCCGCCAGATGACGAGCGCCGTGATCGTCAGCAACGCTGCCTCGCCGACGATGAGCGACTCGGTCCCGACCAGACCTGCGATCGGGCCGGCGGCGAGCGCCCCGACGAAGTTGCCGGCGATGGCTGCAGCGGTGCACAGCGGGAAGAGGCGCTTGGCCTGGCGGGCATCGAACGTCGACGTCGCGGTCGTCCACGTGATGGTGACCGCGATGGCCCCGCCCGCGACGACAGTCAGCCAGGTCAGCGGGATCGCGACATCGGGTGCCGCGGCGATGGCGGCACGCTCGGCGATCAGCGCGATGGCGACACCGATGAGGATCGCCGCGAACAGCGGCCCGCGGCGCACGCGGCTCAGCGAGGCTCCGTACGCCAGCGATGCGACCAGCGAGATGGCACCGAGCGGGATGAACAGGTAGGGGAGGGCATCCGCCCCGAGGCGTCCGACGACGAGCGTGTTCGCGCCGACCTCGCCGATGCCGCGACCGGCTTCGAGCACGGCGAACGCCGCGGCGACCAGGACGACCAGGGGTCGTTCACCCGGGCGGACGCCGGCGGCGGTCGTGATGCGCGCGAACGTCGCCGTACCCTCCTCCATATCGGATGTGCTGGTCCTGTCCCGCAGTGGGGCGATGATGCGGTCCTCGTACCGTGCGGGTCCAGTCACGGCCCGGCTCGACCCGGAATGGCTGGATGGGCGACACTAGCGCCCATCGCGAGACCGACCCGCGGAGGAACTGCGAACGTGGCGAAGGTGACGATGCCCCAGCTCGGCGAGAGCGTCGCCGAAGGGACGATCGGCAAATGGCTCAAACAGCCGGGCGACCATGTCGACAAATACGAGCCGCTGCTCGAGGTCATCACCGACAAGGTCAATGCCGAGGTGCCGTCGCCGTTCGAGGGTGTCCTGAAGGAGATCCTCGCCGAAGAGGGCGCCACCGTCCCGAACAACGCGGAGATCGCGGTCATCGAGACGGCCGATGATGGGGCGAGCAACGGCTCCGGCCCAGCCGAGGCGAAGGAAGCATCTGCGCCCGTACCGGCGCCGGCCGCCGCCGCTGCGGCTCCTGACGACGCTCCGTCAGCCGAGGTGCCCGGGCCCGCCGGCTCCGATGAATCGCCGAACGGATCGTCGGCGGCTACGGTGGCCGCCCCGGCGCCTGCAGCCGCCGCTCCTGCCCCGGCAGCCGCCGCCGCTACCGCTCCGGCCCCCACCGCGACGGCCGCTCCAGCTGCAAACGGCGACGCGGATGCACGGATGACGCCCGCCGTCCGCCGCCTCCTCCGAGAGCACGGCCTCAGTGCCGAGCAGATCGTCGGCACTGGCGGTGGTGGACGGATCACCCGTGACGACGTGCTCGCGGTCGTCGAGACGATCCGCACCGGCGGGCAACCGCCCGCACCCGCCGCCGCACAGCTCGCCGCGCCTGCCCAAGCCGCCCCCGCCTCATCACCGGCCGCTCCCGCCCCTGTCTCCCGCGCTGCGGCCCCGACCGGCGCCACCGTGACCTTCCCCGAGGGGACCGACGAAGTCCTCGTCCCGATGACGCAGATGCGCAAGGGCATCGCCGCCCAGATGTCCCGCGCGCTCATGGCGCCGCACGCGTACGTCCAGATGGAGGTCGACGTCACGCGGCTCATGGCGGTCCGAGAAGGCGCCAAGAAGGGCTATCAGGCGAAGGAAGGGATGTCGCTCAGCTACGTCCCGTTCGTCGTGAAGGCCGCTGCCGAGGCGCTCAAACGCAACCCGACCTTCAACGCGCACTGGACCGACGATGGGCTGCTGGCGAAGCGGCGGGTCAACATCGGTGTCGCCGTGGCCGTGGATGACGGTCTGATCGTTCCGGTCATCCGCGACGCGGACACACTCTCGATCCACGGCTTGAACCTGGCCATCACCGACGTCGCCAACCGCGCTCGCGCGAACAAGCTGCGCGTCGACGACTTCGGTGGCGGCACGTTCACGGTCGACAACACCGGCTACCTCGGCACGAACCTGGTCATGCCCATCCTCAATGTGCCCGAGGTGGGGATCGTGACCATGGAGGCAATCACGAAGCGTCCAGTCGTCCAGTCGACTCCGGACGGCGATGTCATCGCGATCCGGCCGATCATGAACATGGTCCTGGGCGTCGATCACCGCGCCAACGACGGCGCGGGCGGGGCAGCGCTCTTGCGCGACATCAAGGCATGGCTCGAGTCTGTCGGGCCGGACACCCCGATCTACTGATCCGTCCCGCGGCGTCTCCGCGACCCGGGGCGCCTCGCTGATGCGTGTCTTCGTCACCGGTGGTGCCGGGTTCATCGGTGAGGCGGTCGTCCGCAGGCTGATGGCCCGAGGCGACCGTGTTACCGCCGTCGTCCGCGATCCGAAGAACGCCGAAGCGCTGGAGGAGATGGGGGTCGACCTTCGCCAGGGCGATCTCTCGCGGACGGCCGCGATCGTCGACGCGATGCGCGGGACCGACGCCGCCATCCACCTCGCCGGCATGTACCGCGTCGGCATCGCGCCCAGCGAACGCCCACTGATGCACGAGGCGAATGTCGGCGCCACCCATCGCGTCCTGGAGGCCTTCGCGACGGCCGGCCTCGACAGGCTGGTCGATGTCTCGACGCTCAACGTCGCCGGCAACACGCACGGGCGCATCGTCGACGAGAAATACCGGCGCGACCTCGCCGAGGGTTTCCTAAGCTACTACGACGAGACCAAATTCCTGGCCCATCGCGCCGTCCAGGAGCGGATCGGGAGCGGGGCACGCATCGTCATCGCGATGCCAGGCACGACCTATGGCCCGAACGACCACTCCGCGATCGGCGGGCAGCTGAGGGCGGCCTACGACGGTGTCCTGCCGTACCTCGCGCTGACCGACCTCGGCGTCTCGCCGGCTTTCGTCGACGACGTCGCTGCGGGCATCGTCGCCGCGCTCGACCGAGGGCGGATCGGCGAGTCGTACTACCTCGCCGGCCAGAACATGAAGCTGCGCGACGCGATGGAGGTCGCCGCCCGCCTCGGTGGCCATAGCCTGCCGCGCTTCGAGATCCCCACGGCGGTCATCCGACTCGGTTCGCGCGCACCGGCGACGCTCGCGCGCGCCATGGGCTTTCCCGATGACCTCGGGGAGGTCGCGAAGTCGTCGATCGGGGTCACGTATTGGGGCTCGTCGGCCAAGGCCGCGACCGAGCTCGGCTACCAACCGCGAGATCTCACGAGCGGTCTGCGCACGACCTTCGACGTTGGGTGAGCGGCGGCTGCTCGTCGGCCTGATCGCGACGGCGCTGATCGCCGGTGGATGCGCCAACGCTCCATCACTCGACTTCGGGACACCCGTGAACCTCCACGTGACGACGACCCCGACGTCGGTCGAGCTCGATGCACCCGGCTGGCTTGCGGACATCTCGGCGGTCTACCTATGCCCGAGCGAACCCGCCCGCCTCCCCGACAACGCCGCCGAGCGGGTGAACTGGACGCCCGGCCCAGATTGCGAGTTCATGGGCAGCTACCCGGGCCGTGACGGTCTGAAGCTGAGCATGCCGCTGAGCGGCCTTCAGCCCGAACGTCGACCGAAGTTCGACGCCGCGGCGGATTGGTACGTCGTGCTGCTCGATCTCGACGGGGATCGCGTGAGCGCCGCCATCAACAGCCAGTTCCACGCGCCCGAGGCGTCTCCCGCCTCCTGAGCGTCGGCACACCCGAACCGGACTACACTCGCGCCATGGCCCGTGAGCTTCCGATGTTCGAGCCGCCGTCGGCGCCGCATCATCCCGTGGCGGTCCCGGACTCGATCGCGATGGGCGGATCGACGCTGCCGCTCCGCCGCCACCCGGACTGGATCCGGGCGCGCATCCCGTCCGGCGAGAACTACCACGACCTCAAGGGCCTGCTCCGCGGCCTGAAGCTCAACACGGTCTGCGAAGAGGCCCACTGCCCGAACATCGGCGAGTGCTGGGATCAGCGCACCGCGACGATCATGATCCTGGGCGACACGTGTACCCGAGCCTGCGGGTTCTGTGCCGTCAAGACCGGTCGGCCGACCTGGTTCGACGATGACGAGCCGCGGCGCGTCGCCGAGGCGGTCGCGGCGATGCAGCTGGAGCACGTCGTCGTGACGAGCGTCGCGCGTGACGACCTGCCCGACGGCGGGTCGCGCATCTTCGCCGAGACCGTCACGCATATGCGACAGCGCAGTCCCGGCATGGGCATCGAGGTCCTGATCCCCGACTTCGACGGCTCGGACGATCGGCTGCGGACCGTGATGGACGCCCGCCCCGACATCCTCAACCACAACCTGGAGACGGTGAAGCGCCTGCAGAAACCGGTCCGCAAGCGCGCCCGCTGGGACCGCTCGCTGTACGTCCTCCGGCGAGCCAAGGAGATGGCGGTCGAGATCGGCTACGGGGTGCACACGAAGTCGAGCCTCATGGTCGGTCTCGGGGAGACGCGCGACGAGCTGCAGGAGGCGTTCGAGGCTCTGCGCGAGAACGACGTCGACATCCTCACCGTCGGGCAGTACCTGCGCCCCTCGCTCAAGCACCTGCCGCTTGAGCGCTACTACCACCCCGATGAGTTCGCTGAGATGAAGACCGCGGCCCTAGCCCTGGGCTTCAAGCACGTCGAAGCCGCGCCACTCGTCCGCTCGAGCTATCACGCCCGCGACCAGGTGCCGGACGCCGAGCTCAAGGCGAAGCGCCGCGAAGCCACCGTCGATGCGGAGGGCAGGGTCGTTCCCCTCGCCGTTTAGGCGACGCGTCCCGCCGAGCGTCGCGCGGGACGGTATCCTCGGGTCGATGGTTCGTCAGCTCTCCCGCCGGATCCCGCTCGCAGAGCTGCATTGCCACCTCGGCGGCGCGGTCACCCCGGCGATCATGTGGGGCATCGCCCACGCGCAGGGCATCAAGCTGCCGACCAAGGACTACTGGGAATTCCGAGCCATGATCACGGTCTCGAAGCGGTCCCAGAGCTTCGACGGCTACCTGCAGCTGTTCCATTGGACCGAGCTGATCCAGAGCTCGCCGATCGCCGTCGAGCGCGCGGTGTACGAGGTCGTCGGGGGCGCCTACCGCAAGAACAACGTCACGACGATGGAGCTCCGCTTCAACCCGATGAAGCGGAACCGCGGCGGTGAGCAGGATCTCGACCACATCATCGCGGCGGCGGTCCGCGGCATGGACCGGGCGACGCTCGAGTACCCGGTGAAGCCGGGCCTCCTGTTCTGCCTCGACCGCGCCTTTCCGTACGAGCTCAACGAGATCATCGCGGAGAAGGCGATCGCCTGGCGCGATCGAGGCGTGGTCGGCATCGACATCGCAGGGCCGGAATCCGCGACGTTCCGGGTCGCCGACTACCGCCGGCTGTTCCGGCGGGCACGCCAGCACGGCCTCGGGCTCACGGTGCACACCGGGGAATCGGGGCCGGTCGAGGAGATCGGGCGCGTCGTGGAGCTGCTGGAGCCCGACCGGATCGGGCACGGCGTGAAGTCGGCGTACGACCCGCGGACGATGGCCATGATCCGGGAGCGCGGCATCGTGCTCGAGATCTGCCCGACCTCGAACCTCAACACCCGCGTGGTGTCGGGCTGGGACGAGGTCCGCTGGATCATCGACACGTTCCGGCGCAACGGCGTCCGCTTCATCATCTCGACCGACGGCCCGGAGATGCTGCAGACGTACATCCGCGACGAGCTCGCGACGCTCGGCCGGCTCGGCATCCTCTCGCTCGAGGAGCAGGAGCAGGTCGCCGCGACGTCGATGGCCGCGTCCTTCGTGCGCAACGTCTCGGACGTGCCGGTGACCGACCACCTGCGTCCGACGCGCACCGCCGTGGA
>Ga0068859_100008995_pt1 | contig 10089 bp, 6 predicted proteins | sample KBSSwiS22_FD_66585 | JGI IMG/M metagenome (GOLD analysis project Ga0068859, IMG submission 66585) | Switchgrass rhizosphere microbial communities from Kellogg Biological Station, Michigan, USA - KBS Switchgrass S2-2 | ecosystem: Host-associated > Plants > Roots > Rhizosphere > Soil ...
CGTGCCCGGCGAGCCGGGCCGGCGGCAGCCCCGCGAGCGCGAGCAGCGCCTCGCCACCGGGGGCCGCCGCGAGCCGCAGCAAGGGGCTGACCTGCGGCCCGACGCCGCCGGTTCCCACCAGCACCAGCCGTTCACACCGCTCCGGGAACTGGTAGGCGAACTGCATCGCCACGCCCCCGCCGAGCGAGTGGCCGACGACGGTGACCCGTTCGATGCCGAGCACCGTCAGCAGATCCCGCATCCCGCAGGCGAAGCCGCCGATGGAGTAGTCACCGCGCGGCTTGTCGGAATGGCCGTGGCCCAGTAGGTCCGGCGCGATGACCGTGTGCCGCCGGGCGAGCCCGGGCAGCACCGGCAGCCAGCTCGCCGAACTGTCCCCGATGCCGTGAACAAGCAGCACGGGCGAGCCACGGCCGGCCCGCAGGTAGGCCCGGCGGTGGCCGTGCACGGTCACGAAACGCGGCGAGAACCGGTCGGCACGCCTCGCCCGGTCCGCGGGCCGGGGCCCGCCGTCCTGCGTCCCCATCGCGACCACCCGCCGTCAGAACTCCAGGTTGTGCATCACATGCTTAATTCGCGTGTAGTCCTCGAGCCCGTAGATCGAGAGATCTTTACCGTAACCACTCTTCTTGAAACCGCCGTGTGGCATCTCCGCCACGATCGGGATATGCGTGTTGACCCAGACCGCGCCGAAGTCGAGCCGGCGCGCGACGCGCATCGCCCGTCCATGGTCGGTCGTCCAGACACTCGACGCCAGGCCGTAGTCGACGCCGTTGGCCCATCGCACCGCCTCGTCCTCGTCGGAGAACCGCTGGACGGTCACGACCGGCCCGAAGACCTCCGACTGCGCGAGCTCGTCGTCCTGGCGGACCCCGGCGATGACCGTCGGTGGGTAGAAGTACCCAGGACCGTCCAGCGCGACTCCCCCGGCGACGACCTCGGCGTGCGCGGGCGCGCGCTCGACCATCCCGGAGACCCGCGCCAACTGGTTGACGTTGTTGAGCGGGCCGAAGTCCGCGTCCTCGTCCGCCGGCGGGCCCACCCTGGTCGCCTGGGCCGCGGCGACCAGGGCGGCGACCAGGTCGTCGTAGATGCCAGGGGCCGCCAGCACCCGGGTCGCGGCCGTACAGTCCTGGCCCGCGTTGAAATAGCCGGCGCCGGCGATCCCCTCGGCGACCTTCGCCGCGTCGACGTCGTCGAACACCACGACCGGCGCCTTGCCGCCGAGTTCCAGGTGGACCCTCTTCAGGTCGTCAGCCGCCGCCCTGGCGATCTCCATGCCGGCGCGGACGCTGCCGGTGATCGAGATCATCGCGGGAGTCGGGTGCGCGACGACGGCGCGGCCGGTGTCCCGGTCGCCGCAGACGACGTTGAGGACGCCCGGCGGCAGGAACTCGGCGGCGATCTCCGCCAGCAGCAGGGTGCTCGCCGGGGTCGTGTCCGACGGCTTGAGCACCACGGTGTTGCCGGCGGCGATCGCCGGGGCGATCTTCCAGATCGCCATCATGAACGGGTAGTTCCACGGGGTGACCTGCCCGCAGACGCCGATTGGCTCGCGGCGGACATAGCTGGTGTGCCCACGCAGGTACTCGCCGGCCGACCGGCCCTCCAGCAGCCGGGCCGCGCCCGCGAAGAACCGGACCTGGTCGGCCGACGGCGGGATCTCCTCGCTGAGCGTCAGCCCGACCGGCTTGCCCGTGTTGCGCACCTCGGCGGCGACCAGGTCGTCGGCGCGATCCTCGATCGCGTCGGCGAGCTTCAGCAGCGCCCGGGCCCGCTCACTCGGAGTGGCGTCACGCCAGCCCTCGAAGGCCGTGGCGGCGGCGGTCATGGCCGCCTCCACGTCGGCGGCGCCCGACACCGGGGCCTCGGCGTACTGCTCACCCGTCGACGGGTCAATGATCGGCATGGTCCTGCCGTCGGACGCCGGCGCGTACGCGCCGCCGATGAAGTTGCTCAGAACCGTGCCCATCCGCCCTCTCCAGTCCCCGATGCCCAGCTCACTGCGTCCCGCGCCGCCGCCGGCGCCGCTCGTGCCGTCGTGGTGGCGTTCCTCCTGACGGTCCCACGCCCGCCCGACCCCGCCCGTCGCGCCCCGGCTCCCGAAACACTTCGGGTCTGCGACGGACATACGGATGCCGTCCCTGAACCGGGCTAGCACGGTCGAAGTCGGCGGTTGATCGCAGACTAGGGCACGGATACCGCACTTGTGGCGGTATCCGACCGAGTGGAGCACGAAGTCGCCGTCAGTCGACGCCCGTGCCCGGTCGAACCGGCGCCGCACTAGCATCGGGCGCCGACACGTGCTGACGGCGCCCGAACGTCCGGCCGCGGGCCGGGCGAGAGACTCGTGCGCGTCCCGCTACGAAGGGTAGGCAGCCAAGGTGGCTGACGCTAGCCGGATCCTGCGCCGCGCGGCTGGGCGGCTGCCCGGCCGGAAGGGCCGCCCGCCGGCGTCCCTCGTGGCCTCGCTCTGGACCGACCAGCTCGACGCGCCCGTCACTCCGCGCCCGGCGCTGCGCGGCGGCGTGACCGCCGACGTCTGCATTGTGGGCGCCGGCTTCACCGGCCTGTGGACGGCCTACCACCTCGCCGGGCTCGCGCCCGGCAAGCGGATCGTCGTCGTCGAGCGCGCGGTCGCCGGGTTCGGCGCGTCGGGCCGCAACGGCGGCTGGTGCTCGGCCCTGTTCCCGGCCGTCGCGCTGGCCGACGAGATGCGCCCGGCGCTCGCCGCGACCGTCGACGAGGTCGGCGCCATCGCGGCCGCCGAGGGCATCGACTGTGACTTCGCCAAGGACGGCTACCTGCACGTGGCGACGACGCCGGCCCAGGCCGACCGGCTGCGCGCCGACGCGCCAGCCGGCTGGTTGGACGCGGACGCCGTCGCGGCCCGGGTGCGCGTCGCCGGCGCGCTCGGCGGCACCTTCGACCCGGACTGCGCCGCGCTGTCCCCCGCGAAGCTTGTCCGCGGCCTCGCCGAGGCCGTTGAGCGGCGCGGGGTCACGATCCACGAGCAGTCGGCGGCGCGGCGGATCTCGCCCGGGCGGGTCAGCCTCGCGGACGGCACGGTCCGGGCGGACGCGGTGATCCGGGCCACCGAGGCGTGGACGCCCCAGCTGCCGGGCTACTCCCGCGAGATCGTCCCGCTCTACTCACTGATCATTGCCACGGAGCCACTGCCGGCCGCCGTCTGGGACGAGATCGGCTGGCGCGAGCGGTTCACCCTCAACGACAACCGCCACCTGATCATCTACGCCCAGCGGACCGTCGACGGGCGGATCGTGCTTGGCGGGCGCGGGGCGCCGTACCACCTCGGCTCCCGGATCAAGCCAGCCTACGACCACGAGGACACTGTCTTCGAGCACCTGCGCGCCACCCTGGGCACGCTGTTCCCGGCCGCCGCGAATGCCGAGATCACCCACCGCTGGGGCGGCCCGCTCGGGGTGCCGCGGGACTGGACGCCGACCGTTCGCTTCGACCCGGCGACCGGCCTCGGCAGCGGCGGCGGCTACGTCGGTGACGGCGTCGCCGCGGCGGCACTCGCCGGCCGGACGCTCGCCGAGCTCGTCGCCGGCCAGGAGACTCCGAACACCAGCCTGCCCTGGGTGAACCGGACGCCCCGGCAGTGGGAGCCGGAGCCGCTGCGCTGGCTGGGCATCAACGCCGGCCGCGTCGGCGCGGCGGCGATGGACGCGCGCGAGAACCGCACAGGCCGGCCGTCTCATCTGGGCAAGGCCGTCGAGCGCCTGACCGGTCGCTGATCGATGGGCGGCTGAGCACTTACCGGCCGCCGGCCAGGACGGGCGAGGTCGCGGAGAGGCTCAGCGCGCCGGCCGGCTCCGCCAGCCGTGCACACCGCCGGACAGCAGGCCGTCGGCTGCCTCGGCGGCGGCCAGGAGCACCCGGGCAAGCGCCGCGGCCTCGGTCGGCCCGAGGTAGGCGACGGACAGCGTGTCGAACATCGGCGATACCAGCCGGAGCAGCACGACGGGCCCCCGGCCCGGCGCGGACGGCGGCTCCGGCCTGACGGTGATCTCCGCACCGCCGTCGTGGGTGACGAGTGTCCGGTCCGACGAACCGCGATCGACCAGTGCCATGGGCCGCCCCATCCATCCCGGACGAGTCCCGACCGGCCCGCCCCACCCAGTCGGACTCCCACCCCACCCCAACAGTTGTGCCCCAGTTGAGACACAACCGGCCGACCGCCTCAGCGCACACCCCAGGAATAGGTCTGCTTGACCAGGCGGAGGTAGACGAAGGTCTCGGTCTCGCGGACCTGGGGGAGCGCGCGGATGTGGTCGTTGACCAGGGAGATCAGGTGCTCGTCGTCCTCGGCGACGATCTCCAGCAGCAGGTCGAACGACCCGGCCGCGATCACCACGTAGTCGACCTCGGGCAGCGCCGCCAGCGCGTCGGCGACCACCCGGGTATCCCCCGTCACCCGGACGCCGATCATCGCCTGGCGTTTGAAGCCCACGCGCAACGGGTCCGTGACCGCGACGATCTGCATGATCCCGGCGTCGAGCAGCCGCTGCACCCGCTGGCGGACGGCGGCCTCGGACAGGCCGACGGCTGCCGCCATCGCGGCGTAGGAGCGCCGGCCGTCCTGCTGCAACTGCTCGATGATCGCCTTGTTGACGTCGTCCAGCAGCGGTTCCGCCGGGGCGCGGCCACTCGGCGCCTTCCGTGCCTGCTGCACCGGCTACCTCCTCCTCGCCCGCGTCCGGCCGGTCGCCATCGTATGACCTTGAACTCACGACGATGATGCAACGGCAGTAGCGACTAAATCCTACGGATTCCATCGCGTTAAGGGTTCACGAGCTACGCTTTTAGTGTCCACATCGCTGAACGCGGGCCTTGGAGGGCTACCGTGACCACGGCTGAAATTGGAACGACGGCGGTCGAGGCCGACTCGCCCGCAAGGCGGGTCGCCCTGCTGACGGAGCGGGAGGAGGCCCGGCTGGAGGCGGCCACGCCTGGTTCCGGCGCACTGCACAAGCGCGCGCTGCGCACCATGACCGGTGGCGTGCCGTCGTCCTACCAGTCACGGGACCCCTGGCCGATCTACCTCACTCACGGCAAGGGCGCCCGGGTCTGGGACGTCGACGGCAACGAGTACTCCGACTTCCACAACGGCTTCGGGTCAATGGTGCAGGGGCACGCCCACCCGGCGATCATCCGGGCCGTCAGCGAGCGGGTAGGGCTCGGCACCCACTTCGCGATGCCGACGGAGGACTCGGTCGTCGTCAGCGAGGAGTTGGCCCGCCGGTTCGGGCTGCCGCAGTGGCGCTACGTGAACTCCGGCTCCGAGGCCACGATGGACGCGATCCGGATCGCCCGCGGCGTCACCGGCCGGGAGACCATCGTCAAGATCTTCGGCTCGTACCACGGCCACCACGACTATGTAATGGTCTCGATCGGCGCGCCGTACGCGGACATCGGCCCGGCCGGCAACATGAACTCGCTCGGCTACGGCGCCGGCATCCCGCGGGCCGTCATCGACCTCACGATCCCCGTGCCGTTCAACGACGCGGCCGCGATGGAGGCACGCATCGAGCGGCTGATCGCCGAGGGCCGCAAGCCGGCCTGTGTGATCATGGAAGCCGCGATGATGAACCTCGGCGTGATCCTGCCGGAGCCGGGCTATCTGGCGGCGGTCCGGGAGATCACCAGGCGGCACGGCATCGTCCTGATCTTCGACGAGGTGAAGACCGGCCTGTGCGTCGCCGCGGGCGGAGCGACCGAGCGGTTCGGTGTGCGCCCGGACATGGTGACGCTGGCCAAGGCGCTGGGCGGCGGCCTGCCGGCCGGCGCGATCGGCGCCACCGACGAGATCATGGAGGTGGTCGCCTCCGACAGGGTGAAGCAGGTCGGCACGTACAACGGCAACCCGCTGACGATGGCCGCGGCCCGGGCGAGCCTTTTCGAGGTGCTCACGGCCGAGGCGTACGTCCACCTGGACCGGCTGGGCGACCGCCTCATCGCCGGCTGCGACGAGATCCTTGCGCGTTACGGCATCCCGGGATACACGGTCGGCATCTCGTCGAAGGGCTGCGTGCACTTCACCGACGCCCCGATCCGGGACTACACCTCGTTCATGGAGCACCAGAACGCGGACCTGCCCGAGCTGGCCTGGCTCTACAACGCCAACCGCGGCGTGCTGATGGCTCCCGGCCGCGAGGAGGAGTGGACGCTCTCGGTCCAGCACACCGACGCCGACGTCGACCGCTACCTCGAGAGCCTCGACGCGATGACCAAGGACCTGACCAGCTGATCAGTCGGCGGCCGGGGTCGCGGCGACCGCGGCCCGCGGGCTCTGGACCAGGCCTGGATTGGTGCCGCTTCGGACAAGGTTCGTCCCGTTCCGCGTCACCATGATCGCTGTTTAGGCCCTCGAGTGGTGGTCATGACCGAGCCTGTTTTGCAACCACTTGAGGGCACTATCGTCGATCAAGGTGACGAGCCAACCTTGGCCGCAGCCGCGACGACCTGGTCGCGCCGCGGCCCCGGGCGTACGACGACAAAAGGCGCCCGTCTCCTCGAGACGAACGCCTTTGTCAGTTGGTAGCGGGGACAGGATTTGAACCTGTGACCTCTGGGTTATGAGCCCAGCGAGCTACCGAGCTGCTCCACCCCGCGTCGGTGTCACCACTATACCCGCTGATTCGGCGGACGAACGCGGGCCCCCATGGCGACCACCTCGCGGCGGCTCCCGGCCTTGCCGGGGGCGGCACTAGAGTCGCGGGTCGACCGGCTCCGACTCGAGGGCCAGCACGGCGAAGACCAGCTGGTGCACCTTCCACAGCGGCTCGCCGGCCACGAACGCCGTGAGCGCCTCGATTCCCAGGCCATGCTCGCGCTGGGCGAGGTGACGCTTCCTGCCGAGGTTGCGGTCGCGGAGCAGCGGGAGGGAGTCGGTGTAGTCGGGCCCGTAGATGATCCGCAGGTACTCCCGGCCGCGCACCTTGATACCGGGCTGTATCCGGCCGTCGACAAGGTCGGCTGGCTTCACGACCATGCCCTCTCCCCCAGCGGCGGTGAGGTCGAGCCACCACTGCGTCGCTGCCGCACGCTCCCGCGACGAGGCAAGGTCGACGAAGCGGTGCCGGGTGGGCGTGATGAGATCGCCCTCCATCCTGGCGAGCTCTGCCAGGTGCCACGCGTGCGACTCGGTCAGGGCGAGCGCTCGCCCCTCGGCCGCAAGGATCTGGAACGGCGCGAGGGTGACACCCTCCAGGCCGTCCGTCGGCCGGACGTATGCCGCGTAGGCCGCGCGGAACGCCTCGGCGTTGGTCAGGCGCCGCTGCGTGGCGGCGCGGCGGCCGCCGAGGTCAAGCCCGCGCGCCGCGGCCGCGTCGAGCACCCGCAGGGCCTCGGGCAGCGCGTGGCGAGCGGCGGCACCGACCGAGGCGTACTGGGACTTGATCAGGTCGAGTGCCTTCGCCGACCAGGGCAGGAGCTCGCAGTCGAGCGCGAGCCAGTCCGTGTCAAGCGAGGAGAAGAGCGGTTCGGCCGCCGCTCGCAGCCGATCGACCAGCGCCGCGGTGTCGGCGAAGAACGGGCGTCCGGTGCGGGTGTAGATCAGCCCGGTGGAGCCGTCTCCGATCTTGAAGCGGCGGTGCGCGGTCTCGCTGTCACGCGCGATGACCGCGACGGCGCGCGAGCCCATGTGCTTCTCCTCGCACACCACCCGCGCGACTCCCCAGCCGGCATACTCCTCGAAGGCCTGCTCGGGGTGCTCCAGAAAGCCGTCGAGGCGCGACGTGGCAACCGGCGACATCGTCGGCGGGAGGTAGATGAGCCACCGGGGGTCCCCGGCGAATCGGCTCATCACCTCAAGCGCGGCGGCCGCGTTCTCCTCGGGGATCCTGACCTTTCCAGCGTGGGTCGTCTCGAGCCAGCGGGTGCCGGCGACATCGTCGATCCGAAGCACGGAGGCCTCGCGGTCGCCGCCGGCCGGGGCGAGCGGCCGCACAGGCTCGTACCACTCCTCCTCGGCCGGCACGGACACGATCTCCCGCTCGGGATAACGCAGGGCGGTGAGCGCACCACCGAAGACGACGCCGGTGTCCAGGCAGATCGTGTTGTTGACCCACTCGGCGGTGGGGACCGGAGTGTGTCCGTACACGACCGTCGCCTGGCCGCGGTACTCCCGCGCCCAGGGATAGCGGACCGGCAGACCGTATTCGTCGGTCTCACCGGTGGTGTCGCCGTAAAGCGCGAAGGAGCGCACGCGGCCGGACGACCGCCCGTGGTAGGCCTGCTTCAGACCGGCGTGAGCGACGACGAGCCGGCCGTCGTCGAACACGTAGTGGCTGATCAGGCCGTCCATGAAGTCCAGCGACAGCTTGCGGAACTCCTCCGTCTCGGACTCCAGCTGCGCGAGTGACTCCGCCAGACCGTGGGAGACGGTGACCTTCGATCCGCGCAGCGCCCGCACCAACTTGGCCTCATGGTTGCCGGACACGCACCAGGCGTTGCCGGCCGCGACCATGCCCATCACCAGCCGCAGGACGCCTGGCGTGTCGGGGCCGCGGTCGACGAGGTCACCGACGAACACCGCTTGGCGACCCTCGGGGTGCACCGCGTTCACCGCGTCGCCGGCGTCGTACTCGACCGTCCAGCCGAGCTCGGTCAACAGGGTTCGAAGCTCGGCGGCGCAGCCGTGGACGTCGCCGACAATGTCGAAGGGCCCACGGATCTCCCGTCGGTCGTTCCACGACCGCTCACGCACGATCTCGACGGCGTCGATCTGCTCCGGCCCGAGCACATGGACGCGGCGGAAGCCCTCCTTCGTCAGCCGCCGGATCGAGCGCCTGAGCTCGCGGTGCTGACGCGACACGACGTGACGGCCGAAGTCACGGTCGGGGCGTTCCTCGTTGCGCTCGACAGCCATTGCCTCCGGCACGTCGAGCACGATGGCGTCGACCAGGACGTCATGGCTCTTCGCGAGCCTGACCAGCCCGGCGCGGGCCGACTGCTGCACATTGGTGGCGTCCACGACCGTCAGCAGCCCACGGCGAAGCCTCGTCCCGACGATGTAGTTCAGGACGTCGAACGCATCCGGCGTGGCCGACTGGTCGTTCTCGTCGTCCGCGACCAGGCCCCGGCAGAAGTCGCTAGAGATCACCTCGGTGGGCTTGAAGTGGGCACGGGCAAAGGTCGACTTGCCGCTCCCGGACACACCGACCAGGACGACCAGGCCCATCGCCGGAACGGTGACCTGCACCGGTGCGTCAGCCACGGGTCACGTCCATCCGGGTGAAGATCCCCATCTGGGTCGGGCTCCCCACGGCGGCGTCGGTGTCGCCGACGCCGCGTCGCTCGACGCGATAGCCGTAGTCACTCGCGATCCGGTCCGACCAGGCCGCGAACTGCGCGCGTGTCCACTCGAATCGGTGGTCGGGGTGACGAAGGCCGGCCAGGTGCTCGTAGCACACGTTGTACTCGCTGTTCGGGGTGGTCACAACGACCGCGCCCGGCCGTGCGGCTCCGAACACCACTCGCTCGAGAGCCTCGAGGCGTGCTGGGTCGACGTGCTCGATGACCTCCATGAGCACGGCGGCATCGAAGCCGGCGTACCGGTCGTCCTCGTAGGTCAGAGCGCCCTGGAACAACCGGATCCGCTCGCCCTGGCGCTCACCGAGCTGATCGAGGTGCAGGCGGCGGGCGGCGTGTTGGAGTGCGCGGGTGTCGACGTCGCTGCCGGCGACGCGTGTGAACGCCGGCGTCTTGACGAGCCGGTGGAGGAACTGTCCGGGCCCGCAGCCGAGGTCGATCACCGAGGTCGCGCCAAGCTCCACCAGGACCTGGAGCACTGCATCGTGACGCCGCGCGTTCAGCGGGGCGCGCTGCTCCGCCGGCTGACGGACCTCCTCGTCCGAGGTGGGATCGACCGCCTCGTCGGGCTCGTCGCCCAGCTCGGCGAGGCGCGCGAGCGCGGTTCGGACCAGCGCGCTCCTTCGGCCGAGGTAGCGACGCGTGATCAGTGTCGCGTCGGGGTGGCCCTCAAGCCAGCCGCCGCCGGAGCGCAGCAGCTTCTCGACCTCGTCGGGCCCCTGCCAGTAGTGCTTGGACTCATCCAGGACA
>Ga0068859_100008997_pt1 | contig 10088 bp, 7 predicted proteins | sample KBSSwiS22_FD_66585 | JGI IMG/M metagenome (GOLD analysis project Ga0068859, IMG submission 66585) | Switchgrass rhizosphere microbial communities from Kellogg Biological Station, Michigan, USA - KBS Switchgrass S2-2 | ecosystem: Host-associated > Plants > Roots > Rhizosphere > Soil ...
GCGCCCGGCGCGAACGGGCAGCCGCCGAGGCCCGAGACCGATCCGTCGAAAGAGCGCACGCCCGCCTCGATGCCGGCGATGACGTTCGCAAGCCCCATCCCCCGCGTGTTGTGAAAGTGCAGCGTGTAGTACGTCTCGTTGGGCGGCGGGTACTTGTGCAGGACCTTCTCGGCGAGCGCGTGCACCTGGCGCGGGTTCGCCATCCCCGTCGTGTCCGCGAGCGAGATGCCGTCGAAGCCCAGGTCGCGGAATCGCGCGACGAAATCGATGACCACCTCCTCGCGCACGTGCCCCTCGAACGGGCAGCCGAACGTGGTCGACAGGCTCATCGAGATCTTCATCCCGGCCTCGTGGGCGGCCTTCACCATCCCCGGCATCTCCGCGAGCGACTCGGCATGGGTGCGATTGATGTTCGCGCGGTTGTGCGTCTCGGAGGCGGACACGACGCCGTTCACCTCGTCGGGCTTGCGCGGCGTGGCGGCGGCGTTCAGCACGCCGCGCAGGTTCGGGACCAGCGCGACGTAGGTCACGCCCGGCACGCGGTCGATCGCCGCGAGGACGTCGTTGGCGTCGGCGAGCGCGGGGACGGCTTTCGGCGACACGAACGAGGTCACCTCGATCTTGTGCAGCCCGGTGCGCGCGAGCTGGTTCACGATCTCGACCTTGGTCGCGGTCGGAACGAATGCCTTCTCGATCTGGAAGCCGTCGCGCACGGCGACGTCGTTGATGTAGAGACGCATGGGGAAGGTTCCGGGACGGGTGGATTTTACCTCGCGGATCGGGGAAGCTAACCGCCCATGGACCGTACCAACGACCGGGACGCACCCCTTGCCGAGGACATCCGCCTGCTGGGCCGGCTGCTTGGCGATACGATCCGCGCCTACGAGGGCGAGTTCACTTTCGACCTCATCGAGACCATCCGGCGACTGGCCGTGGCGAGCCGGCGCCTCGAGGACATCGCCTCGCGCCGCTCGCTCGCCCAGACCCTGGACGCGTTGACCGACGACCAGGCGGTGGTCGTGGTGCGCGCCTTCAGCTACTTCTCGCTCCTCGCCAATATCGCCGAGGACCGGCACCACATCCGCCGGCATCGCACCTTGCGGCGCGAGGGGGCGAGGCCGCTCGCCTCGACGCTCCGCGGCATCCTCGCCGAAGCCCGGGAGCACAACGTCGGCGCGCGCGCGGCGCTCGCGAGCCTGGCGCCGATCCGCGTCACGCCCGTGCTCACGGCGCATCCCACCGAGGTGCAGCGCAAGAGCACGCTGGACTGCCAGCTCGCCATCGCGGGGCTGCTCGCCCGGCGGGATTCGCCCGACCTGCTGCCCGAGGAGCGTGAAGCCGCCGAGACCGACATCCGCCGCCTCATCGGCACCCTCTGGCAGACGCGCATGCTGCGGCCGGTGAAGCTGGGCGTGCCGGACGAGATCGCGAATGCGCTCGCCTACTTCGAGTACACGTTCATCGACGCGCTCCCGCGGCTCCACGCCGACATCGAGGATGCGATCGCGGCCCTGCCGGGCGAGGAGGAGCGCCCGGAGCTGCCGGTGACCATCGCCATCGGGAGCTGGGTCGGGGGCGACCGCGACGGCAATCCGTTCGTGACCGCCGAGATGCTCCAGCATGCCTTGCGCCGCCAGAGCGAGATGGCCTTCGACCATTATTTCGCCGAGGTCCACCAGCTCGGCGCGGAGCTGCCGCTCTCGGGCTTGCTCTCGCGCGTGAGCCCCGCCCTGGACAGGCTCGCCGCACATTCGCCGGACCACTCGCCGCAACGCGAAGACGAGCCGTACCGCCGGGCCCTGACGGGGATCTACGCGCGTCTCGCGGCGACCGGCGCCGCCCTCGACCTGCGCCGCGAGCATCGAACCGCGGTGGGCGCCGCCGATCCCTATCCCGATCCTGCGGCATTCGCGTCGGACCTCGACGTGATCGACGCGAGCCTGCGCGCGGGAGGATCGTCGCTGCTGGCCGATGGCCGTTTGCGGCTGTTGCGCAAGGCCGTGCGCATCTTCGGCTTCCACCTCGCCGTTCTCGACTTGCGCCAGAACTCCGAGGTCCACGAGCGCGTCGTGGCGGAGCTGCTGCGCGAGGCCGGGACGGTCGCCGACTACGCGAGCCTCGGCGAAGCGCAGCGCCAGCGCGTGCTCCTCGAAGAGCTCGGCTCGCCGCGCCTGTTGCGCACGCGCTTCAGCCACTATTCGGAAGAGACGCTCGGAGAGCTGGCGATCTTCGAGGCGGCGGCGACGGCGCTCGCGCGCCTGGGCCCCGAGGCGATCCGCCAGTATGTCGTCTCGAAGACCGACAGCGTGTCCGACCTCCTCGAGGTGGCGGTGCTCCTCAAGGAATGCGGCCTCGTCCAGCCGGGGGCCGAGCCCGCGTCGCAGCTCCAGATCGTGCCGCTCTTCGAGACGATCGACGACCTGCGCAATGCCCCGGCGATCATGCGCGACTGGTTCGCGTTGCCGCTCGTGCGCGCTCTGGTGCGCTCGCTGGGTGACGTCCAGGAGGTGATGCTCGGTTATTCCGACAGCAACAAGGACGGCGGCTACGTCACTTCCAACTGGGAGCTCTACAAGGCGTCGACGGCGCTCGTGCAAGTCTTCCGCGAAGCATCGGTCGGCCTGCGCTTCTTCCATGGGCGCGGCGGGACGGTGGGGCGCGGCGGCGGGCCGAGCTACGAGGCGATCCTCGCGCAACCTCCGGGCAGCGTGCAGGGGGCGCTGCGGCTCACCGAGCAGGGCGAAGTGATCGCGAGCAAGTACGCCAATCGCGAGATCGGGCGGCGCAACCTCGAGGCCCTGGTCGCGGCCACGCTGCGCGCGACTCGCGCGGATGCGGCGCCCGCCAGCCACGAGGACTTCCACGCGGTGATGGACGAGCTCTCGGAAACCGCGATGGCTTGCTATCGCGACCTCGTCTACGAGACGCCCGGATTCGTCGAGTACTTCCGCGCGACGACGCCGATTCGCGAGATCGCCGAGCTCAACATCGGCTCGCGTCCGGCCTCGCGGAAGCCCTCCCAGGCGATCGAGGACCTGCGGGCGATCCCCTGGGTCTTCTCATGGGCGCAATGCCGCCTGATGTTGCCGGGATGGTACGGATTCGGCTCGGCGGTCGATGCATTCCTCGAGCGCCGCGGGTCCCAAGGCAAGGAGATTCTCGCGACCATGTGGCGCGACTGGCCGTTCTTCCGCGCAATGCTGTCGAACCTCGACATGCTGCTCGCGAAGGCCGACCTCTCGGTGGCGGCGCGCTACAAGGACCTCTTCGAGGACACGGCGCTCGCCGACCAGATCTTCGCGCGCATCCGCAGCGAGTTCGACTCGACCGTGGCGGCGCTCTTCGGCATTACCGGCAGCCTCGCGTTCCTCGAATCGAATGCGTCGCTCGCCCGCTCGATCCGTAACCGTTTTCCCTACCTCGATCCACTCAACCACCTACAGATCGAGCTCCTCAAGCGGCACCGCGCGGGCGACACCGAAGCGCGCGTGAAGAGGGGAATCCACTTGTCGATCAACGGGCTGGCCGCGGGCCTTCGCAACTCCGGGTGAGCGCGGAACCGCGCGGGCGCGCGGCCGGTCTTCCCATCACCAAGGATCGCGTTGGAGGTGACCATGCGCAGACTCTCCGTTTCGCTTTTCGCGGCAGCCTTCGCCGGCAGCGCCATGGCGGCGATCGCCCCGCCTGCGGGCATCACGTCGACGATCATCGCTTCCTCGGACGAGGAAGCGGCATTCGTCCTGCGCGGGGAGGGTGCGCACGTGTTCGAGTGCAAGCCGCTCGCCACCGACCCGGAACGTTTCGCGTGGACGTTCAGCTCGCCCGACGTGACGCTCTATGACGCGGGCCGTCCCGCCGCCCGGCTCGCCGCCGAGAACACGTGGGAAGCGCTCGGCGATCGCAGCAGCGTGAGCGGCGCGGTTCGCGCCCGTCAGGACGGTGGCGCCAACAACATCCCGTGGATCCTCCTGCGCGCGCAGTCCACGCCCGACGCGGGACTCTTCGCGGGCGTGACGAGCGTGCAGCGCGTCAACACGGCCGGCGGGGTGGCGCCGGACACCGGTTGCGACGCATCCAACGCCGGCAAGGACGCGCGCGTGCCGGTCGCCGCCGATTACTACTTCTATCGCCGCCGCGGCTAGGCCACGACACCGCGCGCGCGAAGGCTTTCGATCTCCGCGGGCGTGAAGCCGTGCTCGCCGAGCACGGTGTCGGTGTGCTCGCCGAGGCGCGGCCCGACCCAACGCGTTTTCCCCGGCGTCTCGCTCAGCTTCGGCACGATTCCCGGCAGAAGAAGCTCGGCATCGCCCAGCCGGTGCCGCTCGATCATTTCGCGCGCCTGGTAGTGCAGGTCGGCGGCGATGTCGGCGATCGAATAGATCCGCCCGGCGGGCACTTCCGCCTTGTCGAGCACCGCCAGCACGCTCTCCAGGTCGTGGCGACCGGTCCACTCGCCGATGACGCGGTCGAGCTCCTCCGTGCGCCGCACGCGGCCGTCGTTCGTCGCCACGCCCGGATCGTCCGCGAGGTCGGGCCGACCGATGGCGCGCATCATGCGCTTGAAGATTGAATCCGCGTTCGCGCCGATGACCACGTACTTGCCGTCCGCGCACCCATAAGTGTTCGACGGAACGATGCCGGGTAGCGCCGCGCCGCTGCGCTCGCGAACGAAGCCGCCCATGCCGTATTCGGGAAGCATCGATTCCATCATCGCGAACACGGCCTCGTAGAGGGCCACGTCCACGACCTGCCCGCGCCCCGTCGAGTGGCGATGGTGGATCGCCATGAGTGCGCCGATCACGCCGAACATGGCGGCGAGCGAATCGCCGATCGAGATGCCCACGCGCACCGGCGCACGGTCCGGATAACCGGTGATGTAGCGCATGCCCCCCATGGACTCGCCGATGGCGCCGAAGCCGGGCTTGTCCTTGTAGGGACCGCTCTGGCCGAATCCCGACAGCCGCACCATGACGAGTCCCGGATTGTCCCGGCTCAGCGCGTCGTAGCCCAGGCCCCATTTTTCCAGCGTGCCCGGGCGGAAATTCTCGACGACGATGTCGGCGCCACGGGCGAGACGGCGCACGACCTCCTGGCCTTCGGCGAGGCGCAGGTTGACGGCGATCGATTTCTTGTTGCGCGCCTGCGCGAGCCACCAGAGCGAGTTGCCTTCATGGAGCTTGCGCCACTTGCGCAGCGGGTCGCCTTCGCCCGGCGTTTCGACTTTCACCACTTCGGCGCCGAATTCCGCGAGCAGGCGCGCGCAGTAAGGGCCCGCGATGAGCGTGCCGAGCTCGATCACCTTGAGGTTGGAGAGGGGTCCGCTCATCGGCGCATCCGGATTCGCAGAACGCATTGTAATTTCACGCCGGGCCGACGAGCCGTGGGAGGACTTCACCGGCCGCCCCGGCGAGCACGAGCGTGGCGTGGCGGCTCAACGGCGTGGGCTGAGGATTCACCTCGATCAGCGCGGCGCCCGCGCCGAGCGCTTCGAGCGGCAGGGAAGCCGCCGGTTCGACGAGCGCCGAGGTGCCGATCGAGAGGAAGAGATCGCAGCCGCGCGCCGCCTCGCCGGCAAGACTCAGGCTTTCGGGCGAAAGCCTCTCGCCGAACCAGACGACATCCGGCCGCGCGTGCGAACCGCAGGCCGCGCACGTCGGCGGCGATCCGGGACGCATCGCGCTCTCCTCGAGGATGCGTCCCTCGCGCGCGCATCGGGTGCGAAGGATGTTGCCGTGCAGCTCGATCACATGGCGCGAGCCCGCGCGCGCGTGCAGGCCGTCGACATTCTGGGTGATCAACGCGAAGCGCTTCGTGCGCCGCTCGAGCTCGACGAGCGCAGCGTGCCCGGCGTTCGGCTGGGCACGCTCCACGAGCTCCCGCCGCCAGGCATACCACTGCCAGACGGTCCGGGGATCGCGGGCAAAAGCTTCGGGCGTGGCGAGATCCTCGGGACTGAACCGCGACCAGAGGCCCGTCATCGCGTCGCGGAACGTCGGGATTCCCGACTCGGAGGAGATCCCGGCACCCGTCAGCACGGCAATGCGCCGCGCCTTCGAGACGAGCGAACGCGCTTCGGCGAGGGCGTGCATCGGTTTTCGATAGACTTCACGGATTATGCGCGCCGAGGCGCCCTGACATCCCGATGGATGCGATCGATCACGGCCACCACGAGATCCGCGCGGCCGTGCGCGCGCTCTGCGCGACCTTTCCCGCGCCCTACTTCCGCAAGCTCGACCGCGAGCGCGGGTACCCGCAGGCCTTCGTCGAGGCCTTGACGCGCGCGGGCTGGCTCGCCGCCCTCATTCCCCAGGAATACGGCGGCGCGGGACTCGGCGTGACCGAAGCGTCCGTGATCATGGAAGAGATCAACCGCTCGGGCGCGAACGCGCTCGCATGCCACGGGCAGATGTACAACATGGGAACCCTGCTGCGCCACGGCTCCGCCGCGCAGAAGGCGAAGTATCTCCCCGCCATCGCGCGCGGGGAGCTACGCCTGCAGTCGATGGGCGTGACCGAGCCCACCGCCGGGACCGACACCGCATCGATCACGACGACGGCGGCGCGCAAGGGCGACCGCTACGTGGTCAACGGCCAGAAGGTGTGGATCTCGCGCGTCAACCACTCCGATCTCATGATCCTGCTCGCGCGCACGTCGGCCGCGGGGGCGAAGAAATCCGACGGCCTGTCGATCTTCATGGTCGACCTGCGGGAGTGCCTCGGCCGCGGCCTCACGGTGCGCCCCATCGAGACGATGGTGAGCCACGACACCAACGAGCTTTTCTTCGAGAACCTCGAGATTCCCGCGGAGAACCTGATCGGCGAGGAAGGCCGCGGTTTCCGCTACATCCTCGACGGGCTCAACGCCGAGCGCTCGATCATCGCCGCGGAATGCATCGGCGACGGCTACTGGTTCGTCGATCGCGTCACCGCGTATGCGAAGGAGCGCGTCGTCTTCGGCCGCCCCATCGGCGCCAACCAGGGCGTGCAGTTCCCGATCGCCGAAGCCTTCATCGCCGTCGAGGCGGCGAACCTCATGCGCTACCGCGGCTGCACCCTCTTCGACGCGGGTGCGCCGTGCGGAAAGGAGGCGAACATGGCGAAGTACCTTGCCGCGAAAGCCTCATGGCAGGCGGGAGAGGCTTGCGTGCAGTTCCACGGGGGCTACGCCTTCGCGGCGGAGTACGACGTCGAGCGCAAGTTCCGCGAGGCGCGGCTCTACCAGGTGGCGCCGATCTCGACGAACCTGATCCTCGCCTACGTGGCGGAGCACGTGCTCGGCCTGCCTCGCTCCTTCTGAAGGGCGTTCACGATCGCGGCAAAGAGCGCGGCGATGCAGTCGGCAAGATAGAGGGCCTGTGCGCGGCGCGCGCGCCTTGCGAGCTGCACGTAGTCGAGGCGGGCGAGAGGATCGGCGTTCATGGAATCTCCTGGGCTTGGACGACTCCATTGAACCCCGGGGGATGCTCGCGCGTCCCGGGACGTGAGCCCCGGAAGTCCTCCGTCCTCGATGGAAACGCCGGGACCGCCGTCCCGCTTCGCGCCTAGGAGCGCGGCGCGGCGCGCACGCCGAAACCCGCCTCGCGCGCCCGCACGATCGCCTGGGGCCGGTTCTCGACTTCCATCTTCGCGAAGATCTGCGTGATGTTGTTGCGGACCGTCTTCTCGGAGAGCTCGAGGCGCGCCGCGATCTGCGCATTGTCGAGGCCCTGCGCGAGGTGCTCGAGAATCGTGCGCTCTCGCCGGGTGAGCGCGGGAAATGCGTGCGCGGCAGCGGCGTCCACGAAAGCCTCGATCGCCGCCAGCGCCTGCTCGAACGCCGGCTCGCCTTGCAATGGGACGTGGTTGCGGCTTTCGAGGGGCTGGAAGCGCGCGCCGGGAATTCCGCCGGCGATGTAGCGGCCTTCCTCGAATGGCGAGCGCGCGTCGCCGGTGCAATGCAGGACGAGCGCGGGGCAGGAGATGCGCCCGAGGCAGGCCGACGCATCGATCTCGCCGAATTCCTTCGCGAGCTTCGCCGCGCGCTGCGGCGAGGCGGCCATGCGCTGCATCTCGTTGAAGGCGGCGGCCTGCTCCGGGGTCGCTTCGGGGAAGAACTGCGACGTGAACATCTGCACGAACGCCGAGTTGCGCTCGCCCCAGCCCACCTCGATCAGCTTCACCATCGCCATGAAGGCCTCCGATTGCGCGCGCGTCGGGCTGCGCCGCAGCGTGCCGCGCGCCCAGGCGCCGCACAGGATGAGACGGTCGACCCGCTCCGGATGCTTCGCGCAATAGGCGATCGAGGTCGCGCCGCCCAGCGAAATCCCGAGCAGCGTGAAGCGGGCCAGGCCGGCGGCGTCGACCACCGCCTCGAGATCGGCGACGACACGCTCGAGCGTGATTTCGCCGGCGTCATGGTCCGAGAGCCCGCAGCCGCGCGAGTCGTAGCGGTAGAGCGTATGGTGCCGCTCGAGGCGTTCGATCCAGGGACGCCAGATCGGCGTGGTGCGCTCGTGCTCGATATGCGTGAGCCAATTGGGCGGCCTCACCAGCGCCGGCCCATGCCCCGAGCACGCATAGGCGAGATTCACTCCATCGTCGGCGCGCGTGAAGCGGATCTCCGGGGCAACGCGACCCATGGCCGACCTACTCGACGGTCACGCTCTTGGCGAGATTGCGCGGCTTGTCGACGTCCGTGCCGCGGCGCAGTGCCGTGTGATACGCGAGGAGCTGCACCGGAATCGCGTGCACGACCGGCGAGAGCAACCCCGAGTGGCGCGGCGTGCGGATCACGTGGACCCCGGCGCTCTCGGTGAAATGGCTGTCGAGGTCGGTGAAGACGTAGAGCTCGCCGCCCCGGGCGCGCACTTCCTGCATGTTCGACTTCACCTTCTCCAGGAGCGCATCGTTGGGCGCGATCACCACGACCGGCATATGCGCGTCGACCAGCGCGAGCGGACCGTGCTTGAGCTCCCCCGCGGGATAGGCCTCGGCGTGCACGTACGAGATTTCCTTCAGCTTCAAGGCACCTTCGAGCGCGATGGGATAGTGGATTCCGCGCCCCAGGAAGAGCGCGTGCTCGCGTTCGGCGAAGCGCTCCGACCAGACCTGGATCTGCGCCTCGAGGTTGAGCGCGTGCTGGATGCTTCCCGGGACGAAGCGCAGCTGGGCGAGCATCGCCGGCTCGGTGTTGGAGTCCAGGCGCCCCTTCGCCTTCGCGACGGCGAGCGTGAGCGTAAAGAGCGAGACGAGCTGCGTGGTGAACGCCTTCGTGGAAGCTACGCCGATCTCGGCCCCGGCGCGGGTATAGAAGACAAAGCGCGACGCGCGCGGAATCGCGCTCTCGCGCACGTTGCAGATCGAGAGCGTGCGCTCGTGCCCGAGCTCCTTCGCGCGCTTCAGCGCCTCCATCGTGTCGAGGGTTTCGCCCGACTGGGAAATCGTCACGACGAGCTGTCGGGGGTTGGGGATCGAATCGCGGTAGCGATACTCGTGTCCCAGCTCCACCGAACAGGACACGCGGGCCACCGACTCGATCCAATAGCGCGCGACGAGACCCGCGTAGAAGCTCGTGCCCGAAGCCAGAACGAGCACCGAGTCGGCGTCGCGAAACGCCTGGGCCGCGCCGGCGCCAAAGAGCGCCTCCGCGTCGACTCCCGCGTCGATGACGGCTTCGAGCGTATCGGCGACCGCCCGCGGCTGCTCGTGGATCTCCTTCTGCATGTAGTGCTGGTACGGGCCCAGGTCCACGGCCTCGGCGCTCAGCTCGGAAACGTAGACCCGGCGCTCGACCGCCTTGCCCGTCCGGTCGCAGATGGCCACGCCGCCGCGCTTCAGCGCCACGACGTCGCCGTCCTCGAGGTAGATCACCCGCCGCGTGTGGGCGATGAGCGCGGATACGTCGGAAGCCAGGAAATTTTCGCCATCCCCGAGACCGACGACGAGCGGACAGCCCATGCGTGCGCCCGTCATGGTGTGCGGATCGGCGAGCGACACGACGCCGATCGCATAGGCGCCGCGCAGGTCCGCCACCGCCGCGCGCGTTGCGGCGAAGAGGTCGCCTTGTTGCTTGAAGTAGTGGTGGATGAGATGCGCGATGACCTCGGTAT
>Ga0068859_100008998_pt1 | contig 10087 bp, 12 predicted proteins | sample KBSSwiS22_FD_66585 | JGI IMG/M metagenome (GOLD analysis project Ga0068859, IMG submission 66585) | Switchgrass rhizosphere microbial communities from Kellogg Biological Station, Michigan, USA - KBS Switchgrass S2-2 | ecosystem: Host-associated > Plants > Roots > Rhizosphere > Soil ...
GCCCAGCACCGGGATCAGCAGCACGAGCGCGAACACCGCCATCCAGTCCCGGCCATGCATTCTCGGTCGGGTATCCGCCGGCAGATTGCGGTTGATGACGTCCGGCGGCAGATGGCGCGTTCCCGAGAGATAGATGCCGAGCCCAAGCAGCATCCCGACGCCCGCCGCACCGAAGCCGTAGTGCCAGCCCACGTCCTCGCCGAGCGTTCCGGCGATCAGCGGAGCGGAGATTACGCCGATATTGATCGCGAGATAGAAGATCTGGAAGGCATTGGCGCGGCGGTGATCGCCCGGCTTGTACAGCCCGCCGACCTGGCTGGCGATATTGCCCTTGAAACAGCCGTTGCCGAGGATCAGGCACAGGAGCGCCAGCAGGAAACTCGCTTCGAACGCCATCAGGAAATGGCCGAGCGCCATCGTGCAGGCGCCGATCGTGATGGTCCGGCGTCGCCCGAGCCAGCGGTCGGCAATGAAGCCGCCGATTATCGGCGTGACGTAGACCAGCGAGGTGTAGTCGCCGAAAATTCGCGACGCGAGCGGCTGGCCGCTGAGGCCACCATAGCGCCAGCTCATCGCATCGAGGCCAACGACGTCCTCGATATGGCCGGGCAGCAGCAGATACTTGACCATGTAGAGCACGAGCAGGCTCTGCATGCTGTAGTAGGAGAAGCGCTCGAACGCTTCGGTGAAAGCCAGGAAACCGAGGCCCTTGGGATGTCCCAGAAAGGCCCGGTCGGCGCGATCTCCCGTCTCGAAGTCGGGAGTTGCTTCAGCAACTGTCATCCCGCTCTATTATGCTCATGGAGCGTAAAGCCAAGCCGCAACGTGACCTGGTAGTGCGCGACCCGGCCACCTTCGATATGGCCGCGGGTGTTGACGACCTCGAACCAGCGCAGGTCGTCGAGCGTGGAGGCGGCGCGCGCAACCGCAGTCTGGATCGCCTCCTCGATGCTGGTTGCCGAGCTGCCGACAATCTCCACCACTTTGTAGACATGGTCGGTCATCGGCCTCTCCTTCAGGGCACCTTGCCCTGTGCCTTGGCGCGCCGCTCCGCACGCGATTGCTTGATAAGCTGTTCGAGGCAGCCGGTGGCGCCGCCCGGGCCGACCGGCGAGCAACTCTGGATGCCCGTCTTGCCGACGGTCTCCAGCGCCTCGGCGCGCTCGGCCCAGCTTTCGCTCTCCGGCGTCGGCTCCGGTTCGCGCAGGTTCTTCGGAATGCGATAGCGTTCCGATTCCGGTCGCCGGGCGCAGACGACCAGCTCCTTGTCGCTGCTCGGCGGACAGGGATCGGTGCCGTAGACGACGATTTGCCGGATTTGCTGGCGCTCGGTGGCGGTCGGCTGGGCGATTGCGGACGAGCCGGCAAGGCCCGCCACGAACAGAAAGCTTGTGAGTGTCAGGAACCTTGTCATGACTATTTTCCGTCAAGTCCTTGACGGGAAAAGGGATGACCGGCGCGCTTTGTTCCGGTCAGTCCTGAACCTCTATTCCGGCGCCTTGGCGGCTTCGTCCGCCTTGATTTGTTCCTCGAGCGCTTCCGAGGCGGCGTCGATACGGCCGAGCCGTTCCTGCCGTGCGTCGTCGACCAGCCGGGTCCAGTTGACCTCATCGCTGTTGGCGCGCTCCTCTTTTGCCTCCCGGACCAGCTGATTGAAGCAGCCGATGCCGCCGCCCGGGCCGATCGGAGTGCAGCTGCCGATGCCGCTGCGGCCGACATATTCCAGCTCCTGGGCTTTGACCGCCCAGGCTTCGTTGGCCGGAGCATTGGGATCGCCGCGCAGGTTCGGCGGGATACGGAAGCGCTCATTTTCCGGCAGGCGCGCGCAGACGGTGATTTCCTCGTCGGTGCTCGGCGGGCACTTTTCATCGCCGTAGACGATCAACTGGTTGACCTTCACGTCCTCCGGACGAGTTGTTGGCTGGTCAGCCGGCCCGGCGACCGCTGCCGCCGGCGCGGGTTGTGCCGCGGCGGCGGAGCCGAAAGCGGCCGAGGCGAGAATCAGGGCTGCGAACGGGAGGCGCATGTCATATCCTTTTCGAGAGCGCGATGGCTGCGCGGCAGCCGCCCCGAATGAAAGCTGAGAGGATCGGATAACCGACGGCATTTTCGGCGCCCGCGGCGAGGGCGGTTTCGCGATGCTCGACCTCGTCGCTGCGGAATTCGCCGATGGTGGCGACAAGATCGGGATCTTCATCGCCGAGCGTCTTGAGCTGTTCGCCGTAATGACGGTCGATCTCGGTCTCGACCGCGGCCGTGCAGGCAAGTGCGGCCTCGGGGCCCATCAGCGCGGTCACTGCGCCGAGCACATGGCCGGCGACGCGCCAGACCGGTTGCAGCAGCGTCGGGCGGACGCCGCGCTCGACCATCATGGCATTGAATACGTCGAGATGGCGCTGTTCCTGTGCGGCCATGCGCGCGATCAGCCGCGTCGCTGTCGAACGCGGTCCGAGCACGGCGAGCTGGCCCGCATAGATGCGCGTCGCGCCATATTCGCCTGCCTGGTCGACGCGCAGCATCGAATGGACGTCGGCTCTGGCCTGGCGGGGGCGCCACGACGGCGTCTCGGTCACGCCGGGGCCTTCTTTTGTCTCGAGAGCAGCCATGTCATCACCAATGCCAACCCGATCGACAGGATCGCGTTCCATCCCGCCATTGAAATACCCAGCAACGACCATTGCACTTCGTCGCAGCGAATCAACGGTTTGGCCATGACATCGGCCAATATGTCGGCGGCCGAACCGCCGGTGCTGGTCGTCGTGCACTGGGTGAAGCCCTGGAACACGCCGGCTTCCACGCCGGCATGATAGACGCCGATCACGCCGCTGACGAGGATTGCCAGCATCGCCAGCCAGACGAACAGCCTGCCGCCCGTAGGTTGGCCGCGGAAAGCGAGGGAAATCAGTGTCAGGGCGAGCGCCGCGAAATGCGCGTAGCGCTGCCAGTAGCACATCTCGCACGGATAGAGGCCGCCGATATATTGCGATCCGAGCGCTCCGGCGAGCAGCGCGGCGGGCACCAGCAGCGCAAGGGTGCGGGCCTTGTCGAGGTCGGTCATGGCACCAGGACCAGGCTGACCACGAACGCCGGCGGCGCGGGCTGCGGCACACCTGGTTCCAGGTAGAGCGTACCGGCCAGCGTCGTCTTGAAACCGTCGAGGTTGCGCAGATGCTTGGGTGTCGCCGAGCGCGTCGGCGAAATGCGGATTTCGCTGATCCGACGCTCAGGCGCCGCGGCGTCGCAGATCGGCCGCGACAGCCGCAGCGTCATTTGCGGCACGTCTTTCGAGACCAGCTTCCCCGTCAAATTTGCTTTCTTGCCTTTGACCGGATCGATCACGAGGCATTTCGGCGATTTTGCGACCGCCGGCCCGGCGACGAGCATCAGGCCGGTCGCCAGCACGGCCGCGGGCGCGCACCATCGGCGCGCGCTTTGCCCGGATTGAACTGGCACGGGCGGTGCCCCGGCCCGGTCAGCGGGTTGCCGGCTTCTTCGCCGGCACCGGCGCCGCGACAGCGGTCTGGACCTTGCCGAGCCGGGAAATCGTGTTGACTGCATATTGCAGCTGATAATCGTCGACGCCCTGCTTCTTCAGCTGGTCCGCCGAGGCAAGGAAGCGCGGATCGGGCTTGCCATCGTCTTGGATCACCGAATCGTCGACCTTGAGCTCGTTGATCAGGTGGCGCCTGAGGTCGGCCTCGCGGAACTTCGGCCGGGACTTGTAGTCCGGATCGGACAGCTGCGGGACGACGATATCGGGCGTGATTCCGCCTTCCTGCACCGAACGGCCGGACGGCGTGTAATAACGCGCCGTGGTCAGCCTTAGGGCTGTCTTCTGGGTCAGCGGCAGCAAAGTCTGCACCGAGCCCTTGCCGAAGCTGCGCTCGCCCATCACCAGCGCGCGGTGATGGTCCTGCAGCGCCGCCGCGACGATCTCGGAGGCCGACGCGCTGCCGGAATCGATCAGCACCACGACCGGCAGGCCGTTCGCCGCGTCGCCGGGCCGCGCATAATAGCGCTCGATGTCGGTCTTGCGCCGGCCGCGCTGCGAGACGATCTCGCCCTGCTGCAGGAACGCGTCGGACAGGCCGACCGCTTGGTCTAGCAGGCCGCCCGGGTTGGACCTCAGGTCGAGGACGTAGCCGAGTGGCGGGCCGCCGAGCGACTTCTGGATCGCGACCATCGCGGAGAGCGTCGCCTCGGTGGTCGTCTTGTTGAAGCTGTTGACGTTGAGGATGCCGACGCGATCCTTGATCTCCCACTTCACAGCCGGCAGCGAGATGACCGCCCGGGTGATGGTGACGTCGAACGGCTTGTCGCGGCCGGGGCGGACGATCGTCAGCTTGATGTTGGTGCCCGGGTCGCCGCGCATCTGGTCGACCGCCTCATCCAGGCTTGCGCCGTAGATCAGCTGCCCGTTGATATGGGTGATGTAATCGCCCGCCTTGAGTCCCGCGCGCGCGGCCGGCGTATCCTCGGTCGCGGCGATCACCTTCACCGCGCCGTCTTCCATCGTCACGTTGAGGCCCAGACCGCCATATTCGCCGTCGGTCTGGGTCATCAGGCTCTCGAAGCCCTTTTCATCCAGATAGCTCGAATGCGGGTCGAGGCTGGCGAGCATGCCGTCGATCGCGCCGCGGATCAGCGTCTTGTCGTCGACCTGCTCGACATATTCGGACCGCACGCGGTCGAACACGTTCATGAACTGGTCGAGCTCCTTGTACGTGTCCACATCGACCGCGGCGAAGGCTGCGGTGGCGGCGGGAACAAGGGCGACGGCGCTGACGAGCGCAAGCGAACGAAGGAAATTGTTGGCCATGGGAATCCTGTTGTGCCGTTTGCGGCCCTTCTACCCGTTTTTTAGGCCTGCGAAAACAACGGCAGATGAACGGGCGGGACAATCGATACGATTCTGGAGGCATTTAGCTCCCCGCGAGCAGCGGCGTGATCGCGAACGGCTCGCCATTGTGGCGCAGTTCGACGGTGACGTTCGGATTGCTTGCGCTGCTCCGTCCGAGCGCCTGGCCGGCGCCCACGACCTCGCCCGCCCGGACATCCAGCGCGCCGAGATCGGTGATCAGGCTGCTCCAGCCGCTGCCATGGTCGATGATCACGATAGTACCGTAGCTGCGATATCGGCCGGCGAAGCTCACGCGGCCGCGCGCAGGGGCGACCACTGCGGCATTCGGCTGGGTTGCGAAGGTGAGGCCACGCGCGTGGACGCCCGCGTCGGAAATCTCACCCATGCCGGTGACCAGGCGTCCCGCCACGGGCAGGCGGTAGCGCGGCACGGCACGCGGATTTGGCGGGCCGGGCTGGTTGAGCGGCCGGGCGATCGGTCCGGGCAGGCTGGCAAGCTCGCTCCGAAGCTGGTCCTGGGACTGTTTGCTCTTCGCTAAGTCACTGATATCTCTCGCTTCCTCCCCCAGGGCGAGGGCGCGGTCGGATTCGAACAACGCGCCCTCGGCAAAGCTCTGCGACCGCTGCCGCTGGCTCGTCTCGAGCCGGGCCAGCGCCAAGCGCCGGGTCTTCAATTGCTCCCGGCTCGCGACCAGCGCTTTTACAGCCTGATTCATCTGGAACTTCAGTCGATCGCCGGCCTCCACCTCCTCGCGCAATGCCGCGGTTCGCTGGCGCACGATCGGCAGCGTCGAAGCGAGCAGCGCGCGGACGTGGACGAGGTCGTGCAGCGAGCCTGGTTGGACCAGCGCCAGCGCCGGGGGCCGGCGCGCCATCATCTGCAGCGCCCCCGTCAGGCGCGCCACTGGTTCCTGCCGCTCCGCCAGCCGGGCCCGCTGCTGCGCGCGCACGGCCTCGATGGCGCGCAGCCGCGCTTCCGCCCCGGTGATATCCGCCTCCGACGCCTCGATGCGGGCGGCTAGCGCCGCGGCATCGGTCCGCGCCCGGACAGCCTCGTCCGTGGCGGCCCTGGCGGCGGTCTCGAGCTGGCTGGCACGTGCCTCGGCCTGCTGTGCCTCCCGGCGCGCCGCATTGACGTCGCCGCTGTCCTGGGCCAGCGCCACGCCGGCTGCCAGCAGGCCGGCTGCCGCGACACCAAAACTGAGCCGACGATCCATCCGCCTCATCCTTCACGATGATAGGGATGATTGGCAATGATGCTCGTGGCCCGCCACAGCTGTTCGGCAAGCATCGCGCGGGCGAGCAGGTGCGGCCAGGTCGCCTTGCCGAAGGAGAGCAGGAGGTCGGCGTCGCTACGCGCGGTATCGTCGAAACCGTCGGCGCCGCCGATTGCGAAGCGCGCCTCGCGCTTGCCTTGATCGCGCCAGCGCTCGAGCCTGCGGGCGAGCTCGACCGAGTTCAGGCTTTCGCCTTTCTCGTCGAGCAGGATGGCGATGCTGTTGGCTGGCAGCGCGGGCGGTTTGGCGCGGTCAGCAAGCTCGGTCACCCGGGTCGGCCAGGAGATACGGGCGAGATAGCGTTCGACCAGCTCAGCTTCGGACCCGCGGCCGATGCGGCCATAGGCGACGATATGAAGAAGCAAGCTTAGCGGGCGGACGATGACGGGCAGCGCGCCGCAACCCGATCATGTCCGTTCACGCGCTTCGGCCTCCCGCTGCGACGGGGGCATCGCCTTCGAAGCCCCACATTCGTTCGAGGTTGTAGAAGCTGCGCACTTCCGGGCGGAACAGATGGACGATGACGTCCTGGGCATCGATCAGCACCCAATCCGCGGCGGGCAACCCCTCGATGCGGACCGCGCGGCCGAGCTCCTGTTTGGCGCGCTCGACGAGCTTCTGGGCCATCGACGCGACCTGGCGGGTCGAGCGGCCACTCGCGATTACCATATAGTCAGCGATGTTGGATTTGCCGGTGAGGGGGATGGAAACGACGTCCAGGGCCTGATCGTCGTCAAGAGACCGAAGCACGAGATCATGCAGCGCTTCGATCCGGTCGAACTCTCCGCCGTTACGCGGAGCCGGTGATGGTGCGGGCAAAATGCCTCCTTATGCCAATGGTCTGCGCGTCACGCCGTCGCGGAGACCCCCTGTTGCGATAAAATGCGGCGCCTCATGCCAGTGCGGATCAGCAGCACGCAAAGCGGTAGCGGAGGTCCGGTCGGGCGGCAGCTTGAGCAGCACGAGTGCCGGCGGTCTCCACTTCGTCCAGTTTCGAGCCTGGCTGGCGGGTCGGACGAAGCGCCGCAGCCAACCCATCGCGCGTGCCGCATGGGCAGCGCCATAATAGCCCGGGCGGGCAATGACCGCAATCGGCACCAGTGCGGTAATTCGCCGCCAATCGCGCCACTTATCGAATTGGGCAAGATTGTCGCTCCCCATCAGCCAGAGGAAACGCGTGCGGGGATACCGGCGCCGGAGCGTAGCCAGCGTATCGACCGTATAGCTACTACCCAACTCGCGCTCGATCGCGGTGACGCGGATCGGCAGATGACGTGCGGCATCGCGGGCGGAGCGAAATCGCGCGGCGAGCGGTGCGCTCGCCTTGCGGTCCTTGAGTGGGTTGCCGGGCGAAACGAGCCACCAGACTTCGTCGAGCCCAAGTACGCGGGCCGCATGGATGCTGATCTGCCGGTGGCCGCGGTGCGCTGGATTGAACGAGCCGCCTAGCAGGCCGATCCGGGTCATCCGGTGCCGTTAGCATGGACTTGCCGCGAGGGGCGTGCGAAATTCGCGCGATGGTCGGGGGCGAGGGCATTGGTGAAGTCGTGACCGGCGCTCTGCTCGCGCGTGCGTTGGAGCCGGCAGCGGGCGAGGCGACCGACGTGCCGCCCGCTGGCGCTAAATGCCTCAATTGCGGCACACCTCTGGTCGGGCCTTATTGTCACGAATGCGGACAGACGGCGCATGTCCGGCGCAGCCTCTTCGAGTTCTGGCACGACATCGTGCACGGGCTGTTTCAATTCGAGGGTAAGATCTGGCGCACCCTGCCGTTGCTCGCCTGGCGGCCCGGCGAATTGACGCGGCGCTACATCGAGGGCGAGCGGGCGCGCTTCGTCTCGCCGATGGCGCTCTTTCTGTTCTCGGTATTCCTGATGTTCGCCGCGATCAGCGCGGTCGGCGGACCCTTCGAATTCGAACCCAAGGTTGATTCTCACGCGCGAACTGAACTCAGCGCCGAGCGCGACAAGGCTCTCGCGAAACTCGGTCGTCTAAACCAGGAAAAGGCCGCGCTGGCCAAACGCGGTGGCGACACCGCAACGATCGAAGGGCGCATAACCGATGCGCAGGCCGAGGAGCGGGCGCTTTCGGCGCTGTCGGGCGTTGCCTCGGGCAATGGGATCAGCGGCATCGAGATCGACGGCGTGGCGCCCGACAATCCGGTGGGCCGCGCCCTCACCAAGGTCAAGGAGAACCCCTCGCTCATCGTCGATCGGCTCCAGACGAACGCCTACAAATATTCCTGGGCGCTGATTCCGATCTCGGTGCCCTTTGTCTGGCTGTTGTTCGCCTTTCAGCGCCGCTACCGCCTTTACGACCACACCGTGTTCGTGACATATTCGATCGCGTTCATGACCTTGTTGGTCGTGGCGCTCTCGGTGGCGCGCGTGGTCGGTGTTTCGGAAGGCCTGATTCTGGTCGGCTTGCTCGGCGTGCCGCCCATTCACATGTACCGGCAGCTCAAGGGCGCCTATCAGCTGTCGCACTTCGGCGCACTCTGGCGCACGATCATGCTGGTCGCCTTCGCGTTCTTCGCCGGCTTACTATTCTTCCTGCTGCTGATGGCGATCGGCCTCTTCGGCTGACCCGACTCCGACCGCGAGCGACTAGGCTCCCTGCGGCGCCGCTCCACCGATGCCGCCCCGCGGCTTGCGCGTCGTCGGGATCGACGAGCCGGCTGCCGGCAAGCCGGGCTTCGCTTCGGCATCGCCGCCGCGATCGATCGGCTCGTCCGCGAGGACCTTCTTGATCTCGTCGCCCGAAAGCGTCTCATATTCGAGCAGCGCGGTCGCGAGGCTGTGGAGCTGGTCGAGATGCTCGGTCAGCAAGGTCCGCGCCCGACTGTACCCCTGCTCGACGATCCGGCGGATTTCCTTGTCAATCGCCTGGGCGGTCTCATTCGACATGTTGCGCTGGCGATTGACCGAATAGCCGAGGAACACCTCTTCCTCCGCTTCCGCATATTGCAACGGGCCGAGTTCGTCCGACATACCCCAGCGCGTCACCATGTCCCTGGCGAGGCCGGTGGCATATTGGATGTCGGATGAGGCGCCGGATGATACCTTGTCGTAGCCGAAGATCACCTCTTCGGCGACACGGCCGCCCATCGAGACGGCGAGGTTCGCGTACATCTTGTCGCGGTGATAGGAATAATTATCCCGCTCCGGCAGGCGCATGACCATGCCGAGCGCCCGGCCGCGCGGGATGATGGTGGCCTTGTGGATCGGATCCGACGCCGGCTCGTGGAGCGCAACGATCGCATGGCCGGCCTCATGATAGGCGGTCATCTTCTTCTCGTCGTCGGTCATCACCATCGACTTGCGCTCGGCGCCCATCAGCACCTTGTCCTTGGCGAGCTCGAACTCGTTCATTGCGACCAGCCGCTTGCCCATCCGCGCCGCGAGCAGCGCCGCTTCGTTGACGAGATTGGCAAGGTCGGCGCCCGAGAAGCCCGGCGTGCCGCGGGCAATCGTCCGCGCGTTCACGTCCGGTGCCAACGGCACCTTCTTCATGTGAACGAGGAGAATCTTCTCGCGGCCGTCGATATCGGGCCGTGGCACAACGACCTGGCGATCGAAGCGACCCGGCCGCATCAGCGCCGGGTCGAGCACGTCGGGCCGGTTGGTCGCGGCGATGATGATGATACCTTCATTGGCCTCAAAGCCGTCCATCTCGACAAGCAGCTGGTTCAGCGTCTGCTCGCGCTCGTCGTTGCCGTTGCCGAGACCGGCACCGCGATGCCGGCCGACGGCGTCGATCTCGTCGATGAAGACAATGCAGGGCGAGTTCTTCTTGGCCTGGTCGAACATGTCGCGGACACGGGATGCGCCCACGCCGACGAACATCTCGACGAAGTCCGAGCCGGAAATCGTGAAGAAGGGCACGTTTGCCTCGCCGGCGATGGCGCGGGCGAGCAGGGTCTTGCCGGTGCCGGGCGAGCCGACCAGCAG
>Ga0068859_100009000_pt1 | contig 10085 bp, 9 predicted proteins | sample KBSSwiS22_FD_66585 | JGI IMG/M metagenome (GOLD analysis project Ga0068859, IMG submission 66585) | Switchgrass rhizosphere microbial communities from Kellogg Biological Station, Michigan, USA - KBS Switchgrass S2-2 | ecosystem: Host-associated > Plants > Roots > Rhizosphere > Soil ...
GCGCCGACGGATCAAAGCCGTTGCCCTGGTCGCGCACGCGCACCACCAGATCGTAGGGATTCTCGGGAGGATCGATGCCGAAGTCGATGTACACGATTTTGCGCGGATCGCCATGGTTCCCATGCGTAATGGCGTTGACGACCGTTTCGCGCACGGCCATCGCGGTCCAGTGCTGCGTTTCTTCGTCGAGGCCGAGCCGCCGCGCGATGTGCTCGGCGACCACTTGCACGAGCTCCAACCCTTCGATCCCGCTGTGAATTTCCAGATGCACGTCGTGGAAGGCGCCGGCCATTCGTATCGAACGTAGTATAGTCTCCCGATGGCTTCCATCGCCGCCGCGACGGTGAGGCCTGCCCGGCGCATGAAGGGACGGGTTGGCCTTTCCGGCGATAAATCCATTTCTCACCGCTACGCGATGCTGGCCGCTCTGGCGAACGGGCGCACGACCATCTCCAAATACTCGCAGGGCGCCGACTGCGCCGCGACGCTCGACTGCCTTCGAGGTGCTGGAATCGACGTACAGACGCGCATGGAGAACGGCGGCCTCACAGCGGAAATTACGGGCCGCGGGCTGCGCGGCTTCCGGGCACCAAGCCGGCCGCTCGACGCGCAGAACTCCGGCACGACAATGCGGCTGCTGTCCGGGGTGCTTGCCGCCCACTCCTTCGTGTCTACCGTCAAAGGCGACGAATCGCTGAGCCGGCGTCCGATGGCGCGCGTGATTGTGCCGCTCGAGCTGATGGGAGCTCGCGTCGAGTCGCACGACAAAAAGCCGCCGCTCACGATTCACGGCACCCGGCTGAAGGGGATCACTTACCGGCCCGACGTGCCGAGTGCGCAGATCAAAAGCGCCGTCATGCTCGCGGGACTGCAATCAGAAGGCACGACGACCGTCGAGGAGCCGGCGCCCACCCGAAATCATACTGAGCTTGCGCTGCGCGCCTTTGGCGCGACCGTTCGCGTCAACGGCACCACCGTCGAGCTCGAGGGTGGCCAACAGCTTCACGGCGGCTCGTTCGTCGTTCCGGGCGACATCTCCTCTGCGGCATTCTGGCTGGCGGCGGCCGCCGCGATTCCAGAATCCGATGTGGAGATCGACAACGTGGGCTTGAACCCCACCCGCACGGCCCTGCTCGACGTCCTGCGCCGAGCTGGGGCCATCGTCGACGAGACCATCGAGCGCGAAGCCGGCGGCGAGCCGTCCGGCCGGGTGCGTGTTCGGTTCGACCAGGTTCATGCGTTAACTCTAGGGGAAGCTGACATCCCAGCACTCATTGATGAAATACCCGCATTGGCCGCCTGGGCGGCTCACGGTGGCGAGCTGCACGTGACCGGCGCCTCGGAGCTTCGGGTGAAGGAGAGCGACCGCATCAGCGCGCTCGTGCGCGGGTTTCGGGCGCTCGGAGCGGACGTCGAGGAATTCAGCGACGGCTTTCACCTTCGCGGATCGCGGAAACTCAGGGGCGGCCACGCCGATGCCGCCGGGGATCACCGACTGGCGATGGCGTTTGCCATCGCGGCGCTCGGCGCCGAGACACCGTCGGTGATCAGCGGCGCCGACTCCGTGGCGATTTCATATCCGGATTTCTTCGCCACCCTGGAGACGCTCTCCGAGTCGCTTTGAAAACGGACAAGATTTATCTCGTCGGCTTCATGGCCGCCGGCAAGTCGACACTGGCACAGGCGCTGGCGCGGCGGCTGGGCTGGCGGGCCGAAGACGTGGATTTGCTTATCGAGGCACGCGAGCGCCGCACGGTGGCGGACATTTTCGCCCGTGACGGCGAACCGTATTTCCGGGCGGTGGAACGGCAGGTGATTCTGTCGTTGATCCCGGTTCGCCACGCAGTGATTGCGACCGGCGGCGGCACATTCGTCGATCCGGAAAATCGGGCGGCGATCAACGCGGATGGTGCGTCTGTGTGGCTCGACGTGCCGCTCGACGCGCTGCTCACGCGAATTCCCGCCGACGGACGCCGGCCGCTGGCCAGCGATCGCGTGCAGATGGCGATGCTTTACGAGGCCCGCCGGTTGGCATATCAGCAGGCGCACGTGCACGTGGATGCGAGCCTGGCACGGACGGAGGAGCTCGTGGAACAGCTTTTGGAAATTCTGACTGCAGACTGACGACCGACGATTGATTAATGCGTTATCTGATCATCAGCGATATCCACAGCAATCTCGAAGCCCTCGAGGCCGTTCTTCGCGCGTCCGCCTCGCGGAAATGCGATGGTGTGATCGTGCTCGGCGATCTCGTCGGCTACGGCGCCGACCCGAACGCTGTGGTCGACCGTATCCGCGGTTTGAAGCCGATCGCGACTGTACGAGGCAATCACGACAAGGTCGCCGCCGGTCTGGAGACCGCCGAAGACTTCAATCCGATGGCGAAAGCCGCCGCAGCCTGGACGCAGACCGCCTTGTCGGACCCGACACTCGATTACCTGAAGAAGATGCCTGTGGGCCCGCTGCTCGTCAATGAACTGTTGGAAATCTGCCACGGATCTCCACTCGACGAGGATCTATACGTTGTCGGCGATCTCGACGCCACTCGCTCCATCGCCGCCTCGCGACGGCAGCTCTGCTTGTTCGGACATACGCACGTGGCACTCCGCGCATCGGTGGACGGAAAGAAGACGCTCGAGATCGAGACCCCGCAAGGTAATCCCGAATTCGAGACCACGCTTCATTCTGGTGCGAAATATCTAATTAATCCCGGATCGGTTGGTCAGCCTCGCGACGGAGATTCGCGTGCGGCCTATGCCATCGCCGATCTCGACGAGCAGATGGTCACGTTGTATCGCGTGGCGTACCCCATCGAAATCGCGCAGAGCAAGATTCTGGAGGCGGGGCTTCCACCGATGTTGGCCTATCGGCTGGGGATGGGAAGGTGATCACGAGGTGCGAAGGGTGCGACAGGTGCGGCGGGCGCGAGAGGTGCGAGGGGTGCGACGCACCCGACAAGCGCGCGAGGTTCGGCGCGAGCGAATGACGATGTAGTCGCTCGGAGTCAGTTCCTGCGCAAAACTCGGTCCGGACCTAGTTGGCACGCTTGCGACCGGCACGCCTTGAGCTCGGATGCGGCGCCGCGCAATGGACCCTGGCGCTCCGTCACAACGGCGCGCGCGCGGTGGGTGTCGATTTGTCCGGGCGGCAGCTGCACCACGCCCGGCGCGCTTCAAAAGTGATTCCACTCGTTCAAGGCAACGCCGAAGCGCTGCCCTTTCAAAACGACTCCTTTGATCTCGTTTTTTGCGATCATGGCGCCACGACCTTCTCGCGCCCGCAGCGTACCGTCGCCGAGGCCGCCCGCGTGTTGAGGCCGAATGGCCGTTTCGCGTTCTGCATGTCAACACCGATTCTCGATATGTGCTGGGACAGTGCCAACGGACACGATCTCGCCGACTCTATCGAGCGACTATTTCAGTTTGTCGTCGCTCGATGATGGGAAGGCGGTCTCTTATCAGCTTCCGTACGGCGCGTGGATTCGGTTGTTCCGGGAACATTCGTTGATCGTCGACGATCTGGTCGAGCTGCGCCCGCCCGAGCACGCGTCTACGACGTACAGCGTGCCGGAGGATTGGGCCCGGCGCTGGCCGGCGGAACATATTTGGAAACTGACGAAGAGGTGAAGAGCCTAACTCTCGCGCCTGACCTTTGATTCCCTTTTCCGCAGCTCCATCGCGTAGGCATCTCGTGCGGCACGCGACCCGAGAATCCAGCCGATGACAACTCCCACGAACAACACCGTCGGTATGAAAATGAAGTGCGCCGACGTCATGTTGGCGAAGTTCATGGGCGTCTCTTCGCGAGCTGAGCCGACAAGGCGCCGATTTCCTCCTCGACCTTCCCCAGCTTCCGCCACGTCGTCCAGACATAGAAAAGGAACGCGAGCCAGACGAACGCGTAGGCGGCGATGACGAGCGGCGCGGCGGGCAATTGCTCGGCCGGCGTCAGCTCGTTGACCGGCGCGAACTCCGATTGTCCCGGCTGCGCCATGACGGCGGCGGCGTTCAGCGCGAGCAGGAGAGACGCAAGCACGCTTGGGTTGAGCCAGATCTTTTTCATTCGTCGCTCTCGAGGAAAAGCTGATCCAGCGCGGCGCGCTGCCGTTCAAGCGTGACGCGCAGGGTCATCAGCGCAAGATACATCAACAGGAACCCGGTAAAGGCGTACCAAAGCGGAAACGCGAAATCCACCGGTAAGGTTGGCACGACCGACGTCAGCGGATGAACTGTCCGCCACAGATTTACGGAGAGATATACGAACGGAGATGTCGCCATCCCGAAGAGCGCCAGTCCGGCGGCGAGCGTTTCAGATCCATTTCCGCCGTAGCGCCGGAGAAGCAAGTAAGCGACAAAGATCATCCACATCAGCAGCGACATCGTCAGTCGCGCGTCCCATTGCCACCACACGCCCCACGCTTTGCGCGCCCACAGCGGACCCGTCACCAGGGCGATGGATCCGTACAGCACCGTCAGCTCGGCGGCTGCGGAAGCGGTCCAGTCGAGCACCGGGCGCCGCGTGACGAGATAGGCGCCGCTCACGAGCCCGCAGAAAATCGCCGACAGCAGCATCAGCATCGCGGGCGGCATGTGGAAATAAAAAATCTTCTGCACAAGACCCATCGTCGACTCGAACGGCGCACGCGCGATGATGATGGGCGCGGTCAGGAAGATGAAGCCGGCGGCTCCGAGAAGAGGAACGAAAGCTTTGCGCATGTTATTCCGTCATGAGCGGATCGAACGTCCAGAGCGAAAGCGTCAGAAAGACGACGTCAAAGCACACGAGCAGCAATATCCACATGCCCGCCATCTGAAGCTGCGGCGTGGCATCGAGCAGCGCGCTGGTACCCTTCACCCCCGCGATCATGACCGGGATCGTGACCGGATACAACAGGATCGGCAACAGCACGTCGCGGCTGCGCGCCCGCGCCAGCATGGCCGCGAATAGGGTGCCGACCGACGCAAATCCGATGGTGCCGAAGATCAGCAGCGCTCCCATCAATAGCGGGTGGCTGAAGAGTCCCGCCTGAAACAACAGCGCCACAAGCGGGACGAGCACGATCTCCGTTGCGGCCAGCAGCGACAGGATCCCGATCAGCTTGCCGACGTAGATCGCGGGGCGATCGCTCGGCGCCAGGAGTAAGGCTCGCAGCGTATCGCCATAGCGTTCGCGCTCAAACGTCCGTCCGAGCGCCAGCGTTCCCGCGAACGCGATGGCCACCCACAAAATGCCTGCGGCCGCATCGCCCAGCGGCTTTTCACGGACGAAGGATACGGCAAAGATGATGACGCACGATAAGGCGAAGAAGACGGTCGTATTGAGCAGCTCGCGGCTCCGCGCCTCGATGGCGAGATCCTTCCGCACCACGATCCAGACCACGCGCCAGAAGGCCGTCATGTCGTCGCCACCGCGGCTCGAAGCCGATCCTGATAACGCTTGCGGAGCCCGCGGACATCGGATTCACTGCCGACGAACCGCCCGTCCCGGAGCACGATCGCCTTGTCGAGCACTTCCTCGGCCGTATCGAGATCGTGAGTCGCCAGCAGGATGATGCAGCCCGCCGACCGCAGCTCTTTCAGCCGTTCGATCAGACTGACGGTCGAGGCGTCATCCAGCCCCGTGAACGGTTCATCAAGGAGAAGGAGTCGAGGCTCGTGCAACAGTGCGCGTTCCAGCGCCAACCGCTGGCGCATGCCGCGAGAGAATCCCGAGACCAGATCGCCGCCGCGCTCGGCGAGCAACGACCGATCGAGCGCCGCCAAGGCACGCGATTCGGCATCGGGGACGCCATACAAGCGGCCGAAAAAGATCAGGTTCTCCCTGGCCGTCAGGTCGGAGTAAAGGTGGAGGTCGTGCGACAGCACGCCGATTTTCGAGCGAAGCGTGGCGCCAATCTGCGTCGCGGTTCGGCGGCCGTAAAACACGTTGCCTGATGATGGCGCCGCCAGCGTGGACACGATCGCGAGCAGCGTCGACTTCCCCGCCCCATTCGGACCGAGCAGGCCCACGATCTCTCCGGCGTTGCAGTCGAGCGAGACATGAGACAGCGCCCTGCGGCGGCCAAAATTACGGCTGAGATCGCGGATGGAAAGCTCGTGAAAGTCGAAGGTCACGCGGCGAGGCCCTGGCCGCTTTCGGCGTCCAGGTCGCGATAGACGCGCTCGAGCTGCGCGATCAGCGCCGAACGCCGCTCGGCGTACCGCGCCGGGTCGGTAGTACCGGCCCGCCGCTGCTGCTCGAGCTTCAGCAGCTCCGCGTAGATTTTCTCGCGCTTGTTGCTCAGTTGTTTGACGCGCGCGCCGCTGCCGGGCTGGCGCGGCACTTTGGTCGCACCCCAGAATGCGATGCCGGCCACCGCGATCGCCAGCGCGAGCGCAATTCGCCGCGGCACGGGACTGTGATGCGGCAAGCCCGAGACGTTGATGGTGAGCGTTCCGCCCGCCGGGAGCGACGTTCCCTGTGCGAGCACGTACGTTTCGCCTTCGAACTGGCGCTCTTGCACAGCCGGCAGTTGCGGCGACGTCAGCGACATCTCCCCTGTCTTCTTCATCAACACCGCGACGCTCGTCATGGCAACGGGCAACGTTTGCGAGAAGCTCACCTCCCCGCTCGTGTAAGGGAACGCAAAGGCCGTCTGCACCGGCGTCTGCCCTGGAGGAAATGGTCCCATCACCGTGACGCGCTCGCCCCGGGCCACGGCCTTCGTCGATCCGCCGACGACGGTTGTCCCCTGTGAACCCGTGGGCATGTCGAGCAGGAACGCCTTGGGAGGATTCACGGGAGCGCGTGCGCTGTTCTGAATATCGAGCAGGTAGTAGACCTGCAGCGATTCGTCCGCGAGATCGATGATCACGCGTGTTTGGTCGCCAAGCACGACGTTTCCCGTTTGCGGTTGAGCGGCCCCGGGCGCAGCCGCCCCGGCGGTCTTGTCGGTCGCGACGAGCATCAGGCGTATTCCGCCCTGGCCGGGCCAGGCAAACTCTTCCGACTCGAGACGCTCGCCGTCGACGACAGCAACGGCCTTTACGCTCGTGCCTGCGGCAACACCACTGAAATCGGCGCGTCCGTTCTCGTCGGTCTTGACGGTGATCACCTTGCTTCCGGCGTGCATTTCGACCGGATGGCCGGGAATGTTGTTCGACAGCTGACCGCGGATCAAGCGGACGGACACGTGCCCCTCGGGGAGATCCGTGACGGGCCGGGGAATGCCGGACATCTGCTTCGGATCCGGCATCTGGAATTGCGCGAAGGCAGGCGCGGCGAACGCGAGAATCGCGAACAGCAGCGCGAGCAGCTTCGTCCCGCAGCTCTTGCAGAACTTTGCGTCTTCGTCATTCACCGTCGCACAGTTGCCGCAAATCCCAGTGGTTGTCTGCCCTCTGCCCTCTGCCCTCTGCCCTTTATCGTCTGCCCTCTCCCCTGCCACGGCGAAGTCAGCGTCAGTCAGCGGAGCCGCACCCAACTTCCCCAGTCGGCTCGCGAGCTCGCGTTCGATAATCTCCCGGTACCCCGTTCCCGAATTATCGAGCTGCTTCAGCAGCCGCGCTGCCCTCGTGCGCAGCCGCCTGACCATGTCGTCGTAGTCGCCCGGCGCGATTTTTCCCATCGCGTAGTCGAACTCGAGCTCCTTGATCGTGCGCAGCACGAGGTTCTTCTCGCGCTCGAGCGCCGCGCGCGTGCGGTTACCCACCATGTCCGCTTCGAACGGATCGGTGGTGACGAGCGGCCAGAAGGTGCGCAGGGCGCCAAGCCCTACGAGCGCAGCTGCGCCAATGGCAAAGCAGATGAAGATGACATTTTCGCGGCTGGTGCCGCGGACCATGAAGACGGCGGCTGTTGCGCAGAAGAGCGCCGCCAACGTGAAGAACTGCCACGGCCGCAGCGTGGACGCGTCGGTCGTCGATCGAGGATGAGACAAGGGCGTTTAATCGAGGTCTTCGAGCTCTTGGTCCAGGCGCGCCTGCAGCCGCTCGTCTTCGCTGCCGGTCGCCGCGGTCGGCTCGAGCGGCTCCGCAGACTGTCGCTTCGACCACTTCACCACTGCGAAGACGCCGGCGACAGCGCCAACACTGCCGACCAGGTACGGGAACAGCCAGGCAAGGCGGTTGAACCCCTTATCGATCGGCGCGGCGAGCGGCTCCTGACTGCCGTATTTCGCGATGAAATACTGAAGGACCTCGTCTTTGGTCTTACCTTCTTTAACGAGGGTCGAAATCTGGGCGCGCATGTCGCCAGCCGTCGAACACGTGCATTCAGAGAGTGACTGGCGGCCACACGTCCCGCACATGCAGATGATGGCTTGCTGCAGCTCCTTCTCGAGCGGAGTGCGCGTCATCACAGGCACGTTCGTCACCCCGGCCACGTGCTGCGCGAACGCGGGTGCGGCCAGCGTCAGCATCAACAAGATCATTCCCGCGGTGGTGACCGCTTCAGCCGGGAACTTCGCCATCGCAAACGCAAAGGTGCGCTCTGGCAGCAGCGCCAGGCCTGTGCCGAGCGCCATCACGGCGAACCCCAGCCAGATCCAGTTGACCAGCGGATTGATGACGATCTCCAGTTGTGCAGACTGATCGCCAATCGCATACGCCGGCATCGAGAGATACAGATCTTCGTTCGGCGTGCGGCGGATCGCGACTTCGGTCGTCGGCTCTTCTTCATGCTTTCTGAAGAACCACCGCGCCGGATACATCTTGCCGATCTCCTTGCCGTTCTCGAGCACGGTGATGTGGGCCGTCACCATCTGTTTCTGCCCATCATCGGTCAGCTTGACCGCGTCGTTACGAACCGTGAAACGGCCAACCGTGGTCTGCTGGCCCGGCTTCAGCAGCACCTGTTCGCTTTGCTTGAATCCCTGACCCGCGAAGCCAAGGAACATGAAGACGATGCCGACGTGGACGATGTAGCCGCCGTAACGGCGCCGCGAGCGGCCAACGAGGCCGATCATCGCCGTCATCAAATCAGTTCCCGTGCTCTTGCGCCGCACGACCGCGCCGCGCCAGAACTCCTGGGTGATCGTTCCGAGCACGAATCCGGCAAACACGAAACAGATGCCGGACGCCCAGATGCGAACCCCGAGCAGCAGAATGCCGGCCATCGTCGCAAGAGCCGTGACGGCCGGCCATAAGAATTGATAGCGAAGATTCTCCACCGACGACTTCCGCCAGGCGAGCAGCGGACCGACGCCCGTCAGCAGCAACAACACCAAGCCGATGGGCGTCATCCAGCGGTTGTAGAAGGGTTCGGCAACCGTGATTCGCTGTCCCGTTACGGCCTCGCTGAGGGTCGGAAACATCGTCCCGAACAGCACGAAGAACGCCGAGAACAGCAGAATCCAGTTGTTCAGGATGAACGCCGCTTCGCGCGAGGCCCACGAGTCGAGCTCGTTGCGCGAGCGCAGCAGCGGCAGGCGGTAGATCACCCAACCGAAGCTGAAGGTCAGCAGCGCGACCATGAACCCGCCGAACAGCCACGCGAGCTCCCGGTCTTCGCCGAAGGCGTGCACCGACTGCACGACGCCGGAGCGCGTCATGAACGTGCCAAAGATGGTCAGGAAGAACGTGACGATCACGAGCGTGACGTTCCAGACGCGCAGCATACTGCGCCGTTCCTGCACCATCACCGAGTGCAGAAACGCGGTCGCCGTGAACCACGGCAGCAGGCCGGCGTTTTCCACCGGGTCCCACGCCCAGAATCCACCCCAGCCGAGCTCTTCGTAGGCCCACAACATGCCGAGCGTCAGCCCGAACGACAGGAAAATCCACGCGAACATCGTCCATCGCCGAACGGCACGAAGCCATGCATCGTCGAGGTAGCCGGTGATGAGCGCGGCCATGCCGAACGCGTAAGGGATCGTCATGCCGACAAAGCCCGTGTAGAGCGATGGCGGATGGATCACCATGTAGAAGTTCTGGAGCAGCGGGTTCAATCCTTTTCCGTCGGCCGGCGGCACGCCCAGGAACGTCTGGAAGGGGTTCTTGTGAATGATCATCAAGAACAGGAAGAACATCTGCACCGACGCGATGATGGCGACGACGTAAGGGATGAGCTCGCGGTGGGTCTCGCGGTTCACATATACGGCCAGGCTG
>Ga0068859_100009001_pt1 | contig 10085 bp, 14 predicted proteins | sample KBSSwiS22_FD_66585 | JGI IMG/M metagenome (GOLD analysis project Ga0068859, IMG submission 66585) | Switchgrass rhizosphere microbial communities from Kellogg Biological Station, Michigan, USA - KBS Switchgrass S2-2 | ecosystem: Host-associated > Plants > Roots > Rhizosphere > Soil ...
AGCCGGCTGGTGCTGACAACCGCCTTTTCCATGCGAACCTCGGCGTCCGCGATGATTTTCTCGAACGCTTCGGCGGCGGCGGGGCTGAGACTGGCGGTGGACTTGGTCATAAGGATGAGTTCCTCCCAAAAAGGGCCACTTGACTCGATCCTCTCCATTTATTGTGCAGTGCAGCATAGCAGAGGGTTTCGCATGCGGAAAGGGGCAATTTAGCGGGCCGCCGCAGGCCGCGCACGGTCGGCCTGTTCAGCCTTCGACGCAATAAAACGACGGACATATCCGACGAAATGCTTGACAAGCGTAACGCAAGCTGATAGGCGGCAACCATTCTCCGGAGTTGCGCCCGGATGTGACCGAGGCCGCCGAGGCCGCCGAGGCCGCCGCGGCCGGTGGCCTCTTCCCTCTTAACGTTGAAAATTTTCCGGCTGGTGGGTTGGGACCCTCGTGGACGCGGACGGAAGCTGTGCGCGCGTGGCGGGACCAATGCCGAGGCGTTCAGTCAGCCGGTCGATTAGAAGCGAAACGCACCGCGCGACGGCGCCGAATGTAATTCGCTGCTCGATCCGGTGCTGTGTGACGGCAGGCCGGAGGTGGCCAGGCCGGTGTCGAGGTGGACGACCTTGCGGCCAGCGGTCCACAGCTCAACCGGGCGATCGCCAAGGCGATGTGCTTCGATCGCGCCGAGCGCCGCTTCGTCGTCCGTGGCCTCGAATTCCTCGTGGCGTTCGATGCGGCCGGTCCGGTTGCTCAGGAAGTAAATTCGGTATTGGGGCATTGGAACATCCCTCATCGCGCCGGTCGAATCGGCGCGAACACGGTGCGCCCAATATAGTGCCGCCGCATCAACCTGGATCATCCGAATAGCCCAATCGACGGATCGGAGGGACGAATGGAAGGCTTCGGCTGCAACGTCTCAAACTGCCGCTGGTGCGCGGGCGAGGCGAGCCCGGCGACGGCGCCGATCGACGCCGAAACCGCGGCCCGGATGGTCGCGGTGCTATGCGCGAGCATACTCGCCGCCGCCGCCGAGAAGGATCACGCCAAGGTGCTCGCCACCTCCGACATCTATCTCGATTTCATCCGCCCCGCAGTGCTTCAGCCGCCACAGAAGAAGGAACACCAATGAGTGACGATGCCAATCCCTCGTCGGCGAACCTCCCCATAAGCTCAGACCTGGCCAGAGCGGCAATCCGGCCCGGCGCCCGAAAAGCTGTCGCTTCCGGCCGTTCGAGAAATGCTACCAGGACGTGCTGGCAGACCGGGAGGCGCATGGCCGTGAGGCGATCGAGCAGGCATCAGACCATGCCCGATCGTTAGACGGAGCGTCGTCCGGAGATCAGGTTGAAGATCACGACGATGACCGCGATGACCAGCAAAGCGTGGATGAAGGCTCCGCCGACGTGAAAGGCGAAGAAGCCAAGCAGCCACAAGACGAGAAGAATGGCGACGAGAGTCCACAGCATAGGGGGTCTCCAACAAGAACGCGACTGATCGCCGGAGCCAACGGGCGCTGGGGCGTTCCGTTCCCTGCGAACGCCCCCCGGCGTCGTGAGCTGGGTGGTCGGTGTCGCAAATTGTGAAGCAGGAAATGCCGGGGAAGCCTAGTGCGGCGAGCCTCCCAGGATTGGCTCATGCTCGGCTATCGGCTCTATTTCATCGACGACCAGGATGTCTTCTTCCGCTTCGACGATTTCCTCGCGGAGAACGACGCCGCGGCGATCGCGACCGCCGATCGGTTGCGGTCCGGCTCGGCCGGACAGCTCTGGCAGGGCAAGCGACTGGTCGAATCCTTCCACCGCGCCCGGCACGAGAGCGATTTGGGCGGGGCCGACGACGCCATCTGAATTATTGGAGCGGTAGCCGTTCCATCCATTGCCGGGCGACGAGACGAAGCTGCTCAGTCGCGGCCCGCCGACCATCGAAGTCGCCGCGCCAGGTTGACGCGGCAAGCGCCTGGAGCTCGAGCGACATACGGGTCAGCTGGGCCAGTTCGGCACTCTGACCGCCGGGAACATCGAATTTGAACAGGGCGCGTCGGACGACAGCTTCGCTTGACGGCAGGCAGGTGAGCGCGACGATCGAGGCGTCTATCGCCTCATAGACTTCACGGTACATTCTCGGAAGTTGCACACGACCCCCATCGCAGCGTTACCCGCCGCCGCGACGCTAGGGGCAAGATGGTTAACGAATTGCAAACCGTAACGTACGGCGATCGCACGAGACCGAGACCGGCTATTTCGCCGCAGGCTTCCGAGTGGTCGCAGGCTGTCGCTTGAACATCTGCTCGCGGCTGCCGCGACCCATGTCGGGCACGGCCTTTTTCTTCTTCGGGGGGTCGGCGGCGCTGTCGGCAGCGCCCTCGTTCGGCTGTGCAATCATCCCATGCTCCTCTTCGCATGGGATCAACGCTCCGGCCGACCTCTTGTTGCGGCAAAGCCTTCAGATCACGGAGAAGATATGAACCGGCATGTCACGCGCATGACCATCGAGCACGCGGATCATTATAGCCCGGAGCAGCGCGCCGCGATCATCGCCAGTTATCCGCCGCACGAGCGCAAGGCTCGGGCGCAGGGCATTCCGGCGCTCGGCTCCGGCCGGGTGTTTCCGATCGACGAGGATGCGATCCGGGTCGAGGCCTTCGCCGTGCCCGAATCCTGGGTGCAGATCGGCGGCATCGACTTCGGCTGGGACCATCCGACCGCCGCCTGCCGGCTTGCCTGGGATCGCGACACCGACACGCTCTACGTCACCGCCAGCTACGCGATGCGCGAAGCGACGCCGGTGCTCCACGCTGCCGCGCTCAAAGCCTGGGGCGGTTGGCTGCCCTGGGCCTGGCCGCACGACGGATTGCAGCATGACAAGGGCTCCGGTGACGCCCTGGCCGACCAGTATCGCCGACACGGTCTCGTCATGCTGCCGGCCCGCGCAACCTATGAGGATGGAACGAGCGGGCTCGAGGCGAGCGTTACCGAAATGCTCGAGCGAATGCAGACCGGACGCTGGAGGGTGTTTGCGCACCTCGAGGACTGGTTCGCCGAATTCCGGCTCTATCATCGCAAGGACGGAATGATCGTGAAGCGCGATGACGACCGGATCTCGGCGGCGCGTTATGCGATGATGATGCGGCGCTTTGCAACGCGCAAACCGAAGCCGCGGCGCGCGGCTGACCGGCCGGCGTCAGGCGACGGGAGCTGGATGGGGTGATGGTGCGCCCGCAGCCCGCCGCGTTCGAATGCCTGCCCATATTGCGATCACGACGACAATAACCACGAACACGCTGTGGGTCGGCGTTCCTGACGGTGGATGCATGTCGCGATCGATGAAGTAGCCGAACCAGGCGTAGCAAAGCATACCTCCGGCGGCGGCTGCCCAGGTCTGGAGCGCGGTCCACCTTCGGGCGGCGGCCCAGGCGAAGAAAGCCAGGATTGCCGCGGCGACCGTGGCCTCGATGGCGGTCGTCGCCGGCCATGCGAATTCTCCCGTGCCGAGTGCGTAGGCTGCAAGGAAGGCCGATCCTCCGGTCAGACATGCCGCGCCGATCAGCCAGGGGTTCGTCGCGGGCGCTTCCGTTTCGCGCGCGACCGCGCGCGGACCGAACAAGGCAGCGGCGATGAGTATCAGAATGAGGACGGCGCTGACGAGGAGCTGGGCAGGCGAATCCCGGTAGGGGGTATCGGAGCGCGAGAAGTTGGCGACCAAAGTCGCACCTGCGACGAAGAGAAGGCCGACAACGACGAGGCCGACTTTGTTCAACCAAGGCTCGGTGCGGCGGTCGGAGAAGCTCGCCTCGGCGAGGCCGATCGGCACGGCCAGACTCCAGGCGATGTGAATGCCGAGGACGTAAATCGCCCATGGGATGGCGGTGCCCAGCGCCGCGACGTAGCCATAATCGAGCAGGCGAAGGTGGAGATAGTTGGGGTTGAACAGTGACTGGGTGACGATCCCTTCCTCGAACAGCGCGTAAGCCAGCGCGAGCAGGACGAAGCTCGTCCAGCCGCGGCCGCTACGCCGCACGGTCTCGCGGATGAGGACCGCGGCGCCGCCGTAAAAAGGCGCGAGCGCAACGAAGGCATCCAGCTGGTTGAGACCGAGATCGCCGAGCAAATACTCAGCGATGAGTGGCGAAAGAACGAACAGAAGCAGCGCCGGAAGGGCGCGGCGGAGCGCCTGCTGGATTGCGGTCAGGCCAGGACCTTCGACTGGGCGAGGCTGCGGCGGTAAGTTTCGGCGCGCTCGCTGCGCTCGGCCATGTCGGCCCAGGTCGCTGCGGCCTTCAGATACTGGCTGCGGACGTTCGGAAGTCTGGTTTCAATGGCCTTGCGCCGGGCTTCTTCAGCGCGGGCGCGGTAATAATCAGGGTCACTCATGCGCCGCTCCTTGCCTGAATCGTCGCGCAAGCGGGAGCCGCATACAAGCGTCGCGCGCGAGATTTCTGTGGACAGCGCGGTGGACAAACCGTGGACGGGCTTGGCTCCGCCTCGACGATCCGGTGGTTGAACGTTTGCCACTCGATTTATCCCGCCGCCAGCACGACTCATCGGCGCAATCGCGACGCTCCAGAGGTTCATCGGAGGGCAAGGGAGCAACGCGACCCCCGCTCGCTCGTTGTGTGTCACGTATGCGGTGGGGCGGTCTAAGTGGAGTATGCGTCATGAAAAAGCTCTTTTTCGCCCTGACGGCAGCCACGGCAATTGCCGCGGCAGCGCCGGCGGCGGCCCAATATGGCAGCAATTATTATGGCCGCGGAGAGGTGTCGATGAGCACGCGAATCGCGCAGCTCGACGCACGGCTCCAGGCTGGTATTCGTTCCGGTGCGATCAACCGCTACGAGGCGCGCAACCTCGCCCAGCAGATTTACGATCTGCGCCGGCTCGAGCGTAAATACAGTTATAACGGCCTGAGCTATCGGGAACGTCAGGATCTGCAGGCGCGGATCCGGTCGACCCGCCAGGAAATCCGCCTGGCCGACAATTACCGGTACGATCGCGACACGCGATACGGCTCCTGGGATAACAGCTGGGACAATGGATATAACGGTCAAGGTGGCCCGCTCACCTATGACCAGGTCTGCGGTCGTCGTAGCAGCGGGCTAAGCGGCGTCGTCGACAGCGTGCTTGGCCGCGACTGCCTGCAGGTCGGCGAGCGTGCGCCGAGCAGCCTCTATGACCTGCCGTCCAGCTATCGGAATCGGTATCCGGACTACGGCGATACTTTCTACCGGACCGACGGACGAGCGATCTACGAGATCGACGCCCGGACCGGCAGAGTCATCGGCATCTACGGAATGTAGAGCGATCGCCAAAAGGTGATCGGGTGTACGGAAGCCCCGGCCTCACGGCTGGGGCTTCTTCGTTTGCCAGAACAGGGAGCGGATTCGATGGCGAATGACGAGGAGGTGCTGCGCCGGGCGCGCGAGGCATTCGAGCGCGCACGCGATCATTGGCGCGACAATCACGAGGCGGCGCGGGCCGATCTCAATTTCGCGCGGCTCGGGCGGCAGTGGGACGATCGGATGCGCCGCGCGCGTGAGCTCGAGCACCGGCCCTGTCTCACCTTCAACAAGATGCCGGCATTCATTCGTCAGGTTGTGAACGATGCCCGCCAGAACAAGCCCGCCATCAAGGTCCACCCGCAGGACAGCAACGCCGATCCCCGTACGGCAGACATCATCAGCGGGCTCATCCGTAACATCGAAACGACGTCTGATGCCGACGTTGCCTACGACACGGCGATTGAACATGCGGTGGGACAAGGTTTCGGCTACTGGCGGATCAACACCCGCTACGCCCGCGACGATGCGTTCGACCAGGACCTCGTCATCGAGCGGATCGCCAATCCGTTCACCGTTTATGGCGATCCGCGCTCGACTGCCGCCGACAGCAGCGACTGGGATGAGGCCTTTGTGGTTACGACGCTGACCAAGGACGAGTTCGAGGCCGCCTATCCCGAAGCCGAAAAGACCGACTGGGCCACGGACTTCCTGGGCGCGGAGGACTGGATCGACGGCGAGAATGTGGTCGTCGCCGAATATTGGCTGCGCGAAAAAGTGCGGCGCGAAATCGTCGCCCTGTCTGACGGCAGCGTGCTTGCCCTCGACGATTACGAGGCCCGTGCGGCCGAGCTCGCGGCGGAAGGCGCGGCCCGCGTTGGAACGCCGCGCGAGGTCGAAAGCTGGAAGGTGACCCAATATCTGTTGTCCGGCGCCGAACTGCTGAAGACGGTCAACTGGGCGGGCAGCTTTATCCCGATCATTCCCGTTTATGGCGACGAAGTGATCGACGCCGACGGCAAGCGCCATTTTCGCTCGCTGATCCGCGACGCCAAATCAGCACAGCAGATGTTCAACTACTGGCGCACGACGACCACCGAGATGATTGCGCTCGCGCCCAAGGCGCCGTTCATTGGCGAGGAGCGCGCCTTTGAGCTCGATCCGAACTGGGCGACGGCCAACAGCCAGTCGCATCCCTATCTCATGGTCCCGAGCGGTGCGGCGATCCCGCTGCGCCAGCCGTTTAGCGGCGTCCCGGCGGGCGCGATGCAGGAGGCCCTCAGCGCCAGCGACGACATGAAGGCGATCATCGGCATCTACGATGCCTCGCTGGGCGCGCGTTCGAACGAGACGAGCGGCCGTGCGATCGCAGCACGCCAGCGCGAGGGCGACGTTTCCACCTTCCATTTCATCGACAATTTGAGCCGCGCCATTCGCCATGGCGGGCGCGTGCTGCTCGATCTTATTCCAAAGGTCTATGCAACCGACCGGATGATCAGGGTGCTCGGTCCCGCCACGGGCGCTGGTCCGGCAGCGCGGACGGTGCGGATCGCGCCGACCGGCATGCCGGTGACTGTGCTGGACGGTGCGGAGGGCGTCTATGACCTTGCCGCCGGCAAATATGACCTCACCGTCGCGGCGGGACCGTCCTACACGACACGACGCGAGGAAGTGACGGCGATCCTGACCGATATGATGCGCTCGGTGCCCGACAGCGCGGGCTTCCTCGCCGGCCGGCTTGCGCGCCTGCTCGACCTGCCTGACGCCGAGGAGTTGGGGCGAGAGATGGACATGCTCAATCCGGCACGCAAGCCAGCGGACGGCGGGGATGCGATACACGGTCTGGTCCAGCAGCTGCAGCGCCAGCTTGCGACAGTGTCAGGAGAACTGAGGGAGGCGCGTGCGAGGCTCGAGGACAAATCGGCCGACCGCGATCTCAACGCGCAGAAGCTCGCGATCGAGCTGTTCCGCGCCCAGACCGAACGGATGAAGGCGACGACAGCTTGATCGGGCTTTGCGAGGCGTTCGACGCCTCAGCGCCAGCTGCCGGAGGCCTGCCAGTCGCGGGCGAGCCTCCACTCCGCCTCGCTGATCGGCGCTGCCGCAAAGTTCGGACGACCGCTCCGCCGGTTGGCCGTGAGGCGCGCTAACTCGTCCGCATCGCGCCGCATCTGAACGACGAGATCCTCCGGGATCGGCTCGTCGAACTGGACCCCGAAGCGCTCGTGCTGGACCCAGACGACGGTACCCAGCACATCGATCGGTCCGCAGCGCAGCACGATGCACGTTGCGACGTTCGGGAGCTCCGCGCTCTGGACCATCGCTCCATTGCAGGAAAGATTGAGGATATAGGCCGAGGCCCGCCCGTGCAGGGTGTCGACCTTTGCCTCCATGGGTACGCGCGCCCGCGATTCCGAGCGCTTACCGCTTCGGCTGCCCGCCGATGACTGCCTACGCAACGTCACGGGATTCCTCCCAACAAATCCCACACCGAACCGGCCGCCCTCCGGTTTGCGTTGCTTTTCGTCGCTTGCACCTAAGGAGTGGTTAAAGGCCGGCAAGGCTTTCGCGGCCTGCAAGATTTGAATCCGCCGCGGTGCAGCAGAATCCCGACGGATGGAAACGCGCGCGGGAAAGAGGCCCGCGATTGAGGTCGGATGACATCAATCGCGCGGAAAAGCTTGATTCTCATGGTTAACATGGAGAATATACCAGAAGCGCTGGAGGGGGAGGGAATTATCCAACGCGTGTTGTGGCTTTCGTCGGGGGCGCTCCTGGCCGCGTCAATCGCGTCTTCAGCTGCGGCGCAACCGCAATTCGCCGATCCGGTGAGCCAGCGGCTCGTTGCCTATTGCAAGGGCAAGGAGACGTGCATGATGAACCAGCGCTGGGGCATCCAGAACTTCCTGCACCAGATTACGCTCAATCCGCGACCGTCCCGCGAGCGGGTGCAATGGTGCCTGGCTCGCGCGACCAATCGCAAGGATCTGACCGACTGGACCAAGGCGGCGAAGTGCATCCGCTGAGACCGTGGCCGGCTCCGCGACTCATGGGCGGACGATAGGGCTCGCCCGACCCGGTTGAGTTCGCTACCCCGTTGGAGCGGATTTCGGGGGAGATCCAGAAGCAGTGGAAGGCGAGCGGACTTCGGAAGCGCTGCTGCGCATTCTCGGCCTTACTTTCGGGATCGCGGTGGTTGTCGGGGGAACCGTCGGCCAGGGCATTTTGCGCACGCCGGGGCTGGTCGCGCATGCTCTGCCCAGCGCGCCGCTGATCATGGCGGTCTGGATTGCGGGCGGCCTGCTCGCGTTGATCGATGCATGCGCTATGATGGAGCTGGCCGCGGCCGTGCCGCGAGCCGGCGGACCTTATGCTTTCGCGCGGCGGGCGTTCGGACCGTTTGCCGGGACGATGCTCGGCTGCAACGACTCGTTGAACGGCATCGTCACCAATGCCTTCATTGCGGTGGTTTTCGGGGAATATCTCCAACGTCTCGGCATCGGAACGGCGTTTCCCGTCAACCTGCTGGCGGTTACCCTCCTTGCGACAACGTTCGCGATCAACTGGATCGGAACGCGCGAAAGCGGGGTGAGCCAGGCGATCGGCAGCGCGCTCAAAGGCATCGCATTACTACTGCTCGTCGCGGTTCTGATGACCGCCGGAGAGCCGTCGCGAACAGCACAGGGTCCGCTGCCTCCGGTCCTCGGGATCGCCGCGATCGGGTTGGCGGTGCGCGCCGTCATCGTCACCTACGCCGGGTGGAACGCGAGCGTCTATTTCTGCGAGGAGCTGCATCAGCCGGAACGCAACGTCGTTCGCTCCACGATTTGGGGCATCCTTATCGTCACCACCCTCTACGTCCTCGTCAACGTATCGCTATTACACGTGCTGACGCCGGCGGAGATTGCGGCATCGAACCTTCCTGCCGCCGACGCACTGGCGCGGGCGATTGGCCCGCAGGGCGGCCTCATCGTCACGGCGATCGCGGTCATCTCCGTGGCGGCCATCGCGAATCTTCAGACGATGCTGCTCCCGCGCACGATCTTTGCGATGGCGCGGGACGGAGCGCTGCCGCGCGGTCTTGCGCGCGTGGCCGACCGGGGCACCCCGCGGCGTGCGATGCTCATCACCAGCCTCAGCGCGACGTTGCTGGCAGGGGCGGGCGGCTACGAGACCTTGATCGCGATGGGTGCTGCGCTCGTCATCGTGAACACCGCGGTCGTCGACCTCGCGGCGATCTCGCTGCGGCGCACCGAACCGGATCTGCGGCGGCCGTTTCGAATGCCGCTGTTCCCGGTGCCGGCGCTTCTCGGACTTGCGATAAACGGGCTGTTGCTCGTCGCAGTCTTCATCGAGGATCCGATCCACAGCAGCACCGGCTTTGCCATCCTCCTCGCCATCGCCGCGGTCTACAAGCTCGCACGCCGCGCACGGCCGACGCCTCCCTCTGCCGAACAAATTTGAGGATTAACGCTGAAAATACGGGGCGTTAGTTGACTCCCGCTTGCTTCCCGCTTTATCCATAAAAATTCGGAAAGGGGGCATAACATGCACCTGCGTACCATTCTCGCGGTTTCCGCGATCAGTCTTCCAGCAGCATTTCTGGTGAGTCCGGCAATGGCCGCCGGCAATACCGACCTTACCAGTCTCACCGTCGCCGAGACCTTCCCGGCGTGGCAATCGACCGTGACGTCCGAGCTGAAGACGGGCGGCGGCTATCAGTTCTACAGCAACTTCGCCAAGGCCACTTCGTCGGTCAAATATGACCCGGTCGGCCAGACTTATACGGTTCGTGACACGGGCAACGTGGCGCAGA
>Ga0068859_100009004_pt1 | contig 10083 bp, 6 predicted proteins | sample KBSSwiS22_FD_66585 | JGI IMG/M metagenome (GOLD analysis project Ga0068859, IMG submission 66585) | Switchgrass rhizosphere microbial communities from Kellogg Biological Station, Michigan, USA - KBS Switchgrass S2-2 | ecosystem: Host-associated > Plants > Roots > Rhizosphere > Soil ...
GGACGTAACGCTTATGGATCTGCAGATGCCCGTTATGAATGGAACGGAGGCAATTCTGGCGATCCGTAAAGAGTTTCCTGACGCTCGGATTATTGTGTTGACCACCTACGCCGGCGATGTTCAGGCAGTCCGGGCCATCAACGCCGGTGCTTCCGGGTACATGCTCAAGAATATGGTGCGAAAAGAGCTGGTTGAGACAATTCGGACTGTCCATACTGGCAAGAAGCGAATCCCTCCGGAAGTTGCCGTTGAGATGGCTGAGCACCATTCGGACGATGCGCTCAGCGAACGCGAAATCGAAGTTTTGCGCCAAGTGGCTGCCGGCAACGCCAACAAACTGGTAGCTGCTCACCTCAGGATCTCGGAAGAAACCGTGAAAGCTCACATGAAGAGTATTCTTTCAAAACTTGGCGCGAACGATCGCACTCACGCCGTGACTATCGCGCTTAAGCGCGGCATCATCGACATCTATTAGCCTCACGCTTTCGGCACCGCATCGTTGTTGCTGGAAGTACGTCGAAGCCAGAACTTCTTCGACTTGTCATGAGCTGATTGATAGGCGCTGGCTCCCGGAATGATCAATTCAACTTCGGTTCCGGTCTCAGGGCGGCTCCATAACTTCAATTGCCCTCCGATCTTTTGTGCGCGTTCGCGCATCCCTCGCAAGCCCCAGTGATCAGAGCGGCCGCCTTCTTCTAAGATTTCAGGATCAATGCCCCGGCCATCGTCACGGACCCGCAACCGAAACTGTCTCGGATCGTAAGTGATTTCCACTTCGACCTTGCGGCCATTGGAGTGAGTGAGAGCGTTGACGACCGCCTCTCGCCCAATCCAATAACACTCTTCCCGGACCATCGGATGCAACGCTCGCACCCTGCCTTCGACAACTGTCTTAAAGGTTGCGCCGGCGCCCTGCGGGATCTCTTCCGCAACCCTCTCGAAGGCCGCAGGCAAACCACCGAATGGGATCGAGGTGGCGCGCAGATTTCGCAAGCGGTCTCGTCCTTCAGCCAGAACCTCGTCGGCGTGATCGAGCGTTTTATCTAGAGCGTCATGAGCCGGCTCATCACAAGGAATCTGTTTTTTGACTGCGTGGAACTTCAGGATCAATCCCTGCACGCTTTGCAAGAGAGTATCGTGCAAGTCTCGCGCGATTCGCTCGCGCTCTTCGAGTCGCTCTTCCATGCGTGCTCGCACTTGCCCCGCCACCTGACGCAGCCGCAGTTGGTAGATCACGCCGAGCAACATGAGAAAAGCAATCGCGAGCAGCACCCGGACCCAAGTGGTCTGGTAATAGGCTGGAGCGATGGTGAAATCGAAGTGGGTGCCGGCCTCGTTCCACACGCCGCTGTTATTACAAGCGATGACGCGGAAACGATAAGTGCCGGGAGGAAGATCGTTATAGAACGCCTGCCGGCGATTGCCGACGTTCTGCCAATCTTTATCGTGGCCTTCCAGCATGTAGCGAAACTGGATCCTCTCAGGGGCAACCAGACTGAGCGCGGTGTAGTCTATCTGCAAATCGCGTATCAATGGAGGTAGACGCAAATTGCCGCTTGCATCGTAGGTCTTGCGATCGGCGGTGATCTGTTCGATGTGCACTGGCGGCGGAAGCTTGTTGAAGGGAAGGTGGCGGGGATCGACGACGCTAACTCCGTCCCACGGTAAAAACCACAGTCTTCCATCCGAGGACTTGGCAACCTGCGGGCTATAGTGCCCAGCAAAAGCAAGGCTCCTTACGCCGTCTGAGCTGTCAAAAACTATGAGTTGAATAGTCCGCTTCGAATCAACAGCCCACGCATCGAACTCTGAGCGCGCAATACGCACCAATCCGCAGGCCGTGTACAGCCAGATCGACTTCGCATCGTCTTCGATCGACCAATGAACCGTGTCGCAGGGTAAATTGTTCTTCTCAGTAAGCGTGACAACATGGCCGTTTTTCAAGCGGCTTAGCCCGCCCTCAGTAGCGGCCCAGAGCGTACCTTCCTGATCCACTCGCAAGTGGTTGACACGGCCCTGGCCCAACCCATCGGCGGCCGAGTATGATGCGCGCACCTGGCCGTCAATGAAGTAGACAATCCCGCCAAGATGAAATCCAAGCCACAGGCCGCCCTGCGATGAATCGGCCGCGAGGTCACTAGCATGATCCTTATGTCCTAGCCAAGACCAGGGAATCTGCTGGATCTCACTCCCGCGGATCAAATGAAAGAGACCGGCGTTCTCGTTGGCGATCCACAAACTCCCCGTGGTGTCTTCACTGATGGAAAGCACGTTTCCGCCAGGAAAGCCGGGTATGGGGGTAACTCGGCCATTCTCGAAATAACCGAATTCTTGCTGTGTTGAGAGCCAAATACGCCCGCGATGATCCTGAAAAAGTGAATTCGGGAGCAGTTGATTGACTTTCCCATCGTGTTTCTGGCTCCCAGTATCGGCAGTCGTCACTTCGCCGTTCTTCAATCTTTGCAAACCAGAACGGGTCGCAAGCCAAACGTTTCCATCCTGGGCTGCAAGTACTGACATGACGCGGGCGTTCGATAAACTCTGGTTGACAGTAAGCGTGGCGACGGCAACATCGCGAAAGCGGTCGAGACCGTTAATGGTAGCTACCCAAACATTACTTTCACGATCCTCAAAGAGGGTGTAAATACTTTCGCCGGAGAGACCATCAGAGACGCCGAACAGATCCGGTTTTCCCTGGTGAAGACGCACGAGGCCGCGATCCGAGGTTCCGATCCAAAGACCGCCATCTCGATCGCGCAGCAAACTTCTGGCATCGAACTGAGGTGTAGCGCCTGAGAGCGGATACGCTTGGGTGCTTCCGTCAACGAATCGTTTGATTCCGCTCTGTGTTCCGATCAAGAGCGCGCCATCATCGTCCTCGGCGAAACCCTGGATGCCGTCTGGCTGGCCGGTCACCGAATAGAATTTCGGCGGCCCCGGTTTCCATCGCCATAACCCGTCTTTCACGCCGACCCAGAGATTGCTCTTGTTGTCCTCGTACAAGCCGAAGACTGGGCGGCCTAGTCTGCCGTTGTCGCCATAACACTCGACGCTCCCGTTCCGAATCGCGCAGAGCCTTTGACCTGCTCCCGCGACCCATACCGAGCCTTCATGATCCTCAAGGAGCCCAAAAACATAGCTTCCAGCAAGTTCTGCGTACTGAGTGAGCTTGCCGTCCTTCCAACTGGCAAGCCCTCTCGAAGTGCCAATCCAAAATGTGCCGTCGCGCGAGACGAGCAGCTTCGAAATGAAGCTGGAGGGGAACTGCTGATCCGATAGCGGTTGCCAGGGGACGGTCCTGACACCATCGAACCGAAGCAAGCCGAATTCTGTACCCAGCCAGAGATAGCCGTCGGGCGTTTGCGCAATTGAGCTGATCTGGCCTTTAAAAAAGCCGTCGCGGATCTTCCACGAGGTGTGCGCGTACTGACTGACGTCGTGAGCCGGGTTCAACCCGAATGCGGCAGGGCAACAAGCCAGCAGGACGCACACCACGAGTATGCCTGGTGCGATGATGATTCGTCGTCGGCTTGCTTTCTCCATGAGGCGCACATCGTACATCACGATGATCTCAACCTGGTTCGCAGGCTGATCTTATTTTTCGAACGGTCTCACGAGCATCACTCTTTTTGGGGATGGGCAGGTCACCCAAGCCGGTATTGACCACCGGTCTGCTGCAGAGTAGCCTCGTGCTTCCAAGATCGGTTCGAGATTCGCTTATGCGTAGAGTCCCCTTACTCGCGGCCCTTCTTCTGCTTTCGTTAACGACTGCTCTGCGTGCCCAATCCACAAATGCCTCGCTCGCGGGCCGCGTACTTGATCCAAAGAAAGCGTTGATCGCCGATGCCAAAGTCGCTGCGATCAGTGTCGGCACGAACGTGCGGGCTGAGACCAGGACCAACGCCTCGGGCGAATATTATTTGGCGAATCTCGCCCCAGCCGTGTATCGGATCGAGATCGAAAAGCCAGGCTTCAAAAGGTTAGTCAAACCGGATTTGGTCCTTCATGTCCAGGACGTCCTCAAACTCGACTTCGAGATGACACTCGGCGCCGTCTCTGAGACGGTTACAGTGGAAGCGGCCGCGTCTCTCATGAATACGGAATCGGCAACGGTTAGCACGGTAATTGACCACACGTTCGTCGACAATCTCCCCCTCAATGGCCGGAGTTTCCAGACGTTAATTGCGCTTACTCCGGGTGTAGTCGCAGTCGCCACTAAAGCAAACGACCAGGGACAATTCAGCGTTAATGGCCAACGGGCCGATGCGAACTATTTCACCGTCGATGGGGTAAGCGCTAATTTCGGTATCACCGGCTTCACCACCTTAACCCAAACCGTGGGCGGAGCATTACCCGCGCTCAGCGCCTCGGGCGGGACTAACAGTCTGGTGTCGGTGGATGCGATGCAGGAGTTTCGTGTGCAAACGTCCTCGTTTGCTCCTGAGTTCGGACGCACTCCCGGTGGACAGATCTCAATCGCGACCCGCTCCGGAAGCAATAGTTTTCATGGAACGCTCTTTGAATATTTCAGGAATAATGTGCTGGATGCCAGAGACTGGTTCGTGAACGCCAATGGCTTAGCGAAACCCGCCGAGCGGCAGAATGATTTTGGCGGCGTTTTCGGTGGCCCAATCCAAAGAGATCGAACATTTTTCTTTTTCTCCTATGAGGGACTGCGATTGCGTCAGCCATTTACCCAGGAGACTGCCGTCCCATCTGATGCGTCGCGACAAGCGGCTCCGGCCGACATGCGTCCATATTTGAATGGTTATCCCATCGGTAACGGAGTTGCGCTGGGGGCGGGGCTCGCGCAATTCAACTCCAGCTATTCAAATCCCTCGACCCTCGATGCGTACAGCGTTCGCGTAGATCGTGTTGTGACCTCAAAGCTGAACATCTTTGGCCGTTATAACTATTCACCCTCAAGTTTAAAACAGCGAGGACCGGCGTTCACTTCCGGTTCAGTACTGAGCACATCCAATTCGGTTTCAGCGACAGTGCACACTTTTACCGCCGGCGTCACGCAAATGATAAAGCCGGCAATAAGCAACGAAGTGCGGGTGAATTACAGTAACGACAGAAGTGGCGCTATTTGGTCACTCGACAATTTCGGCGGAGCTGTGCCGCTTTCCGATTCAACGTTATTCCCATCGGGGTTCTCGTCCGAGAGTAGTCTTTTCTTATTCACCATTAGCGGCGTTGGACAGTACCAGCAGGGCAAGCAAGTCACGAATGAGCAACGTCAGGTAAATATTCTCGACAACCTATTGCTCATCAGGACCCGCCACCAATTGAAGTTTGGCGTGGACTATCGGTGGCTCGCGCCTTTTAGTAGCCCATTTTCGTACCGGCAATTCATCCAATTCTCGGGAGTGACGGCGACGCCTGGAGGAGCTCTCTCAGGGAGGGCTGCGTTCGCTCAACCAGCCGCCTTTCAAGGTAATGCGTTGCTATCGCAAAACTTCTCGCTCTATGGTCAGGATACATGGAAAATCACGCCGCGATTGACGTTGACTTATGGGTTAAGGTGGGACATCAATCCACCTTTGAAGGGTAAGAACCCGGAAAACGATCCTGTTACGGTCGTCGGTCTGGATAATCCGGCGACTATGACCCTGGCGCCTCGCGGCACTCCGCTCTACCAGACGACATATGGAAATGTGGCTCCCAGGTTGGGATTCGCCCACCAACTCGGCGGCATTCGGAATTGGGGTGCTGTTGTCCGCGCAGGCTTCGGAATTTTTTACGATCTGGGCTCCGGTTCGCTCGGGAACGTCTCCAGCTTCTTTCCATATCTGGCCACCAAGACCATTCCGGCGCCGGCGCCGTTTCCGTTAAGTGCGCAGGACGCGGCTCCTCCACCCTTTTCCATAAATCCACCGGTAGTTTCTATTGTGGTAGCTGATCCTCAGTTGAAGGTGCCGCGGACGTATCAATGGAATGTCGCAGTGGAGCAGTCCGTTGGCCGGAGCCAGAGTTTATCTTTCGCTTATGTTGGCGCGAATGGTCGTGACTTACCTCGCATAACTCAGTTATTTAACCCTAACCCGAATTTTCAGGCTGTCGCGGTAACCGACAATTCCGCGACCTCTGACTACCATGCTCTACAAATCAAGTTGCAGCGGCGCTTGTCGCGCGGCTTGCAGGGATTGGCTTCGTATACCTTCTCCCACTCGATTGATATCGCCTCGTCTGATGCCATAAGCAACCCCAACACGGTGGCTACGATCGCAAATCCGCAAATCGACCGTGGGAATTCCGACTTTGACATCCGGCATTCATTCACCGCCGGCACGACTTATGATTTGCCTTTTCCACGATCGCAAAAGTTTGCCTATACCATCTTGGGCTGCTGGTCGCTGGACACTTTCGTTTTGGCCAGATCGGCTCCGCCGGTGAATATTGTTGGCGCGACTTTTTTTGCTGCGGGCACAATTTTCTCGCCCCGCCCGAACGTAAACCCCGGTGTGCCGCTTGAACTCTTTGGACCGCAATATCCGGGCGGGAAGATTTTCAATCGCGCAGCGTTTAGTGCGACGCCCGCTGGAGCGCAAGGTAATCTCGGTCGTAACGTGCTGCGGGGTTTTGGAGCTTGGCAATCGGATGTTGGATTGCAGCGGCAATTTCATCTTGCGGAGAAATTAGAGCTTCGTTTCCGCGCAGAGTTCTTCAACATCTTCAACCATCCGAACTTCGGCAATCCCGTCAACCTTCTGACCAGTCCACTGTTCGGTCGCTCCACCCAAACTCTGGCGAACAGTCTGGGATCGGGAGGCGCGAATGGTGGCCTCAATCCTCTCTATCAGATTGGCGGACCGCGTTCGATTCAGTTTGCGCTGAAGCTTCAGTTCTAGAAGTTGGCCGGCAATAACAGACCTGGGTCATAACCCTTGCAATTATTTATCCATCCCTCAAAAGAGTGATGCGAAGCTAGCCTCAATTTGGGTATTGCAATTCAGAGATAATCGGTAACCTCATACTCATGCAACGTCTCTACTCCATGTTTCCACAAGGTGGCCCGGGTTTGGGGCTACTGCTTTTGAGAACAGCTACCGCCGCAATGTTCGTTTTGAATATCACGCATCGCTTCAACTTTTCTTCACCCGCTATTTACTGGGCGGTTGTCTCTCTCATCGCCATGATTTCGTTGTCGCTCTGTCTCGGCTTTTTGACGCCGGTTCTCGCCGTAGTTGCGTGCGCGACAGCTTTTGCAAATCTCTTTTTGGCCGACCAGCCCGGCAATGTCGTCTATATCTTAAGAATATTAACCGCGGGCGCACTCATCTTTCTCGGTCCGGGAGCATATTCAGTGGATGCGAGATTGTTTGGGCTACGCGTAACCGTGGTCCCTCCGCGCAAAAACACACACTTGATCTAACCTGCATTTGCCTCGCACTAACGCCCTATTCTAATCGCGACAATCCTACGCAATGCTCCGCGTTAATTGTGCTCAGTCGGGGTACCTTGTGGCTCACTCAATTTAGGTACACCCGCCTCGCCCCATCTAGGGTTTCGCGAAAAAACTCAGAGGAACAAAATGCGTCCAGTATCGGAAACAGTTTGACAAGCGGACAGTTGAAACGAGCGACGTGAAAAGAGCAACACGATGAAAGGCATCGCAAGCAACACATCGTCTTTACAGAAGACGCACAGCAAGAATGGAGTGGCGATCATGCAGGCAGTCCAGGAACGAGTGATGATTGACCGGAGTTTCGTCAATTGTCCGAGACTTCGGCATTCTTCTCCGTTTCTCGTTGCTTCATTTTCAATGACTTACAAACGGCAAAGTAATTGCACTGTGTCCGATGCAAGATTTCAAACGAGACCAGATGTTAAGAATCCAGCGAGAAGCGAACGGAGAAGTTGTTCTGAGGATTAGCGGTCGCTTGGCTGGAGAGAACTTAGGCGAATTGAAAAAGCTAATCGACTCAGAAGGTGGGGGGCGGCGCATAATTTTGGATTTGCGAGAGCTAACGCTAGTGGATCACGAGGCTGTTGGATTTCTAAAGGAATGCGATTCCGATGGCATCACGCTCCGAAATTGCCCGCCGTACGTCTGCGAGTGGATTGCACGACAAAGAGACGGAAGGTAGTTCATTGGTAGTTACTGACAAAGGAGAAACATCATGTTTGCGGAAGTACGCATAGAGCAACCCTTGTCGAACCCCCCTTTCTTTTTAGACCCTCGAGTCAAGAGTCAGCGTGCTCAGGAGTTTCACGAGAATCTTGCCGCTCGCATCATTGGTCAGGACGACGCCGTGTGCGGAATGAGCGGTCTCTTTCAGCTTTTTCTCGCCGGACTCAACCAGACTAATCGTCCGCTCGGCACGTTGCTATTTCTTGGTCCTACCGGATCCGGCAAAACACGCGTGGTTGAAGCGGCGGCCGAAGTTCTCTTTAACGACCCTAATGCGGTTATCAAAATTGATTGCGGAGAGTTTCAGCATTCGCATGAGATCGCCAAACTGGTTGGCTCGCCGCCGGGATACCTGGGCCATCGTGAGACTTCCCCACGGCTCGCTCAAGAGAATCTCGATCGATTCCAAACGGAAGAGAATCCCTTCTCGTTGGTTCTTTTTGACGAGATTGAGAAAGCCTCGGATTCTTTGTGGCAACTGTTGCTCGGCATTCTTGATAAAGCAACGTTGACTCTGGGCGACAATCGCCGCGTCAACTTTTCCAAATCCGTAGTTGTAATGACATCCAATCTCGGAGCTCGAGAGATCTCTGAGTTGCAGAACGGCAGCATCGGTTTTACCGCTGGGCAGCTGTCAAACAGTTTGAGTGATGGCGAGAATGAGATGGAGAAAAAAATTCACCGCACTGCTGTTCAAGCAGCCCGCCGTAACTTTTCTCCCGAGTTTATGAATCGGATCGACAAAGTAGTGGTCTTCAACTCGCTCGACGAGCGACAGCTGCGTCAGATTCTCGATTTGGAACTACGCGCATTACAAGATCGCATCATCTTTTCTGCCAGCACGAAGTTTCTCTTTTCCTGCTCAGATGCGGTCAAAGAGATGTTGTTGCGAGAGGGAGTGGATTACCGATACGGAGCGCGCCACTTGAAGCGTTCCATCAACCGGCTTCTCGTGCTTCCATTCTCGAACCTCGTTGCTACCGGGCAGGTGTGTTTTGGCGATTCGGTCTATGTGGATTTGAACGATAGTGGTAGCGACGTTGAGTTCTCGAAACGTTCCGGTGAAATACCAGTTGGTGATTCGGATGGTGCTGCAGTTCCGGCAGAATTCACTGCGTTTCTCAGCGCTGTGCAACAAACCCAACAAGCCAGGGCTACGGCCTAGAGCAATTAGAAAGTTCAGAAAAAGAAATGACTAGAAGAAGAAAAATAGCAAGGAAAATGCTCTCGTGGCGGAGGCAACGGATAGCTCGCCGATTTGAGACTTTGCGACAGACTCGCACAGATCTATCAAGTCCCGGTGCAATACAACGCGGCTAGCTGCGTGTGACTGAAAGGGAGAGGGAGATGAATAGCGCTACAAGCGTTCAAATACAAACTCCGGGTTACTTACTGCAATCGGCTACTGTACGTCCGGCGACGAAGCGCACCGTCGAATTTGGCAGTCAGAGTTCGCAGCCGGCACCAACAGCGGTGGGTGATCTGTCGCTCATTTATCCCGAAGCCGTGGTGGCATCAAGTGAACTACTTGGGTGGCAGAACCTGCTTGCGCTTGAGGTGCGGCAGACAAAGTCTGAATGGACCATGCCGGCGCTTGAGAATCATTGCATCATGATTCAATTGGGACCTCCGGTGGAGGTAATGGCCCGCATCGGTGATGAGAGCTTTGAACGAACTTTGGAGCCGGGAGACATCACCATCGTTCCAGCCGGTCTGTCTATGCAGTGGAGGCAGCGGGATACCGCGCCAAATCACATGCTCCATCTCTATCTTGGTCCACATTTTTTGCGTACGACCGCCGAATCCATAGATGTTGATTACAGTCAGATTTCGATCGCTCCTCAGTTTGGAATCAGAGATGAGCACATACATCACATCGGCCTGTCTTTACACTACGAGTTGAAGGACATGAACGTGGTGGGACGACTTTATGCCGATTCCCTGGC
>Ga0068859_100009005_pt1 | contig 10081 bp, 11 predicted proteins | sample KBSSwiS22_FD_66585 | JGI IMG/M metagenome (GOLD analysis project Ga0068859, IMG submission 66585) | Switchgrass rhizosphere microbial communities from Kellogg Biological Station, Michigan, USA - KBS Switchgrass S2-2 | ecosystem: Host-associated > Plants > Roots > Rhizosphere > Soil ...
AGCAGTTCCCGCTGGATGCGGCCGAGCTTGTTGATGACCTCGACCATGTGCACCGGGATGCGGATGGTGCGGGCCTGGTCGGCCATCGCGCGGGTGATCGCCTGCCGGATCCACCAGGTCGCATACGTGGAGAACTTGTAGCCCTTGGTGTAGTCGAACTTCTCGACGGCGCGGATCAGACCGAGGTTGCCCTCCTGGATCAGGTCCAGGAACGCCATGCCGCGGCCGGTGTAGCGCTTGGCCAACGACACGACCAGGCGCAGGTTGGCTTCGAGCAGGTGGTTCTTGGCGCGCTCGCCGTCGCGGACGATCCAGCCGAGGTCGCGGCGCATCTGGATGACGAGCTTCTCGCCGGCCTCCTCGGCGGTGCGCAGCCGCTCGACCGCGTAGAGCCCGGCCTCGATGCGCTTGGCGAGGTCGACCTCCTCCTCGGCGTTGAGCAGGGCTACCTTGCCGATCTGCTTCAGGTAGGCGCGCACCGAGTCGGCGGAGGCCGTCATCTCGGCTTCCTTGCGCGCCTTCTGCAGCGCCTCGGACTCGTCCTCGTCGTCCCAGGTGAAGTCGGTTCCCTCGGCCTTGTCGTCCCCCTCGGCCTTGGCGTCCGCGGCGGGCACCTCGGTGACGGCCGCCTCGACGACCGCGTCGGCCTCGATGTCGACCTCGATTTCCAGGTCGACATCGACCTCGAGGTCGGCGGGATCGACCTCGGCGTCCTCGGGGGCGGTCGTGTCGGACGACGCCGTGTCCGGGGAGGCCTTCTTGGTGGCGGCCTTGACGGCCGCCTTCTTCGCGGTGGGGGCCCCCCCGGTGGCAGGCTTGTTCGCCGCCGCTGGCGGAGCATTCTTGACCGGAGCCGACTTGACCGCCGACGTGCGCGCGGCGCTTACCTGCTTGGAGACCACGAAAGACCTTTCACCACACTGAACCGCGGGCGAACACGCGGGAGGGCCGAAACGCTGAGCGTTGAAGGAGGCGGTAACAGGCCGTCTGTTGGTCGGCTCAGGATTCGAGTCCAGTACGTGCGCTGCCCTTCGCAATATTGTACTGCGGCCGACGCTGAATCACCCGTCGAGGCCACCTCAATTCCGATTCGAGCCGCAACAACGCGGGATTACTGCCCCAGCCGCTCGGATGCGGCGATGGCTGCGCCGACGATGCCGGCCTCGTTGAGCAGCTTCGCCGGGACGACAGGGGCCTTCACCCTCAGCAGCGGAACCCACTTCGCGGCGTCCTTGCTGACCCCGCCTCCCACGACGAATAGGTCCGGCGTGAACAGCGCCTCGACATGCTGCATGTAGCGGTTCACCCGCTCGGCCCACTCCTTGTAGGACAGCTTCTTGTCGTCCCTGACCGACGCGGCGGCACGCTTCTCGGCGTCCTTGCCGTCCAGCTCCAGGTGGCCCAGTTCGGTGTTCGGGACGAGCTTTCCGTCCAGCAGCAGGGCGCTGCCGATGCCGGTGCCGAAGGTCAGCATGAGCACGACGCCCTTGACGTCCTTGGCGGCGCCGAAGCGCGCCTCGGCGATACCGGCGGCATCCGCGTCGTTGAGCACGACCACGTCCGTTCCGCTGGCCTTGGTGAACACGGCGTCGACATCGGTCCCGATCCAGCTGGGGTCGACGTTCGCGGCCGAGCGCGCGACACCGTGCTGGATGATCGCCGGGAAGGTCGCGCCGACGCGTCCGGTCCACTCCGCATCGCGCAGCAGCTGCACGACCACCTCGGCGACCGCGTCCGGGGTGGCCGGTTGCGGGGTGACGATCCGCTTGCGCGGGGTGACCAGTTCACCGGTCTGGACCTCGACGATCGCTCCCTTGATGCCGGAGCCGCCGATGTCGACCCCGAACACGTTCGCCGACGGCTTGCGGGTACGGGTGCGCGCCGGCACCCTGCGCGTGGCGGGCGGCGCGGGGGTCGAGGTGGTCGTCTTGCGTGCCGGCGGTGGTTCCACGCCGTCTCCCTGTCGTCCGGTGTTCACGTAGTTCGTGGTGCGATGGAGATATGACCACGCTGATCCTGCAGCTCGCAGACCTCGCCGTCGAGTTGGCTCGCGGGGGATCCGCTGTGATCCGCGAACGGACCGCGGCGGAGCACCGCGCCTCGACGGTCAGCGCGAAGAGCACCGAGACCGATCTGGTGACCGAGACCGACAAGGCCGTGGAGCTGTGGTTGCGCGAACAGATCCTCGCAGTACGTCCGGACGACGCGATCATGGGGGAGGAGGGGGACGACCTGCCGGGCACCAGCGGCGTCCGGTGGGTCGTGGACCCGATCGACGGGACCGTCAACTTCGTGCTGGGCATCCCGATGTACGCGGTGTCCGTGGCCGCCGAGTTCGGCGGTGAGGTCGTGGCCGGGGCGGTCGCCAACCCGGTCACCGGCGAGCTGTTCCGCGCGGTCCGCGGGGGCGGGGCCCACCTCGAGCGGATGGGGACGGACGCGCCCGCCACGCGCCTGACGGGCCCGCGGGACGTCCCGCTCGCCCGCAGCGTGATCGGGACGGGCTTCGGCTACGACCCGGGCCGCCGCGCGCGCCAGGTCGCCCTCGTGGCGGACCTGCTGCCGCGGATCGCCGACATCCGCCGGCTGGGGTCGGCCAGCCTGGACCTCTGCGCGGTGGCGGCGGGCCACCTGGACGGTTACTTCGAAATCGGACTCAACCACTGGGACTACGCCGCGGGCGTGCTCGTCGCGCAGGAGGCCGGCTGCGGCGCCGCCGGACTCGGCGGCGGCGCACCGACGACCGCTCTCACCGCGGTCGCCCGTCCGGATGTCCTGCGAGAGCTGATCGCCCTGCTGACGGAGTACGGCGTGGATGCCGTACTTTGAGGCGCTGCATCCGGCTCAGCCGGACGCAGCGCCGGAGGAGGTGCCCGCCGGGCCGCTCGGGGTCGAGCTCGCACAGTCGGACGAGGCGTTCGTGGCGCCGCCGGAGGCGGTCTTGGTGAGCTTGATGCCGTCCTTCTTCAGGGCAGCGGTGACCTCGGCCACGGTCGCCAGCTTCTTGTACTGCGCGCCGAGCGAGACGACGACCTGGCTGTCGGTCGAGTCGGTGGCGACGAGGGTGGCGCCGGGAACGTAGTAGAGCAGCAGCTTGGCCCCAGCCTCGAAGTCGGCGCCGTAGCGGATCTCGGCGACGCCCTTGACGGGCGGCTTGTCGTTGCTCGCCTTGTCGGGAACCTTGAAGCCGTCCTTCTTCAGCTCCGCGGCGACCTTGCCGCCGAGGCCGTTGCGCGTCGTCGAGTTCAGGACGGAGACGGCGATTGCCTGGGGCTCGGGCAGGGTGGTCGGCGCGGCTGGGGGCTCGGTGGAGCAGTCGGAGCTGCCGGCCTGTGCGTCGCCGCTCTCGCGGCCCAGGACGCGCCACCACACCAGAGCGGTCAGCAGGCAGAGCGCGACGAGGCACACGATCGCCGGCAGCGGCTGCCGTTTCGTCGGGCTCGTCATCGTGATCTTTCCTCCACCGTGCACTGGGCTTGCGCGAGGCGCCAGCCTATCCCGACGCGCCGACGGAGCCCCGGGCGGAATAGGTGTGACGGCCCGGCGGTTTCGGCGTCATCCGGACGCGGTAACGTACCGCCGCCACAGCCGAGTGACGGGCAACCTGACGCGCGTGTTGCGCGTGACGAGGCCCTCAGCCACAGCGACTGTGCCGAGGGCACAAAACCGGTCCGTCCAGCGTTTGCAGGGCCGACGAAGACACGAACAGCTAACAGTGGCGACATGACGGTGGCGATCCCGCCGCGGGGTCGCGGAGGAGTTGAAGACAGATGGCAACCGATTACGACGCACCACGGCGCGGTGACGTCGACGAGCTGAGCGAGGACTCCCTCGAGGAGCTGAAGGCCCGCCGGGCCGAGGCCCAGTCCGGCTCGATCGATGTCGATGAGACCGAACTGAACGAATCACTGGAACTGCCCGGCGCGGACTTGTCGAGCCTGTCCGGTGAGGAGCTGACCGTCAGGGTGCTCCCGAAGCAGGATGACGAGTTCACCTGCTCGAGCTGCTTCCTGGTGCACCACCGCAGCCGGCTCGCCCGCGAGAAGGCCGGCAAGATGATCTGTAGGGATTGCGCCTGAAATAGGCGCGAAGTGCGCTCACCGGTTGTGGCTGAGCAGGTCCGCAACTTTGGCCGGGTTTCTTGTACTCAGCACCCAGTAGGGGGTCGGGTCTTCGGGATCGTCCAGCCAGAGCTGGACGCCCGGGCCGACCCACGGCCGGATCGACACGAACGCGGCCGGGTCTCCCTCGCGCCCGACGACGCGGCGCAGGGTGGTCGCATCCAGGGCCACCGAGCCGCTGATCAGCTCCAGCGGCAGGTGGGCGCCGCGCACCCGCACCTCACCCCCGGAGATCTCCACCGTCGCCCGGCCCAGGATCCACACGATGAGTGCCGCCAGCGGCAGCAGCGTGGCGAACGGCAGCCACGCGGAGATGGCGTACTTGCCGATGTGGAACTCGGCTGCCAGCAACGACGCCACGAACACGGCGGCCGGGTACCACCAGAACGGAGTGCGCAAGCGCTCGCGATAGACGACGTCGGTGCTTGCGGCCATGCCGTCGAGGGTAACCTTCCGCCACGTGAGCTCAGATCCGGCACCGGCGCTGCAGGTGCTCGTCCAGCGCCTCGATCCCGAGTTGCCGCTGCCCCTCTACGCGTTGCCCGGTGACGCCGGCGCGGACCTGGTGGCCGCGCAGGACGTCGAACTGGCACCCGGCGCGCGGGCGGTCCTGCCGACCGGCATCGCGATCGCGCTGCCCGAGGGCTACGCCGCGTTCGTCCACCCGCGCTCCGGACTGGCGGCCCGGGCCGGGCTCGGCCTGGTGAACTCGCCCGGGACGATCGATGCCGGCTACCGCGGCGAGATCAAACTGATCGTCATCAACCACGACACCGCTGCACCGTTGCAGCTTCGCCGGGGCGAGCGGGTCGCCCAGTTGGTGTTCCAGCGGTTCGAGCGCGCCGAGTTCGTCGAGGTCCGGACCCTGCCCGACTCGGTGCGGGGCGCCGACGGGCACGGCTCCACCGGCGGGGCAGCAGTACTTGTTGAGAGGGAGCGGTAGTGGCGCGAGACAGGCGCAGGCGCAACGAGGTCGCCAAGCTGGACGCGACCCCGCCGTGGGAGACGAAGTTCCGTGAGGAGCCGGAGAGGACCACCGGGCCGTACGACGAACTGGATGCCCCCGCAGACGACCTGAACCGGGTCGACCTGGGCGCACTGCGCGTCCCCGTCGAACCCGGGCTGGACGTGCGGCTGGAGGTCAACGAGCAGCAGCAGGTCGTCGCCGTGACGCTCGTGGCGGCGGCGCCCGACGGCACGCTGCTCGGCTCGGTCCAGGTGGGCGTCTACGCCGCCCCCCGCAACGAGGGCATCTGGGACGAGGTCCGTGCCGAGATCGCGCAGTCGATGAACGCGCAGAAGGGCCAGCCCAAGGAGGTCCACGACGGGCCGTGGGGCACCGAGCTGGTCGGCAAGCTGCCCAGCGGTCCCGGTGGGACACACGTCCCCGTCCGGTTCGTCGGCATCGACGGGCCCCGCTGGTTCGTGCGGGCGCTGTTCGCGGGCGCACCGGCCGTCGACAAGGCGGCCGCCGAGCAGTTCGAGCGGGCGCTGCGGAACACCGTCGTCGTCCGCGGCAACAGCCCCCAGCCGGTACGCGAGCCGGTGCCCCTGACCCTGCCCAAGGGAGTTCAGCTGCCCGGGCAGGACGAGGGTTAGTCTTGACGTGTGCCTAACTCCGGGACGAAGTCGTCGCTGCTGAGCCGCCTGACGGCCAGCGCGCAGCACCTGGACGCCGAGCAGCTGCAGAACGAGGTCGAGCAGCTCGCCTGCACCATGCTCAACAGGGTCAGCCGGGGCGAGTCGGTCACCGTCGGCGGCCGTCTGAAGGCGGTCGTGTACACCCCGCGCGAGCACCTGCCCACGCTGGAGGCCGAACTGTTCGACGGCACCGAGACGATCCGGTTGGTCTGGCTGGGGCGCCGCCGCATCGCCGGCATCGAGCCGGGCCGGCGCCTGATCGTCCGCGGCCGCGTCGGGGTGCACGAGGGCCGGCCCGCGATCTACAACCCGTGGTACGAGCTGCGCGCCGGCACCGCGGCGGAGAAATGAGCGAGTCCCTCAAGGACGTCTATCGCGAGCAGCTCCACAAGAGCATCGGCGGGTGGAGCGGCAGCGTCATCGCCGCCGTCCCGACGGTTGTGTTCGTCGTGGCCAACAGCATCTGGTCGCTGCGGCCGGCGATCGCCGCCGCCGTCGCCAGCGCCCTGCTGCTGGCCGGCTACCGGGTCGCGCGCAAGCAGTCGCCCCAGCAGGCCCTCAGCGGTCTGCTCGGCGTCGTCATCGCCGCAGTGATCGCCGGCAAGACCGGCAGCGCCAAGGGCTACTTCCTGCCGGGCATCATCATCAGCCTGGCCTACGCAGTGCCGCCGCTGGTCTCGGTGCTGATCCGGCGGCCGCTGGTCGGCTACCTGTGGGAGTTCCTCGAACCCACGCCCGGCGCCGGGCCTGAACGCCGCTGGCACACGATCCGGCCGCTGCTGCGCGCCTACACCTGGGCGACCCTGATCGCCGGAGTGGTCTTCCTGGCGCGCGGCCTGGTCCAGCTGACGCTCTACCTGCAGCTGGACGACGGTGACTCGGCCACCGGCTGGCTTGCCGTCGCCAAGATCGCGATGGGCTTCCCGCTGTTCGTCGTGGGCGTCCTGGCCGCGTTCTGGATCGTCCGCCGCGCCCGCACGCCGCTAACCGAGGATGCTGTCCCGAAGGGCGGCCTCGCTGTCGGGGAGGGCGACGAACAGTAGTTCGTCCCCGCTCTCCAGCGGCTCCTCCGGCGTCGGCGTGATGACCCGCGACCCGCGCACGATCGCCACGAGCGTCGCGTCGCGGGGCAGGTCCAGGTCGCGCACGGCGCGTCCGGCGCACTTGGCCGCCTCGGGCAGGGTGACCTCGAGCAGGTTCGCCTGCCCTTCTTTGATGCCGAACAGGCGCACCACGTCGCCGACCTCGACGGCCTCCTCGACGAGCGCGGCCAGCACACGGGGCGTCGAGACGGCCACGTCCACACCCCAGGCCTCGGTGAACAGCCACTCGTTGGCGGGGTGGTTGATGCGGGCGACGACCCTGCGCACGGAGAACTCGGTCTTGGCGAGCAGGCTCACGACGAGGTTCACCTTGTCGTCGCCCGTGGCGCCGATGACCACGTCGTACTCGTGCAGGCTGGCTCCCTCGAGTTCGGACACCTCGCACGCGTCGGCCTGCAGCCAGTCGGCGCCGGGTACGCGGTCGCGCTGGATCTTGCGCTGGTCCTTGTCGATCAGCAGGACGTTGTGGCCCTTGCTCAGCAGTTCGCGGGTGATCGAGCGCCCGACCGACCCGGCACCCGCGATCGCGACCTTCACTGGTGGCCTCCGACAGGTGGGCTCGCGACGACGTCCTTGAGGGTGGCGACCAGCGCGTCGGTGGTCAGGACGTGCAGCGCATCGCCCGACTGGACGAGGGTGCCGAGGTGGGGGAGCACACCGACGCCGAAGCGGGTGATCAGCCCGACCCGCGAACCCGTGGCGGTCTCCAGGTCGGTGACCGGGCGGCCGACCCAACCCTCGTGCGGCGTCACCTCCAGCATCGCCACGGCGCCGGACGGGTCGCGCCAGTCCTCGACCGTCGCCTCGCCCAGGACGCTCTTGAGCAGCCGGTTGGCCGTCCATGGGACGGTGGCGATCGTCGGGATGCCCAGGCGCTCGTACACCTCGGCGCGTTTCGGGTCGTAGATGCGGGCGACGACGCTGGCCACCCCGAAGGTCTCCCGGGCGACACGCGCGGCGATGATGTTCGAGTTGTCACCGCTGCTGACCGCGGCGAATGCATCTGCGTTCTCGATGCCTGCCTCGAGCAGCGTCTCGCGGTCGAAGCCCATGCCCTTGACCGTACGGCCGTTGAAGTGCTCACCGAGGCGGCGGAACGCGAGTTCGTCCATGTCGATGACGGACACCCCGTGGCCGCCCTTGACCAGGTTCAGGGCGAGGGCGGATCCGACACGTCCGCAGCCCATGATGACGATGTGCACAGCCAGAAATTACCGTGCTGTGCTTGCCCGCCCCGACCCAGCCGTATTCTGACCGCTCGTGGCCGTCTTCCCGCGAGTTCTCAAGAGGGTGATCATCGGTTCGCCGGTGAGCACCGAGAAGGCCGGGCACGCCGTCCTGTCGAAGCGTCTGGCCCTGCCGATCTTCGCCAGCGACCCGCTCTCGTCCGTCGCGTACGCGACCCAGGAGATCCTGCTCGTCCTGACCCTGGCCGGCACGGCCTACCTGCACCTCGCCCCCTACCTGGCCAGCGCGGTCGTCGTCCTGCTCGTCGCCGTCGTGCTGTCGTACCGCCAGCTCGTCCGCGCCTACCCTTCCGGCGGGGCCGATTACGAGGTCGCCAGCAAGAACCTGGGCAAGCCGGCCGGGCTGATCGTGGCCAGCGCGCTGCTCGTCGACTACGTGATGACCGTGGCCGTGTCGGTCTCCTCCGGTGTGGACAACATCGTCTCGGCGATCCCGAGCTGGCACGGGCACAACGTGGTCATCGCGCTGGTGCTCATCGCGCTGCTCACCGCCGTGAACCTGCGCGGGGTCCGGGAGGCCGGGACATTCTTCGCGGTGCCGACCTACCTGTTCGTGACCGGGATGATGGTCATGATCGTGACCGGGTTCATCCGGACGGTCGTCGGGGACGCACCCGTGGCCGAGAGCGCGAAGTACGGCATCGAGGTCACGCACGGCTACGGAAACATGGGCGCCCTCGCGCTGATCTTCCTGGTCATGCGGGCGTTCGCCTCCGGCTGCACCGCGCTCACCGGCGTCGAATCGATCAGCGTGGGCGTCCAGTCCTTCCGCGAGCCGAAGGTCCGCAACGCCCAGATGACGCTCGTGGCGATGGGCGGCCTGGCGATCGTGATGTTCTCCGGCATCACCGCGCTCGCCCTCATCTCGGACGTGCACATCGCCGAGCACCCCTGCGACCTGACCGGCTTCGCGAACTGCACCGGCGAACCGCAGCGCACCGTGATCGCGCAGGTCGCCGCCGCGGTCTTCGGCGGGAACCACTCGGTCGGCTTCTTCTACATGCAGGCGATGACGGCCCTCGTGCTGATCCTCGCGGCGAACACCGCCTACAACGGCTTCCCGCCGTTCGCGGCGATCCTGGCGCAGGACAAGAACCTGCCCAACCAGTTGAAGAACCGCGGCGACCGCCTCGCGTACAGCAACGGCATCGTCATCCTGGCGGCCGTCGCCGCGCTGTTGATCTGGATCTACGACGCGGACACGACCCACCTGATCCAGCTGTACATCATCGGGGTGTTCACCTCCTTCACGCTCGGCCAGAGCGGGATGGTGCGGCACTGGAACCGGCTGCTGCCGCTCGAACGCGACCCGGCCGAGCGGCGCCGGATGAAGTCGTCCCGGTCCATCAACGCGTTCGGCGCGGCGCTCACCGGCTTCGTGCTGGCGATCGTCATCATCACCAAGTTCACCAAGGGCGCCTACATCGTCCTCATCGCGATGCCGATCCTCTACGCCGTCATGCGGGGCATCAACAAGCACTACCAGCGGGTGGCCCTGGAACTGGAACCGGAGGACAACGCGGGCATCGTCCTGCCCGCCCGCAACCACGTCGTCGTCCTCGTCTCGAAGGTGCACAAGCCGACGCTGCGGGCGCTGGCGTACGCACGCGCGACCCGTCCCGACACGCTCACCGCGCTGACGGTGAACAACTCGGAGGAGGACACCCGTGCGCTGCTGACCGAGTGGGAGCGGCACAACCTGCCGGTGCCGCTCACGGTGCTCGAGTCGCCGTACCGCGAGATCACCCGCCCGGTCGTCGACTACGTCAAGCGGCTGCGGGCCGACCGTCCCCGCGACCTGGTCACGGTGTTCATCCCCGAGTACGTGATGGGTCACTGGTGGGAGCAGCTGCTGCACAACCAGTCGGCGCTGCGCCTGAAGGGGCGCCTGCTGTACCAGAAGGGCGTACTCGTCACCAGCGTGCCGTGGCAGATGACCTCGACCACCTCCGGCGGCGAGACGACCACC
>Ga0068859_100009008_pt1 | contig 10079 bp, 9 predicted proteins | sample KBSSwiS22_FD_66585 | JGI IMG/M metagenome (GOLD analysis project Ga0068859, IMG submission 66585) | Switchgrass rhizosphere microbial communities from Kellogg Biological Station, Michigan, USA - KBS Switchgrass S2-2 | ecosystem: Host-associated > Plants > Roots > Rhizosphere > Soil ...
GCAAAGTTCAACATGCCGAGCGCGAAGCACGCGACGGCAAGCGCGAAGTAAGTGTTGACTGAGAACTCCTGCGACGCAGAGCTAATCAACACGGTGGGAATCCTCCACGAGCGACGCAGCACGCCGAGCCACACCATCACGACGAATAGGCCGATCGCGAGAAACGCGAGGCGCACCTGATCGGCCTTGACGTCCTCCATAGCGTAAACGCCTTGCAGAAGATCGAGCAGCAACCAGTAGATCGGCGCGAGTGACAGGAGACATTCGCCGCGCAGAAGAGCTTTGGGATAACGAAGCGCAGTGAAGAGCGGGGCCGTGGCGAGGCCCGCAGACATCACGAGCGCCGGGTAGAACAACGCGCCCTCGGTGGATGGATCGTCGGGGATCAGAAGGACGGCCATCGTAGTCGCCATGGTCGTGCTGAGCAGCGCGAGCAGCGTCGAACGCAGCGTCATGCTCGGCGTCGCGGCGATGCCGAACGCTGGTAGATGAATTAACCGGCCCTGTTGCACTTGATTAGTAGACAGGATTTACAAGATTTTTCAGGATTAACATGTAAATCCTGTTCTATCCTGTAAATCCTGTCTAAAGCTGTCTCAGCGATGCGGCCAGCTTAGTTAAACTGAACCGCTCATCAACACCCGATCGAACAGACATCGCACTCAATCTCTCCGGCGATCTCAAAAATCCGCGAATCACCTCCGCGATCGCTTCACCGCTAACCTCTCCAAGCACGACCCCGTTAACCTGGTCACGCACCACCTCACCACAGTAGCGTGAGGCAATCACCGGAAGTTTCCACGCCTGCGCCTCTAGCTGCGTCAACCCAAACCCATCGGACAAAGTCGGCAGAATAAACACGTCCGCATCACGGTAATAACTCTCCACTGAGACGCGCGGCGCGACACCAAACCAACGGACGTGGCGGTGCAGTTTCAGTTCCTGCGGCACGCGGATCTGGACTGGCCCAACAAACCAGAACTCGACGTCTTCACCTGACAACAACTTCACTGCCTCCAGCAACTGCGCGACACCTTTTCTCAAGTTCACTTGCCCGAGAAATAACACTCGCAGCGGTCGCTCGGCACTGAACGCACGCGGGTAATGACGTTGAAACGCACTCGTATCAGTCGCTGCTTCATACGCTAGCGGGATCACGCGTATCTTCTCCGCGGCGACGCCTTCAGCCATCAGCCCATCTCTGGACCAGTTGGAGTTCACGAGGATTTGATCCGCGAGTGAGCATTCATCGCGCCAGTTGTCCCAGTAAACTTTCGGGGCTGGTACCCAGTCTGTATTCTGCTGCAAGCCGGCAACGATGCGTTCTTCCGCCGGGCCGGGATCGATCTGGCCGAGCACCGTCCGCCAGCCACGCTCACGCGCAAACTCAAAGATCTCTTTTGCGGCATAGCTGTAGGCAAAGACGGTGTGGTTACCGTTATGGTTATGAGCGAGTTGGCCCACCGCTTGTTTTTGAAACCACTCGTTGCGACGACTGATCAGCGTCCAACCGTTTTTACGTGCGAGCAAAGCTTTCAACTCAAAGGTCAGCGCGGGAATGTTGGGAGCGACGACGCGCGCGCCTGCGAGGCCCGGATGAAATCGGCCTGTCAAACGCTTCATCCAGAGATCGGTAATGAGTTCGTCGAGCAGTCCACCGAGCTTCAACGCACGTGGTACGGCGTAATGCTCACGCGCGCCGAGTTGACAGCAGATCCAGGATTGCATTGGTTTTTCGAATCAGCTTGGAGCCCGGCAGGCTTTGCGTCTTTGCGCCTTTGCGGGAATCCTTCTTCACAACTCCGCGTAAACAGGCGCCCTTCGCAACGCCAAATACGATCTCACCACTTTGCTACTCACCGGCAGGCGATAACGATGATTGGCCCACACATGCGACGGAATCATCGTCACGCCCTGGAAGATCCCGCGGCGCCGACCGTGTTTTAGCAACCACAACAACCGGTTCGCACATTGCCCGGCGCCGATTCCCCACAACGAAATCGGATATCGCAGGTACGCGAGCAGCGCGAGGTTGGCAATGCTCCCAGCCGTCACACGCGGATCGCCGTGGTGCTTCAAATCAGTGTTGTGAAACACGCGCAGCCATCGCGTAGTCAAGATCTTCCCACCCTGCGAATGAAGACGAATCGCGAGATCCACTTCCTCCATCCCGTACGCCACGGGCAACGGTACATAACCTCCTGCATCGAGAAACGCTTTCCGGCGGTAGATACATGCGCCTCCGGAAAAATCCGCAGTCCATTGGGCGCTTCTCTCATCGAGACCGATGGACTCGCCCACCTTATAAAGACCCGCACAGATCAACGAAGCCTCGGGAAACTTCTCGAAGACCTGCAGTGCGCGTGCGAAGTAGTCTGAATCGATCGGATAGGAATCATCATCGAAGCTCGCAATAAACTCACACTGCGCCGCCTCGACCAGCTTGTTTCGTCCACCGCCCGGACCAACCTGCTCCCCGCTGCGAAGAATGCGAACACTCGGAAACGCGTCACGCACGGCGTTTTCACAAGCGACTTGATTGGCGTCAACATGGACGAGGATTTCATCCGGCGGTGGGACACAGTTCTGGATCACGCGCAGAGTCGCGAGCGTCTGCTCAACGCGCTCATAAGCTGTGACGATCGCGGAAATCAATTTTTGAGTCCTGTAAATCCTGTGAATCTTGTCATCATGTAAAAGTCTTAGACCGGATGACAAGATTTGCAGGATTTACAAGATCTGCTTGCGCGTCTGCTGACTTTTGGGGCAAAGCCTATACAGACTTCAACCGCGCAATGACCGCTTGATGATCTCGCCAAAACGGATACCACGACTTGTTTCGTCCGAGAACTCGACGGGCGGGTTCCAACAGGTGAACGCGCCACCACGCGACGGCTCCCGGACTCGAGGGATGCCCACAACGTTGCGACGCAAGCACTTCGAATCCGTGTGATTCCAGGAGTCTGCGTAAACCCGCCTGCGAAAACACCGAGATGTGACCGCACCATCTGAGATACGACCACTGTGGACCAGCAATCCGCGCCGGATAAGCATTCGCGTCACCCGTCAACAGCAACACGACGCCGCCTTTTCGCAGGCGTGGCTTGAGCGACTTCACGAAGTTGTTTGGATCAACTACGTGCTCGATCACGTCAAGCGCAGAGATCAGATCGACTTCGTAAGACTCGCTCGACGTATCCAGCGTGCCACACGAAACATCAAGCTTTCGCTCTCGGGCCAACCGAGCACCTGACATGCTTGGCTCGATCCCCTGTTTGGACCACTCATTCGATAACGTGGATAAAAATGTCCCATCACCGCAGCCGACGTCGAGGATCGTTCTGCCGGCGACGTGTTGCTTCATGAGCTCCTCGATCCAACTATAGAACCTCTGGAACCTGGGATCATTTTCAGCCGGCTCGAAATAAGAATCACTCACACGTTCATAAGCAGCGACTAATGTTGCCTCATCCTGCCGCGCGTCATCCGCCCACAAACAACCGCACTCACCACACCGTTGCAGCTTCAATTCCGGAAGTTGTCTGCGTAACACGTCGTCAAGAAACGGTTCGTCAAGACCATCACTGGAGACTCGCATGAACGCATCCGTCGCGGTGTTACAAACCCGGCAATTCATGTGAACGCAGCTTGAAACTGGGCCGCGAGTCGATCGATATCAAACTCTTCTCGCAACGCTCTCTTAGCTTTGTTAGTGCAATCAGCGCCATTGCCGTTCGCCCACGTTTCCACAAACCCATCAAGCGCTGCAGGCTCGACCGTCGCCAGCCGCGGCGTCAAGTCATATCGCTCCGCAAAGCGAAACACGGCTGACTCCTGCGGCGCATGAAAGAACACACTCTTGCCTGTGGCCAAATACTCGGGAAGCTTTGTCGGCAATGAATAGCGCGAGATTCGCGAAGACTTCCTGTCAAACGCCAGCGGTAGGTAGAGCAGGTCCGCGGCTTTCATCGCGTCGAGACACTCTGAATGCGACCGCCGGCTCAGCATTTTCACTGCGCGCAACGCCGAAAGCGATGATCGGTGCTGCTCGGCTACGTCACCCATCACGGTAAACTCAATCGCTTCGCCGTTACGCCGGTTGTGACGCTCGATCGCTTCAGCGAAAGCGATTACCGCGTCAAAGCGAAAGACATTCACGTCACCAGCCAGCAGCACCTGTCGTGGGTTCGTCGCCACACGAGTTCCGTTTGAGGACGAATCGTTGCGCACACCGTTGTGTACAACTTTCCAAATCTTTCCGAAACTTTCTTCGTAATGCGCCGCCATCTCACGAGAAACCGCGTAACGAACATTCGCGCGCTGAACGATCTCGGCGAGCAAGCGCCGACGCCGGCGCGTGTACGGTAGCTGGTGACATTCGTGATGCCCCTGCCAGTCGTCCATCACATACAACACGAGATTCAATTGTGAGTATTGCTTGTGCAGCGCAAGCGCGGCCGACATGATCCACGGACTAACAGGAATCACGAGCAGGTTTCTGATCGAATACTGCTGGACCACCCGCGCAAGCTGTCGCACTGCATCTCGCGACGCGCGGAACTGTTGCATCTTCAACAGCGGATAATACGCAAGGGAGATCCGGCTCGGCAGCCAACGCGGCCGCGACGGCGAAGGCAGCTCAATCGATTGCGCTCTCCTCTTCCCTTCAGCCGGTGCGACGTGCGCTGGATGCGCGCTCCATAGTTTCTCAACAGGAAAACCATCGAACAAGTTATACAGCGTCTCCCCAAACCCACTCGTATATCCCACCGGATAATCAGCAATGACGAGCGTGTTAGATGACATCCGCGCCTTTATCCGCGAAGATCCGTGGCGGTCACACACGACAGAAACCCACGCAACCGCCCGGCCCACGCGCGCGGCAGATCAGGCCGCGACAAACCATGCCGCAAACTCGCAAGCTCACTTAAGAACTGCACCAGCGCCCACAAACCAATATGACCAAGCGCCGCATAGCGACTCTTCCCCATCGTGATCGTCAGAATTCCAAACCGCGATCGCATCGAAAGATACTGGTGCTGGTCCGATCCCTCGCGACCTCCGGGAGCCTGATGATGGAGACACTTCGCTGAAGGAACGTAGAAAACGTTCCAGCTTCGACTCAATCGATAGCCGAGATCCAGATCTTCGCCTGGCGAGCTGCCCTTAAAGAACGAGGCAAAACCTCCTACTGACTCGAATGCTTCGCGCCGTAACGCACTCACGCCGCCGCCGATCCACTCACACGGGATAAGCTCACGCGCCGTGGTCGGAAACCCATTCGGAAGCGCCGCTCCGACCAGCCGTCCGGGTTCAAAGCCTTTTGTTTTACCGTACAGCAGTGTTCGATACATTCGCCACAAGAACGTAGGCGTCGCCATCGGCTGATTGACGATGCTGCCTATCGTCGCGCCCACTTTCGGATCGCTCCAGATCGGTTTGAAGAGTTCTTCAGTCCAGCGAGCGTCAACTTCCACATCGTCGTCGAGTAGCAGAAGGTTGTCGTAGCTTGCGCGCGTCACGGCGAAGTTGCGCTGCGCGGCGCAATTTCTTTCCGGATAACGGAAGTAACGCATGTTCAATCCTGCATCGCTCCAACAGGTTTCTTTTGCGAGCGCCGGCGTGGCTTCGTCGTCTCCGCAATGAACCAGAATTACTTCCGAGATTGGAACTGTTTGTTTGGTAAGACTGTCGAGACAGAGTCTCAGCATCTCGGGTCTGCCGAGCGTCGGGATGATTGCGGAAATTCCCACTGTCATGCGATTCGGCGCATCCAGAGACTCGAAGCTCCGTAATTAGCAGTAAGCGCGTGGGGCCAAAGACGCGCAGCCTCGTGGGTGTGATCGAGACAGAGCCAGTAGTTGGCGAGTGCGACCTGAAATTCTTTGTTGAACGACAAGAACGCCTCGAGCAGGTATTGCTCGTTCAACGCCATGCGGCGCTCGATCAACCACTCAGCCGGGTAGTCGTGCGGGAAAAAGATGTCGTGTACATGTATCCAGACGCCGGGAGCGAGCCGTGGCAGTAGTTGGAGAAACTCGTAACAGACGTCGCTGCCAAACTTCACCGCATGGCTGGAGTCGATAAAGAGAATATCGTCGGGCTGCAGACACGAGAAGAAATCAACATCGATCTCTTCGACTCGTTTTTGAATCAGATCAATATCGCCGTTGAGTCGTTCCGGATAAGGTTCGATGCAGGTCAGCTTGCCGCCGCCGTTGGCCCTTAATGCTTTGGCAGCGAGCTGGGTTGAATAGCCGCCACCAATCTCGATGATCTGTTGCGGCTTGAGATGGCGAATCAGTGAGTAATAAACAGCCGCGTCGAAGCCACTGAAGTAACCGTTGTCGAAGTTGAACTCGAGTGCGCTGAGCTCGTCACGATATGCGATTAGATCGTTGAGAAGCGCTAATTGATTGTCCCAGTTGAAATCGATGCTTAGGAACTCACGACGCCGCGTGATCTGCTCTAACGTGATCGCGCGGAAGTCAGGGATCGGCTCGTAGTAATGAATCGGGCGGATGTGATAGCCCCAGCGATCGGTGAGATGCGGATGGCTTTGTGCCCGAAACAGAAGATGGTGCGCTACGCGATCGAGAAAAGACTTAACCACGGATTACACGGATAAAAACTGATGAAATCGTTGTTGCACGCGAGCGTGAGAGAAATATTCATGGCCGATGTTGAGAGCGCGCTTGCCGAGGGCGATGCGATGATCAGGATTGGTTACCAGGCGCTTGATCGCGGAGTTGAGGTCGTCTTCGGTTTCGACGACTTCAGCGACGCCCGGGTTTTCGTTTGCCCATGCGATGGCTGAACAATAGCTCGGGCCGTAAATCAAAAGCGGCACGCCTGTCGCAGTGTAGTCTGCAAGCTTGCTCGGAAACGCCATTTCCATGTTGGCGCGATCGGAGGCGTCGAACGACATCGGCACGAATAGAGCGTCTGCCTCTTCTCGCAATCTCATTAACAACTCTTCTGAGCTCAACAAACCGCGGCTCTCAGTATTTCGATGGCTCAGCGCCGCGTCACTGGTTGATGGTCCAAAGATCAGTAGGCGTCCATCGACAGGCTCAAGCGCCTTCTGAAGCGCTGTCAATGCACGGACATATCCGCGTGAATTGATAGTGCCGGCGAACACGATCGTAAACTGGTGGTCACGATCCGCGAGGCGTGCGGGCGGCTCTGCAAAATCCCCGCAATCCGAGGCCCGGCTCGGATAGATCACCTCTGCGGGTGCTCCGTATCGCTGTTCATAGAAACGACTCATCGCAGGCGAGACGCACAAACGCGACTGCGCCTGGCGGTAAACACTCGCGAATCGGTCGTCGAGCCAGTTGCGAAACTGCGGCGCGACGTCTGCCACGCGCGGCCAGTCGTCATGCACGATCAGGTGCAAAGGCACTCGTCGTTCAATAGCAATCTGCGCGGCCGCGAGCCAGCCAAACCCGTGTGCGACTGTCAACACAGCTTCACACTGAAAACCGTTGAGCGATTGCGAGATTTGCCGCCCCACGCCCTGAGCCGCATGCGTGAACCACGCAGCCACGTATGGATGAAAGCGCGTGTTCAGCCAGCGCGCTTTACCAATCGGACGAGAAATGTAGTTGATGTTTGGCAGCCGCCGTTCCGTTTGTGACTCGGTCGCCGTCTCAATGATCATCAAGCGGCCGGGCGGATAATCTGACAACAGTCGATGCAACAACGCCGATCCGTGATACGACGCCTCCACCGGCACATCGCCAACATAGACCAGACTTACATTTAAATCTTGTCTAATCTTGTACATCCGGTCTAAAGCTGTCGATCCATTGTACGACCGCATCCGGCTCCAACAACTTCGCTTTTGATTTGATAACCCGATCGATAACCTGGCACTCGTTCATCTGATTCGTGATGACGCCGGTCTCAGGGTTGTAGGCGCGGAAGCGGTGGCGGTGCTGAAAGGCGGATGCCGCGCGACGATATTCTGCAAACTCGAAATCGTGGATCACGATCCAGGGATGTTTTGGTTCCTTCGCTGCGACCGCGCGGATCGTTGCAGCACGCTGCTCGCTGATTTTTGAATCGTCGATCAGGATCAGATCGAAAGACTCGAGATCGAGATCCGCCACAGACTCAGAGATTTCGCCCTTCACCAATTGCAATTGCCAACGAAGATCACTTCCGGCAGCTTCTTCAATCGTCTGCGCCCAGGAGTCGTCGTTCTCGATTGAGTGCAATCGTTCGAGATGTGGGAACGCTGAAGCGTTGAGAAACGTGAGTGTGCTGTAGTGACCGCAGCCGAATTCGAGGACGCTTCGCACTTCACGGAGTCGAGCTAAGCCGATCAAGATTGGGATGTGAGTGGCGTAATCCTTGAGCGCGCGCGGAGCCGAGAAATATTTCACGCAAAGACGCCACGGCGCAAGGACACTCCGAATGCCTACAGTCATCTTTCTGCTAACGGTCGCGCACGCAGTCCCACATTCCCGAACCACCGATCAAGCTTGCGCCCGCCGTAAACCTCTGTCTCCGCCACTTCAAACTGGAACGTCCGCGGCACGAACTCAATCAACCCACTCGCCATGTCTTTCAAATGAATCTCGAGCTGATACGAACCGGGCAACAACGGTAACGATTCTATCTTGAAGCCGAGCTCGGCTATCTCACCCGCCGGCAGAGATGCCGTCGTAATGAAGTCTTTCAAGTCCAGTCCCGTCAAACGTTGTGAGTCCATTGTCAGGATCGAAATGTAAAGTCCCGGATCCTTGATGTCAGTCTTAGGAACGAATCTGACTTTCACCTGCACGGGATCGAACGTCTTGATGATCGGACTGCTTTCCGAGCTGATCTCAACTGAATTCACGATGAACGTGGGAGTCTCAATACTCTCGTCCTGAGAGTCATCACGGATTTGGGCCAGGTAGTGATCGATTGTGTGATTGACCTCTCCCTGGGCCACGAGCTTTCCGTGGTCTATCACTAGAGCCTGTTTGCAGATGTTACGCAGCGCCGACATATTATGACTGACAAACAGGATCGTGCGGCCGTGCCTGCCAATCTCACTCATCCGCTGAAAACACTTCTTTTGAAACTGCGCGTCGCCAACGGCCAGCACCTCGTCGACGATCAAAATCTCAGTCTCCATGTGCGCGGCCACGCCAAACGCGAGGCGCATATACATTCCGGTCGAGTAACGCTTTACAGGAGTGTCAATGAACTTCTCGACTTCCGCGAAGGCCACAATCTCGTCGAACTTGCGACTGATCTCCGACTTTCGCATGCCGAGTATCGCGCCGTTAAGAAAGACGTTCTCACGGCCTGTCAGCTCAGGATGGAAACCGGTACCCACCTCCAACAACGATCCGACACGTCCGTGGACTTCTGCTCGTCCACGCGTAGGTTTGGTTATGCGCGAGAGAATCCTGAGCAGCGTGCTCTTGCCGGCGCCATTGCGACCAACTATGCCAACCAGGTCACCGGAATTGATCTCGAACGAAAGATCGTCGAGCGCCCAGATGTAATGGCCGTTTGAGTTTTCATGGCCGTTGCGCGCCGCATCGCGAAAGCGACGAAAGGGCGCCTTGGCCGCATCGGCGATTACATCACGCAGCGCCTTGTAGCCCTCCTGTGATGCTCCGATTCGATAGCTTTTACTCAGACCCTCGCAACGTATCGCTACGTTAGACATCAGACTCTCTTAATTGCACTCTTCTCTGTGCAACCTCTGTGTTCTCTGTGTCTCCGTGGTTAACTTTCACCACAGAGACACAGAGAACACAAAGGTTGCACAGAGAAATTAGACAATATCGGCGAACTGCTGCTCGAGGCGGCGGAAGTAGTAGAGGCCGCCCACGAGAAGCGTTACGACAACAGCTACGGAAATTAATAACGGCAGACCGAGCGAATCGGGTTTACCAAGCAAGGCCCACCGAAATCCATCCACGACGCCGACCATCGGGTTGAGTCCGTACAGAAGTCTCCATTTCTCCGGAACTATCGAGCTCGGATACGCCACCGGCGTCGCAAACAACCAGAACTGGACCAGGAAGTTGATCGTGTAACGCACGTCTCTGTATTGCACGTTGAGTGCTGAG
>Ga0068859_100009012_pt1 | contig 10078 bp, 6 predicted proteins | sample KBSSwiS22_FD_66585 | JGI IMG/M metagenome (GOLD analysis project Ga0068859, IMG submission 66585) | Switchgrass rhizosphere microbial communities from Kellogg Biological Station, Michigan, USA - KBS Switchgrass S2-2 | ecosystem: Host-associated > Plants > Roots > Rhizosphere > Soil ...
CGGTTCCATTCGGCGCTCTTCTCGGTGTTAGGTTCGAAGCGCTTGTCCGGATTGAAGAAGGCCGACCAGAAGCCCATCAGCCAACGCTGATTGAATGGAAATGACAGCGTATTGGGCGGCGGTGTCGCTTCCACCGGCTGCAAGCTGAACAGATAGGCCTTGATGGCCAACGCATCCGCATCGGTCATGTATGTGTACGATGCAAACGGCATGGCCGGATAAAACCGCTTGCCATCGCGTCCGATACCCTGGTGGACGGCGCGAATGAATTCCGCATCGGTGTACTCGCCGATGCCTGTCTTCTTGTCCGGCGTGATGTTGGTCGAGTACATCGTGCCGAACGGCAACACAAACGGCCGGCCGCCGGCGAAGGGTTGTCCCCCTTCAGTCGTATGGCAGGCGACGCAATCCGCCGCCCGGGTCAGATACTCGCCGCGCTGGATGAGACTGGCGTTCGTCAGCTCCGCCGGTACGCCCGCGGAGTTGGACCCAGGGGCGCCGCGTTTGCCGCCCGCAAAATCCATCGGCCCGGGTCCCAGCACCAGCCAGCTGAGGAAGGCTGCCGCAATGAGCACGACTACCGCTATGCCAATGATGAGCGCCCGCGTCCCCGAACCCCGCTGCTTCAATTGCCTCATGTGTGCCCCCAGAATTCTTCAGGCCGTCTTCCTGCCTGTCATAGCATCTTTCTTGCCTGCAAGCACATCGCAATCAATGGGCAGCCGGCGAAGAGGTATGCCCGTAGCGGCAAAGATCGCATTGCGTACGGCAGGCGGCGCCGCTGTGGTGCCCGTCTCCCCGATACCGCCCGGCGTTTCGGTGCTCGGGATCAGGTACACCTCGATGGCAGGAGCCTCGTCCATCCGCAGCATGCGGTAGTTGTGGAAGTTGCTCTGCTGGACCCGCCCCTTTTGCACCGTGATCTCCCCGTACAGCGCGGCGGTGAGCCCGAAAATGAGGCCACCCTGGAGCTGCGCGATCACCGTGTCGGGATTCACGACAATACCCGTATCAACCGCACTGACGAGGCGATGGACCCGGACTCGACCGTCCTTGTCGACCTCGACTTCGGCAATCGTGGCGATATAGCTGCCAAAGGCTGCCTGCGCGCAGATGCCCCGGCCGACCCGGCCGCCATGTCGCGCGGCCAGTGGCTTACCCCATCCGGATTTGGCTGCAGCGAGGTCTATTGCCGAGCGCATGCGCGGATTCTTCTCCAGCATGCCGCGACGGAATTCGACCGGGTCCTTGCCGACTTTTTTCGCCAGCTCGTCCATGAAGCCCTCGATGGCAAACACAGTGTTATTCGGGCCCACGCCGCGCCAGAAGCCCGTCGGTATACCAGGCGGCTCCTGGCGAACGTACTCGACGCGCATGTCGGCAAGCTCGTAGGGCGGATCGACGGCGGCATCCACTGCATCGATGTCGACTCCCTTCTGGAACGCCGGTGCGAGCCAGCGGGCAATAATCGCAGACCCAACGATCCGATGACGCCAGCCGACGATCCTTCCGCCCGACAGCGAGGCCGCCATCCGGTCCTGATAAACCGGCCGATACACATCGTGTTGAATGTCCTCTTCACGAGTCCATACCACTTTCACGGGTCCCTCGACCTTCTGTGCGATGCGCACGGCGGTCTCGACATAGTCGACTTCGAGGCGGCGCCCAAAACCCCCGCCTATGAGATGGTTGTGGACAGTCACTTTGTCCAGCGGCAGCCCGGTGACCTTGGCCGCGACCGCCTGTGCCCGCGCCAGGACCTGCGAGCCCACCCAGACTTCGCAGCTGTCGGGCTTCACATGCACGGTGGCATTCAGAGGCTCCAGGGTCGCGTGAGCCAGGAAAGGCAACTCGAAGTCAGCCTCGATCCGCTCGCCCTGTGACAGGGCCCTGGTGGCGTCACCCACGGCCTTGGCTGTGACACCCTCACCCTCACCCGCGGCCCGTAATTGTTTCCACACTTCGTGAGTATCAACGGTAGCGTGGGGGCCTGACTTCCAGACGATGTCGAGGGCCGCCAGTCCCTGCTTGGCCGCCCACATGTGATCGCCAACGACCGCGACAACATCGTCCAGGACAACAACCTGCCGGACACCTGGCAGGCTCTTGGCCTTCGCATCGTCGACCCGGTCGACTTTACCGCCGAATTCCGGGCACAGCGCCAGGGTCGCAAACCGCACGCCGGGCGGCAGGACATCGATCCCGTACTGCAGTTTGCCGTTCACCTTGTCAGGCGTGTCGTAGCGCTTCAGGGACTGACCCACCAGCTTGAAGGTGTTGATCGCCTTCAGCGGCGGCTCCTTGGGCACTGTCACACCCGCAGTGCGATCAATCAAGGCGCCATAGGCGATCTTTTTCCCACTGGCATCGTGAATCACCTGGCCCTGCTCGGTGCGACACGCCGCGGCATCAACCTTCCACATGCTGGCGGCAGCCTGTACCAACACCGCCCGCGCGCTTGCACCCGCTTTGCGCATGGGCATCCAGAAGGCGCGCATGGACGTTGAGCCACCCGTCGCCTGCAGGCCAAAGATCGGATTGGCGTACAACTTGTCGTTGGGTGGGGCAGTTTCCAACACGACCTGGTCGGCACCGACATCCAGCTCTTCGGCCAGCACCATGGCAAGACCGGTGTAGATACCCTGGCCCATTTCCGCCTGGGGTATGACCAACGTGACCAGGCCCTGCCGGTCGATGCGGATGAAGGCGTTGGGCTCAAACCGTTGTGCCGTGGATTTCGCGGGCGCGCCGCGGCCCAGCGGCAAGTGAAATCCCAGAACAAACGCTCCACCGACAGCGGCACCCGCCTTGAGCACCGCACGCCGGCCGGGGTTCAGCGGTGCGTCCCCCTGCGCAGTCATTGTTTCGCCTCCGCCGCCTGTTTGATGGCATCGCGGATGCGCACGTAAGTGCCGCACCGGCAGATGTTTCCGGACATGGCCGCGTTGATATCCGCGTCATTGGGTTTCGGGGTCGAGGCCAGTAATGCCGTGGCAGACATGATCTGCCCCGATTGGCAGTAACCACACTGGATGACTTCGAGGTCGAGCCAGGCCTTCTGAATCCGGGCTCCCTCGGGCGAAGCCCCGATACCCTCGATTGTCGTAATGGGTCGTCCGCCTACCGCGCTGATGGGCAGAAGGCAGGAGCGGGTGGGTTTCCCGTCGATGTGGACAGTGCACGCGCCGCACTGCCCGATGCCGCACCCGAATTTGGTGCCCGTCAGCCCGACGATGTCCCGGAGCACCCAAAGGAGTGGCATGTCCTCTGGAGCATCGACGCTTTTGTCCTGGCCATTGATGTGCAGAGTAATCATTCAGCAACCGTATCCCTGCCGGGGAAAAATTACTTGAACATTACTGCTCTGCCGTCACGCCCGACGGACACGGAGCCCTCGTTTCGGGCCCTACTCGTTTGATACAGCGAGATGGACCGGGGAGTCGGCCATCTTTGAATGACTCCCAAAACGCTCAATCAACCAGGAGCGGAACAGCGCTACGGCGGTGTCGCCCAGCGCTTCGGGTTGCGTAATCAGGTAATAACCATAGCCGTCATCCAGCGAGACCTCAAAGGGCCTCACGAGCCGGCCCTGGCGCAGCTCCTCGGCGAACAGGAGCGGATCACAGAGCGCGACACCCTGCCCGCTCAACGCGTACTGGACAGCCAGAACGGCAGTATCGAACACGAGGCCGCGCTCGTACTTGATGTTGTGTATGTTGTTCTGACGGAGGAACTGTGACCACAGGTGATGACGCGGCAGATCGGCGATCCGCACGTGCACAATTTCATTCGCGTCAATGAACGCCGCGAGGTCCTTGCCCGCATTCCTGGCCGCGATGTTGGGATGACACAGCAATGTTGGCCGGGCCGGCCACAACAGGTCGGCTACCAGGTCTGTTACGGTCGGCTTTGAATAGACGACCGCAACATCGACATCGCCCAGCGGCGGTCCTACGCCGTACGGACTGATGAGATCAATGTCTACTTCGGTGCTCGCGCCGCGGAAGTCCCGCAGAATTGGCACGGCCAGTTGTACCGCAAAGCTCGGCGGCATTTGCACACGAAGTGTCCGTTGTGCCGGAGCCCCGTCGTGGCGGATGTCATCGAGCGCGTATTCGAGTCGATCGAATGACTTGACCACCGCGGGCAGCAGATGTTGGCCCGCCTTCGTGAGTGACAGCGCGTGCGGCTTGCGGTCGAAAAGCTGCACCCCGACCAGTCGCTCGAGCGCTATGACGTGGCGCGACAGCGCGCTCTGCGAAATGAGCAACGCATGGGCCGCAGCCGTGAAACTGCCGTGCTTTGCAACACCCTCGAAGGCCCGCAGCGCGTTCAGGGGCAACCAGCGACGATCGATGCTTTTTTTGCTCATAGCCCGATGCCTTTTTTCGATGCGGGTAGCCAATTTCTAGGCTTTGTACACCAGCGCCCGATATGGAAGTCTCCCGCGTCATGTCCGAGCACAAAATAGCCTCCATCCAGATTACCCAGCATCGCCTGGACCTTCATCCCCCGTTCAATGCGAGCTGGGACACGAAGCCGCGCACGCATTTCGACGCTACGCTGGTGCGTGTAACCACCGATACCGGGTTGGTGGGGTTCGGCTCCGGCGACCTGATGGTCGGTTTCGCGGGTCACGAGAACCTCTTCATCGGGCAGGATGCGCTCGCCATTGAGCGCCACTACCGGATTCTGTCGAATATCGAGTTTCATTATGGGCGTTGCTGGCCGCTGGATCTCGCCCTTTGGGATCTCGCCGGCAAGATCACGGGACAGCCAGTCTGGAAGCTGCTGGGCGGCCTGTCCAATCGGGTTCGGGCCTACGCTTCATCGGGCACGTTGCGTGATCCGGGTAGGACGGCGGACGCCGCGGAACGCTACCTGGCGGAAGGGTTTCCGGCGCTGAAGCTGCGGTTTCACCGCGGCGACTGGCGCGATGACGTCAAAACACTCGAAGCGGTCCGCGCGCGTGTTGGTGATCGCCTCGAGCTGATGGTGGACTGCAACCAGGGCTGGCGAATGTCCTGGGACACCGAAGCGCCCTGGACATTGAAGGATGCCGTGACGGTTGCCCGTGAGCTGGAGCGACTCCACGTTTATTGGATGGAGGAGCCGCTGCATCGGGGCGACTACGATGGGATGCGCGTTCTACGCGAGTCTGTTGACGTGCGGATTGCCGGTGGTGAGATGACGCGGCAGGCGCACGAGCTCCGTGAGTTGATCAGCCGGGGCTGTGTGGATGTTCTGCAGCCGGATGCGGCACTGGTAGGCGGCATCACCGGCCTGCGACGCGCCGCGATCATGGCGCAAGAACACAACATCGTGTTCACGCCTCATACCTGGACCAACGGCATGGGGGTCATGGCCAACACGCAGTTGGTTGCTGGCCTGGGGCAAGCGCCGTTCATTGAGTTCCCGTACGACGCGCCGGAGTGGAGCCTGGATCGCCGGGATTACATCATGGCCGAGCCCCTGCGGGTCGACGGCGCCGGATGGATCAACCTGAGTGACGTGCCTGGTATGGGTTACGAGGTCGACGAGGCGCGCCTCGCCAAGACGCGCATCGGCTAGCACCCGGCATCGGCTGGCACCCGGCATCGGCTGGCGACGCCGGGCGCGCGCATCAGGGCATGCCGTCCCCAAGGGACGCGCTGGACGTGCAGGGACAGGTGAAAGATTCGGATGCTCGGGTCAGGGCGCGTCCAGGAAACTGTTGACGACCTTGGCGAGGGCTTCCGGCTCTTCCCAGAAGGGGTTATGCCCCAGGCCTTCAAACACCTTCACTTTCGCCGCCGGCAGCGCATCCCGCAGCGACTGCCTTACATCCTCTTCCATGATGGGGTCCTTGCTGCCCCAGATGAGCAGTGTCGGCGCCTTCAGCATCGACAGGTTGCTCTGAATATCTGACGCGTTGGCGCCCTGCTCCAACACGGCCAGCCACACGGCCAGCGGAATACCGGCGGCGTCGCGGCGCTGTCGGCGAATAAACTCTTCGTTGACCGGCGTGGGCGAAGCCCACCACTCAACCATGAACGGTGAGTCCGGATCGATCGGCTCCTTCAGTTTGCGGATATCGGATGCGAAATCGTAGGACGGCTTTTTGGGGAGGGTGCCGGGCTTGGGGCCGCCGGTGGATGAAATCAGAATGACCTTGCGCACCCGTTCCGGCCACTGCTCCGCGAGCACCTGCGTGATCATGCTGCCGAGTGAGTGCCCGATTATGTCCGCCTTCTGGATATGCAACGCATCCAACAGGAGCTTGATGTCGTAGGCGAAGTCGATCTTCGCGTAGCAACACTCTGGCTTGTCCGACTGGCCGTGACCCCGGATGTCGACGACGATCAGGCGGTCGTGTTTGTTCAGGAAGGGAATCAACGGCACCCAGTCGCGGGCGTTATCGGTGTAGCCGTGGATCAGCACCACGGGCGGTCCCTTGGGGTCGCCCATGTCGATGTAGGCCAGGTGCTCGCCATTGGGCAGCAACACCCGCTTTTTTTGCGCATCGAACTGGTCGAGATCGATTCTCAACGGCGGCGCATCGGCGGCAGCGGCAATTACACACAACAGGCTCGCGACGAGCGCTGCCCACCTCACGACAGTATGTCTTTCAGCGGCCCCAGCCACGGCTCGAAGTTGCGCCATTGCTCGAGTCCGTCGGTAAAGATGGGCCGGCGTACCTGCTCCGAGCTGGCCGTGCGCACGTGACGCCGGGTCTTCCAGAACTCGAGGCAGGCGCTTTCAAACTCGAGACCACAGAACTCGAGCAGACGGCGGACATTACCCTCGAGGTCGGCAACCACCGACTCGTGTTGGATACGCAGGACCTTGCCCGGCAGAACCTGATCCCAATGATCCATCAGCTTCACATAGGAGCGGTAGTAGCGGCCAATATCCTCCAGGCTGTAGGTAAATTCCTGGCCGCTGGCGAACAGTTGCTTGAAGTTGCTGAAACAGCACGCCATGGGCTCGCGGCGAGCGTCGATGATCCGGGCATTGGGCAACATCAGGTGCAGCAGGCCGACGTGCCGGAAGTTGTTGGGCATCTTGTCGATGAAGCGTGGCTTGCCAGTGCGCAGCACCTGGGTATCCTGCAGATACTTCTCGCCGAGCTCGCGAAAGCGCGCGGCGGACAGGTCCGCAAGCACCGCCGGATACAAGGATTCCTGCGTGTTACCTTCCCGGCCTGACAGATGCAGCGCGAGGCGGGGAATTTCCGCCAGCTCCATCGTTCCTTCAACCTGGGAATGCGAGGCCAGGATCTGCTCGAGCAGCGTGGAGCCGGCGCGCGGCAGGCCCACGATGAAAATCGGATCCGGCGATGGGCATCCAAAGCCACCGCGCGCCGCGAAGAATTCGCGGGTACACACCTCTTCCTGGCGTAACACCGAGCGCTCGAACGTCTCGATCCGGTAACGGCTCTCACTCTTTTTGAGGGCATTGCCGCGCTCATAGGATGCGAACGACTGGGCGAATTCGCCGGCGTCCTCCAGCGCCTTGCCGAGCGCAAAACACAAGTGATACCTGTCTTCCAGAGCCGTCGTAGGAGCCTGCGCGTGTTGGCGCATGCGGGCCACTTCGTCGTCCGCAAAGCGATAGGTTTTCAGATTCGCGAGACTCCAGTACGCATCTCCGAAATCCGGCCGCGCAATCGCAGCCTGGCGATAGGCATCAATGGCCTCGGGCTGCCGGCCCAGCGTCTTCAGTGCGTGTCCGATCGATAGATGCAGATCCGCATCCCGATGCGCGGTTTCGAGCAACTCGCGATAGATTGCGAGTGCTTCCTCGTGACGCCCGAGTCCGACGCACGCATTCGCACGTATCGTGCGATAGCTGCGATTGTCCGGATCGAGCTCGATCAATCGCCGCGCCTCCTCCAGCGCCTGCGTGAACTTGTGGCGCTGGATGAGAACGTCCGCGTATTCGAAGCGGGCAGCGTGATAATCGGGCTGCGCTACCAACACACTCTCGAGCAGGTATTCCGCGTCATCGAGAATCTCGAGCCGCACGCCGATGCGCGCCAGCAACCGCATCGCTTCGATGTCGGTTGGATGATCGAGGAGATGGCGTCGGATCAGATCTTCAGCCGTGTAGATCTGCCCCTCGGAAAAAAGATTGGTCGCATTGACGACCGGGCGCGGCAGGCTCGCGAGCTTGGAGATATTCGCGCCCGCCAGCTTCGCGTTGGCTGAATCGCCGGCGCCGGCATACAGGCCCTGCAATGCCTGCCAGCTCGCTGTCAGGGTTGGATTGAGCATCACGGCGTGCAGATAAGCCGCTATTGCGGCTGCGCTCTGACCGACCGCCCGCAGGCAATGGCCTCGTTCCTGAAACAGGCGCCCATAGTCCGGATGCAGCCCCTCAAATTGCTCGAGCGTCCGCAGGGCATCTGCAATCCTGCCGCTGTAGCGCTGGCTGACGGCGAGCAGATAGAGGACGTCGCGGTTCTCCGGGACTTCGGCGAGCAAGGAGCGCGCGGCAGCTTCGCATTGCACGAACTGCCGCGCTTCCACCAATCCTCGCAAGCGGAGCACTTCCTGCTCGACACGGGATGCAGGACGCTCAGGAGTGACTACCGCCATTGCAAGTGAACTGACCTCGTTTACTTCTTCTCCGAGAACCTGTAGCTGAACCGCACGCCCAGGGTCCGCGGACGATTGACTGTGACTGCCTTGTACCACTGGCGGTAATTGGAGAACAGCTCGGCTCGCGTATCCGTCAGATTCTCTCCGTAGAGCTCGGCCATCCACGCATCCTTGTTGACGCCCACGGCGGCGTCATAAGTGGTGAAGCCGGGGTTGTCGTAAGCTATCGAATTGCCCTGCAGGTCCTTCGTCAGTCGATCGGTCGATGACAGCGAATGCGCCTGGTGCACCACACCAGCCTGCGCAAACGGCTCATAGCCTGCAAATTCGAACTGATAGCGCAGGTGTATGTTGCCCTGGAAGGGCGGTGAGCCGGCCAGCGGATCACCCAGTTGACCGCCCGGGTTCGACAGCCCCAGCACCGCGCCGGTTTTCGGATCCGTCAAGGTAGCGAAGTCGATCGGCTGCCCCTTCAACGGGCCGAACTCGTACGTGAAGGCGGACTCCTTGACCAACTCGCTGTGGTTCCAGGAGGCCCCCACATTGACGGTCAGCCCGCGCACGATGACGGCCGCCAGGGTCGTTTCAATGCCCTTGACACGATAGTCGCTGCCGTTGGCGTTGAACGTCAGGTTGCCGGTCACACCCGGATCAAACAGCGAGATCTGCGTGCCCTTCCAGTCTTCCCGGTAGATTGCGCCGTTGAACTGAATGCGGTGGTCCAGCCACTCGGTTTTCCAGCCGATCTCGTTGTTGGTCAGGTTGTCCGGACCGAACGGTATTGGCGGTGCCCACACCCCGGTGAGCGGCGATGAGCTCTCGACCGAGTTCGGACGGTTGAAGCCACCGGCCCGGAAACCCTGGGACCAGGTGTAGTACACCATGACATCGGGAGTGATCTTCCAGGTTACATTGGCGCGGCTCTTGAATCCCTTGTACAGCTTGTCCAGGTGCAACGCATCCAGGTTGGTGAAATTGGAATGGTTGACACAGGGGCTGGTGGGCGTTGCGGTTCCCGAGAAGTCCTTGCAGCCGAAGCTGCCGACAACCGCCCCCTTCTCGCCGGTGTCGATGCGGTAGTAGCGGGTGCCGCCGGTAATTGTCAGCACCTTGGGGATGATGTCGACATCCACTGAACCGAACACGGCCTTCTGCGAGTAGCCGCGCTTGATGTCATCGAAGAAGGCGTCGCTGCTGTTACGAACGTTCGGGTTGTTGACCGATGGTGTCAGGGGCTGCAGCGTCGCGCCCGGAGTGCCATAACGCACCGGATGGCCGTCCGGCAGCAGTGCCGATCCGTTCAGTGTGTAATAGCCGGTCGGAGGAGCGATGCGGCCGAAGTAGTCGCTCGCGGTCTCGTACAGCCAGTCGACCTGCTCGTCGATCTTGTAGTCTTCGTAGAAGAGGCCCGCGAGGCCGCGAATGCGCAGGTCATCCGGAGTGCTCAGGCGGAATTCGTGGCTCTGGTGGGTGTTGCGCTCGATGTCGTGCCACGT
>Ga0068859_100009014_pt1 | contig 10077 bp, 7 predicted proteins | sample KBSSwiS22_FD_66585 | JGI IMG/M metagenome (GOLD analysis project Ga0068859, IMG submission 66585) | Switchgrass rhizosphere microbial communities from Kellogg Biological Station, Michigan, USA - KBS Switchgrass S2-2 | ecosystem: Host-associated > Plants > Roots > Rhizosphere > Soil ...
CGATCCCACCGGCGCACCGCGTACCTGGTGAGTGACAGAGTTTCGGGAAGCGGATTCAACAAACTTCTCCAGCCATCGAATAAACCGATAACTTCTAATCCCAATTCCGACCCCCGGTGGACCAGCCCTTTAATGGCGGGATTCAACCCGGGCGCGTCGCCGCCGCCGGTAAGAACGCCGATTCGCTGTGATTTGGACATAGATTTTTAGCAGGCGAATATCTTCGCATCTGCGAATGCCGGTGTCTAACGCGTCCAGACTGGAGCCCGACCGTCTCGGTCGCTCCGGTTATGAAGCGAGAACGCTTGAGGGCACTGGTTCAGTTTGCTCTTTCTTATTCACACCGCGGCTTTAGCCTGGTGTCCGGTCGCAGCGAGTAAAGACGGAAACCGTTTAAACGGTTTCCCAGCGCTCTAAGCGGCGGCTTGAATGAGCAGTCCTGATCAAAAATGAACCAGTACCCGCTTGCGCTCCAGTCTGGTTCTGACCGCGGTTCGTATCGAATTTCATCGTGAGGTTTTTCTGTAGCCCAGGCGTTTGCGCCTGGGTGACAAACAGCGGGTGCTCTTAAAGCCCCTTTAATGGGGCTTTTGAGATTACCGCCTTTCATTCCCCAGGCGTAAACGCCTGGGCTACAGAAAAGTCATTCGAATTACTGACATCTCAAACTTCGTGACCTCCAACTGTTTTTCTCATATCATGACGCCGTTTCGGCATGCGTCTTTCATTAACAGACAGGATGATGACGACAAATCTTCGTCGAACGAATCGTTGGCCTGTTTGGCTGGCATTAATCGTCGTCGTGATCGCGGCGCTGACGTTGGTCGCTGCGCCAGTCTGGATCATTCAACCGTTCAAGCCGCAAACAAACAGCGGCCTGGCATTTTCGTATGCGTTCAGGCGCTGGTCGCCGTTGCTGACGGTGACGGCTTTGGTAATTTCATTGGCATTGGTGGTGTGGTTGTGGCGTGGCTCGCGGCGTTGGATAGCGAAGCTCGTACTGGTAATTCTGCTGCTGCCGGCGATTGCTGCCGCATGGTTCGCGCGGCAGAACCACTTTGAGTGGATGTTCAATCCGTTGGCGAACAGCGCTTATGTAAAGGCGAACGAGGCTTCGTTTGTCGGCGAAGAAGACATGGTGCTGGCGGTGGAGCACAACGGAGACGCCGTTGCTTATCCCGTTCGTTTGATGGCCTATCATCACGTGGTGAAGGACAATGTCGGCGGCATGCCGATTGTGTCCACGTATTGAACGCTCTGTCACACCGGTCTGGTGTGGGAGACCACAGTAAACGGACAAGTGCTGCATTTTCGTCTGGCCGGAATCAACAATCAAAACTTCATCATGCGTGATGAAGAGACGGGTTCATGGTGGCAGCAGGTGACCGGCGAAGCGATTTATGGCCCTCTTAAAGGTCAAAAGCTGCGACCCTTTTTTCATGATGAGCTGACTTTCGGCTTGTGGAAACAAGAGAAACCGCAGGGCCGCGTGTTGCGTCCGGACGAAGCCCTGGCGCGCGCCGGAAAATACGCGCCGGCGAATTGGGAAGAACGCATGAAGCAGGTGCCGGTGACCACGTCGGCCACACTCGATCAGGCGCTCGATCCGCGTGCGTTAGTCATCGGCGTGGCAATTAATAATGGCAACAATGCGGCGAGAGCTTATCCATTCGATGCCTTGCTCAAGCAGAGCCCGATAGTCGATGAAATCGACGGCGTGCCGATCGTGATTGTGCTGGGCGACGATAAGAAATCGGTGCGCGCTTTTGAAAGTCAGATCGACGGACGCAAGCTCGAGCTCTTACAGAAACCGCACCTGACCCCGCTGCGTCTCGTGGATGCGGAAACGGCGAGCGAGTGGGATTTTTCAGGCAAGGCAGTGAGCGGGCCTTCGGCCGGTAAGCAGCTTAAGAAAATTCTGATACTCAACGATTACTGGTTTGATTGGAAGACTTACCATCGCAACACCAGTCTGTATCAACTCGGCAATCGTTGAGTAGAGCGAGATTTTGGAGTGCGGCGACTTGTCGCCGCTTTTGGGTTAGCGCCGAAGCAAGTATTGAATTAATAGCGAATTTTGACGTGCCCAAAGCGGCGACGAGTCGCCGCACTCCAAAAAAGAAAAAGGAGACACATGATGAAGTCAGGACGAACTTCAACCTTCACTCTTGTTTTCCTAATTGCAGCGTCGTGCGCCGCAATGGCGGCTGTCGCGCAACATTCGTTTACCATTTTGACCGGCGCCGAACTGACCAGAGTCGTCCCGCCCGGATTTTATTTCGGAGGGTTGAATGCGCCGACGCAGATGCGTAATGCGGCCGCCGCCAGGTTCGGCGACAAACGATACGTCGTGGCAGGGTTGGTGGATACGGCTGGCTATGCGGCTGATGTGCGCGCGAAGTACGAAGGGTTCTTCATCACCGACTCACCAATCAGAATTAACGGCAACGATCTCGCCGTGGGTGCGTATGGGTTTGGGTTCAGTGACGACGGCAAGATGCAGATACTCGATCTCGCCGGCAAAGCAGTTTTGTCAGCCGCGACGACGAAAGATGCTGAATTGAAGAGACCGAGACCGCTCATGATGATTGCCTCCGGCGAGGGCTTGCGATTCTATAGCGGCAAGGACTATGTGACGATCACTGCGAAGTAAACGGTACGCACGCCTCCGGCCTGCAGTGCCGGCTTGATGGAAAAGGTGGTGGCCTAATTTCGTCGTGAGGTTTTTCTCCAGCCCAGGCGTTTACGCCTGGGTGAGAAAACCGGAGTGCTATCAAAGCCCCATTAATGGGGCTTTTCAAAACTGATCGCTTTTTATTCCCAGGCGTGAACGCCTGGGCTACCGAAAAGTCACTTTGAAATTGGGCCACGATTTCAAATAAAGCACGTTGGCAGCGTGCGTACCGTAAAGATGCGCCTGTTTCATTTTCTGCTTCTCCTTACGCTATCGATCCTCGCCGGCGCAACCTGGTTGGGCTCTACCGGTATTTATTCGTCGCGCGCCCAATCCGCTTTTGAGAAGCGCGAAGCTGCTTACCGCGCCAACAACATTGGCGTCGCGCTGCTCGAACAATACAAAACGAAAGATGCCGTCGATTCGTTTACCCGCGCGCTCGAAACAAAACCGGATTTGCTGATTGCCAGAATCAACCTGGCGATTGCGCTCTACTATCTTCCAGACGCAGCAGCCGCCCGGCGCGACGCTGAAAAAGCGCTCAAGCAGGATGCGAGCGCTCCGCAACCTCATTACATTCTGGGTCTGATTGCGCGTGCACAGAATCGTTTTGATGAGGCGGTAGCAGAATTCCAAGCCGTTCTGAAGACCGACCCGTTTGATGCCGGAACCAATGTCAACCTCGGCCAAATCTTCGTTCAGCAAAAGAAACAGCCTGAAGCAATCGCCGCGTTTAGAAAAGCGATTGAGAGCGAACCTTATAACGAAACTGCGCTCTATAACCTGGGCCTGCTGCTAACAAGAACCGGTAAAAGGGAAGAGGGCCAACAACTGATGCAAAGGTTTCAGCAGTTGAAAGCGAGTGGGGCGGGAATATCTCTTGGCACGAATTATCTCGAAGGTGGATTTTATTCTGAGGCAGTTGTTTCCACCGGCGCTGAAGCTGATTTGATCGACGCCACACCCGACGTTAAGTTCGTTTATGCCAGGGACACGGTGTTGCCCAGGGAATTGCGAAGCTCGCCCACATCGTCCAGGACACCTTCAAAACCAGAATCTGAAGGAGAGTTTCTGGCGACTGAACCGATCGTATTGTTTGATTTTGATGGTGACGGCGATTTGGACATCTTTGATTCGGCCCATTCGCAGCGATTGCTTCGCAACGACGGCGGAAAGTTTAGCGACGTAACGGAAGGGTCGGGTCTGTCTGTCGCCAGCCGTCCGTATATATCGGCCATGGCCGCTGTTGCCGGCGATTACGATAACGACAATAAGTTAGATTTGTTTGTTTCACGTTTTGACGAGAAGCGTTTCCTGCTTTATCACAACGACGGCGCAGGTCACTTTTCTGATCGAACCAAACAGTCGGAACTTGAAGTGCCGACGAAATTGGGTGCGCCTTACGCGGCGGCGGCATTTGTGGACCTCGATCACGATGGCGACCTGGACCTTTTCGTGGGCGGTCCTGACAACCTCTTGTTTCGAAACAACGGGAACGGGATCTTCACCGACATTGCCAAAGAGGCCGGTGTGGCCGTGGCAAATGCCGTGTCGGCATCGTCGGCAATCATTCCGACAGACTTCGACAATCGCCGGGACGTGGATCTTTTCATGTTGCCGAATGGCGAGCCGCCGCGGCTCTTTCGTAATATGCGGGACGGAACCTTCAGCGACATCGCGAAAGAAGTCGGTTTCCCTGCGCAAGGCGCCTTCTGGAGCGCCACATCCGGCGACGTCAACAAAGATGGCTTCCCGGATTTCTTCGTGAGCAATAACGTTGCCGCTTTCCTGGCGATGAGCGATGGCCGTGGTCATTTCAAGGCTACTCCGGCGCCGCTGCAGACTCGCCAATCCACGGCGTCTCAGTTTCTTGATTTCGATAACGATGGGCTGCTTGATCTCCTGACTGTTACCGATCGGGGTGTCGCTTTGAGCCGAAACGTTGGTACTGGTTTCCAGGATCTGAGCGTTCAGACAATACCGCCCGCAGTCAGGAAGCTACCGGCGATGTCTCATTTTCCCGGCATTTTCCCGCCTCACAAAGCTTTGGCCTCTGGTGATCTCGATGAAGATGGTGACGTCGATATAGTCTTGCGTAGTGTCAGTGGCTTGTTTGTGCTGCGCAACGACGGCGGGAATCGCAATCGTTCAGTCAAAGTTGATCTGCACGGAACGGTCAGCAACCGCAGCGCGATCGAAGCAAAGGTCGAACTTCGGGCCGGCAGTCTTTATCAAAAGCTCGAGAGCTTTTCAGCTTCGCCCGCGCCGGCACCGGCTGATTTTATTTTTGGTCTGGGCAAACGCGAACGACCGGATGCGGTTCGGGTGATTTGGCCGGCCGGAATTCTTCAGGCTGAGACAGAGTTTCCGCAAACGTCGTCATCGACGATGAAGCTAAACATCACTGAACTCGATCGCAAACCGTCTTCATGTCCTTACCTATACACGTGGAACGGCGAGCGCTTTGAATTCATCACCGACTTCATGGGGGGCGGTGAGATGGGTTATCTGGAAGAACCGGCAACCGGGTCCGGAGCGCCTCGCTACAACAAACCCGATCCTGAAGAATACGTGCGCATCCGCGGCGATCAATTCAAAGCCAAAGACGGACGTTACGAACTGCGCGTGACCAATGAACTGGAAGAGGCAATGTTCGTCGATCGCTTGCAGCTTCTTGCTGTGGCCCATCCCGCCGGCACTGAAATCTATCCCAACGAAGGCATGAGCGATCCGCCAAAACCTTTCAAATTATTCATGACCCAGAACGCGCGGCCGCCCCTGAGTGCGGTTGATGACAAAGGAACGGATGTGCTCGATTTGATTTCGCGCCTGGATCGGCGTTGGCCCGATGATTTTAAGGTTGATCGAATTCGCGGCTATGCGGCAGACCACTCGTTAACGATGAGCCTTGAAGGAGAGTCCAAAGCCCAAAGTCCAAAGTCCAAAGTCCTTTTGCTTTTGACCGGCTGGACCGACTACGCCTGGTCCAGCGACAACGTGGCCGCTTCACAGGCAGGGAAGGCCATGAAGCTACCGTCGTTGCAGGTGAAAGATCGGGCAGGGAAATGGTGCACTGTGATCGAAGACATCGGCATTCCCGTCGGCCGCCCTCAGACCGTCACGGTCGATCTAACGGGAAAATTCCTGAGCGCAAGCCGCGAGGTCAGAATCGTGACGAACATGCGCATCTACTGGGATCAGATCCTGTCTGCAGCTTTGACTGAAGAGAGCGCAGCGCAGATTACGCGGCTCGATCCGGTGCGCGCAGACTTGCGCTGGCGTGGCTTTTCCGCAGAGGTGACGCCGGATGGCGGCCAACCGTTCGGCTACGATTACCAGCGCGTCTCGTTTGCTTCCCCATGGAAGGTCATGGCCGGACGATACACACGCGAAGGCGACGTGCGCGAACTGCTGGCAAACAGCGACGACATGTTTGTGGTGTCTCTCACGGGCGATGAGATCGCGCTTTCGTTCGACGCGTCCAGGTTGCCGGCGCTGCCAGCTGGATTGACCCGAACATTCCTGCTCTATGCCGACGGCTACAGCAAAGAAATGGATATTAACTCAGCCAGCCCGGATCAGTTGGCGCCCATGCCTTTCCATGCGATGACGCGTTATCCATATAGCCCGCCGGAGCATTATCCTACCGACGCGAAGCATCTTGAATACCTCGAGAAATACAACACCCGTGTGGTGCGATCGCAGGTGCCGCTCATAGATACGGCAATATTCGGAAGATAATCCGCAGATTACGCAGATTACGCAGAGAAGAAAAAGGCAGCCCCAAAAGAGGTATAAAAAACACAAAATGGAAGGGCGGTAGGCTGCTTCGGTTAGATCCTTGTTATGCTTCTATACCGTTTCGTAACTGCCTTTTCTTTTTCTGCGTAATCTGCGTAATCTGCGGATGAACTTCTTATGGAGCACATCAGGTACTCAGTCGCTTGTTGCCAGACGGACCTGGCGAATCCAATCGAGCGCAAACAGATGCGCGCGAACACGGATCGCATGCTGTCGATGATCGATTCGGCGATCACGGGGGCTGCGCCGTTTCTTCCGGTACGACTGGTGGTCTTTCCTGAATTTGCTCACGCAGCTCCGGTGTTTGAAAGTGCGCAGGAACTGATCGACAAACTCGCCATCGAGATTCCCAATGAACACACCGACCTGCTGGAAAAAAAAGCGCGGCAACATGACATCCATATTCAAAGCGGCTCAATGCTCGAGGTCGACGCAAAGTGGCCGGGCCATGTTTTCAATACGACCTGCCTGGTTGGTCCCGAGGGGATTCTTTACAAGTATCGCAAGGTGAACACGTGGATTCCTTACGAAGTGCATACCAGCCCGCACGATCTCGAAGGCTATGACGAACCGCTGTTCCCGGTTGCCGAAACGCCCATCGGCCGGCTCGGTTGTGCAATCTGTTACGACTGGTTGTTTCCGGAAGCGCTGCGCCAACTCGCCGCCAATGGCGCCGAAGTTTTGATTCGGGTCTCGGCTTATATGGATCCCTGGGGTGCGACTGAACCGTTGGCCTGGTGGACCGTAATCAATCGCGCCCGCGCTATCGAAAACATCGCCTACGTCGCCGCTGCTAATCAAGGCGCGAGCCTGAAGCACTACCCGCCCTATTCATGGCCGGGAGGCAGCCAGGTGGTCGATTACGACGGCCGTCTGTTAGCGGAAGCGTCGCCGGGTCCAGGCGAGCGAATTGTAGTCGCGCCCATAGATATTTCCGCGCTGCGTCATGAACGCGAGTCGCGCCGTGGTCATCACATGCCGGCGCATCTGCGGACTGAGGCGTATCCGGTTTACCAACGTCACCAGTATCCGCCGGAGAGAAGTGACGAGCGTATTTCGTACGAAGAAAACAATCGTTTGATTGACAAAGCGAAATTGAGGTTCGGCACGCGAGGTTCCAACAAGTGACACCCTCGGCAGGTAGTCTTCTAATGTGAGTGACTTTTCCGTAGCCCAGGCGTTTACGCCTGGGAGTGAAAGGCGATAGTTTTTTCAAAAGCCCCATTAATGGGGCTTTAATAGTACCGGCTGTTTTCTCACCCAGGCGTAAACGCCTGGGCTAGAGAAAACGCTACGGTGAGATTAGGACACTATCCCTCGGCGACGTTTGCAGCAAAATCAAATCACTTCATTATTTTGGCGTCTTCAATTGCGGCGCCGGGATCCGCTATTCCGAAAGGTTCCCGGCCCCAGCGGTTAAAATCGCGTCCCTCAACTATGGCTCCGCCTCGTCGATGCGCGGCAAGTCTCAGACTTGCCGTGGGGACGTCTCTCAAATCCGGGTCTCCGACCATTTACCGGTCATAGACCGCTGCGTTTTAGTCAGTCCTTTGGGCAAGTCATAGACTTGCCGCGCATCGGAGTGGCAAAGCCAGTGCTAAGACCCGTCGCAAGGCCGGGTGCTAATCGGAGAATCAAATGACCTCCATCAGCCAACGTTCGTTCGCCGAGTAGTTTGACACGCCAGTAACCGGCTTGTATTTTTCGGGTGTCCCAAAGCCGACGCCTAACGGCAGCACACGGAACGCACTCTCAAATCAACATGAGGCAGACAAAGTTTCGCTTATACTCGATTACAGTTGGCCTGATGGCGTTCTTGTGCGTGCCTGGTTCGCTCGGGCTGGGGCAGCAGAAATCGGATCCTCAGCGCAGTGGCGGCGCCTCGACCGGAACTCCGGTTAATTACACTGCGCGGCGGACCGTCGGCATCACTGATCCGAAAGCGCCGGTGGTTTTTGAAGATGTAACTGAGAAGAGCGGACTGGCGAGCTTCAAACATCGCGCGGGTACGCTCGCAAAGGACTACATCTTTGAAGTGTCTTCCGGCGGCGTCGCGATCCTTGATTACGATGGAGACGGTTTGCCGGATATTTATTTGATCAATGGGTCGACTCTGCCGGCGCTTCTGGGAAAAGAAAAACCTCCGCGCGCCGCTTTGTATCGCAATCTCGGAAACTGGAAATTCGAAGATGTCACCGACAAAACCGGAGTCGCCAACGAACGTTGGGGGATGGGCGCAGCGGTCGGCGACTATGACAACGATGGCCGGCCCGATCTGTACGTGACGAACTTTGGCGTGTCGCGCCTGTACCGGAACAACGGCGATGGCACGTTCACGGATGTCGCGGAAAAACTGGGGGTGGCCCGGAAGGGTTGGAGCACGGGCGCGAGCTGGGGCGACTACGATGGCGACAGCAAATTGGATTTGTTCGTGCCGGGCTATGTCGAAATTGATTTGAACAACCTGCCGCGAAGCCCGGCCGAAGCGAAGAGCCCTGGCAGCGTGGGCCAGAACTTTTGCCAGTTTCGCGGTACACCGGTCATGTGCGGACCGCGCGGCCTGACCGGCGAAAGCGATACGCTTTACCATCAAAAGCCCGATGGAACTTTTGAAGATACCAGCGCCAAAGCCGGCGTCAGCGATCCGCAAAAGTACTATGGCTTTGCGTCAGCCTTCGTACATGCGAACGAAGACAATTGGCTCGATTTGATCGTGGTGAACGACTCGACGCCGAAGCAGCTCTACATTAACAAAGGTGACGGTACGTTTGAAGAAGCCGGTTATCCATCGGGTGTCGCACTCAATGAAAATGGACGCGAGCAGGCCGGAATGGGAATCGCGATCGGAGACTATGACAATTCCGGCAAATTGAGTTTTCACATTACAAATTTTTCGGATGATTCGAATGTGCTCTATCACAACGACGGAGAAGGCAACTTCACGGACGTAACCTCACTGGCGGGCCTCGGGGAAGTGACCTTGCCGTTTCTTGGTTGGGGCACAGGTTTTATCGATTATGATAACGACGGTTGGCTGGATTTGATTGTGGCCAACGGTCATGTGTACCCGGCGGTGGATGAACACCAATGGGGCACCAGTTACGCGCAACAGGCGCTGCTGTTTCGCAATTTGAAAAATGGAAAGTTTGCGCGGGTGGGCGCGGCGCCGGGCAGCGCGCTGGCTTCCGCCTTGAGCGCCCGCGGGTTGGCGATTTCAGATCTGGATGGCGATGGTAAGCCGGACATCGTCATCAACAACACGGATGCCAAACCGAGCATTCTCAGGAATGTCGGCAGCGCGGGTGGTCATTGGCTCGAGCTTCGACTCGCCGGCGATCTCGCAAAAAAGTCACCGCGCGATGCGGTCGGCGCTATTGTCTATTTGACCACGGGAAAACTTCGTCAGCGACAGGATGTCATCAGCGGCGGCAGCTATCTTTCGCAGAACGACATGACTTTGCACTTTGGCCTCGGAGCCGCGAGCAGTGTCGATAAGGTTGAGATCAAGTGGCCCGATGGGACATCGGAAACGATAAGCGTTCCCGGCGTGGATCGGAAACTAACCGTGATCGAAGGAAAAGGTTTGGCGAAGTAGACGTGTC
>Ga0068859_100009016_pt1 | contig 10076 bp, 8 predicted proteins | sample KBSSwiS22_FD_66585 | JGI IMG/M metagenome (GOLD analysis project Ga0068859, IMG submission 66585) | Switchgrass rhizosphere microbial communities from Kellogg Biological Station, Michigan, USA - KBS Switchgrass S2-2 | ecosystem: Host-associated > Plants > Roots > Rhizosphere > Soil ...
CGGCCGCGAGCTGCTCGAATCCCGTGCCGCGCTCCTGCCAATCGACGTAGTTTCCCGCGGAGACCCCGCCGTCCTGGTCCTGCCAGCGCTCGGAGACGAGGACCGTCCGATCCGGATGGGCGAAGTCGAAGCGCCGCAGCACGACCGCCTCCACGGCGCTGAAAATCGCGGTCGTGGGACCGATCCCGAGGGCGAGAGTCAGGACGGCCACGGCGGTGAACCCCGGCGCGCGCGCGAGCTGGCGCAGGGCGAAGCGCGCGTCCTGCACCGCCTCCGCGACGTATTCGACCCGCCTGATCTCTTTTTCTCGCTGTTTTCCCAGCACGGAGCACTCCTTCCGGACCTCGTCGAGATCGCCGAAACGCCGTCGCGCTTCCTCGCGGGCGGCGGAGGGGCTGAGGCCGCCCGCGGTCAGCTCGCGCGTACGCATCTCCAGGTGGAACGCCAGCTCGTCGTCGACCTCGCGCTCGACGCTCGCCCGCCCGAGAAGGGACCTCACGGGATCAGGCGGGCAGGAGTACGCGGGAGACGATGTCGACGAACGCGCTCCACTCCGCGGTCTCGCGCCGCAGCTGCTCGCGCCCGTCGCGCGTGAGGCGATAGAACTTCGCCTTCCGCCCGAGCTCCGAGTCGCCCCATTCGGCTTCGATCCAGCCGCGCTTCTCCATGCGGTACAGCGCGGGGTAGAGAGAGCCCTCTTCCACGGCCAGCGCGTCCCCGCTCTTCTCCTCGAGCCACTTGGCGACGGCGTAGCCGTGGCGGGGGCCGCCGCTGAGGGTCTTCAGGATGAGCGCGTCCAGGGTCCCGTACAGGCGGTCCTTCTTCACCGTGGCCATGTCACTCCTCACCCAGACAGTCTGGGTAAAGATAGGCCCCGATGCCTAGACTGTCAAGGCCTCGTATTCAGTCCACCGGATAGCGCACCGTGACCTCGAGGCGATACGATCCGTCCGCGGCCACGTGCATCGGGATGCGCACACGCACGCGCTCGTGCGCCCGCAACGTGACCTCCTGGGCGGTGCGCTCCACGGGCGCGCCTTCCGAGCGCAGGGTGGCCTCGACGAGGACCTCGCCTTCGCCGGCCCCGGCGTTCTCGACCACAGCCTCGACGTAGGACTCGCCACCCGGGGCGGGGTGGAGGCTCGAGGACACCACCGTGGGCCGAGGGCCGCGGCAGGCGGTGGCGGCGAGAGCGAGGCCGGCGAGAGCGCCTGCGCGAGCCCTCATTTGCCCGGTACCCAGGGCGGGAAGAGCACGACCCAGGCCACCGCGATGAGGGCGGCCAGCACCATGAGGGTGGCGCAGCCCAGGCTGGCCACGGGATCGGCCCGGCTCTCGCTGCGGTGGATCTGGACGAACGCGAGGGGCTCCGGAACCAGGGGTATCGAGAACTCCGCGGCATAGTCGATGTCGCGCATGAGCGCGGCCTCGCGGAGGTGCGGCGTCGCCTCGGCGAAGACGGCGCGCAGGTGGGCCATTCCCTCGTCGTCGACGAAGGCGGTGGGCCAGAGAGGCCCCTTCTCGAGCGCCTGCGCCAGTCGCCCGAACGCGTGCGCTTGCGACCGGTAGACCTCCGCTTCCGACCGGTCCACGTTGCCCCAGAGGACGATGCTGAGAGGACTCGCGTGGGATTCCCTCTTCGCCACCTTCGAGAGGACGGCGGTGGCCAGCTCGAACACGGGGCCGGCGATGGCGTTCGGGGCCTCCTCGAGCTGCAGCTCGACGCCTTGGACGCGGAGAAGGCCCAGGCGGCCGAACCCGTCTTCCAGAGGCAGCTCCAGGACGCCGTCCGGCCGCGCCACCCACAGGTTCAGCAGGGCCAGCGTGCGCTCCTCGCGGCGCGGCTCCACGTGATGGGCCTGGATCCAGCGCTGGCGGTGGTCGGGCGGAAGGCAGCGCAGCCCGAAGAGCGTGACCGCACCCAGCGTCGAGGTTCCCGTCGTGATGAGCAGGACGGTGACGAACGCGGCGAAGAACAGGAGGAGCAGGGTCTCGACGTTGCTGCGCTGGGCCAGGGTGACGAGGAGCTTGATGCGCAGCACGAGGAGCGCGAGCAACGCGATGCCGGCGGCGGTGAGGACGACGTGGATGACCGCGAGGATCGAGGTGCGACGGCGGAGGTCGCCCACGTTTCGCACGGGCGACTCCATGACGTCCCACAGCTTCACCGGCCGGGCCGCTTCATCGTCCTGACCATGCCACAGCGGGCGGGGCCGTGGAGCGGGATCGGCTCCGATTGCCTCTGCTAGACTCGGCGCTCATGTCCGACCTGAACATCCTCGTCTTCCTCCGTCCCAACGACCCCGGCCTGCCCGCCCTCCCGCGCATGCCCAGCGGCACGCGGGCCCAGGTCGCGCACAACGTCGAGGACGCGTTGGCCCTCGCGCCCCAGGCCGACGCCCTGCTGGTCGCCACCGGCAATGCCGCGACCCTCGAGCGGATCTGGCGGGCCGCTCCGCGCCTGCGCTGGATCCACACGCGGCCGGCGGGCGTGGACCACCTGCTCTTCGCGGACCTCGTCAAGAGCCCGATCCCGGTGACGAACTCGCGCGGCGTCTTCAGCTCCTCGCTCGCGGAGTTCGCGGCCTTCGGCCTCCTCTTCTTCCTGAAGAACGCGCGTCTGCTGATGCGCAACCAGCAGCTCGCGAAGTGGGCCGCCTACGAGCCGGGCGCGCTGCGCGGGCAGGCGGTGGGGATCGTCGGCCTGGGCGACATCGGCCGCGCCTGCGCCACCGTGATCCGACCTTTCGGCGCGCGCATCGTGGGTCTGCGTCGCTCCGGGCGGCCCGATCCGGTCGCGGACGAAGTCGTGCCCGCGGACCGGATCCTGGACATGGTGGCGAGCGTGGACCACGTCGTGGTGGCCACGCCGCTCACGGAGGAGACGCACCATCTCATCGGGGACCGCGTGCTGGGGGCGATGCGCCCGGGGGCCATCCTCGTGAACGTCGGCCGCGGGAAAGTCGTGGACGAGACGGCGCTGCTGGCCGCCCTCGATCAGGGCCGTCTGCGCGGAGCCGCGCTGGACGTCTTCGAGCAGGAGCCGCTGCCGCCCGACCATCCCTTCTGGCGCATGGAGAACGTGCTCATCTCGCCGCACACGGCCGACCATACGAAGGACTGGGAGGCCAACACCATGGAGCCCTTCCTCGAGAACGTGCGCCGCTTCCGCGACGGGGAGCCGCTGCTCAATCCCGTCGACAAGCGGCTCGGCTACTAGGAGAGCCGGCGGACGCGGTCCGCGACCTCCGCCCCGAACCTCTCGATGTAGCCTTTCGCGTAGGCCAGCGGATCGAGGGTGTCGTTCTGAACGAGGGGCGTCAGGTCCATGGCGAAGGTCAAGGCCACGGTGGCGTCGAGGCGGTGCGACTGGTGATAGGTCGCGTGGGCGCGATAGCGGCCGGCGGTGGCCAGGTCGTAGCGCTTGCCCCCCGTGATCTGCGAGTCGAACACACCGAGGAGCGCGGTGGTCAAGGCCTCGCGGTCCTGCACGTCGAGGGCGACCTTGTCCGGATCGCACATCCAATCGAGGTCGCGCCACACCTCGCCGCCCAGGACCCGCGCCGGCCGCTGGTCCGAGGGCAGCGCGCGGCAGGCCTCGATCACGCGTAGTGCCGTGCCCACGTGCGTGTCGTGTTTGTCGGCCAGGTTGTGCGTGTACACGATCCGGGGACGGGCGGCGGACAGGATCGCGGCGAGGTCGGCCACGATGGGCGGGGCCTTGGGCGTCTTGACGTCGCCGCTCGTGTAGTCGAGCAGGACCACGGCCGAGTAGTCGCCCACCATCCCCGCCTTCTTCTGCTCCGTCTTGCGCACGGCGCGCATCTGGTCGTCCGTGAAATCGGCGTAGGGGCCGGAGCGGGCGGACCCGGCGCCGTCGGTGACCACCACGGCCGTGAACCACTGGTCGCGGCGGTCGTAGCAGTCCAGGATGCCGCGCTGGGCCAGGATCTCGACGTCGTCCTGATGCGCGCCGATGCCCATGTGCGTCGTGCGACGGAGCGCCTCCGGCGGCGCCTGGCCATCCGGCACCCAGATCTCGGCCCCCGGCCGGTTCAGCTTCATGACGTCGTGCTCCTCCTGGCGGCCCGCCTCGCCTCGAGCCCCTGCCGGATCCTAGCTTCTTTCTTTTCCTTCATCCCGGGCAGGGTCCGGAAGCGCCCGTCCGCGATCGCGGCCTCGAGGTCTTCGGCCGAGCGTACGCCGAGCTCGCGGAACACGAGGCTCACCCCCTTGGGACCGAGGCCGGGCACCTTCAAGAGGTCGAGCAGGCTGCGCGGGATCTCCGTCAGCAGCTCGTCGTGATACGCGCAGCGGCCGGTCTCCACCAGCTCGCGCAGCCTGGCCGCGATGCCGCCCCCTACGCCCGGGATCGCGCCGAGGTCGTCGCCGCGGCGGATCATCTCCGCCACGTCGTCGCCGTGGCTCCCGACGGACTCCGCGCTCAAGCGGTACGAGCGGATGCGGAAGAAGCTCTCGCCCTTGATCTCGAGGGCTTCCGCGATGTCCTGCAGGACGCGGGCGAGGGATGCGTTGTCCATGGCCCTAAAGTACAGAAGGAAACGGGTCTGCAGCCGGGCCCGCCGAGGCCGGCATCCGGAGCCCGGAACGCCGCCGCCGGCGTCCGGCAAGGGCAAGAGCAGCCTAGTATAATCCCCGCGAATGTCCGACATCCCGGACGAGGAGCCGGCCGCCGGGCGCGAGCTCCCCTCGGATTTCCTCCGTGGCCAGTTCCGCCAGTGGATGGACGACGCCGTGGCTGCGGGCAAGACCCGCGACCTCTTCGAGCTCGAGATGTGGCTGCGCAGCTTCGAGCGCTTCTTCCGTATCAAGAACCAGCCGCTTTCCGAGAAGGAGACCAAGCAGCTCGCCCTCCGGAACTGGTCCGAGGAGTTGAGGCTCGTCGACAACGTGATCCTGCGCACAGTGCAGCTCTGCACGTCGATCCTGACCGAAGACCAGGTGAACCTGGCCCGCTTCGACAAATACGTGGAGAGCTACCTCAAGAAAGACGAGGTGGTCGACCCGTACATCGAGAAGCTCGTCCGCCTGTCGACTCCCGAGTCCGGGCTCAGCCTGCTGCGGGAGGCGCTCGAAGACCTCCATACGATCCTCATGGACCTGACGCGGCTGTCGCGGATCCCCTATGGAAGCTTTACGGCGGTCGGGAAGACGCTGCATCGCGAGATCCGGCGCAGCCACATCCTGGCCATGCTCATCGACAAGAAGTTCAAGCCCGTGCACGACCGGATCACCAGCCCCGCCCTGGCTTCCACCATCCGCGCGATCGCGGAGCCGACGGAGCGCAAGCACGCGGCGCGCGTGTTCCTGGAGCTGTTCCGCCTCCTGCACTACCTGGAATACGCGGACCCCGTGCATGCGGACGAGGACCACCTCAAGAACACGATCCTGATCTTCTCCCTCATCACGTCCGAGACGCGCCTCCTCTTGACCTACCTGGAGCGGCGCGTGCTCAAGGCCCTCTCCCCGGACTCGCCGGGCTTCGCTCTCTACGATTCCTTCGTCTATTGCCTGCCCTTCGAGCTGAAGAAGGTCATCAACACCGAGCTGCTCGACATCTCGGTGACGCGGCAGCCGGACATCGTGCGCGCGCGTGTGGAGAACAGCCACGGGATCCTCAAGGACTGCTTCCAGCAGTCCGTGGTGCAGCTGGCCCAGGCCTTCGACGCCAAGGTCGAGGGCCACGACATCTTCCCGGACTTCACGGCCAAGCTCGAGCAATCGGTGGGGCTGCGGGACAGCCTGGCCCGTCTCATCCGGGCCGTGCGGCAGTTCCAGGCCACGCGCGACGAATACCTGGCCGTGGCCATGAAGGAAGAGATCTCCGTCTTCTACGACCACAACATGAAGGACCTCATGTACCGGGACTGGTCGGGGTTCGAGCTGTTCTTCATCGAGATCCTGAAGTGCTCGAGCCTGCCCGCGCTTTCCCAGATCTCGCACCGCTTCGAGACCTTCCTGATGACGCTCTACCGCGAGGTCCAGAAGCGCTCGATCCTGCAGAACGTGCCGGCCCCCGAGAACCTGCTAGGGGTAGAGAACACGGCGTAGTAACGTGCCCGTGGCCTATCAAGTCTGGGGGGCAGCTTATTAAGTCAGGGGGGGCACTCACACATCAGCCCGATGGGTGTTCGCGACCCCCCCTGAAACCCCCCTCGCAACGCGCCGCTGCTGCGCAGCGCCGCCTTGCTCTACGTGTCCCTCGTTCCTTGTGACCCGTCTCTTCGATCTCCAACGCGGCGAAGAACGGTCTGTTGCTCTCATGCTTGGCCATTCGTTTGCCATGGGGGCGGCGACCGTCTTCTTCGAGACGGCCGCGAGCGCGCTTTTCCTTGCCCGTTTCGGGGCCAGTGCCTTGCCGTATGTGTACGTCGCCGCGGCCGTGCTCAACACGGCGACGGGCGCCGTGTACGCGCGCGTGCAGGACCGCGTGCCCTTCGCGCATCTCATGACGGGCACGCTGTGGTTCCTGCTCGTCAGCGTGGCCGCCCTGCGTATCGGCCTGGGGATGAGCGGGGCGGCGTGGCTGATCTTCCTGCTCCTCGTCTGGTACCGCGCGCTCTCCATACTGACCGACCTCGAGTATTGGGCGGTGGCGGCGCGCCTCTACGACGTGCGGCAGGCCAAGCGCCTGTTCGGCATCGTCGGCTCCGGCGAGGTGGTGGCGCGGATCGCCGGGTCGTTCGCGGTGCCCTTGATCGTGGGCGCCTTCGGCGTGGCGAGCCTCGTCCTCCTGTCCGCGATCTTCCTCGGCGCCTGCCTCGTCCTCGTCTCGCTGGTGCTGCGCGCGCTGCCGCACACCGGAGAGACGCGCGCCGCGGGGTCCGCGCCCGTGCCGCGGCCGGGCCTGCGCGGGCTCCTCGGCGACCGCTACCTGCGCGTCATCCTGCTCCTCGCCTTCTTCGGGGTGCTGGCGAAGTACCTCGTCGACTTCGCCTTCCTGGCCCAGATGCGCACACGCTACGCGGACGCGCAGAACCTGGCCACGTTCTTCGCCCTCTTCTCCGGCTTCTCCCAGGTGGCGAGCCTGCTCACGCGCGTGTTCGTGTCCGGGCGGCTGCTCTCCCGCTTCGGCGTTCGCGCGGGGCTCACCGTCCTCCCCGCCGCCCACGTGGCCTGCACCGCCCTCATCGTGGGAACGGGGCTCCTGCCCGGTGGCACCGGAGCCGTGTTCGGGCTGGTCATCTCGAACCAGGCCATCTACAAGACCCTCAAGCACCCGATCGACAACCCGTCCTTCAAGGTCCTCTACCAGCCCCTCCGCAAGGACCAGCGCCTGGCCGCGCAGATCACGGTGGAGACCCTCATCACGCCTCTCACCATCGGCCTCGCCGGCGGGTTGATGCTGCTCTTCAGCGAGGTCGTGCCGTTCGATCCCGTGGTCTTCGCCTGGTTGATGCTGGCCGTCTTCGGCGGCTGGGTGGTGATGGCCAGGGACGCCGGCCAGGAATACGCGGCGGCGCTCGTGCGCGCGCTGAAGCGGCGCTTCACGGACGACGACGAGCCCTTCAGCTACGACGACGCCCGCAGCCTGGCCGTGCTGCACGATACGCTCCGGGCCGGCCCGCCCGAGGACATCCTCTTCGCGCTGGACCTGCTCGAGAAAGCGCGGGTGCCCGCTCTCGAGCCCACCGTGATCCACCTGGCCGATCACCCCAGTCCCGACGTGCGGAGGGCCGCGCTCCGCCGCCTCGAAGGATCGGAGACGGCGGCCGCTCTCGAGCGGATTCGCGTCCACGCGCAGAGCGATCCCGTGCCCGCCGTGCGCTCCGCGGCCTTGCGCGCCGCCTGCCGGCGGGGTGGGAGGGACTCCATCGCGCTCGCCGTCGCCGCCCTGGACGATCCGAGCGCCGAGGTCCGGCGCGGCGCCTTGACCGGCCTCCTCGCCACCGGGGAAGAGGCGGCCCGCGAACGGCTGTCCGTGCTCGCGTCGTCGCCCCGCGCTTCCGACCGCGCCTGGGCGGCGCGTGTCGCGGGCGAGGCCGCTCCGCGCGAAGCGGCGGCGCTCCTCGGGTCGCTGCTCGCCGATCCAAGCCCGCTCGTGCGGCGGGCCGCCCTCGCCGCGGCGGGACGCGCGCGCGACGCCCGGTCGTGGCCGTTCGTCGTGGAGGCGCTGGGTGATCGCCGCCTCCGGGGCGCGGCCGCGGCCGCCCTCGTGCTCGGTGGGCCGGACGTCGTGGACGTGGTCGCGCCTTGTCTCGGCGCCGCCGCGGCGGCTTCGGTCGCCCGCGAGGCGGCGTGGGTGCTGGGCCGGATCGGCGGTACGCGCGCTCAGCAGCTCCTGCGGTCGCACCTCGACTATCCCGACCAGATCGTCCGCCTCGAGGTGCTCGAATCGCTGCGCCTCACCCGCTACGCGCCGCCGTCCGATTCCGAGGAGGCGGCGCTCGTCCGGCGGCGGCTCGACGCGGAGCTGGACGACGCGGCCTGGACGGTCGGGGTCCTCCGCGACCTGCCCCCGGAGCCATCCCTTGCCGTCCTGCGTGCGGCCCTCTTCCGCGAGCTGGCCCGCAGCCGACAAGCGATCCTGCTCCTGCTGTCCTTCCTGCACGACTCCGTCGCGATCCTGCGCGCACGCGAGGGACTGGCGCATGCCTCGAAGGAGAAGCGCGCGTACGCTCTGGAGGTCCTGGACGTCACGGTCGCGGCCGAGCTCAAGCCGCGCGTGCTCGCGCTGCTGGAGGATGCGGGGGCCGATGTCGGGGGAGAGAGCGGGGGACCGGAAGGCAAGACGACGGGGGAGCGGGTGCGTGAAGTGGCGCTTCGGCCGCGGGCGCTGCTCTCGACCTGGACGACCGCGTGCGCGCTCCATGCGGCCGCGTATCTGGGAGGCGACGGGTGGAACGGCGTCCTGGACGCCGCGGCCGAAGACGCGAGCGCGCTCGTGCGGGAGACGGCGGCCTGGGCGCGGGCGCGGCTACGAGACGGGCTCGACACCGGAGGAGGCGGGCGGATGCTGACGATCGAGAGGGTCATCTGTCTCAAGGCGGTGCCCATGTTCGCGGAGGTTTCGGAGGAGATCCTGGCCGACGTGGCCGAGCTCCTGGGCGAGGTGGACTACGCGAAGGGCCAGGTCGTCTTCGAGAAGGGGGCGGAGGGGGACAGCCTCTACGTCGTCATCTCCGGCCGCGTGCGCGTCTACGACGGCGCGCGGACGATCGTCGAGCTCGGGCCGAAGGAGATCTTCGGCGAGCTCGCCCTGCTCGATCCCGAGCCGCGCCTGGCTTCCATCGCCGCCGTCGAGGACACCCGCCTCTTCCGGCTGGACCGCGAGTCGTTCACGGAGCTGATGGCGGGGAACATCGAGGTGGTGCGCGGCGTCCTGCACGTGTTGTGTGAGCGCTTGCGCGCGCACGGGAGATACCCGGGCGATCGCGCGACGCTGGACAGGGGGGGACGTTGAGGATAGAAAGCAGCACGCCCGCGCCAACACCAGGAGGTCCGATGCCATCCGCGCCACGGTGCGCTCGTGTCGCCCTTGGGGTGATTCTCGTCGCGGTCCTGGCCGTGGCGCGCGTCTCCGCCGCTGACGAGGCCCAGGACAAGCCCCAGCCGGCGCCGTCCCCCAGCCCCTCGCCTGGCCCGTCACCCAGCCCGTCCCCCAGCCCGTCCCCCGCCCCTGCCCTCATCGGCCGCGGCGGGTCGGGACACGTCCTCTGGGAGGGCGAGAGCGGCAGCGTGGCCCTCCTCAACCGCGTGCAGGTCCGGTGGACGAATGAGATGCCGGACGACCGCCTCCAGCTCCCGGGCACCTCGAGCCCCGGATCGTCGAAGGGGAGCTTCCGCATCCGCCGTGCCAAGACGGAGCTGACGGGATGGGTCTGGCGCCGCGAGCTCACCTACGAGCTGCAGCTCAGCTGGGCCGGAGCGGAGCCGGGCACCAGCACCACGAGCCCGCTCGAGGACTTCATCCTCAACTGGGACGCCAGCAAGAACCAGCGGTTCCAGATCGCGGTCGGCCAGTTCAAGGTGCCGCTGGGACGGCAGGAGATGACCTCCTCCAACCGGCTGGAGTTCGCGGATCGCGACCTCCTCTCCGGCGAGTTCTCGCGCGG
>Ga0068859_100009020_pt1 | contig 10074 bp, 9 predicted proteins | sample KBSSwiS22_FD_66585 | JGI IMG/M metagenome (GOLD analysis project Ga0068859, IMG submission 66585) | Switchgrass rhizosphere microbial communities from Kellogg Biological Station, Michigan, USA - KBS Switchgrass S2-2 | ecosystem: Host-associated > Plants > Roots > Rhizosphere > Soil ...
CAAGGACGAGCATGACAACAACTCGACCATCACTGAAATTCTGCAACTGCGGGTGGAACGTGCGAAGCTGCTCGGCTATCAGACCCATGCGCATTGGCGTTTGGAAAACGCAATGGCCAAGACGCCTGAACGCGCCATGGATTTGATGATGGCCGTTTGGAAGCCGGCGGTGGCCCGCGTGCATGAAGAAGTCAAAGACATGCAGGCGCTGGCCGATAAAGAAGGCGCCGGAATTAAGATCGAGCCCTGGGACTATCGCTACTACATGGAGAAGGTGCGCAAGGCTAAATACGATCTAGATCAGAATGAGGTTAAGCCGTATCTTCAGCTCGATAAATTGCGTGAGGCGATTCATTGGGTCGCGGGTGAACTCTTCAATTTCAAATTTACGCCGGCGACTAACGTTCCGGTGGCCCATCCCGACATAAAAGTATGGGAAGTCACTGACAAAACCTCCGGCAAACACATAGGTCTCTGGTACTTCGATCCTTACGCTCGGGTGGGCAAGCGTTCGGGCGCCTGGATGAATGCCTATCGCAGCCAGGAGCGCATCAACGGCGAAATCACCACCATCGTTTCCAACAACTCGAACTTCTCCAAAGGCAAGCCGGGCGAGCCCGTCCTGATTTCCTGGGACGACGCAATCACGATGTTTCACGAGTTCGGCCACGCTCTTCATGGTCTGAACTCGAACGTGACTTATCCGTCGCTGTCGGGCACCTCAGTCGCGCGCGACTACGTGGAATTTCCGTCACAGCTGCTCGAGCACTGGCTGCCCACGCCGGAAGTGCTGCAAAAATTCGCTGTTCACTATCAGACCGGCAAACCTATCCCGCAGGCGCTGGTCGATAAAATCGAGCGCTCAAAGACTTTCAATCAGGGGTTCTCGACGGTTGAATACCTGGCCGCGGCGATTTTGGACATGAAACTGCACCTGGCAGGCGACCAGAAGATCGACGCCCGCACTTTCGAAAAGGATGCGCTGGCCGAATTGGGAATGCCGAAAGAGATTGTCCTCCGCCACCGGCTGCCGCAGTTCCTGCACGTCTTTTCTAGCGATGGTTACTCGGCCGGCTATTACAGCTACCTTTGGTCGGACGTGATCACTGCCGATTCGTTTGGCGCCTTCACCGAAGCCGGCGGGCCTTATGACAAGAAAGTCGCCGAGCGTCTGCGCAAGAACATCTTCTCAGTCGGCAACACGATTGACCCGGCCGATGGATATCGCAATTTCCGCGGTCGCGATCCAAAGGTGGAAGCGTTGATGAAGAAGCGCGGGTTTAGCTCGTAATCTTTCCGGAGCGGAGATCAGCTGCGGAGCAGCGGCCAGAGTTAAGCCCAAGGCGAGGCTTTGTGAGCCTTGGGTCAACCCAGCGAAGGTGATCGAGCCCCGAAGGGGCGACACAGATTACTGGTGATTAACCGGGCCTGTTTACTGACACTCGGTCGCCGCTTCGCGGCTCTGCCAATTAACCAACCTAACACCCAAGGCTCACAAAAGCCTCGCCTTGGGCTTAACTCTGGCCGCTGCTCCGCAGCTCGTTGAAGGTTGACGTCTGATACCTACTCACGCGTTACTGATTATCCACCCGGGCCTCGATCACTGCCTGGATGGCAGCCGGCACGTTGGCAAAGAAATCAAAGCCGGTCATCCCTTCCACCTGATCTACGCTGACCCGGTAAGACCGCCAGTCAGGACCGATCGTGCCTGAGTTTGGCACGACCACTGCGATAGTCCTGGTCGACGTAGTCACTCGCGATACATCGTTACTTCCATTCGTCAGCACGATGATCGCTTTCCACGTTTGGGTTGGCACCGCCACATGGCCGTTGGCGATAAAGAACTGGGTGCCCACCCCGCCGGAAATGATGTAGAGTTCGTTGCCCTGAGAAACCAGCGTACGGCAGTAGCTTTCCAAGTCCGCCCAGACGCCCTGGTTGTTGGCCGGCAACTGCGGAATCATGTTCGTCATCAGGAAGGTGGCCGAGTTGTTTGCGACAGTGCTGGTACGATCCGCCGACGGACACATGTGACCGCGATCAAAGCCTGAACCCGAATAGTCTGTGCCCGTTACCCGATACCAACCCGCCGGCAGAGTCGTATCGGCGCGAAAGTCATCCTGTCTGGGAGCACTGCCCAACCATGACGTGCTCAGATGCCAGCTCACCCAGTTAGACTGGCCCCGATCGCGATTGTAGGACATCGAGTATTGAGGCTTCTCCATTAAATAGTTGTACGGCACCAGCACATTGGTCACCGCGTCGCTGGGATTGCCCATGGTGAGATGCTCACTCGCTGCTGGTGTTGGTGTAGGCGTTGGCGTCGGCGCGGTGAAGTCGCCAATCTGAATGTTGTCGAAGTTGATTCGATTCGCACCGCCCGAAACCTTTCGGATTTCAAATCGAATAGCGTTGGAGTTGTTAACCGTAAACGTCGCGGTCTGAAGCGTGGTGGAACTGCTGGTCACAGTCGTTCCGACCTGTGTCCAGGAGCTGCCGCTGTTGGTTGAGGACCATAGCTGCCACGTGCTGGAACCATCTGTGCCGAACACAGCGTGCTGAATCGTCACTGTGCCGGCGCTGGTCTTGTTGAAATTCATGTGCAGCAAACCGGTATTTCGCACGCGGGCCGAATACGATCCGGTCTTTCTGTCGGTCGAAAGGTTCCCCGTCAGCGCATCGTCCATGAACCAGGACCCGGTGCCAAGCGTTACATTGCCGGCTGCGTAACTAGTCTTTCCCCCCGCTTCAAATCCTTCATTGAGCGGCGTCATGGTCGCCGTCGTCAGCGCCACAGTCAGCACAAACAGTACGGAACCAAACGCCAGCACTACCCTGGTTAGGCTTCCAAACTTCGGCTTAGTCATTCGATTATCCTTTCGTCTCTAAAGTGGTTCGCCCATTTGGACGAGAAATTGCAAAACAGCTCGCGAAGCTGTCAGCACACAGTCCTGGAAACTGCACTTCGGTATGACTCGAACTAAGACTAACCTTTGAAAGTTACTGTCGGGTTAACTCTTCACCAGAACGAGAAGCAGTTGACATCAAAAGAAAGTCCCTCGGACGGGACCTCGGGTTGAGGGGCAAGTTTTTTCGGCTACCGGGCAGCATATTACTCAGAATCAGATTCTTTGGCTACAGATATTTTTTCTAACCGTTGAAGATGACTGCTCTTGATACAAACGGCGCACCCAGAGTCGCGGCCGGTACGCACGCCTCTGGCGTGTTCTTTGTGGGCATGCTCTTTGTGTCCGCAAGCCTCTGGCGTACTCTTGGTCAGAGACTGGCACGCCGGAGGCGTGCGTACCAATGTTCACACGAGCCATCGTCCGCCCACCCGGGCTTAACTTCGCCGAAGGACTAACTACTTCGGAGCTTGGCCGGCCTGACTACCAACTCGCCCTGCAACAGCACGAAGCCTATTGCGCGGCACTGGAACGATGCGGGCTGAGTCTCGTCAGATTAGAACCTGATCCCGACTATCCAGATTCAACCTTCGTCGAGGACGTGGCCGTCCTGGCTGCCGCCCTCCCTGACGGTCAGGCTACTGCCCCGTCCGCAGCCATCCTGACGCGGCCCGGCGCAGCCAGTCGTGCTGGTGAAGTTGAAAGCATGCGGAAACCTCTCGCCGATTTCTTCTTGCAAGTCCCTGAAATTGAATCGCCCGGAACTCTGGACGGTGGCGACATTTGCCAGGCTGGCAAACACTTCTTTATCGGGATCTCTGAACGGACCAACAGGGCTGGCGCCAGTCAACTGGCGGCGTTTCTGGGACAGCTCGGTTACACTTCGAGCTTCGTCCCAATTGGGATTGATGATGAAGCGAAGGCAGTACCGAAAGCCGCTACGACCGGCTCGTTGATGAAGTCAGCGGTAGCGACCGGGTTGCTTCACTTGAAGAGTGGAATCGCCTATCTTGGCGACAATCGTCTGGCAATAATCGAATCGATGGCCCGCCGAAAAGAGTTTGCTGGTTACAATCTTGTTCTCGTGGATCAACCCGAGTCGTACGCGGCCAATTGTATTAGAGTTAACAAGCACGTTCTCATCGCGGATGGATATCCACACTTTGCAGCAAGGCTGCGAGAGCTCGGCTATCAAACAATCGCTCTGGACATGTCGGAATTTCAGAAGATGGATGGCGGACTGAGCTGTCTGTCGCTGCGGTTTTGATCAAGTCATCCGCAGATTTCACTGATTACTGACCGGCAGTCATAATAGGGTACGCCCGGCGTGCTACGGGCAGAAAAGAACAAGCACGCCAGAGGCGTGCGTACCAATCATGGAAGAATTGATCGACGCTCCTGAGGCAACCTTGAACGCTTTGGCGAACGTGTGCCCCGTCTGCGATCGTCTGGCGGACGAACTGTTCACGCTTGCTTCAGTACCGAAAGAGTTGGGTTCGATCATTAAGCCCAACGCAGCGAATCCAAATCCCAGGCAGGTTTGCGCCCGGTGCATTGACCTGTTCACGCGCGCCCTGCGACAAATCGAATCACAGTCAGCGATCTTTGAACAGAACGATTTTGTTCTGCCGACGGCGCTCAGAATGGACGCGGACGAGCGCTTCACCGGGCGCGGCGTGACGATGGCTTTTCTCGATTCCGGTTTTTATGCTCATCCGGATTTGACCCAACCAGCCAATCGCATCCTCGCTTACCACAGTATTTTTTCCACCGATGGCGATCAAACCTCGCTGGAAACCAACGACGTGGCGAGCTGGCACGGGATGATGACTTCGGTCGTCGCGGCCGGTAACGGCGGGCTGGCCAAAGGTTTCTATCGCGGCATTGCCTCAGACGCCAACCTGGTGCTGGTTAAGATCGGCCGCACCGGGCGCATCAGCGAAGCGCAAATTCGAAAAGGTCTGGAGTGGGTGCTGGATCACGCCGAAGAGTTCCAAATTCGCCTGGTCAATATCTCAGCCGGCGGCGACTTTGAAGAGAGCTATCTCACCAACTCGCTTTCGCAAACTGTAGAGAAGTGCTCACGCGCCGGATTGACGGTTGTCTGCGCAGTCGGAAACGCGGGACACATGCCGGGTCACCCGGTTTTGCCGCCGGCCAGCGCGCCCTCCTGTATCGCAGTGGGCGGTTTGGACGATCAGAACTCGCTCGACCGCGCGCGGCGCGGCATGTATCGCTCATCCTATGGACCGACGATTGACGGCCTGCAAAAGCCCGAGGTGATTGCGCCGGGAATCTGGGTCGCGGCACCGATCCTTCCCCAGACTCCGACAGCGGAAGAGGCCGAACTGTATTCCGAGCTGCACGCGCTGCCGGACAAAGAGTTGCGCGCGGCCATCAAAGCCCATTCAGGGATTGATAAGGACCTGGACGAAGCGGCCGACCTGCGCATTCCTCTGTTGCGGCAGTTGATTACGATTAAGCTGCGGGAAGGCAACGTGATCAATCAGAATTACAAGTACGTCGATGGGACTTCCTTTGCCGCGCCGATTGTATCTTCGATCGTCGCCTGCATCCTGGAAGCAAACCCGCGGCTCACCCCGCCGCAAATCAAACGAATCCTGATTGAGGCTGCCGAGCGCGTTCATGACATCGAGGTAGACCGGCAGGGATGGGGCGTCGTCAACGCCAGGCGCGCGGTGGAGCTGGCCTTGCAGCGACGAGAGCATTAGGCCTGTAAATTGAGAGTTTGCGTTACGCGGCTAGACACAGGCTTTGCGGCTGTGCCAGAATTCGTGAAAACGCAATCGAACAAACCAGAGGAGCAATTAAGAAATTTGTATGTCTGAAGTTGAGTCTGCAATAGCAGAAACCCAGGCTGCCGTGCCTGAGAACGAAGAAATAACTTACCAGGCCGTTGAGAAGGACGGCGTGGTCACCGCGATTTGGGAGATGAAGGGCCGCAAGCACCTGCGGACAATCGACCCGCGTTCAAGACAGGGCAAGGAAATCCTGAATCTCTACACGACTGAGGAAGAGCACCCGGCCGAAGCCAGCGAAGCCGCCACATCGTAATTTCTTCGTCATGACGTCTCTACCCGGTGTGGTAAGGGCCGGGTAACAATCCCTGACACTTTCGATTCTTCAAACAAGGGGTCAACCGATCGCTACCGGTCCCGGTTCTGACCTCAGTACATCCCTTCAGGTCAAAAGATTCTGCGGGCTTCCGGCGATAAAGGCTTCGATATTGTCGATCACCTGATCGGCGAGCGCCTGCACGGCTTCATTGCTGGCCCAGGCAACGTGCGGCGTCACAATTAAGTTTGGCAGGTCAACATCCAAAAGGGGACTTCCCAGGCGAGGCGGTTCTTCGCGCAGCACATCGATGCCGGCGCCAGCCAGTTGGCCATTTCGCAATGCTTCGATCAAAGCCGCGTCATCAACCAGAGCACCCCGCGCGGTATTGATCAGCAAAGCATTTCCCTTCATCGTCTTCAGTTCAGACGCGCCAATCAAATCGCGCGTTTCATCGTTCAGCGGACAATGCAGGCTGACGACATCGCTTAGCCCCAGCGTGTCTGCAAACCTGACTCTCCCCGCGCGAGTCTCACCCGCACCTCTGCGCTCAGCAATCAGCACGCGCATTCCGACTGACTCAGCCAGTCGCGCCATTGCTTTTCCGATCGAGCCATAACCGATGATCCCGAAAGTGCTGCCCTTGATGTCGTGTAACTCGTGCGTGAGCAGGCAAAATTGTTTCGATTGATTCCACAAGCCGCTCTGCACGTCACGGCGGTAGGCAAACAGGTTCCGACGCAAAGCCAGAATCAACATCAGTGCGTGTTCAGGCACGGAGTTCTTCGCATATCCCCGCACGTTACAAACTGCAATGCCCCGGCGCCGGCAGTAATCGAGATCAACGCAGTCAGATCCGGTGGCCGCGATCGCAATCAGCTTGAGATCTTTCGCCCATGAAAGTTCCGCCTCTCCGAGAGACAGCTTATTACTGATGATGATTGTGGCGTCGCGAACTCGATCGGTTACTTGATCGGTCAGGGTCTCGGCGTACTCGATCCACTCGTGATCGAACCTGGGCGGACGAAAGCTGGCCTGGATCGTGTTGCGCTCAATAAAGACGATTCGTTCCATGAAAGATATGACGCAGCCTGTCCCAGTGTAGCGCAGGCTGTCCAGCCTGCGGAGGTCAACCCAAACCGCAGACTGGACAGTCTAGCAGGGTGCTGAAAAACTCTGCGCGAGACAGACGCATCGCCAATTTGGAGTGCGGCGACTTGTCGCCGCTATGGACGCACGATGAATTCTCCTCGTTTTTTGGAATTCGCTTTGGCCAGATTTAAAAGCGGCGACAAGTCGCCGCACTCCAAAATAGTTTTTCAGCAGCCTGCTAGGGTACCGCGGCGGAACTCCAAACGGCTCCGATCACATGTTAGACTCGCCGCCTGGAAACATGATTATGCAAATCCGACGAGCTACGCCCGGTGAAGCAGATACGTTGACTTCAATCGCTCATGCCGCCAAGCGACACTGGAATTACCCTGAAAAATGGATTGAACAATGGAGTGCCGATCTGACGATTACTCCGGACTTCATTGCCCACAATGAAGTTTACGTGGCGGTTGCGGGCGGCGACATTGCCGGGTGTTGCGCGCTCGTGGTCGGTGACTCGCTGGCTGAATTGGAACACATGTGGATTGATCCGCAGCGGATGGGGAATGGGGTCGGTCGGGCTCTGTTTGAATATACGAAGCAGCGCGCACTGGAGCTGGGACTGGCTGAACTCGAACTTTCTGCGGATCCGAATGCTGAGGGTTTCTATGAGCGGATGGGTGCGAAGCGCATCGGCGAAATTCAGGCCGACATGGATGGCCAACCGCGGGTGCTCCCCAGAATGAAGGTTAAGCTTGGGGAACCCGGCATTCAGGCGTCTGGCGTGGTCTAGGGTCGAATGACGAGCACGCCGGAGGCGTGCGCACCAATGTGGGATACCAAACGGCAAATCATCTGGCTGGTCTGCGGCATAAGTTTCGGAACGTTTATCGTCTATCTGGACTCGCGCGATGAATTCGGCCGGTTCGAGCCCACGGTGTTTGTTTTTTGGGAGATTATTCTGCTGGTAATTATCGTGGTGCTTTTCTTTTTGTATTCACGAAAGAAAAGTTGAGACATTGGACGTGAACATTCAACTAGCTGCGGAGCAGCGGTCAGAGTTAAGCCCAAGGTGAGGCTTTGCGAGCCTTGGGTCAACGCCATTTAAGATGATCGAGCCCCGAAGGGGCGACCGGACAGCGTTATGAATTCTGTCGGCGCTCCGCGGCTCGCAAATCTAACGAACCATTACCCAAGACTCGCAAAGCCTCGCCTTGGGCTTAACTCTGACCGCTGCTCCGCAGCTCGTTGAAACGGTACACCCGGTCTAGTTAGGCGGCGGCTGCATTGTTTTTGAACGAGCGTCAATCCCCTGCTCACCCATCACCAACAATCGCCGCGGTTCGGTGAGCGTTACGCTCTTAGGCAGGTAGGAGAGCACGTAGCGGTTCTTTCGCAGTTCATCACAGATCGCCTTCGCCGCCACGCGCGGATCATCGATGGGAAAAATCCAACCACCGGTCCCTTCCGCCAGGTCATTGATCACCTGTCGCGGTTTGGGCACATCGCGACGGATAGCACCGCGCGTGCGATCCTCGGCCTGGACGCAATAGACTGCGATGTCGAGCGCCTGCAACGCCCTGAGGGCCTGACTAAATTTTGTTTTGCTGCCGCGATCCAGCCCGTCGCTGATGACCACGATGGCCCGCTTCTGGGCCGACAGTGGCCGCAGCGCATCTTCGACCACCGCCAGGATTGAATCGAAGAGGTGGGGATCGCCTTTCTTGCGAAACGCCTTTAGCTCCATCTCGATCTTTTTCGGATCGTCGGTCCAATCCGAAACAATTTCGGCGGTATTGTCATAGCCGACAATCAGTATTTTATCGCCATCAAAAATCTCATACGCAAACTCTCGCGCAGCCTCTTCCAGCTTTTCCACCTCCGCGCGAATCGTTAGCGAGTTATCGACCAGGAGGACAATTTTGGCGGCCGAGAGATCCGGAGCAAAGCTCTTGACAGTCTGTTCGACGCCATTATCGAAGAATGAAATATCTTTCGCGGTGATCGGCGCCGCCCCACTTGTTCGCACGGCGACCACGTTGACCATGGTGGAAGATTCGGAACCTGGATGTGTCTGACGGCCAGCCTGGGCCCAAAGCGTGCCCAGGAGCAGGGCGATTATCAGCACAATGAACAGCGCCCGCGACCAGCGCTGGCTAGCTCTGGTCAACGCACCTGTCATTCCTGCTCTCATTCCGGTTCCCAGCGGCAAATTATTTCTTGTCCGTTTTCTTAGCGCCCGTCTTCTTCGGCTTGGCTTTGTCGTCGGTCTTCGCAGCTGGTTCGGGAGCCGCCAAATCTTTCTCGACCGTTTCCGCCACGCTGCCTTTGCGCGCATAGTCGGTCACATACCAGCCTTCGCCTTTGAATTGGAAGGCCGTCGCCGAAATCATCTTTTCCAGGCGGCCACCGCACTCTTTGCATTTCGTGGGCGGCTTATCAGAAAACTTTTGATAGACCTCAATCTGGTTATTGCACTTCTTGCAGCGGAACTCGTAAATTGGCATCGTAAATTGCGTTTGCTTTTCTGTAGGTTTCGTTCACGCAAATTATACGAGACCGCTCCAGACCGTTACAAACAGCTTGCGATTTCAGATGCCAACCGCGCGCGTGGCGTCGCCCGGCGATTTTCAGCTTTTTGCAACTTCAGCAGCCGTTGGTTATGATCGCCCCAACCTTTCGACTAAGGATTCGCACAACAAACAATCGTTCTGACCTATAATCGAATATCAGAAATGCAACCAGCAGCAGAAACCGGGCCCAGCTTCTCTCTCGAGCGAAAGCTGAAACTGCATGAGGCGCGGGAATCGATCATCAACCGGCTGGCCCTGAAGCTCCCAACTTCAATCAATCTGGACACTTTTCTGAAGGTGATCGTCGCCGAACTGGGCCAAATGATGGAAGTCGATCGCTGTGACGTCATTAAATTGTCGCCGGAAGGCGAGTTACGAGTCAGCCATGAATGGCGCGCCACTGAGACGGTCCCGTCCAGCCTCGACGC
>Ga0068859_100009023_pt1 | contig 10072 bp, 8 predicted proteins | sample KBSSwiS22_FD_66585 | JGI IMG/M metagenome (GOLD analysis project Ga0068859, IMG submission 66585) | Switchgrass rhizosphere microbial communities from Kellogg Biological Station, Michigan, USA - KBS Switchgrass S2-2 | ecosystem: Host-associated > Plants > Roots > Rhizosphere > Soil ...
CCTGCCGGTCACTCACGATCAAGCCGTTCACGATCTGGCCAGATGCAGGCGGCCCGTCAGCAGCAGCTTCGTAGGGCCGCGAATGGCGACTACCGACCCGTTCCAGACGTACAAGATCCGAAATGGATCGCCGCAAAGCGGCCCGTCAGGGAGCGATCGATGGACTGGAAATGTCCACGCAATGCCTTGGCGGACAGCGCCGTTTGCGTTCACGCCCGGCACAGCGCCGGTCCGGCAAGCGCAATCGCGCCGGACGCCTTGACACCGGCCGGAAGCGATGAGCCGGCGACATCGAGGGCCGGCTCACGTGTTCCCGTTTTGTATTGTCTCGACTCTTGTATGTCATCTGTCATTGACTGGTGAGCCAGCCGTCAGCCCGACCGCCGTAGCCTGTACCGCGAACCCTGATCAGCCACTCCCAGGAGAGACCCATGCGTACATCAACCCTCTGCCGGCGCTTGGCGCCGTTCGCGTCCTCCGTCGCACTCAGCCTGCTGTCCTGCGCCGCGCTGGCACAGCAAGCCACGACCGACCGGGTCGTGATCTTCGGTACCAGCCTGAGCGATTCCGGCAACAGCTTCATCTGGCTGTCCGAACCTGCCAACCAGGCCTGCGGCGTGCCGCTGAACGTTCCGCCCTACGACGCGTTGGACGTTCTGAAGGTTCCTGACGGTCCTTATGCGATGGGCGGACATCACTTCACCAACGGTGCCACCTGGGCCGAAGGATTGGCGCGCGCCCTGGCGCTGGCCGGCAATGCGCGACCGGCGTTCGCGGGCCGCGGCGCGGAGGCTAGCAACTACGCTGTGGGCGGTGCGCGAGCCGTGGCCGGTTATCCCTGCCGCTTCAATTTGCCGGCGCAGGTCAGCACCTATCTGACCGACTTCCCGCAGACCTCGGCCAACACGTTGGTCGCGATCGAAATCGGCGGCAACGACGCTCGGGATGCCCTGGTGGCGGCCGCCGGGGGTCAGAACCCGGCACCCTACATTCAGAACGCACTGGCCAGCCTGGGCAACAGCGTGGGCACGCTTTACGCGTACGGTGCACGCAGGTTCCTGTTGCTCAACGTGCCGGATCTCGGCAAGCTGCCGGCGGTACGTCAGCTTGGACAGTCGGCGGTCGACGGGGGCAACTTCCTGGCCGTCCAGTACAACGCCAACCTGGCGTTGCTCAGCCAACAGTTGATGCAGCTGTTGCCGGGCAGCGATATCAGGATCGTGGACATCTACGCGAAGCTGAACCAGGTCGTGGCAGATCCGCGCGCCTATGGCCTCGTGAACGCGACCGACGCCTGCGTCACGCCCAACCAGCCACCGTTCCAGTGCGCCCAGCCCGACACGTACGTCTTCTGGGACGGTATTCATCCCACAAAGGCCGTGCATGAGATCGTCGCGCAGCAGGCGGCTGGCGTCCTCTTCGGGCATTGATCCGTCCGGCCTTGGGCTAGCGAGAATGGCGATGACCCGCTTTCCTCGAACCTTGCTGCTCCGGATCGCGCTGGTCGCGGTGACGGCCCACGGGGTCGTGGCCATCGTGGGCTGCGGCGGCGATGCGCCGCAATGCAGCTTCTTCTCGAATGTCTGCAACCCGGTCATTTCCCCAACTCCGGCTATGCCGATCGCATCGATCTACCCCATCAAGCTCACGGTCCAAGCGGGCGGGAGCGCGGTCTTCACCGCCCAGACTGTGGGCATCGACCAGCCCAGCTTCCAGTGGCGACGCTCGGCCGACGGGGGCACGAACTTCATCGACATTGCAGGTGCGACGGCCGCCACGTACTCGCTAGCCAACGTGCAGTTGGCCGACGACGGCGCCCTCTACCGCGTCGACGTGCGCGGCAGCGGCGGCAATACCGTCCTGGCGTCGAGCAACGCAGGCACCTTACTGGTGTCGTCGATGCCCGCGGTCGCTTTCTCTGACGGCGAGTTCGATCCTGCCGACTGGAGTTCGAGTGCGATCGCCGATCCGACGCAGGACGGGCCCACGCATAGCGAGAATCGCAGAGCTGCTGGCGGCTTGCCCGGCGCCTTCCGGCACATGGTGCATACGATGACGGCGGGACCGAGTAGCTTGCGCGTCTTTAACACCAAGGCGTCTGCGATCTACGATCCGCAGGTGCTCGGCGCGATCCGCGTCGTCGACTACGCCGAAGACTGCAACCGCCTGAGCGCAACCTCGTCCTCATTCGACGTCACGTCGTATCCGACGATCGAGCAGACCGGGCGCCGCTACGTGTCCCGCCTCGGCCGCGGCTGCCTCTGGTCGTGGGTGAACAACTTTAGTCAGCTTCCAGGCCTGGAGGACAGCGACTTCGTCCAGGTCGACGGACCGGCCTGCGGCAACGGCGAATCGTGCCCGGACTTCTCGGCCGGCGGCGCGCCTCTGCGATTCGGATTCGAGCGCCGCGTGGTGCTTCAGGCGGGGGCTTCGACGGGGTCGATCGAGCACGGTATCGACAACTGGAATGTGAGCGTCTGGCGACCGTAGGGCTGAGGGTGAAGGCTGCCGGTCGACGAATTGCTCCACGTCGACGATCTTAGAACCGCTGGGAGGCTGCTGGCCACGAGCGATTGTTTGTGGCCGATGAACGCCCGTTGAGGGCAAGCGCTGGAATTTCATCTAAGGAGTCGCTAAGGGGCCCCGAGCGGCTTCGACTTCACGACGAGCGAGCGGCAACGGAATCGACATCATTCGCGCCCAGGCCAACGAGGAGCTCGTCGAGTTGGTTGAACGTCTCGTCGTTCCAGTTTGTGCTCCCAGAGCTGATGGCTTCGTCGAGAGCTTCCTTCGAGGGATAAAGATCGTGCATGACGAGCTGCGTCTGTCCAGCTCTTTCCTCGAACGTGACCGTGGTGACCTGCCCGGCGCTGCCAGCTTCTTCATTGGTCCAGACGAGGCGCGAAGGCGGTGTCACTTCGAGATACCTGCCGTGGAACGCCATGGGCTCCGGGGCGGCAGGGTGGCGGAACACGAGGCGGTACGCGCCACCCACACGGACGTCGAGCTCGCAGGAAAGCAGCTCCAGGCCAAGCGACTTCGGAACCCACCAACGTTGGAACAGCTCGGCCTTGATCCACGCCTCGAACACGATGTGCGGCGAGGCGTTGATGGTTCGCGTGACGACGAGCTCCCGATCGGACCTCCGCTCTACCGAAGTTCGATTCTTCACGTGGCTTGCCTGACTACTTCTTCCTTCGTTCATTGACCCTCTCCTTCCGCTTCAATTCCTCGACAACCTGGTCCAGCTCGTCGAACCGTGCGTCCCAAAGCCGGCGGTACCTCTCGATCCACATCACCTCTTCCTCCAGCCGACGCAGGCCCAGCTTGCAGGTCCGCACGCGCCCGACCTTCTCGGTGGTGACGAGCCCGGCCCGCTCCAGGACACCGACGTGCTTCTTCATGCCCGTGAGGGTCATGCTGAACTTGTCGGCAAGGTCCGTGATTGAAGCGTCTGCGCACCCGAGCTGTTCCAGAACACCGCGTCGGGTGGCGTCAGAGAGCGCGGCAAAAGAGGCATCGAGGTGGGTGCGTATATGCTGAACCATGCGGTTCACTATAGCGCCCGCACCGGCGGATTGCAAGGGGACCGCAGAGTTTCAAGCCGCACGCCGCGCCTCAGTCGCTTCGACGCTGACTGCAGATCAGTGCCCGCCGCAGCGGGCATCCCTCAGACGCGTGGGTACAAGTCTGACCGGCAGTCTTGCAGCAACGAGATCAGGACAGCGGATGCCTCCTCAGGGTCGGGAGTTCCCGTTCGCGACTCAAGGAACCTGCCAATGACGGGCCGCCTGACGAGCTCTTGGAGGGGTCCGACTAGCTGCGCATGTCCAATCAGGAAGTCCTATCCGGCGTTGCGCGCAGAGTTCAGTGCCGCGTAAGCGGCGGCCTTCCATTCGAACCAGAACGGGTTCCAGAAACCCATGTGACGCTGCGTCATGAGCACCAGCGCTTCGCCGGTGGCGGACGAGATCGCCCAGTGTGTGCCGGCCACCCCTCCCCACTGCAGTTCGCCAACCGGCGTGTTGGGCTGCATTTGGGAAGCTCGCCGCGTTACCGCGCCGGCAAGGCAAAAACCGAAGGCAGGTATTGGCCCGCTCTGCAGGAACTGCACGCAAAGCTGCGCAGGCAACTGGTCGCGAAACATCTCGGCCAAGGTCGCGTCGGCGAGCGGCCCGCTACGGCCTGGAAACAAGTGAGACAGCAGTGCCAGCATGTCGGCCTGCGTGGTGAACAGGCCGCTGGCACCCGCCTCGCGCGGCACCGGGGTCAGGAACGCGCCGGGCCAAGGCAGTTCGTCCAGGCGCTTGAGTCCGGGCTCGTTGGGGTCGGCGAGATTGCCGCCATACAGGGCCGCGAGACGCGGCACCTGCTCGGGCCGCAGGACGTATCCGGTGTCGACCATGCCGAGCGGGCCGAAGAGGCGCTGCTGCAGCGCCTCGATGTAACGCTGGCCGGTGATGATCTCCACCAGCCGAGCCAGCACATCGGGTGCCATCGAGTACTCCCAGCCTTCCCCGGGCTGGAACAGAAGCGGCAGCAAGGGAAGTCGCTCGGCGATCATCGTCGTGCTGCAATCCTGCCGCCGCAGGCCGCTGGCGGCGTAGGCCTCGTAGATCATCGTGCCGGGGTCAAGGAGGCCGTGGCTGAGGCCAGCCGTATGGGTCAGCAGGTGGCGAACGGTGATGTCTCGTGCCAGCGCCTCGGTATGGTCCAGCGAAGTCGCTCCTGGCCGAAGCACTCGCGTCGCCCCAAAGCCCGGAATCCATTGCTTGATCGGGTCGTCAAGCGTGATGCGGCCTTCGTCCACCAGCATCAGTGTCATCACGGCGGTGATCAGCTTGGTGTTCGAGTGGGCTCGGTGGATGCAGTTGGGCCGCAACGGCTGGCCCTGCTCGATGTCGGCCTCACCGATGCAGAACGCGTCGACCACATCGGCGCCTTGGAATATCAGCGTCGACACACCGGACAACCGGTGTTCTCGGTGATGGCGCAGCAGCACGGCATGCGCCGCGGAAAAGTCAGGTCGGCCCATGGGCAATGCTCCTCGGTCGATCCGGATCCCGCTCCGGCCGAAAACCGATCTTCGGGATCGCCGGCTAAGCCGTTGCTCAGCGTAGGGTAAGAGACAGCATACAGCGATGTCCGCCGTTCGGCTGCAATGCGGGACGGTCAACATGCCCGGGCAGTCGTCGGTTGTCATCGTAACGACCACTGTCGACGGACTCCGAGACGATGTCAGCGAAGTCAAGTTCCGAAGTAGACCGGTCGTTCGCCATGCAATAGTCGATGGGCCGCCTTCATTCGGCATCCCTAAGTCGAATGGCAGAAGGTAGTCTGGGGTCGTCGCTCGTCCCGTGGAGCTGATGGGCCGCTCCTGGCGCAATAACCAACTCTTGCCGGCGACTCCTTTCGGGTACCAGAAGATTCCCGATCTGATGGCAGCGGGTTGGATCGAATCGAATCAAGTAACTTCGCAGTCGTTCGCCGCGTACAGGGCTACCAGCGAAATGTCTCCATGTCGAGTCTGCTCAGCAAGTGGACGAGACGCACTCAGGCCGGGATAGCCCGGTAAAGGTCTCGCCCCTACGGGACCTTGCCGCTTCGGCTACCCTGGGAACCTGATTAGCCGGTTTCCATGTTCGCCTTCTTCGAATCCCGCATCCGTCCCACGCTGACCCCCGGCACCCCGCCGCCGCCCGGGCTCGTCGCCTTCTACTGGCACTTCGTCCGCCAGACCCGAGGCCTCTACGCGGCAATGTTCGCGACCGGGCTGGCGGTCGCGTTGATCGACACTGCGATCCCGGTCTTCATCGGCCGCCTTGTCGGCCTCATGCAGGCGAACGATCGCCTCGCCGCGTTCAAACACGCGCTACCGGCGCTCATCGGCATGGCGCTGCTTGTCATCATCGGCCGGCCGCTGGCGCTGCTCGCCGACAGCCTCGTTCGCAACAACGCGGTCGTGCCCGGCGCGACCAGTCTGATCCGCTGGCAGAGCCACTGGCACGTCGTGCGGCAGAGCTGGCCGTTCTTCCAGAACGATTTCGCCGGACGCATCGCAAACCGCGTGATGCAGACCGGCAACGCGGTGCGCGAGTGCGTGGTCTCGAGCATTCGCGCCATCTGGTACATCGCCATTTACGGCATCAGCGCGCTGGTGCTCATGGCCTTCGCCGATTGGCGACTTGCCTTGCCGACGGCCCTTTGGGTGACGGGCTACGTGTTCTTCCTCGCCTACTTCGTGCCGCGCATGCGCGACCTTTCGAAGGCGTCGTCGGAATTGCGTTCGCACGTGATGGGGCGCGTCGTCGACAGCTACACCAACATCCTCACTGTCAAGCTGTTCGCACGCGCCAGCGACGAGGACGCCTACGTGCGCGAGGTGATCGATGGCCACACCGGGGCGATCGCCGCCCACATGCGGCTCATCACACGCTTCATGCTCACCCTCTCGATCTTGAACGCGCTGCTGCTGGTCTCGACAGCGGCGATCGGCATCACGCTGTGGAGCGAGGGCGTGATCGGCGCCGGCACCGTCGCCACGGCGCTACCGCTCGCCTGGCAGATCGCCAACGTCTCGGGCTGGGTGAGCTGGGAGGTTACCGGCATCTTCGAGAACATCGGCATCGTCCAGGAAGGCATGCAGACCATCGCCGTGCCGCATACGCTTGTCGACCGACCGAACGCGCGCGAGCTCGAGGTGCCGCGCGGCGAGATCCGCATCGAGCACCTCACCTTCACCTATGGCCGCGCCGATGGACGACGCGTGCTCGACGACCTCAACCTCGTCGTGCGCCCGGGCGAGCGCGTCGGCTTGGTCGGCCGCTCGGGCGCGGGCAAGTCGACACTGGTCAACCTCCTGCTGCGCTTCCACGAGAGCGAGCAGGGCTCGATCCGAATCGACGGCCAGGACATCGGCCATTGCACGCAGGAAAGCCTGCGAGCCGCCATTGGCATGGTCACGCAGGACACGTCGCTCCTGCACCGCTCCATCGCCGCCAACATCGCCTATGGCCGGCCAGGCTCGACGCCGGCCGAGATCGAGGCCGCGGCCCGCCAGGCGCAGGCGCACGACTTCATCCTCGACCTCGTCGACTGGAAAGAGCGCACCGGCTACGAGGCGCACGTCGGCGAGCGCGGCGTCAAGCTATCGGGAGGTCAGCGCCAGCGCATCGCCCTTTCCCGCGTGATTCTGAAAGACGCCCCGATCCTGATCCTTGACGAAGCGACTTCCGCGCTCGACAGCGAAGTCGAGCTCGCGATCCAGGACCAGCTGGCGACACTCATGCAGAACAAGACCGTGATCGCGATCGCGCACCGGCTCTCGACCATCGCCCGCATGGATCGCCTGGTCGTGCTCGAGCAGGGACGAATCGTCGAGCAAGGCACACACGACGAGTTGCTGCGCCTCGGCGGCCACTATGCCCTTCTCTGGAAGCACCAGTCTGGCGGCTTCCTGCCGGCGCAGGGGCTGGGCGAAGGGCTGCCAGGGCACGTGCGGGTCGACGAGGCCGTCGTCGCCCTCGACCCGGAATAAGTGGGCTCATGACTTCCCATGGCGCTATCGCTCTAGGCGTCAGGCTCCTTTCGACGTATGTATCAGGGAACACGACCAGCCGAGGGCCGAGTCTGTTAGCAACCGCTAAAGGACAAAAGCATGGACCTGAAACTCACGGGCAAGCTCGCATTCATCTCCGGGAGCACCGCCGGTATCGGGCATGCAATCGCCACGGCGCTGGCCCACGAAGGCGCACGCGTGATCGTCAACGGTCGCGAGCAGGCATCGGTCGATGAAGCCGTGGCGCGCATAAGCGCCGGCCCAGGCGGAGAGGTGATCGGATTCGCAGGCGACATGAGCACCGCTACGGCGGCGAGTGCGCTCGTCGCCCGCTTCCCCGATATCGAAATCCTGGTCAACAACCTCGGGATCTTCGAACCGAAGCCTTTCGAGGAGATCCCGGACGAAGACTGGCGGCGATTCTTTGACGTCAACGTGCTTAGTGGTGTCCGCCTGGCCCGCCTGGTACTCCCGGCCATGAAGCGCGCCGACTGGGGACGGATCATCTTCATCTCGAGCGAGAGCGCCGTCCAGATCCCAGCCGAGATGATTCACTACGGTATGACCAAGACGGCCCAGCTCGCGATAGCGCGCGGCTTGGCGGAGTCGCTTGCCGAAACGGCCATTACGGTCAACAGCGTTCTTCCCGGGCCGACCCGATCGCGTGGCGTCGCCGACTTCGTCGACGCACTCGCCAAGTCGGGTGGTTCGACGGCTGAGGCTGTCGAAAAGGAGTTCTTCGCCACAGCCCGTCCGACCTCGCTGATCAAGCGCTTCGAGTCGCCCGAGGAAATCGCCGCGATGGTGGCTTACATCGCGAGTCCTCTATCGTCTGGAACCACCGGTACGGCGCTGCGCGTCGACGGTGGAGTTACGAAGAGCGTGTTTTGAGTGACCCGCGCAAGCGCTAGGTAATATGGTTGAAAGCCAAGTATTCATAACCTATCTGCGGTGACAAACCGGCGCAAGTTTGTTTTCAGCATCGCGGTCCCGATCGTTCTGGGAGGAACCGCGCCCGCGACGCGTGCGCAACGCGAACGAAGAGTTCGGCGCATCGGCTATCTGAGCCTGCGTGTCGGCCTGGGCCCGTTGGACGAGGAGTTTCTTGCCGCTCTCCGAGACCTCGGCTACGTCGAAGGCCAGAACCTGGCCATTGAGTACCGATGGGCAGCAGACAACGAGGAGCGGCTCCCTGCACTCGCGGCAGAGCTGGTTCAGGCGAACGTCGAAGTGATCGTGACATCGGCGACGCCGGCGATCAGCGCGGCCAAGGGAGCTACGAGCACGATCCCCATCGTCATGCAAAGCGCGGCCGATCCGATCGGCAGCGGATTCGTGACGAGCCTCGCACGCCCCGGTGGCAATGTCACCGGAATAACACTCATGTCGACAGAACTGGCGGCGAAACGGCTCCAGATATTGCGAGAACTCGTCCCTCGCTCAAAGCGCACGTCACTCCTTGCCTTTGACAATGCATTCGCCACGCCATTGCTTCTAAGCGCCATGAAGTCGGCAGCACAGCAATTGCAACTCGATCTCGTCGTGCAATTGGTCAAGACTGACGAAGATTTGTCACGTGCGTTTGCTGGTCTTGCGAAGGCAGGGGCCGAGACTTTGATCGTGCAGACAAGCCCCTTTGCCGCTGCTCGGCGAGAAACGATCGCCGACCTGGCGGCACGGCACCGTTTGCCCGCGATGTATGAGAACCGAGCCTACGTTGACGCGGGTGGTTTGGTTGCTTACGGGCCCAATGGTGCGGACTTGGTTCGCCGCTCGGCTCTTTTCGTCGACAAGATCCTCAAGGGCGCCAAGGCGGGTGATCTTCCGATAGAGCAACCGACAAAGTACGAACTTACGATCAATCTCAAGGCGGCCCGTGCACTTGGGCTCGCGATCCCGCAATCGTTGCTGGCACTCGCCGACGTCGTCATTCGCTGATGAAACCGGCTGTTGCTACAGGACCGCAACGACTCTTGCCGCTTTTGACCAACGTTCAACGGGACCGCCGGGTCCAGGCATGAGATCGGGCTCTCCGCCCGACTAGCAGGGTGGACCCGGGCGACGAGGATGCAAGATCGGGTCTCGCAGGGCAATCGCACCTTGGTGCAAATCACGGGAGACCGCGGCCGACGAGAAAGAGGAAGAAGATGCGGCCTGATCCGCAATCCTTCAGTCAGGAGCGTCGAACAGCGCTCGCCGGTAGTCGACGAACATCCCGCCCGAGACGTCGGCGCGCAGCGCCGCCCAGGCCTCGGGATCGGCGTCGATCTCGGCGAGGAGTTGGCGCGGAACGCCGTACTCGTCGTCGATCTCCTCGCTGCTGGTTCGCAGCCAGCCGACGATCAGCTCATCGTCGGTCGCGCCGACGAGGCGGAATTCCCGGTCCGCGCTCACCTTCACATCGCCCAGCGAGCGCATCGTCGCCATCTTGGCGAGCTCGAGCGCGACGTCGTCGATGCCGTGCTCGTGCGCGATCAGCTTCTCGTTGAGGCCGAGCCAGCCGAAGGTGCATCG
>Ga0068859_100009025_pt1 | contig 10071 bp, 6 predicted proteins | sample KBSSwiS22_FD_66585 | JGI IMG/M metagenome (GOLD analysis project Ga0068859, IMG submission 66585) | Switchgrass rhizosphere microbial communities from Kellogg Biological Station, Michigan, USA - KBS Switchgrass S2-2 | ecosystem: Host-associated > Plants > Roots > Rhizosphere > Soil ...
TTGCAGGCTTCGTCCGGCCCGTGGCCGGGGGCACGAGCGGCGGGCTCGTCAGCACGGCCTTGACCGGCTCGCCCTGCGGCGGACCGAAATCCCCGCCTTTCGAGCCGCCGGTCGTCGCCGGTACGGCGGCATTGGGTGGCGCCGCGGCAGCGGCCGCAGGACGATCCGTGCGATCGCAGCCCGCGAGCGCGATGAGGCTTGAAAGCACCAGTAACCCTACGAGGCGTTGCATGACGTTCCCTTGTCTGTGTGTCGCACGCGTGCGCGAGAGTGCAACAGTGCGCCGGCGCGGCACCGAAGCAAATGACCTGCGTCAAGCAAATACGACAATCACGCGTGCCAGGACGAAAGCCACCCGAGGGGATGATGGGCGCGCGCGATGCCGATCATGGTCGCGTACACGCAGAGCGCGGCGGCGAACGCGAAAACGCGCCCCCGCGGTGTTTGGGCACGCTTGAGCGCGAAGGTACCGAGGGCCACGTAGACGACCAGCAACGCGATCTTGAGCCCGAGCCAGTGGTTCGCGAACATCGCCCCGGGCAGCATCGTGACGAGCATCAGCGCCGCGGTGAGAAGCACGGTGTCGATGCCGTAGCTTGCGTAGCGGACCGGCCCGTACATTGCCCAGCGCTGCCGACCGGCCTGCACCAATAGACCTCGGGTCAGGAACAAAGCGCCGCTCAAGAGCACGGCCACGACGTGTACAGCTTTGATTTGCGCGTAGAACGCAATCATCCCCTATCCCGCCTTTCCGTCGGCACGGGCGGTCAGGTAAATGCGAGCCGAGCGCAGCGCCCACGGCGCGAAGGCCAGCAACCAGCCCGTCGCCGCGGCCGCTTGCCACGCGGGTGCGTCGGGCACGAGCTCAGCGGCGATGCGCAACAAGGTAACGCATTGGATCGCGACAAAGGCAAATGCCGCCGCACGCCCGAGCGCGAGCGCGCGGCCGGAATGGCCTTGCGTCACGCGCGTCACCATCGCGACCAGCAGGCTTGCGAAGAATCCGATGAACAGCGCGTGCGCCGGCGCACGCCCGAGCACGAAGCTGCCGGTCGCCGCGTACCACGCGCTCTGTGCCGCGAACAGCCCCATGGAAATCGGCAGCCATGCGTAGCCCGCGAACAGCACGCGCAGCAGCGGCGGGATCGCGGAACGCGGCCAGTTGCGCCACAGCCACACGCCGGTCAGCACGGCGAGCGCAAGATCCGGCAGCCACAGCCACGCGTAGTCGTGCCGCGATTCCAGCCACAGATGGCAAAGGTCCAGGCACCAGAACGTGGCGAGCCACGGCAATGGACGCCAGCCGTTATGGCCGACGACTACCGCGCTCGCGAAAAACGGGAACATCCGATGGGCAACCGTCACGAAAATGGGCAGCAGCAAGCCGAAGGTGCCGAGCTTGATCGCCACGAAAACGAGACGCGGTTCGTGAAGCGTGAGGTAGCCGACATAGAGCGCGAGACCGGCGAGTCCGAAGCCAAGCGCTACCGCGCACGAGACGGCGTGCCACGTCCTGCCGGTTTCCCGCCACAGGAGCCGCAAAAGGAACCCGAGCCCCAGAACCCATCCGCCTATCGTGGCGAGCGCGCCGGCCAGCAGCAGCGACGGCGCGCCGAAGGCGCCGGCAAGGGTCAACGCCTGTCCGCCGAGAAGACCGACGCCCACGGGCACGTAATGCGCTCGAGCAAGCGCCGGCTGGTTCATCCAGCGGGGAAATACCGTCAGCAGGAAGCCGAAGATGAAGGGCGGCAGTACCTGGTATTGCATCACGATCGCATGCAGCCAGCCGGCGTGAACTGACGGCTGCGGCAATTTAAGGACCTGCCACTTCTCATCGACGAGCCACAACGTCCACCAGAGCATTGCCAGCAGCACGTTCGCCGCACCGGTGAAGAACAACAGCCGATGCGGTGCGGCCGCAAGGAGCGAGGGCGAAACCGGCAAGGTGCCGGCGCTGCGAAGCGGTGGAGCGGATATGGACATGGCTTGAACTTGCGCTACGCCGCCCTGGGCTGTGGCGTCAGCAAACGTGCCGGAAGAATCCAGTGCCGCGCGACGAACCACGCCAGCAGCAACGCACCGACACTGAAGATCGTGTCGCCCGGCACGCGCATCCACACCAATGCGTGGATGATCGGTTGGCCCATGAACTCGGCCGACCGCGCGTACCAGTAGCCCTTCTCGAGCGCCGCATCGAGCTGCAGCACGCCCATCGGCAGCAGCGTAAGGAGCGCCATCAAGGTCAGCCCAATATTGAAGCTCCAGAACGAGCCTCGCAGCAGGCCTTCATGCCACGCCACGTCCGGCTTGAGGCCGCGGAGGCAGAACAACATGAGGCCGATGCCGAGCATTCCGTACACGCCGAACAACGCAGTGTGCCCGTGCAGCGGCGTCAGGTTCAGCCCTTGCATGTAGTAGAGCGCCAGCGGCGTGTTGATCAGGAAGCCGAACAACCCGGCTCCCACGAGGTTCCAGAAGCTGACCGCGAGGAAGAACACGATCGGCCACCGGTAGCGCGCCATCCAGGATGTGGCGTGGCTGTGCTTCCACGTGTCGAATGCCTCGAGCCCGATAAGCGCGAGCGGCACCACTTCCAGCGCGGAGAAGCTCGCACCCAACGCCATCACGGCCGTCGTGGTCCCGGCGAAGTAGAGATGATGGAACATGCCGAGCACCCCGCCCGCCATGTAGACGATCGTCGCGAACAGCACGTTCACGGTTGCGGTCCGCGCGCGGATCAGGCCGAGCTTCACGAACAGGAAGCTGATCACGGCGGTCGCGAACACCTCGAAGAAGCCTTCCACCCAGAGGTGCACGACCCACCAGCGCCAGTACTCGACCATCGACAGATGCGTGCGCTCGCCCCACATGAGACCGGCGCCGTACAAAAGGCCGATGGCGATCGTCGACAGGAACATGAGGCCGACGATCGACGCCGTGTCGTCGCGCCGTTTCAGCGCCGGCCACAGCGCGCGGCCGACCAGCACCAGCCACAGGAGCAGACCGATGAACAGGAAGATCTGCCAGAAGCGGCCGATGTCGGTGTACTCCCAGCCCTGGTGACCGAACCAGAAGTTGTGAGCGAGGCCGAGCTTTTGCATCACTGCGAACCACTGCCCCGCGAACGCCCCGACCACGATCACAATGAGGCAAGTCCACAGGATGTTCACACCCAGGCGTTGGAACTTGGGCTCGTGGCCCGAGATCGCGGGGCCGATGTACAGGCCCGTGCCAAGCCACGCGGTGGCGATCCACAAGACCGCGAGCTGCGTGTGCCAGCTTCGGGTCAGGCTATACGGCAGAATCTCGGAAAGCGCGAAGCCGTAGGCGGTCTGTCCCTCGATCTGGTAGTGCGCGGTGGTCGCGCCCAGCAGGATCTGCACGAGGAACAGCGCGATCACCAGCCAGAAATACTTGGCGGTTGCGCGCATGGACGGAGTGATCACCAAGCCTGCGAGCGGGTCGCGCGCCGGCGGCACCACCGGCGCCTCCTTGCCGTGCCACACGGCATAGTGCCATGCCAGGAGGCCGATGCCCGCGATCATGAAAAGCACGCTGAACATCGACCACATGAACGAGCCCGAGGTTGGCGTGTTCCCCACAAGCGGCTCGTAGGGCCAGTTGTTGGAGTAGCTCTTGGTATGACCCGGCCGATCGGTGACCGCCGCCCACGAAGTCCAGAAGAAGAACGAGGACAGCGCGCGGCGATGCTCGGCATCGGGCACGGTGTCGTTGCGCATCGCATAGGACTCCCGCAGCGCGGCGCTGGCAGGATCGTTGGAGAACAGGCTGTCGTAATGCGCGGAAACCTGCGCGAGCGCTTGTGCCCGCCGGTCGGTGATGACGATCTCTTCGCGGGACGCGTCGAAGGTGTTCTTGCGCATCAACGGTTTCAGGTCCGCCTGCAACCGTGCCTGTTCGCCGGGTGAAAGCCGATCGTACGGCGTGGCGGTCGAGTCGCGCGCAGCGAGGTCGAGCATCGCAAGCGATTCGCGATGCAGCCAGTCAGCTGACCAATCCGGCGCGACCAGCGCACCGTGCCCCCAGATCGAGCCGAGCTGCTGCCCTCCGACGCTTTGCCAGACCTGGCGCCCGCGCTCCATGTCGGCTCGCGTGTAGACCACGTGACCGCTTTCGGTCACCACGCGCGCAGGCAGCGGCGGCGCCTGCTGGTGCATGTCACGCCCCATCCAGAGCAAAACTCCGAAACTCGCGATCAACAACGCGCCGAGGCCAAGCCAGAGTCTGCGGGTGGTGTCCATGAAGCGCTCCGTGGGAAGATGCGCTGCATGGTGAAGCGCGGCGCTTGGACGCGCCCTGACTCAGATCAAGTCGCCATCAACTTCAGAGGATCGGCGCGGCGATCGCTTGGAGGCGGGCAATGTCGGATAGCTCGACTTCACGCCGGTCGACAACGAGCAGTCCGTCGTCCTGGAACCGCTTGAGAACGCGACTCACCGTCTCCGGCGCGAGGCGCAGGTAATTGCCGATATCCGTGCGCGCCATGGTCAGTTGAAACCGGCGCGGGGAGAATCCGCGCGACGCAAGCCGTTGCGAAAGCCCGAGCAGGAAGGCGGCCATGCGCTGGTCCGCCGACCAGTCGCCGGCAAGCCGGTTGGCAGTGCCGATGTCTCGGCTCAGGAGTCGGAACAGATGCTTCTGCAGTCCGGGCAACCGTGCCGCCAACTCGGCCATTCTTGGAAACGAGAATCGGCAAAGCGCGACGGTGTCAAGCGCCACTGCGTTGCAGGGGTAGTGTTCGCCGTCGATCGCGTCGAGTCCTACCACCTCGCCCGGCAGGTGGAATCCAAGCACGCGCTCGCGGCCCTCGCGGTCGATGACATAGGTCTTGACCGTGCCAGCGCGCACGGCGGCGATCGCATCGAACGGATCACCCTTGCGGAATACGTGGTCGCCGGCGCGGAACGGCCCCACGTGCTCGACGAGTACGTGCAGGTCCAGGAGCTCGCGCTTGTCCATGCCGTGCGCCAGGCAAGCTTGGGAAAAAGCGCAGGTCGAGCAGAAATGCAGCGCATCGCCGTCGTCAGCGGCAGTGCGAGTATCCCCGTTCGGAAAGACGGGCCGACTCACGACCGGTCCGCCCGCGCGTCTAGATCGCGCGCGAAAACTTTACCGGGATGCCGGGACGCTCGAGGTAGCGATCGAAGCACATCGCAATATTACGCAACAGCAGCCGACCACGCGAGGTGGCGGTGATCCGGTCCGCCTGGAAGCGTACGAGGCCGTCGTCGACCATCGGCTGCAGCCGCGAGAGCGCGTCCCGGAAGTAGTCCGCGAAATCGATCGCATAGCGCCGCTCAAGGGCCGAAACCGGGACCTCACCCTGGCACATCAGGTGCTGGATCAGGTCGGCGCGCAGCTGATCGTCGTCGCTCAAGTGCATGCCGCGGAAAACGGGGAGCCGGCCCTGGTCGATCGCGGCCTGCCAAGTCACCAGGTCGCGCGGGTTCTGGCTGAAGCTTGCGCCAACGTGGCTGATCGCGCTGACGCCAATGCCGACGAGGTCGCTATCGGCGTGCGTCGTGTAGCCCATGAAGTTGCGGTGCAGGCCGCCTCGCGCCTGTGCGAGCGCGAGGTCGTCGTCCGGCAGCGCGAAATGGTCCATGCCGATATACACGTAGCCGGCGCGGGTGAGCTTCTCGATCGCGAGCTGCAGCAGTGCGAGCTTGACCTCCGGTGCCGGAAGGCCGGCGGCATCGATGCGCCGCTGTGGCTTGAAGACCTCCGGCAAGTGCGCATAGCCATACACCGCGAGCCGGTCCGGTCGCGCGGCAATCACCGTGTCCAGGGTTTTCGCGAATCCGTCCAGCGTCTGCTTCGGCAGGCCGTAGATCAGGTCGACGTTGACCGAGCGCAGGCCGTAGCGGTGGCAGGCCTCGATGATCGCGAGCGTTTCCTCGACGGTCTGGACACGGTTCACCGCGGCCTGAACCGCCGGGTCGAAGTCCTGGACGCCGAGGCTCGCGCGGTTGAATCCGATCATCGCGAGCTCGGCAACATCGCTGGGTGAAAGCGTGCGCGGGTCGAGCTCGATCGAAAGATCGCGGTCCCTGCGGTCGGCGAAGTGGAAATGGCGGCGAAGCGTATCGACCACGTCGCGCAACTGCGCCGGCGACAGGAAATTGGGGGTGCCGCCGCCGAAGTGGAGCTGGACGACCTCGCGATCGCGATCGAACATTCCCGCGGTCATCGCGATCTCGCGATACAGGCGCGCGAGGTAGGTCTCCGCCTGCGACCGGTCACGCGTGATGATGCGGTTGCAGCCGCAGTAGAAGCAGGGACTCAGGCAGAACGGGACGTGCACGTAGATCGACAGCAGGCGCGGGATCGGGTCCCCGTTGGATTCGTGGACCGCCTGGCGCAGCGCGCGTTCGTCGAAGTCCATCGAGAACTGCGGCGAGGTTGGATAAGACGTGTATCGGGGGCCGGGCCGGTCGTAGCGGCGCACCAGGCCGGCGTCGAAGTGTGGATTCGAGAGCGGATTGGAGACCATCGCGAGAGTTTGCCGCGACCTGTGCCGCCCTGCCATGACACAGATCAACCGGCCGGGCAAGAGCCTGGTGTTTGACGCTGGTCAACGGCGGGGCGACGCGGATGCGCGATGCTTATCCGTCGAAACATGATGATCGCGTGGGGCGGTCGGCGTGTGAGTGCAAACCATGGACATATTGGCACACGCAATGTGGGCTGCGGCAGGGGCTGCGATCCTGCGTCGGAAGGTGAACATTTCCGAGAAGAGCCTGTACGGGATCGTCCTGCTCGCCGTGCTCCCGGATGTACTCCCGCTCATTCCGCTTTTTGGCTGGGTGGCCGTAGGGGACGGATCGATACAGGCCGTCCCAGGTTACCTCCTCGCCACTCCCGGTACGGAACCGGTACTCCCACCGATCGTCCAGTACCTCACCCACCATCTGCACTGTACGACCCACAGTGCGATCGTCGCGGGAGGAGTATCCCTGCTCTTGTCGATCTTCAATCGTCAGTGGTGTATCCCGCTGCTGGGGTGGTGGTCGCATATCATCATCGACGTTTTTTCCCACTCGAATGATTACTATCCGGCGCCAGTCCTTTACCCGATCACCTATCGGGGTTTCGATGGCATCGCGTGGAACGGGACAACATTCATGCTGCTTAATTATCTCGTCCTCGGCGCGCTCTGCATCTGGCTCCTGCGTACGCGCAATCGAAATGCCCCGCAGGCGAGTGTTCCCTCTGACAAATCATGATCGGCCCGCGCTGGCCTGATCTTTGGTTCAGCCGCAGGTTAATGGTGGAACCCAGCATGATTCCGAATTGGCCTCTCGAAAGCTGGGGTGACGCCGCAACGTTGGTACGAGAGTGGCGTTATTGATTAGCCTTGGTGGCGCCCAGGCGCTGCGGCAGCGTTCGCGGTTCCTCCATCGGCCGGCACCGGCGAGCGGACACAAACGCTTGCGCGATCATCGCGGTCAATCCGACACACTTGCGCCGGGAAACTGATTCGGTCGCCATTGCGCGTAAAGGAACTTCAAGAGCTCGAGGAAAACGAGCACGCCAATGCCAGCGCCGAGCGTCACGGCCAGATCGTCCGCGTGCAGAGGACCGAAGCGGAAAAGGCCGCGCGCGAACGGCCATAGCAGCGTTACGCCCAACATCGTCAGGACAGCAAGCAGCACCAGCATGAGCGTTCTATTTTGCCGGCGCAGAGCGGTGACTATCGACGCGCCAAAGGAGCGGTTTACAAATATAAGACTGACTATGGCTACTACCAGCGAAAAGAAAACCAACGCCCGTACTTCGGGCTCCGGCATCCCGCGCTCGAGTGCTACGACGAAGATGATGGCAACGACCAAGAACGCGAAGGCACCCTGCAAGAGGCTCCATCCGATCATCGCGCCCGAGAACAGCGGCTCATCGGGGCGTCGCGGTGGTCGGCGCATCACATCGTCCTCCTCCGTCTCGGCCTCGAAAACGAGCGTACACACCGGATCGATCACCATTTCCAAAAAAGCGATATGCACGGGTCCAATCAGGATCGGCAAGCCAAACAGCAGCGGCAGCAGGACCAGTCCTGCGATTGGCACGTGCACGGCCAGGATGAAGCCCATCGCCTTGCGAAGGTTGTCGTATATGCGGCGGCCCAGGCGGACCGCCGTCACGATCGAACCGAATTCGTCGTCGAGCAGTACGATCGAGGAAGCCTCGCGCGCGACGTCCGTCCCACGTCCGCCCATGGCAATGCCGATGTGCGCGGCCTTGAGCGAAGGCGCATCGTTGACCCCATCCCCGGTCATGGCCACGATCTCGCCGCTCGCCTTGAGCGCGTTGACGATACGGAGCTTCTGCTCCGGCATGATGCGCGCGAACACCGTCGCGGTTCCGACGCGCCGGGTCAACTCCGCTTCGCTCAACTGCTCGAGTTCTTCGCCTGTGACCATCACTTCGGCGTCGATGCCCGCCTGACGGGCGATTGCTCTGGCGGTCGCCGGGTAGTCGCCGGTGATCATCACCACCTTGATGCCAGCCGACCGGCATACGCTCACCGCATTGGGTACGCTCGATCGCAGGGGATCGGCAAGACCGACAAGGCCCAAGAACACGAACGCGAAATCGTGCTGCGACTCCGGCCATGGCTGCCCCGCGAAGGAGGCGCGGGCAACGCCTAACACGCGCAGGCCCTCGGCGGCCATGGCGTCCACTGACCGCGTCAGCGCAGCGGAGTCCGCGGCATTGAAGTGACACAGATTGGCGATGGCTTCAGGCGCGCCCTTGGCCGCGATGACGAACTCTTGCCCATCATCGGCTTCCTGCCAGGCGTGCGACATTGCGAGGAGTCCGGGGCGGAGCCCATAGGCGTGCACGAGCTTCCATTCCGGCCCATGCAGATGTTCTGTCCCCGCCAACTGCCCACGACCGAGATCATGAAACGCTTTCTCCATCGGGTCGGATGGGTCTCGCGCACTGGCGAGAAGACCGAACTCGACCAACGCATGGAAGTGCTCCGGCATCTTTGCGGCGGTCGATTCGCGGGGCCGAAAAACTTCAGCGCTCTTGAGCCGCAACTCGGCGATGGACATTCTGTTCTCGGTCAGCGTGCCCGTCTTGTCCGTACACAGCACCGTCGCGGAACCGAGGGACTCGATAGCTGCAGCGCGCCGGGTTAGCACACGCGCCCGCGAGATTCGCCAAGCGCCCATCGCCATGAATACGGTAAGCACCACCGGGAACTCCTCGGGCAGCATCGACATACCGAGCGCGATGCCGGCGAGCACTGCGTCGAGCCATCCGCCACGCAAGGTGCCATAGAGCACCACGGCCAGCACGCTCACTGCTCCCCCGACCATGCCGAAGACCCGCACAAGCTGCCGGGTCTGCGCCTGCAAGCGTGGCGGCTCCGTCTCCAGTGTGCTGAGCGACTGGCCGATCTTGCCGATTTCGCTCAATGCGCCGATCGCGATCACCTCGCCTATTCCCGTCCCGCGCACGACCAATGAACCTGAAAACACGTACGGCAAGTCGTCGCCACCAGGCCTCCGCGGCGTGGACGGAGCGAATTCGCCGCCGGCGATCTTGCGCACGGGCAAGGACTCTCCGGTCAGTAGCGACTCATCGGTCTGCAGGTCATGACTTTGAACGAGCAGCGCGTCCGCCGGTACCCGGTCGCCCTCTGCCAGCACGACGAAGTCACCCCGCACCACCTCCCGCCCGGCGATTCTCTTGCGACCGCCATCGCGAATGACCAGCGCACGAGGGCTCGTAAGATCGCGTAGCGCCTCCAGAACGCGCTCGGTGCGGGTCTCTTGCACCACGGTGATCAAGACTGACGCGGTTGCGAAGGTGAGCAGGATAAGCGCTTCCGTCAAGTCTCCGAGTGCCAGATAGATCACGCCGCCGCCGAGCAGCAGCGCCAGCATTGGCTCACGCACAACCTCGAGGACGATGCGCAGCGGCGTGCGCCGATCGGGCCGTGGTAGCTCGTTGTATCCCTCGGCCTTCAGCCTGGCCTGAACATCTTCCTCGGTGAGACCACGGATCGAGGCGGACGACGAGGAATCGTTGGGCATTTCAACC
>Ga0068859_100009028_pt1 | contig 10070 bp, 3 predicted proteins | sample KBSSwiS22_FD_66585 | JGI IMG/M metagenome (GOLD analysis project Ga0068859, IMG submission 66585) | Switchgrass rhizosphere microbial communities from Kellogg Biological Station, Michigan, USA - KBS Switchgrass S2-2 | ecosystem: Host-associated > Plants > Roots > Rhizosphere > Soil ...
GCCCTGCTGGGCCGCGGCGGCATGGGCGTGGTGTACCTGGCCGAGCAGGAGGGCCTCGGGCGGCGCGTGGCGCTGAAGCTGGTGCGCCCGGAGCACCTGCTGTTCACCGGCGCGCGCGAGCGCTTCCGGCGCGAGGTGGCGGCGGTGGCGCGCCTGCAGCACGCCGGCATCGTGCCGGTGCACGCGGCGGGCGAGTCCGGCGGCATCCCCTTCTATGCCATGGAGCTGGTGCGCGGCGCCGCGCTGGAGGAGGTGCTGCAGAAGCTGGCCGGCCGGCATCCGGCCCGGCTCACGGGCGCGGACCTGCGCGCGGCGGTCGAGGAGGTGGTGCGCGAGCGCGACGCGTCGCTGGCGGCGGCCGCGCCCGGCCCGCGCGCCTCGGGCGCGGGGCAGGCGTCGGGTGAGGGTGCCGAGCGACTCTTCGGCGGCAGCTGGCCCACGGCCTGCCTGCGCGTGGCGCACGAGGTCGCGCTGGCGCTGCAGCACGCGCACGAGCAGGGCATCCTGCACCGCGACGTCAAGCCCAGCAACGTGATGGTCACGCCCGGGGGGCGCGTGCTGCTGCTGGACTTCGGCCTCGCGACCTCGGCCGGCAACGCGCGGCTCACCAGCACGGGCAGCCAGCTCGGGTCGCTGGCGTGGATGGCGCCCGAGCAGGTGCGCGGCGCGCGCGACGAGCTGGACGCGCGCACCGACGTGTACGCGCTGGGCGCCACGCTGTACGAGCTGCTGGCGCTGCGCACGCCCTACGCGGCCGGCGGCGCCGAGGAGACGCGGGCGCGCATCCTGGAGGGCCGGCCCGTGCCGCTGCGCGCGCTGAACCCGTCCGTGCCGCGCGACGCGGAGACCGTGTGCCTCAAGGCCATGGACGCCGACCGCGCGCGCCGCTACGCCAGCGCCAGCGAGCTGGCCGAGGACCTGCGCGCGGCGCTCGAGCTGCGGCCAGTGGCCGCGCGGCGTCCCGGCGCGCTGCTCAAGGCCAGCCGCTGGGCGCAGCGGAATCCGGCGCGGGCCGCGGCCGTGGCGCTGGCGGCGGTGCTGCTGGTGGGCGGCCCGCTGGGCTACGGCGTGCTGCAGGCGCGCACCGCGGATCGCGAGCGCGGGCTGAACGAGGACCTGCGCACGGCCAACACGCGCCTCGACGGTGCGCTGGCCGACGTGCGCACGGCCAACGACAGCCTGACGACGGCGCTGCAGTCCGAGACCGCCCAGCGCGAGCGCGCGCAGCGGGCCTTCGATCGCTCGCGCGACGCGGTGGACGAGCTGCTGTCCACGGTGGGCTCGGACGACCTGCGCGACCTGCCGCAGTTCGAGCCGGTGCGCACGCGGCTGCTCGAGCGCGCGCTCGAGTTCTACCGCGGCCTGCTGGAGGAGGCGCCCGGCGACGTGGCCGTCGCGCGCGAGCAGGCCCGCACGCACCGCGCCATGGCCGACCTGCTGAGCGAGCTGGGCCGCGACGACGAGGCGCGCGGGCTGTACGAGAAGGCGCAGGAGGAAGCGGCCACCGCCCTGGCGGCGGCGCCGGACGATGACCAGACGCGGCGCGTGCTGGCCGGTGTCGTCGGCGAGATCGCCGCGCTGGACTACAAGCAGGGGCATTACGAGGACGCGGCGCGCCGCTGGTCCGACGCGCGCGCGCGCTTCGAGCAGCTGGCCGGGCGGCCCGACGCCCGGCTCGACAACGTCACCGACCTGACCAGCACGCTCCACAACCTCGGCCTGGTGACGCATGCGCGCGGCGACCTGCCGGCCGCGCTGGAGCTGTTCCGGCACGCGGCGGAGATCTCGGCGCCGGCGGTGGCGGCCCACCCCGAGGACCTCGACATCGCGCGGGCGCATGCCGACGCGCTGGACCAGGCGGCCACGACGGCCAGCGACCTCGGCCAGCCGGCCGAGGCCGAGGCGCTCTTCGCGCAGGCGTGGGACTGCCAGCAGGACCTGCTGCGCCGCGCGCCGGCGGACCGCCGCGTGCGCCGGCAGATCGTGATCTGCGCCGGCAACTACGGCCTCATGCTGCTCACGCGCAGCGACCGCGAGCGCGCCGAGTCGGTGCTGCGCGCGGGCTTCGAGGCGGGCGCCTCGCTGGCGCGGGACTTCCCGCAGGAGCCGGAGTACGCCAAGAACTGCGCGGTCATCGCCATCGACCTGGCCGCCGAGCTCATCAACTCGTCGCGCTTCGCGGAGGCCGAGCCGCTGGTGACCGAGGCCTGCACGCGCCTGGAGCGCGCCATCGCGGACCATCCCGAGCTGGTCGAGAACGTGTACTACCTCGGCTACGCGGAGGGCGCGCTGTCGGCGGTGCACGAGGGGCTCGGGCGGCTCGACGAGGCGGCGCTCGAGGCCGACGACGGGATCGCGCGGCTGCGCGAGGCGCGCGCGCGGATCGGCGACACGACGGGCGTGCTGGCCCAGCTGTCGTGCGGCCTCTACCAGCGCGCCGACGTGGCCTGCGCCTTGGGCGACGCCGCGCTGGCGCTGAGCACCCTCGAGGAGGGCCTCGCGCTCGGCACGCGGCGGGCGGACATCGTCTACCAGGCGTGCGAGACGCTGGCCAAGTGCTCGCGTGCGGCGCGCGACGGCGCCGCGGTGCCGGCCGCGCAGCGCGACGAGCTGCAGCGCCGCGCCGAGGACCTGTGCCTGCAGACCCTGCGCCAGGCCATCGCCGCCGGCTTCTCCGATCTGCAGCGCGTGCGCACGCTGCCGGACTTCGAGCTGGTGCGCGCGCGGCCGGAGTTCGAGACGGTGATGGAAGGCACGGCCAGCCCGTAGCGGAACGCGACGCGGCCGGCGGACACCCGAGGGCGGCCGCCGGCCGGTCACGTGGCAGCGTTCGCGCGACGCGCTACGGCAGCAGCTCCACCGCCACCGCGTTGGACAGGCCCCAGCCCTGCGGGTAGCCGGCGTTCTTCACCAGGAACTGGCAGTACACGATGACGTAGCCGCCGCCGCCGGGGATGCCGGGGATGAGCACCTTGCCCGTGGCGTCCGTCGTGAACGGCGCGAGCAGCGCCACCGCGGCGTTGGGCACGAGGATGCCGCCCTTGAAGGCCGAGAAGGCCTGCGACGCGGAGGCCAGCAGCCACGCCGGGCTGTTGGCGGCCGAGTACGTGAGGCGCATGTCCGCCTGCCCGCCCGTGAAGAGCGGCGTGCCGTACACCTGCAGCGTCGACGTGCCCGGGCCCTGGAAGCCGAGGTCCGGCTGATAGGTGAGGAAGGACATGCCGAGCGCCATGCCGCTGTCCGTGCCGTCGTAGTCCGCGTACGGCCAGGACATGAGCAGGTCGGTCCAGCCGTCGCCGTTCAGGTCGCCGACGCTAGGCGACAGCGCGGCGCCGGCGAGCACGCCGGGGTACGGGCCGTTGAGCAGCGGCACGATGAGGCTGCCGTCCTTGCCGGAGAAGACCTCGACGTAGCCGCCGTAGACCGAGGCGCTGGTCATCGGCGCGCCGATCGCGACGTCGTCGTAGCCGTCCTTGTTCACGTCGCCCAGCGGGCCGACGGCGAAGCCGAAGCTCTCGGGCGAGCCGTAGCCGGCCGCGGTGTAGGTGTGGATGAGCGTCCCGGCCGTGCCCTCGTACAGGTAGGCCTCGCCGTCCCCGTTGGCGCCGGGCGCGCCGACGAGCAGCTCGCGCTGGGAGTCGAGGTCGGTGTCCTCCACGTTGGCCAGCGAGGCGCCGAGGCGGTCGTCGAAGGTGCCGAGCTTGGTGTACATCAGGGCGTGCGTCAGTCCGTCGTAGACGTCCACCTTGCCGGCATCGAGGATCTTGAAGAAGAAGGGCGGCGGGCCGAGGTAGCTGTAGCCGGGCGAGCCGATGGCGTAGTCCCAGTCGTGGCCGACGTTCAGCTCGTCGACGAAGGAGAGCGCGCCGCCGAACTGCTGATCCTGCGTGGTGCCGGTGTAGGACACGACGAGCGCGCTCGTCTTGCCGCTGTAGATCGCGGCGTAGCCCTCGTTCGTGGTCTGCGAGACCGTGATGTCCACGTCCCAGCTCGGCGCGCCGACCATCAGGTCCATCCAGGTGTCGCCCTGAACGTCGCCGCCGCCCGCGATGGCCTCGCCCAGGCGCGCGCCGGTCTTGGGGCCCGTGACGCTGAACAGGATCGCTCCCGTCTTGCCCGAGTACACGCGCACGACGCCGCGGTCCTGCGAGAAGGGGACGAGCGTGTCGTAGCCGGGCGCCGAGACGATGAAGTCCCCGCGGCCGTCCTTGTCCCAGTCGCCGGCGGAGGCGACGGCCGTGCCCAGGTTGTCGCCCGCGCCGCCGTGGATCTCGTACAGCACGTTGGAGTAGTAGCCGCCGGTCAGGACGTAGGCCGTGCCGCTGTCCACGCCGCCGTCGCCGTCGTTGGGCGCGCCGACGATCCAGTCGTCGATGCCGTCGCCGTCGCAGTCGCCGAGGATGGCGACGGCCATGCCGGTATGGTCGCCGGAGGTGGCGATGTTCTCGCCGAAGGCCTTGATGGTCTGCATCTGGGACCGCGCGACGGCGGCGAGGCAGAGGGCCGCGCCGAGGCTGGTGGCGCGGCGGATGAGGTGCGTGTTCACGGACGAGCTCCTGGAAAAGGTGTTCCTGCCGGGCGGACCTGCGGAGTCCGTTCCCCTGCTTCCTGATCCGGAGCCTCCGGCGGGCGTCTCGCGGGGCCGGCGCGGCGCGCCCGGCCGGTTAGACTCGTGCCCTGCTGCGCGACGCGCCGGGGCGCGTCAGCGCGCCGACTGCCACGAGGACCCCGTGCCAGACTCCCGCGACGCCGGTGCGCGTCCCACGCCTCCCGGGCCCGATCCCGCAGCCGAGCCGGCGTCGGGCGAGCTGGGGCGGCTGGTGGCGGAGTGCATCGATCGCTGGGACGGCGAGGGCCAGGGCGCGGTCGAGGCCTTGTGCGGCGCGCACCCGCGGCACGCCGACGCGCTGCGCCGCCGCATCGCGCGGCTGCAGGAGCTGGGGCTGCTGGGCGGAGCGCCCACGGACGCGCCGCTGCCCGAGCGCCTGGGCGGCTTCCGCATCCTCTCGCTCGTGGGGCGCGGCGGCATGGGCGTGGTGTACCTGGCGGAGCAGGAGGGCCTCGGACGCCGCGTGGCGCTCAAGCTGGTGCGCCCGGAGAACCTCTTCTTCCCCGGCGCGCGCGAGCGCTTCCGGCGCGAGGTGCAGGCCATCGCGCGGCTGGCGCACCCGGGCATCGTGCCGGTGCACGCGGGCGGCGAGGAGCACGGCGTCCCCTGGTGCGCCATGGAGTTCGTGCGCGGGGCGTCGCTGGCCGAGGTGCTCGACGAGCTGGCGCCGCGCGAGCCGGCCTCGCTGGCGGGCGCCGACCTGCTAGCCACGGTGCAGGAGCTGGTGCGGCGGCGCGAGGCGCGGGCGGCGGCCGCGACGCCGAGCACGGTGACCGGCGAGGCGGCCGCGCGCCTCTCGGCCGGCACGTGGACGGCGGCCTGCCTGCGGGTCGTGCGCCACGTGGCCGAGGCGCTGCAGCACGCGCACGAGCACGGCGTCCTGCATCGCGACGTCAAGCCCGGCAACGTCATGCTCACGCCCGAGGGCCGCGTGCTGCTGCTGGACTTCGGCCTGGCCTCGGCGGAGGGCAGCGTGCGCCTGACCAGCACCGGCGGGCAGGTGGGCTCGCTGGCCTGGATGTCGCCCGAGCAGCTGCGCGGCCAGCGCGATGCAGTGGACGCGCGCTCGGACGTCTACTCGCTGGGCGCGACGCTGTACGAGATGCTTACGCTGCGCACGCCCTTCGCGGGCGAGAGCGTGGAGGCCACGCGCGCACGCATCCTCGCCGGGCGTGTCGTGCCGATGCGCGAGCTGAACCCGGCCATTCCGCGCGACGTGGAGACCGTGTGCCTCACGGCCATGGACACCGACGCCGCGCGCCGCTATGCCGACGCCGCCGCGCTGGCCGCGGAGCTGGCCAACGTGCTCGAGCTGCGCCCCATCGCCGCGCGCCGCCCGGGACCGCTGCTGCGCGCGCGCCGCTGGGCGCAGCGCCGGCCCGCCGCGGCCACGGGCGTGGTGCTGGGCGCGCTGCTGCTGGTCGCCTTCCCGCTGGGCTGGGAGCTGAACCGCGTGCGCACCGCGCGGCAGGTGCGCGAGGCGGGCGAGCGCTCCGAGCGCGACTTCCAGTCCGCGCTCGACGCCGTGGGCCACGTGCTGCGCGAGATGGGCACCGACGACCTCGAGGACGTGCCGCGCATGCAGGTCGCGCGCCTCGCCGCGGTGGACCGCGCGCTGCAGCTCTTTGCGTCGCTGCAGAAGGACCGGCCCGACGACCTGGCGGTGCTGACCGAGGGCGCCAACCTGCACGCCTCGCGCGGCGAGGTGCTCTCCGACCTCGGGCGGCCGCAGGAGGCGCTGGCCGAGTGCCGCGAGGCCATCGCGCTGCGCCGCCGGCTGCTCGAGCTGGACCCGTCGCCGGCGCGCCACTCCGATCTCGCCGCCGACCTCGGCCAGGCCGGCAAGGCGCAGTTCATCACCTTCGAGGCCGACGCGGCCCTGCCCCTGGCCGAGGAGGCCGTGGCCGAGCTGCGCCTCGCGATCGCGGGCGATCCCGGCAACGACGCCCGCCGCCGCAGCCTCGCGGTCGCGCTGGCCAACCTCTCCGAGATCCACTCGGCGAAGGGCGACTTTGCCGCGTGCGACGCGCTGCTGGACGAGGCCACCCAGCTGGTCACGGACCTGCGCGACCGCCACCCGCAGGACGCCGAGATGCTGTGGACCGCCGGGCGCATCTTCGGCGACGTCTCCGACCTGAGCGACAAGCACGGCCTGCCGGACGCGCGCGAGCAGTGGGGCGAGCGCGCGCTGGAGGCCTGGCGCGCCGCCCACGCCGCGGACCCGCAGCACCGCTACTACGCCTTCGACGTGGCCACCGGCCTGCTCTACTGCGCCTACGCGGACTACGACCTGCGCGACTACGCGCGCGCCGAGGGCCGCCTCGCCGAGGCCAGCGACATCCTGGCTGGCCTGCTGCGCGACTACCCCGAGTCCGAGCGCTACCTGAGCCGGCGCAACGAGGTCCTCGAGCTGCGCGCCACGTGCGCCGGCATGCGCGGCGACCACGAGCAGGCGCTGGCCACGCTCTCCGAGCTGCTGCCACAGCAGGAGGCGCGCTGCGCCGCCGAGCCCGAGCGCTTCGACCGGCAGGTCAAGGCCTGCCAGACGCGCATCAACATGGCCAACTCGCTCATCCAGATGAAGGTGCGCTTCGACGAGGCGCTCGGGCTGCTGGACGACGCGGTGACGCACCTGCAGGCCTGCGACCGCGCCGGCGCGCTCGCGGCCTCGGACCGCGGCATGTTCCCCGCCGCCGCCTACCTGCGCGCGCTGGCCCTGTGCGAGACGGACCGCGGCGCCGAGGCGCGCACCGCCGTGGAGGCGTTCGAGACGCAGGCGGAGAGCGCCTGGCAGCTGCGCCAGGCGGCCGACCTGTGGAACGAGTGGCTGCTCTCGGTGCGCCGCACCCTGCCCGAAGGCGCCGCGCGCGCGGCCGCCGAGGCCGAGGCGCGCGAGCGGCTGCTCGATCTGCTCGGTCGCGCCATCGACGCCGGCTACTCCGACCTGCGCGAGCTCTCCTCGACCCCGTCGCTGGACTCCCTGCGCGAGGACCCCGGCTTCGTGGCGCTGCTGGACCGCGTGCAGCGCGCCGCGTCGAGCCCGTGAAAGGCGTGCGGCCGGCGGGAGGCAAGGCCCGCCGGCCGCACGCGGGGAGGAGCGCGCCGGGCGAGCAGCGCGGCGTGCCGTCGCAGGCCACGGGGGCCCGCTGCGGGAAGAGATCCGGACGCCGCCGGCGGCGTCTCGCGCGTCAGCGCGCCGGGCCGCCGGCCGGCGCCGCCTCGGCCCGCCGGTCGACCGCGACGCGCCCGTCCTGCAGCACGAGGACGGGCCGCCGGAGCGCGCCCACGTCCGCCAGCGGATCCCCGCGCAGCACCACGAGGTCGGCCCGCGCGCCCGGCTCGATGCGCCCGAGGTCGGCGCGCCGCAGAACGGTGGCGGCGGTCGACGTGGCCGCGCGCAGCGCCTCGGCGGGCGACAGGCCGCACTGCACCAGCAGCTCCAGCTCGCGCGCGTTGTCGCCGTGCGCGAAGACGCCGGCGTCGCTGCCGCAGGCGAGCGTGACGCCCGCCGCCCGCGCGGCGCGGATCAGCTCGCGGCCCTGCTGCATGCGCGGCGACTCGGGGTCGCCCGGCTTCCAGCCGCCGTAGCGCGCCATGGCCTCGGAGGCCGCCAGCGTGGGGCACAGTACCGCGCCACGCTCGGCCATGAGGCGCAGCGTGTCGGGCGTGGCAGCCGTGCCATGCTCGATGGTGGCCACGCCGGCCTCCAGCGCGCGCCGGATGCCGGCGTCCGTGCTGGCGTGCGCCGCGACGCGCAGGCCCGCGCTGGCCGCCTCGTCCACGGCCGCGCGCAGCTCCTCCACGCTGAAGGTCGGCGTGGCCGGCGCGCCCGCGCGGCCGTAGTCGGCGTAGACCTTGATCCACTCGGCGCCGCGGGCGATCTGCTCGCGCACCACGCGGCGCATCTCGTCCGGGCCGGTGACCTCCTGCGCGCCCTGCGGCACGTCCCAGCGCGGGTCGAAGCCCGACGGGCCGTAGCAGCCCGTGGCCACGATGGCGCGCGTGACCGGCACGACGTGCGGGCCGGCCATGAGGCCCTGCGCCACCGCGTCGCGCAGCGCGACGTCCGCGCAGCCGGCGCCCTCGGTGCCGAGGTCGCGGATCGTGGTGAAGCCCGCCTCCAGGGTGGCGCGCGCGGCCGCGACGGCGCGGATCGTGCGCAGCTCGAGCGCCTCCCGCAGCACCTGGTCGTCCCAGCTGGCCTCGTCGTAGGGATGCAGCAGCAGGTGCGTGTGCAGGTCGATGAGGCCCGGCACGAGGTGCAGGCCGGGCAGGTCCAGCGTCTGCGCGCCGGCCGGCACCTGCAGCTCGGCGCGCGGCGCGACGGCGGCGATGCGGCCGTCCTGCAGCAGCACCGCGCGGCCGTCGAGCCAGGCGTCTCCGCCGGGCGCGAGCACGCGCGCGCCGGTGAGCAGCAGCGGAGGCGGCGGCAGGACGAGCAGGGCGGCGAGCAGGACGGGGCGCATGGTCGGTCTCCCTGGCGGCCGCGGGACGCCAGCAGCATCGCATCCGTCCGCGCCCGCACGTGCGACGACCTAGGGCGACACGAGGATCGCGAGCGTGTTGTTCTGGTCCGCGACCGCCAGGTCCGGCGCGAGGTCCTCGTTGAAGCGGCCCGCCACCAGGGCGGCCGGCCCGAAGCCCGCGCCGTGCCGCGCCTGCAGGCTGAAGGTGCCGTCGAAGTGCCCGCGCAGGACGGTCACGGTGTTGTCGAACACGTTGGCGACGGCCAGGTCGGAGCTCTTGTCGCCGTCGAAGTCCGCGACCACCGCGGCGACGGAGAAGCGGCCGGTCGGGTAGGTCACCTGCGGCGCGAAGCTGCCGTCGCCGTTGCCGAGCAGGATGGCCGCGAAGCCGAACACGTCCAGGTTGGTCACGGCGGCGAGGTCCGGGTTGCCGTCATGGTTGAAGTCGCCGGTCGCGACGGCGGCGGCCTCGATGCCGGCGTTGAACAGCACCGGCGGCGCGAAGGTCCCGTCGCCGTGTCCCGCGAGCCAGGCGACCTTGCCCGGCCCGAAGCTGCCGGTGTTCACGTCGGCGACGGCCAGGTCGACGTGGCCGTCGTGGTCGAAGTCCGCGTGCACGATCGAGGCCGGCCCGGGCCCCGCCGGGACGTGCAGCTTGGGCTGCAACGTGCCGTCGCCGTTGCCCAGCAGCACCTCCACGCCGTTGGCGCCCAGCGCCGCCACGGCCACGTCGGGGAAACCGTCCGCGTCGAGGTCGGCCACCGTCAGCGCGACCGGATCGCCGCCCGCCGCGAAGCTCTTGGCCGGCAGGAAGGTGCCGTTGCCGCGGCCGAGACGCACGGACACGCTGCCGGCCGCGGCGTGGGTGATGAGCAGGTCCTGCAGGCCGTCGCGGTTCACGTCGGCCGCGACCAGCGCGCTCGGCTCGCCGGGCGCCGGCACGTCGACGCGCGGCCCGAAGGTGCCGTCGCCTTTGCCGGACAGGATGGAGAACG
>Ga0068859_100009031_pt1 | contig 10069 bp, 25 predicted proteins | sample KBSSwiS22_FD_66585 | JGI IMG/M metagenome (GOLD analysis project Ga0068859, IMG submission 66585) | Switchgrass rhizosphere microbial communities from Kellogg Biological Station, Michigan, USA - KBS Switchgrass S2-2 | ecosystem: Host-associated > Plants > Roots > Rhizosphere > Soil ...
TAAACATACTAGTTATTTGATTTAAAATGTTTTTCTCGGCATCAAATAATTCATCCACAACTTCTTTGTATTCATCGTCTAATTTTACAAAACTCATTTTAATTCCCTTCTCTTAAATCAATGCCATAGTCCTCAAGTATCTTACAAAACATATCTCTTATTTTATCAACCGCATCACCTGTCGTAATGGATAGTGGAAACCCATACTTATAAAAGTTCCTAAGTTGTCCTTCTAATTCCCGCAACGCAGAAAGATAGTCATTAGCCTTTAGATAAACTCTTAATTCACTTTCTTCAGAAGTATTAATTGTACAACTGAATTTTGAAGCTGAGCGTTTAAAACCTTCTTCTAAATTATTGTTATTCTCCCGCAAAAGATTAATATGATCATCCATATATTTTGCATTTATATCCATTCCTCACTCCTTAATTTTATAACCAACGACTACAGGCTTAATAATTTCTTCCATCTCAATAATTTCAAACTCGTAATCAGTTGGTTTTGTTTTATGCACAGAAGCTACTTTTGCCTCAGCTATTGAGGTATATAAACATATTCCTTCTAAACAAATCTCAGTGAGAGGACATGTTCTAATATTATAGCCATTTTTATCAATCCCAATAAACCATCTGACACCCTTATCATCAACAAATGAAATTGCATATAGTTTTTTGTCTTCCATTATGTCCTTAACTTTCTCTTTTTCCTCAACTGTCATCAGTTCACCGGTAGCTTCATAATAAAGCAACTCTCTTCCGGCAGTGTATTTTGCCTTCGTATTCACTCAAGTGATCCTAACCCTTTATGCATTGTTTTCTCTAGGCATTTCTGTTCTTATTAATGCCCTCATGTCTTCTCTCATCCGAAGCAACAAAGTCATATTGGTTTTTTTAATCATTAACTTCAATCCTAAATTTGTGGATATTTTTATACTCAAACCATTTATTAATTTTGTAACTCATCTAATCCTCCACCCCCAACGCCCAAAAACTTTTATTAATCTTATCAACAACACTTTTCATAACCTTCTTATCAAGATTGCAATTGCAATTTATCAAAGAGCGATTAGCAAGTGTCTGCAAAAGAGCGAGTTCTTGAATATTGAAATAGCATTTGTATATGTGTTTTAATAGAAGTGACCAGTTAGTCACATCAATAACCTCACCCTTCTGGCTTAAATATGTGATTGGCGCTGTAGGCTTATTCTGATGCATTATAATATCATTCCTTTCACTTTATCTATAAGCTGCTCAACTTGTTCTGGTGTAAGCGTACTAGATAATTCTTTGAGACGATCCAGATCATGATTAATTATCCGTGGCTTATCAATATTATTCAATTGTTTCAACAGCTTATTGTATTGGTCTTCAGTTAATTCTGCACTACCGTAAACGTCGCCATTCTCATAAGAATATTTAATGCAACATTCGTATTTATGTTTTCCAATATATCTTACTGTATCTAAGGGTATAGTAAACTCCCCATCCTTATGCTCGATCGTAATGAATTTCATATTATTCCCCTTTCCATTTTAAATTCATCTTCACGCACCTTACAAGCATCACGATTCTCTTTAAATCTCTTGTCCTGCTCTTCTTGATTCCAGTCTCCAGAACGCGGAAAATAGCAATGAAGCTCTTGTTTATCCTCATCTGTATTGTAAAATCCTACATCCTGGTCATCTTCGCTAAATATTGCAATTTTTTCATGACCGCAATTATCCGTATGTTTCATAATGAATTGGAAGCAATTTATAATATCAGTATTGCCCCAACCCCACATCTGGCGAGTATATATGCCATCTGATTTTTTGTTACATCCATTGCAAACAAAGTAATAATACGTGCTCACGATTATTTCTCCTCATTAATTACCTACAATTAAAATGTATATATTTTTAAACTGAGTGTCAAATGTTTTTTTTACGTTTATACTTTTTATCTATATCCATATAAAATTTCTTTGATGCTTTCCTTGAGTCCGTAAGATCAACATCATTTAATTTGATATCTATAATAGACACATGCACCAGATGCCCAGAAATCCATATTTCTTTTTTATGATCTTTTTCAAATCCACAATCTTCTAAATAAATGTCCCATGCTTTTTGAGATAAAAATAAATACCTTGGACCTATATCTGGCTCTGATAGCCTAAAGTGAGGGTCTTCAATAATTATTGGGTTACTACTACAGGCACGCTCTCTCAATCTTTTGATTGTCTCCGCAGAAAAAGCTTTATTCATTTATTCGCCACCTTCCAAGTAGGAATTATCAACAAATGATATTTACGAGGATTAAGATCACACCCAGGGGGGCGACGTTCATAATCATCTATCTGATTAATATCTATAAATTCTTTCAAGTCTGCTAAATCAACAAAATAAAACCATAAATAATCTTTTGCTTTTGAGGAAGACATATTCTTCTTTCCCCACTGACGCCACCCATACACATTAAACCCTATAAACACTACATATAATGCAGCCTGTGCATATATCCCTCGTGTGAAGTCTACAGACAGCCACAGGACATTGCATAAGCCCCATACAAGGAAGCCGTACTTATTCTGTCTGCTGTTTAGATAAGTTCCAAAGATTGTAGAGGCAGTCAGTAGCCATGTGAAAATCGTAAAGCTATTCATGACTTAATCCTTTGGTTTCTTTATGTTTAAAATCTCGTGCCAAAAAGGCAAAGATCCCGGATTTCCATCATCAAGCATATAATCTAGAATTCCATATGTGTCACAATTTACGATTCTCACGCCTTTCTTACAAGACCAATGCTTTTTTAAAAATTCTATAACCATGTTATCCGTATACAATACATAAACAGACCCTATGGAATCTAAAGACAAAACGTCGCAATCTTTGCAAAATAAACGATATTCAGTTCCCATATTCAGTAATTATCCTCGTCATTCCATTCTATTAGTCATATAATCCACCCAGAGGGCGTAAAGATTAACTTTAATGTTTTCTTTTAAAAGTGACGCCCTCTAATTGTCTACTAAAGTCGCCATAATGACGACTCCGAATACTCCTTCTACACATGGCATACGAGCTATAAGATCGGTTAGAAAGACTTGAGGGACTCGAACCCTCGTTTTCAGCCCGCAAGCTGATGTCCTAGCCAACTAGACGAAAGTCTTGTCAAATTCTTCTATTAGCTACTTAGAAAAACCCTATTCTAACCTTTCTTATCAATCCACAAGGGACGAGACGGGGAGCGACCCCAACTTTTTGCCTCTTGCTTCAAGTTCATTTCTCATTTTAAAATCAGGAATAGTATAATAATCATTCCCTTTCATCACTAGCTTAGCAACGCAATCATAATTGTCGCCACACTCCTGATAATCATCTTGAATAATTGCAACAAATCTTCCTCTATTTTGACGAGACAGGATATAAGGATCGAGAAATTTGCAAATCTTCATTAACAATCCATCTCCGTGTTTATCGTACGCATTAAATGAAACCCAAAAACGATCTTCATATTTTCGCATTCTGAACAATTCTACATAGCTTTCATCCATAAATTCATAAAATTTCTTAGAAAGAGTTTGATCTTCAAGTATCTCATTGCTAAGATGAGATTGATATTGCATCGTGTACCAATTACCCATTTTCATTTCCACCACTTATAATCTTACCTATCGATTCTAGCTGCTCAGCGCTCAATCCCTTACATGCTTCCGTCAATTCATTTGCACCCTGCTGTGTTATATCAATATCAACCTTAGCCTTCACCAAGAAGTAAGGCAGCACAGTCGTACAATAGAGCTTTAAAGACGATTGGTTGCCTGATCTAGCCTGAGTACCAAGCATCTTAACAATAGCCCGGGCATCATCCCAGTTATCTTCTACAAGGGTAGTAGTAAGCTTAACTCTAAAGTCAGCTGGTCTACCATTAGCATTACCACCAGAAGCTTTCCAACCCTCACCTTTAACAAAAGTCATTATTTCCAATCTCTAGCTTACAGCTAGTTAATCGCTAGTTAACTAGAACAAAAAGTATATATTTTGTTATAGATATTTTAGTTATCTGGCAACATATCTTCTAACTTGTCTTCAACATATTTGTCAATATATTCAATTAGTTCAGTCATTAAAGAAGTCTGATTTATTTCAAAATCTTCCTGTGAAAGGTTCCTGGTATAATACTCTACAGACATATCACCTGTACCCATAGTATATCTTGAAAAGACATTCATAAATCCATCATCATCTTTAATGCTCATAAATCTAAGTCGCTCCTACCAATAAAATATATTCATTAATATCAGTGGCAAAATCAAATAAACCATCCACATCTTGCAAATTGCCAATGTAGTCTCCACCAGTTAACATTATTTCCATATCATCAGGAAAGTCTTTGAGAGTCTCGATTAATTCCCCCTTAGTCATCAGTTACCTCATTAATAGGCAAAATTCCAAGATAGTCATCAGGCGCTTCATTAATTGAAACATTAAGAATAAGTGGTTTTAATGAAGGAACATTCTTAAGCAATTGATACTCAACCTCTCTAAATTCATCATTAGATATTCCCTGCTCCTCACTATATGTGTAATCAGCATTAAGATCATCGATCCATCCAGCATTTAACAGAATCTGCATAGCACCAGGAGATCTTATGAGATATGATATACGTTCAGCTTTAGTCATTTGTTACCTCATTGATATTTCTTACTAAACTCAACACTTTAGTTATAAATTTTAATTGAACATCTATCACATCTAGATTCCTAATAGCTTCAGGATATCTTTTTGAATATGATTCTTCATCTAAAATATCTAATAGAGAAAGATCAATAATGCCACATTCATATTTAGAAAATAATTTTTTACGCTCTTCAAACAAAATATCTAATGCTTTACATTTTATTGATAATGTCATAATGCCCTCACAAAACAAACGCTATACACTTGATTATTATCAATTTTCTTTATTAACGTCATAAATATTTTCTCCTCCCGTTTTACGTTCTAAATCTTGCAGCCTAGTTAATAACTCACCATATTTATATTTTTCACTATCAATTATCAGGCCACTAACATAATCAGTTAAATCAAAGAGTTTTTGTCGAAAAATTTTCGTTAACTCCACATTTAACTCTAAGACAGTGTTTTCATCTTTCGTCGCATCATATGCTTTAAAAAGATCAATCATACGACCTTCAAATTTTTTCATATCCGTTTCAAGTGATGACATCATCTATTTTATCCTTTTCTTTTAATGGTTTAAAGTTTACTTTCTCATCTAAAAATATCTTACGTCCAATATCTTTAAATCTCTCTATCTTATCACGGAACTCTTTATCCATTCCCATAGTATAAAGATGTCCAAATAGTTCAAAATCAATTCTTAATGTTAATTCACCATTTTCATTGGAATAATGAATACAATGCGCCATACCAGCAAGTGGAGTTAAGCCGTCAGTACCATATAAGTAAGGTCCAACAACAAACACGGTACGCCTTCTTGTAGCCATTAGCTCTTCATAGGTATAATAATCCTGAACTGTTTGAAGGTGCATACGTATGTAAAGTTTAACAGACTTTTCATATTCATCATCAGTCATATCAAAAAGAAGGGTCATAATTTGATTCCTAAGTTATTAATTCTATGATGAATATTCTTCATTTCTTCTTCTAAGTAAGACACTTTTTTTATAAGTTCTTTATGTTCTCTAAAGAATTCTTCAGAATAGTGTTCTTGCTCCATAGCTATCTCTCGAAGTTTCAAACAGGAATTTCTAGAACTAGCAACATAAAAACATGAAACGAAAAATATGATAATTTCAACAAAACACCAGAAACTCATTTTCCACTAAACTCCACTTCTACACCATAATCATCTTTTAACAATTGCTCTGCGACCTCTTCAACAGGATTGTTATTGCCTAGCAAGGAATGCGAGACATATCCCAACATAAAAAGAAACATAATCGCCATAGCAACAAGAATTTGCAGACTTAAACTATTCATATTTTCCATAACCCATATCAATAAACTTTGAAAGACATCCAGAAAACTCTTCATAAATTATATTTGGTTCATCTTTATCTAAAAATATTAAACCTATTACTGCCGCAATTTCCTGGGTAGTTAATCCCTTTATCAAACAAGCGACAGAAGGAACCATAGAAAAAACTTTTGCTGCTGGTGATGTAACGTATATATTGTTATTATTCAATGCACTGTACCTCCATGTTCATTATCAATTAAATAAGAGAAACGGTTATGAAGAATTTCGATAGCACAATAAATATCTCTTGTTTCACTACCATTAATGACTTCGCATATCTCAAAAACCAAATTAACAATAGAGTTTCGATTTTCCTCTGGGATATGCTCAGGGAGCTTCTGATACAATTTGTCTTTAAAGCGATCTATGTCTATCTTATCATCATCCATTCAATTAACTCCCATTACTTCTTTTTCTAATTTATCAAATGAAATCTCTGCCAACATCCTGAATGCCCCAATGAAAAAACTTCTTTTTGGAGACTTTCTAGTCGTTTTCAAATGAGCTTTCATCTCCTGCATAAAGATATTGAATGAATCAAATAACATACATTCTAAATCACAATCCGTATCAACACCTTTGTTTTTTTCATAATTAGTCAATATATTCAATGCATATGTTAATGACTCATGTTTTTCAAATATCGTTTTCATAAACTTAAACCTTTGTATATTATGTATAATTAATTATTTTTCTAATACTCATATCTGACCTTACATATCTATAAAAGCACAATTGTTTTACGCAAGCAAGATATATTTTTAATTGAAATGCAATAATACCTTCTAACGTATGGATTCATTAGAAGACTGTAGAGTGCCAATTGGGATAGTTAACCATGTTGGAGGCGCAAAACACATCAAAGGCCGTCAGAGGGTATTATTTGGAAGAATGAGGATATATCCTACCAGCTTCCTTACCATCGGGAGACTTAATAATAATTTCTGGAATAGCCAATTCATTCATAAAATAACTAAATCCTAAGAAATCATTTGTGGAAATATCCCTAGCAACCCAATTGGAAGGAGCTATGCAAATAATCTCACCGCTGATGTTTCGGTTAATCTTCAATGTCTTAATCCAGCTAATGTACCTAGCTTTCCCCATTCTTTCTAAGCACGTATGCTTAAACTTTAAAATGATAGGGTCTGGATCAGATATTGGCTCTAGGTCAAGGTAAATCACGTTAATTCTATCTCCTGTTGTGTAATGGCCTTCGGTTATTTTAATGATGGTTTCAGGCTTTGCAGCCCATGCAAGGTTAAGTTTGAATTTCTGGATAGTTTCGCCCATCAGGTACTTGGATGAAAGGATAAGGCTGCAATAGGCTTGCCACTTTTCAAGGGAAGACCCAAATACATCCTTGTAGGCAATCGACAGATTATCAAATGTGGACTTGCTAGGGGATGAAGATAAATCACACTGAGTTACCCGCCTCCAGGTCTCGATCATCTGGCTCACGATGTCCACCGATGGCGCTGGCTGTTCTGTATTCCCTACCACTTCTTTTATTTCTTCTTCCTTAGGCTGTTCTGGCTGCCCCGAATTCGCTAGAGAGAGATAGAGAGAGAGAGGTATTCTTTGTAATGTATTCTCTGAGGGGCGTTCCTCAGCCTTTGTTTCTGCGGGTGAGCGGGAAAGTGGAGGGCTGATTTTGCTCCCTCCTGTAGGGCTGATTTTGCTCCCTCCTGTAGGGCTGATTTTTGCTCCCTCCTGTAGGGAGCATTCAGTGACATATAAGTCATTTTTATTAGTGACAGTTGCGTCTCTTCTAAAGATGCCATCCAGTAAAAGGTCGTTATTATCAGTGATTTCTCTTTGATGGAGAAATTGTGTTTCATCCTTAGAAACGTAAATATCAAGTTTATTGGTAACAATTGCGTCTCTTTTATAGGTGCCATCTCGTATCTCCTTAACGGCAACGCCATCCCTAAAATAGAATGTTTGGTTGGTTTTCTTATCAATATAGGAAAGGAAAGGCTTCCCTTGAAATGCCCCTAAATACCCATAAGCTTGCTTAGCAGCACGATATAATGATTTGCTTTTGTAGGAGACACAGATGAGCTTTAAAGCTCTTTGAATTGTATCTTTACTAACTCGTAACTCCTCACTTAAGCTATCGCCCTTCCTATAGAATGGATTGTCACAAGGAGACATGAACTTATAAAAGCCTAATGGCTTCTTCTGGAATCGATACTCAAGGGCACAGAAAAGCTGGGCAGCAGACTTTGAACCTAAGGTTTCAATAATATGCATCTCATATTTAAGAAAGGAAGCGGGCATAGATTGTTTAAGTCTTTCGGCACGAAGGGATTTAGAGATGGGAGACGTAATGTCGCACGGACTAATAGATTTGACAGGCTTTATAAGACGGAGAGCCACAGGACATGACCTTTCTTGCTATGAAAACAAATATAAAAACGACAAAACTTCTTGACATATCTAACTTAGTATAAATGCATACCCATATGGAATAGAGAAATTTTATAATTATTGAAATAAAAATGTTGTTTCTTTAGAAGCTTTAAGTTATAAACGAATAATTATGAGGAGCGCGTTCGGGTGAGCGAGTTCCTCCCCAAAAATATAAAAAAAAATCAAAGGAAACAATATGACGGGCAAGGTCAATAGAAGGTATAATACCATATTGAGAATCATGAGAGACCACCTAAATGTGACCCTCCATGAAATAAAGCATAGCAATGGTAGCATTATAAGAGGAGCAAGCTTTTACGAAAGAAGCCTACGAGATCCCCTTCTTGAGACTGCATTGGCAATTGCTGAATCTCTAGAAGTTAAACCTGACTTGCTACTCTATTCATTTGGAATATTACCTAAAGAAGACAAAGAGATAATCAAAAGTGACCCCTTTTTCTATATGGAAAAAATAAAGAAAATGTGTAATAATCATGATACCCGTTATGGGAAAGAAGACGTAGACTTATATAGTCTTAACGTTACCAGGGTATCCGATTATATTAGGTTAAATAGAAGGAAAAAGGAAAGTGTCACTAAATAGGATCGTTAAAGCTTTAATTTTAACAGTTGCCACTTCCACGGCAGTTCTTGGAACTGAGGGATTGTATGTCGGTATTAATATGGGACAATCAATTGTTCAAGCGGGAATGGAAAGAAAATCTTCCAGCACCATTAGAAACACCTCAAGCTCAGGAGATAAGAGTGTAACTGTTGGGACATTCATTGGGTATAACCATCTTATTCAAGAAACTCCATTATTTATTGGATTAGAGTTAGGTGTTGAAAACCATAACTTAAAAATTGACCAGGAGGAAAACGTATCCCATCTTCCTATTAATCATAAGACGGTAGTTAAAACAAACAATTCATTTACCGCAATTGGAAAGTTTGGATTTATCGTTAAAGACTTAATGATTTATGCAAAAGCAGGTGTTGTTAAAACAAATTGGTCACTAAGTTATTCTGCAAGATATAATAACGCATTGGGCATTGAGAACACCGTTAAAACCAATAAATATGGGTCAATCTTTGGTTTTGGAGTTGATTATAAACTAAACCCAAACTGGCTGATCGGCGTTGATTATTCCGTTAAATCATATCCTGATGTTGTGTTAAAAGGTGCTATCGCAAATGTTACCATTAAACCTACAATTAACACGACCAGTTTTAGATTGATGTATTCGTTTTAATAGGTCTTAAGTCCTTTGTTATTCCGTTGGTGCTTCTTTCCATAGGTTAGACATGAGCCAGTGGGTGCGAGTTTCAAAGGCGTGAATGCACTTCGATATTTGTAGTGGTTTGTTGTTTCAGTCAACTAACTACGGTATTCGAAGTGCTTTTTTTGTAAAAAAATATTGAAAAAATAAAAATATGGAGATAAAAATATGGCTTTTATAATGTACACTAATGACTCTAAAAGAGAATCTCGTTCTAGAGTTGCTATTTCATCAGCTGGTCTTATTTCATTTACATCTGGTGCTGTAAGAGAGCTTGGCCTGAAAAACTATCAATTCGTAATTCTTTATTACAATCAACATGAAATGAAGATTGGGGTTAAACTTT
>Ga0068859_100009033_pt1 | contig 10068 bp, 8 predicted proteins | sample KBSSwiS22_FD_66585 | JGI IMG/M metagenome (GOLD analysis project Ga0068859, IMG submission 66585) | Switchgrass rhizosphere microbial communities from Kellogg Biological Station, Michigan, USA - KBS Switchgrass S2-2 | ecosystem: Host-associated > Plants > Roots > Rhizosphere > Soil ...
TCCGCGATCCCCTCGCCCGAGGTCGCGATCGTGCGGAAGATCGGCGGACGCGGACGCAGCGCCTGGGGCACGAGCGACATCATCGCGTCGAGGTCGGCGACGACCCGGTCGGCCCCGGGACGATCGGCCTTGTTCACGACGAAGACGTCCGCGATCTCGAGGATCCCGGCCTTGATCGCCTGGATGTCGTCGCCCATCCCCGGCACGAGCACGACGGCGACCGCGTCCGCCGCCCGCGCGACCTCGATCTCGTCCTGCCCGACGCCGACCGTCTCGATGAGCACGGGGTCGTACCCGGCGGCGTCGAGAAGGTCCACCGCGTCGCTCGCCGTGCGCGAGAGCCCGCCCAGGTGACCGCGTCCGGCCATCGAGCGGATGAACACGCCCTCGTCCACGGCGTGCCGCTGCATTCTCACGCGGTCGCCCAGGATCGCCCCGCCGGAGTACGCGCTCGAGGGGTCCACCGCGACGACGCCCACGCGGCGGCCCGCCTCGCGGTAGGAGGCGACGAGCCGGTCCACGAGGCTCGACTTCCCCGCCCCCGGCGCCCCGGTGATCCCGAGCACGGTCGCCCGGCCGGTGCGGGGGAAGGCGGCGCGCAGCACCGGGACGGCACTCGCCGCGCCGTCCTCGACGAGGCTGATCGCGCGCGCGAGCGCGCGCACGTCCCCGTCGGCGAGGCGGCCGACGAGGTCCTCGGCCGCGTCGCCCACCTAGACGTCCTTGAGAATTTCGCGGGCGATGACCAGGCGCTGGATCTCGCTCGTGCCCTCGCCGATCGTGCACAGCTTCATGTCGCGGTAGTACTTCTCGGCAGGGAAGTCCTTCACGTAGCCGTAGCCGCCGAAGATCTGGAGCGCGCGGTCGGCGATCCAGACGCCGACCTCGGACGCGTACAGCTTCGCCATCGAGGACTCGAGCGTCGTCTTGGCGCCGCGGTCCTTCGCCCACGCCGCGCGGTAGACGAGCAAGGACGCCGCATCCAATCGGGTCGCCATCTCCGCGAGCATCTGCTGGATCGCCTGGAACTCGGCGATCGGCTTTCCGAACTGGTGGCGCTCCTTCGCGTACGCGAGGGCGGCGTCGTACGCGCCGCGCGCCATCCCGAGCGCCAATGCCGCGATCGAGATACGGCCGCCGTCCAGGATCTTCATCGCGTCCACGAACCCTTCGCCGCGCGCGCCGATGAGGGCCTCGGCGGGGAGCCGGCAGTCGTCCATGATGACCTCCGACGTGTCGGAGGCCCTCAGGCCCATCTTGTTCTCCTTCTTCCCCGACCGGAACCCCGGGGTCCCCTTCTCGATCGCGAAGGCGGAGATCCCCTTCTTCCCCTTGTCGGGGTCGGTCACCGCGAAGACGACCGTGAGGTCGGCGACCGAGCCGTGCGTCGTGAACGTCTTCGAGCCGTTCAGGATCCAGCCGCCCTTCCCGTCGGGGCGCGCCGTCGTCCGCGTGCCGCCGGCGTCGCTCCCGGCCGTGGGCTCCGTGAGGCTCCACGCGCCGATCCACTCCCCCTTCGCGAGGCTCGGGACGTAGGCGCTCCGCTGGCGGTCGTCACCGCAGGAGAAGACGTGGTTGGTGCAGAGGGAGTTGTGGGCCGCCACCGAGATGCCGATGGAGCCGTCCACCCGGGACAGCTCCTCGACGACGAGCACGTACTCGACGTAACCGAGGCCCGAGCCCCCCAGGCTCTCCGGGAACAGCACGCCGTAGTAGCCCTGGGCCGCCGCCTGGCGGACGAGCGGCCAGGGAAACTCCTGGGACTCGTCGTACGCCATCATCTTCGGCTTGATCTCGGTCTCGGCGAACTCCCGCACCGAGCGGCGGAGCATCTCCTGGTCTTCGGTCAGCGCGAAATCCACGTTCGTTTCCCCCGGTCGGGGGATTATAGCGAGGGGCCCTCGCCCAAGAGGTCGGCGAAGAGGTCGTTGGACCTCAGACGCCCCGAGGCGGTGAGGGCCACGCGGTCCGCGGACTCCACGATCGAGCCCGCCTCGCGCGCCCGTTCCCAAGCGGCGGCGAAGCGCCGGCGGGCGTCCACGCCGTAACGTCGCGAGAGCGCCGAGAGGTCCACGCCCTCCACGACCCTCAGGCCCAGGAAGAGCGCCTCCTCCAGCCGGCGGCCGGGGTCGTAGGGATCGCGCTCGGCGACGGGAGACCGGCCCGCCTCCAGGTCCGCGAGGTACCCGTCGAGGTCGCGGCGGTTGGTCCGGCGCGCGCCGTCGAGGTAGCTCGCCGCCCCGAGGCCGAAGCCCGCGTACGGGACGTCGGTCCAGTACTTCAAGTTGTGGCGCGAGCGGCGGCCGTCCCGCGCGAAACTCGAGATCTCGTAGAGGGAGAAGCCGGCTCGATCGAGCGCTTCCACCGTCGCCTCGTACGCGAGGGCGAGCGCGTCGTCGTCGTGCAGGGTCAGGCGTCCGCCGCGCGCGGCGCGCGCGAGCGGCGTGTCCTTGTCGGACTCGAGCAGGTAGACCGACACGTGCTGGGACGACCACGACGCCGCCTCCGCGATCGTCTCGCCCCACCGCGAAAGATTCTCGCCGGGGAGGCCGGCGATCAGATCGATGGAGACGTCCGAAAAGCCGGCCGCGCGCGCGGACGCGACGGCCCGCCGTGCCTCCGCCGCGTCGTGCGCGCGCCCGACGCGCTTCAACACCGCGTCGTCGAGCGACTGCACGCCCACGCTGATCCGCGTGACCCCGGCGTCGCGGAACGCGGCGAGCGCGGCGGGCGCGAGGGACTCGGGGTTTCCCTCGAGCGTGATCTCCGTGTCGTCGGCGACCTCGAAGCGCTCGCGCACCGCGGCCAGAAGGCGCGCGACTTGCGACCCCGCGAGCCGGGACGGCGTGCCTCCGCCGAAGAAGATCGAATCGACCCGGGTCAGCCCCGGGCACGGCGCCGTCGCCACCTCGCGCGCGAGCGCCTCGACGTAGGCGCCCATCTTGTCGTCGCGCCCCGCGACCGTCGGGAAGTCGCAGTAGGTGCAGCGCACCGAGCAGAAGGGCGCGTGGAGGTAGACGCCTCCCGGCGGACGGTCAGATCCGCTCGGCGGCACGATCCCCCACCCATCCGGACGCTCCGGTCGGGAGGACCACCTGCATCCATCCGTCGCGCTCGGCCCTCACCTCGACGGTGGCTCCCTCGTGGAGCGTGAAGACCGCGGCGTTCTCGAGCCCGGGCCCGGCGAGCGCCTCGACGGTCGGCGCCAGGACGACCGCGCGCGCCGTGCCGTAGAGCCGGGAGTCGGTGGACCGCCACGAGAGGCCCGAGACGACGGCGAGCAGGACGGCCCCGGTGAGGAGCCAGCTCCTTCCGGGCGTGAACCCTCCCGAGCGCGAGCCCCCGAGCACGACGAGGATCGCCGCCGCCCACACCGCGACCAGCGCGACGATCGCCTGCGCCGTGACGCCGAGCCGGTCCTGGGTCGCCCGCAGCCACCTGAGCGGCCCCTCGTCGCCCGCGTCCCCCGGGAGAACGTCGCGCAGCTTCGAGCGGACGAGGGCGAGATTCCCGCGCGTGTCCGGGTCGGCCGGCTCGAGCCTCAGCGCGCGCTCGTAGTGCAGCACCGCCTCGCCGAGCCGGCCGCGCTTGTACTCGGCCCCGGCGAGGTTGTACTCGACCCGCGCGTCGGCCACGCCTTGGCGCAGCACGCCGCGGAACCCCTCCGCCGCCGCGTCCCAGCTCCCCTGCGCGTACGCCGCGTAAGCCCGGTCGAATCCGTCCTCGGGCTCCGCCGCCCGAACGGCTCCGCCCGTCACGAGCAGAAGCGCGCCTCCCAGCGCGATCGCCCTCACCATGCCGCCTCCAGGGCGGTGATGATCGCTCGCGCCTCCGCGCTCGCCTCGGCGCGCGACGACGCCGACGGCGCATCCGGCGCGAACCGCGCGAAATCGCAGCGCTCGAGGAAGCTCCGGTAACGGCGGCGCAGGGCTTCGTCCACGCCGCGGCGCGCGAGGAGGACGTCCACCTCCTCGTACGTGAGGCCCGCCGCGGAGCGGTTCTCCCGGTCGGCGACGTAGTCGAGGAGGGCGAACGCGACCTCCTGATGGAACGACGAGGAGTCGGCGCGCTCCGCCGCCTTCGCCACGCGGCGCGCGGCGGCGCGCGCGGCGCGGCGCGACCGGGCGAACCCCGTGTCGGTCAGCAGGCGCTCGCGACGCCGCCCCCACCAGATGCCGATCGGCACGAGGGCCCAGGGGACCGCGAAGAGGGCGATGAATCCCGAGCGCCGCGCGAGCGGCTCGCGCCTCTCGTCGAGCGGCGTCGTCCGCCGCTTGGCGAACGCGATGTCCTTCGCCGCCGCCTGGACCTCCGCGCGCGCGGTCCCGACCTCGACCGGCCCCTCGCCGCGCTTCACGGTCAGGACCGGGAGGTCCTGGGTGACCACCTCGTACCGGCCCGCCTGGGGGTCGAAGTACGCGAACGTGACGCCGGGCAGCTTGAATTCTCCCGGCCGCACCGGGACCACGATCCACTCCCAGGTCTTGTGCGCGACCATGCGGTCGGCCGGGCCGCGCTCGTCCTCGATGACCTTGGGGTCGTAGGTCTTGAGCTCCTGCGCGCTCGCCAGGTGCGGGGGCGGGATCCCCTGCAGCGAGCCCCGCCCCTCGACGGTCGCGTGGATCGCGACCGCATCGCCCACCGCCACGGCCGAAGGCGCCGCGGAGAGCCGCATCCGGTAGGTGCCGACCGCACCGGTGAACTCCGGGGGCCGGCCGGCCTCGGGGAGGGCCTTGGCGGTGATCTCGATCGGATGGGTCTTGCGGAGGATGTTCACGAAGTCGCCGATCGCGAAGAAGGAGCGGAACGGATCGCGCGACGACCTCCGGACCTGGATCTGCCCGAGGAACGGCTCGACCTCGATCTTCCCCGGGCGGGTCGGGATCAGGAGCTTGCGCGAGACGGGGAAGACCGCGTAGTTGCGGCCGCCGACAGTCTCGGAGCGACGGTCGCGGTTCGCGTCCACCGGGAGGTCGTCGCTCCACAGCCCCGTGAGGGGCGGGGGCTGGAGGCCGTTGAATCCCACGACGGGCGCGGCGGCGTAGATCGCGACCTCGAGCGTGGTGGGCTCGCCGACCCAGACCTCCTTGTCCGACACGCGCGCCTCGAGCGAGACGTCCACGTCGCCGCCGTCGTCGTCCCGGGCCAGGTCGTCGTCGTCCATCCGCCCGCGGGGGGCGGCGGCCGCCCCCGGTCCCGAGCGCCCCGCGGAGACGACGAACCGGATCGGCTGCGTGTGGTAGGTGGCCCCGCCCACGACGATGTCGAGCGCGGGGATCTCCGCGGGGCCCGGCGCTCCCGGGAGGAGCACGTAGGTCATCGTGAGCGTGTTGGACGAGTCCACGTGCCCGTTGACGAAGGAGTACGACGAGTTGCGCGACGTCGACGGCCCGGTGCCCACGCGCAGGTTCGTCATCGCGGGCAGGTGCGGGGTGGAGACCTCCGGGATCGAGGTCCCCTCGATCTGGATCACCAGGCGCACCTGCGTCGTGTCCGTGATGCGCCCGGACGGGAGCACGTTCGCGCTGACGCGCACGTCGTCCGCGCGAGCGAACGCCACCACCGCGACCAGCGCGAGAATCCCCGCCGTCAGACGACGCACCTACCAGTCCTTTCCGCGGGTATCGGCGGCCGGGCCGCGCCGTCCCTTCTCGCGCTTGAGGTTCGCCTTCTCCTGCTCGCCGACACGGTCGAGGAGCTTCTGCGCCTCGTCTTGGCTCATCCCCCCTTGCGGGGGCTTCCGGTCCTTGTCGCCCTTCGAGTCGTCGGGCTTCGGGTTTTGCTGCTGCTGCTGTTTCGGCTCGTCCTTCGGCTCGCCTTGCGGCTTCTGCTGCTGTTGCTGCTTTTGCTTCTGCTGCTCGAGCGCGCGCAGGGCGAGCTCCAGGTTCCGCTTGGCGTCGCCGTCGGCGGGCGCCGTCTTGAGGGCGCGCACGTACGCCTTGACCGCCTCGTCGTACTTCTCGTCCTTGAAGAGCGCGTTACCCAGGTTGTACGCCGCGGAGGGAGCCAGCTCGCGTCCCGCCGAGCCGAGGGCCTTCTCGTACGCCTCCGCCGCCCCGGCCCAGTTCTCCTTCCGGTACAGCACGTTTCCCAGGTCGTACGGAAGCTCCGGTGCCAGCGGCACGAGCGCCTGGGCGCGGCCGTACTCGTCGAGCGCCCGGTCGAGCGAGCCGTCCTTGTAGAGCGCGTTTCCCTTCTCCGTCCGCCGGTGCGCCTCGCCGCCGAGCAGAGAGCCGACCGACGCGAGGACGATGAGCGCGCGCCTCATGCTCCCCTCCTCCGGTCGGCGAGGGCCACGTCCACGAGCAGCGCGCACAGCGCCAGGGCCAGTGGGATCTGGTAGCGCTCGACCCATCGCGTCTTCACGACCGTGGTGCTCCCGGAGGCGTCGAGCGAGGAGAGCGATTGCGCGATCTCCTCGACCTCCGCCTCGGACGTGCTCGCGCGGAAGTACCGCCCGTCGGTCTCGAGCGCCAGGTGGCGGAGCGGTCCCTCCTCGAGCTTCGTGGTCACCGGCTTTCCCGCCTCATCTCTCTTATACGCGCCGTCGCCCTCGGGGATCGGCGCTCCCCCGTCGGTCCCGCATCCGACCGCGTACACGACGATCCCCGCCTGGTGGAGGGCGCGCGTCGCCTGGTCGATCCCCCCCTCGTGGTCCTCGCCGTCGGAGAGGACGACGATCGCCCGCGCCTTCGCCTCGGTGCCGGGGGCGGGCCCGGGGCCGAGCGCCTTCGCGGCCTCCGCGAGGGCGTCGGCGAGTGCGGTGCCGGGGACCGACACGGCCTCCGTGTCGAGCTCCTCGAGGAAGAGCTTCACGGCCTCGTGATCCAGGGTGAGAGGGCACGCGAGCGCCGGCTTTCCTGCGAAGGTCACGAGGGCCACGCGATCGCCGCCCAGCGCGTCGAGGAGCAGCGACGCCTCCCGCACGGCGCGCGCGAGCCGGCTCGGCGAGACGTCCTCGGCCGCCATGCTCCGCGACGTGTCGATGAGGACGACGAGGTCGATCCCCTTCCGGCTCACCGTCTCCGTCCCGGCCCCCCACTGCGGGCGCGCCGCAGCGACCACGCCGAAGCCGACGGCGGCCAGAAGCGCCAGCGCCTTCACCGCCCGACGGTGCGGGCTCGTCTCGCGCGTGTGACGCCCGAGGAGCGCGGGTCCCCCTCCGAAGCGCGCCAGCGCGCGGCTTCGCGCGACCGCCGCCCCCCACATCGCGGCCGCGAGCAAAGGGAGAGCGAGCAGCGCCCAGAGGAGCTGAGGCACGGCGAAGCGCATCAGGGGATCCGTCGAAGCCGCGTCGCGGCGAGGAACAGCTCGAGGCCGAGGATCAGGGCCGCCGGCGCGAGCAGCAGCGGGAATTTCTCGGTGTACAGCACGCGCACGCGGCTCTCGATGTTGGTCTTCTCCAGGGCGTCGATCTCGTGGAAGGCCGCCACGAGCCCCTCCGAGTCGGTCGCGCGGAACGAGCGCCCTCCCGTGGACTCCGCCATCGCCTTCAAGAGGTCCTCGTCGAGGTCGGCCTCGACCCGCACGTACGTCCTTCCTCCGTCCGGGGTATCGACGAGGCACGGCACCGGGCCTCGGGATCCGACGCCGATCGTGTAGAGCTTGATGCCGAGCGACCGCGCCGCCTCGGCGGCCGCCTCGGGCCCCACTTGCCCCGCGTTGTTGCGGCCGTCGGTGAGAAGAACGACGACCTTGCTCTTCGCTTTCGAGCTCCGCAGCCGGTTCAGCGCGGTCCCGAGCCCCATCCCGATCGCCGTCTGGTCCTCCCCGGACGGGGCGAACTCGACCGATCCCACGAAGTCACGAAGCATGTCGTGGTCGAGGGTCAGAGGGCACCGCGTCGCGGCGAGCGTCGCGAAGGTCACGAGCCCGATCCGGTCCGAGGGGCGCCCCTCGATGAACCGGTCGAGGCACTGCTTGGCCACCGACAGGCGCGGGTGCGATCTTTCGTCCTCGCAGCGCATCGACCCCGAGACGTCGAGGGCGACGACGATGTCCACCCCTTCCGTCGAGACGGTCGTGAGGCTCGCCCCCGCCTGGGGACGTGCGAGGGCGACGACCGCGAGCACGATCGCCGCCCCGCGCAGCCACGGAAGCGCGCGGGCCAGCTGCGCCCACGGCGACGGGGCGATGCCCGCGATCGCGTGGAGGCTGGGGAACGTGAGTCGCGCGTCACGCTTCTCCGCGCGCCTGAGGAGCCACCACACCGAAAGCGCGGCGAGCGGCAGGAGGGCCAGGGCCCACGGGGTCGCGAGCCGGCTCATCAGGCCGCCCCTTCCACCGGCGCCGGCTCGGCCGCCGGCTGGGGCTTCGTCATGTCCACGAGCCGGTACGCCTCCTCGACCGACGCGCGGCACTCGGCGGGCCCCGCGGCGCTCCGCGCGAACTTGACGAGGTCTCCCGCCTCGAGCAGGGCGCGCGCGATCCGCGCGGCCTCGGCGGGAGCGCCGGCTTGCTGGAGCGCGGCCGGCACCTCGCTCGTCGTCCGGTCGAGGAGCTCGATCCGGTAGCGCCCTTCGAGGTAGAGCTTCACGATCCGCGTCAGCTCGTCGTAGAAGACGCCGACCTTCCCCTCCTCCGCGAGCCGGCGCGCGAGCAGGCGCTGCAGCTCCTCGTAGACCCACACGTGCGGCGGGAGCTTCCGGAACGGATCCTCGGGCACGGCCGCCTTCGCGAACCGCGCCGCATACCGCCGCCCGAGCCACCACGCGAGCCCCGCGACGACGAGGAGTGCCGCGAGCGCTCCGAGCGCCCGGCGCAACGGCCCGTAGTCCGCGGGGATCGAGGCGGGGGGCTTGAGGTCGGAGATCTCCGGCGGCGCCGCCGGCTTCTTCGCGTCCGGCGGCGGGGATGGGAGCACCCCCTCGATCGTCAGCGTGAGGGGCGACGTCGAGACGGTCGCCGGCCCGCCGGTGCCGCCGACCTCGATGGGAAGGGCGGGGATCTCGATCGCGCCGATCTCGTACGCGGCGATCCGGCCCGTCCAGACGCGCGTTTGCGGCGCGCCCGGGGCGGGAGGGGCCCACGCGCCGTCCAGGACCTCGGCCTTCCCCCACAGGGTGGGCACCGCGGCCGGGCCGACGGTGTCCCCCGGGAGGAGCGTGAGCGTGAGCTTCGCCGTGAGCGCGTCCCCCAGCTTCGCCTTCACCGGGGCCACCTCGAGGACGGCCCGGCGCGCCGTCTCCTCCGCGGGGACCGCCGTGGAGAGAAGCGTCAGCGCCACGAGGATCGCCGCGCGCACGGTCAGGCCCCGGCGCGCGTCGCGCGCCGCGCGCGCTCGCGGAAGAAGGACACGAGCGACCGGTCGTAGTCGGTCCCCGTGGACACCTCGAGCAGATCCACCCCCGCGCGCTTGACGATGTCGCGCCCCACGTCCCGCGCCTTCTTCGCGCGCTCGGCGTAGGCGTGCCTCACGCGCGCGCTCCCCGTGTCGATGATCGCGGGCCGGCCGGTCTCCGCGTCCAGGACGGCGACGAGGCCGACGTCGGGGAGCGTCTCCTCCCGCGGGTCGCGCACGGAGATCGCCACGAGGTCGTGCTTCCGGTTGACGACGCGGAGTGTGCGCTCGTACCCGCCGTCCAGGAAGTCCGAAACGAGGAAGACCACCGCGCGCTTGGGAACGACGCGCCTGAGGACGTCGAGCGCGTTCCTTATGCTCGTCGCGCGCCCCTCCGGCTCGAAGGCGAGGAGGTCGCGCAGCACGCGCAGGCCGTGCTGCCGGCCCTTCCGGGGCGGGACGAAGCGCTCGATCCGGTCGGTGAACAGGAGCAGCCCGACCCGGTCGTTGTTGCGGATCGCCGAGAACGCGAGCAGGGCGGCGATCTCCGCGGCCGTCTCGAGCTTGGTGGCCGCCTGGGTGCCGAACCGTCCCGAGGCGGAGGCATCGACGACGAGGACGACGGTCAGCTCGCGCTCCTCGGTGAACTTCTTGACGAAGGCGTGGCCCATCTTGGCCGAGACGTTCCAGTCGATCGTCCGGACGTCGTCCCCGGGCTCGTACTCGCGCACCTCGGCGAACTCCATGCCGCGCCCCTTGAACACGGAGTGATACGAGCCGGCGAGGCT
>Ga0068859_100009039_pt1 | contig 10065 bp, 8 predicted proteins | sample KBSSwiS22_FD_66585 | JGI IMG/M metagenome (GOLD analysis project Ga0068859, IMG submission 66585) | Switchgrass rhizosphere microbial communities from Kellogg Biological Station, Michigan, USA - KBS Switchgrass S2-2 | ecosystem: Host-associated > Plants > Roots > Rhizosphere > Soil ...
GTCCAGTCGGGATATTTCACGTTTGTGAAGCAGCAGCTTGCGAGTCCTTAGTGGATCGTGGTTCTCGCGGTTGCCATGAGAATAAGGCGAAATGTGTGCATTAAACAACCACGCCTCGCCCTCGCGCACAGAAACGTATGCTTCTTTTAGCTGAACCCGGCCGTCCATGGCACTCTTTACCTCGGTGCCTGTCAGGACAATTCCGGCTTCGTATTTATCCGAAATATGATAATTGTGAAAGGCCGCACGATTCGCTGCTAAAACTTTTTCTTCTTTCGCCACGTTGTTCAATTTGAGATCGCGAGTACATCGTGACGAGTAATAATGCCAATGATGCGGCCGTACTCCTCCACCAACACTGCCGGACTGGTCTGCAAACGTCGCGTCACCTCCGACGAACTGGCGTCGACGTCGACTATCGCAAAGCTCGCTTCCATCACTTCACTGACCGGCGAATTCAGCAGTTCTCTATTGCGCACCACTTTTGCGAGCACGCGATTTTCTCTTAACGAACCGACCGCCCGTCCTTCCTCGAGCACCGGTATCTGCGTCAGGCCGAGTTCGTCCATCTTTTCGAGCGCTTCGCCGACATTGTCGTTCGGACCCACGTAAACCAGCGTCTTCGGCGCCTGCGGTTTCTTGGTGCCGCTGATCAAACCGGCGGTGATCTTTTGGGGTTCGAGGAGTCGTTTCTCTTTGAGCCACTCGTCCGAGTGATGCTTCGTCAAATAATGTTCACCAGTGTCACAAACGATGAACACAACGATTGCATTCTCATCGAGCGTAGCCGCTACGCGCAGCGCCGCAGCGAGATTAGTCCCTGTAGATCCACCGCAGAAAATCCCCTCCAACCGTCCCAACATGCGCGACAACTCAAACGATTCACGATCGGTGACGTTGATTACTTCATCGACGTACTTGATGTGAACGTTCGGCGGCACAATTTCTTGCCCGATTCCCTCAACGAGATACGGAGTGGCTTCCACGATTTTTCCGGTCTCTTTGTAAGTCTTAAAGATCGAGCCGTAGGGATCCGCGCCGATGATGCGGATGGTCGGATTCTTTTCTTTGAGATAACGACCAGTGCCCGAGATCGTACCGCCAGTGCCGAGCCCGGCGACGAAGTGAGTGATCTTGCCTTCAGTCTGGCGCCACAACTCCGGACCCGTAGTGCGGTAATGCGCTTCCGGGTTCGCGGGATTTGAATACTGATCGGGATAGAAAGAGTTGGGAGTTTCTGAGGCAATGCGACGGGCAGTCGAAACGTAATGATCGGGCGTTCCTGGTTTAGCGGAGACCGGAGTGATAACGACATCCGCGCCGAGAGCTTTTAAGTATCGCGATTTCTCGACCGACGCTTTGTCAGTCATCACAAAAATGCATTTGTAACCTTTGACGGCCGCGGCGATTGCGAGACCGATGCCGGTGTTTCCTGAGGTCGCTTCGATTACCGTACCGCCGGGCTTCAGAATCCCTTCGCGTTCCGCGGCCTCAATCATCGACACGCCGATCCGGTCTTTTACTGAGTAGCCCGGATTCAAATTCTCCATCTTGGCGAATACTTGCGCTTTGACGTTGCGCGCGAGCCTGTTGAGCTTTACTAGAGGCGTATTTCCGATCAACCCGAGAATGTTTTGCTGGAATTCCATCAGAGTCTCCGACAAGCCTGATAAGTGCGGACCTATCTATATAGCAGAAACTTTGGAGCGGGGCTAATTGGGACGGCGGGAAAGAGGTTTCACGCAAAGACGCAAAGTTAAAACGAAGACGCAAAGAAGATATTCAGTTCCTCTTTGCGGCTTTACTTTGCGCCTTTGCGTGAAACCGATTTTAAACTGTTAGGACCCGGACGTGCTCTCCCCTTCACATCCGGGCCCTTACAAGGCCACTCATCTTGCAATGTGTGACCGAACTTTAGACTCGCGCTTAGAAGCGTCGCCGTCTGTTATCTCTGAGCTTGTAGGTGTAGAGTGCTGCACCGCCTGCACCCAAGAGCGCGCCAATGAACGCGCCTTTCTTACCACCGACCGCGCCGCCTAAGAGAGCGCCACCGCCTGCTCCGATACCCGTGGTGAGCTTGTCGCGGTGTTGATCCCAGAAGGAACGGTCGCGATCCCAACGTCGCCCACTGTAATTTCGATAACGGTAAGTCTGATACCGTTGTTCATACCGTCTGCCGTCGTAATAACGACCTCGTGTTTGTGCTCCAACAGGAATTGCCGAAAACGTTAATGCCAACAAACAGAAAATACTTACTATCCCCTTTTTCATTACCACTTGGCCTCCGCTTGTCTCTTTTGGCAATGTGTGTGCCAACACCGGATTGATGAGATAACGGCGCTTTTTTGCAGTTTTATTGGATAGCGCGCTAAATATGTCTCGCGCAGTGTTAACCATAACGTGCGCATTCTGTGAGGTGAGTTACCTTTTGGGGTAATCTGTCCGCGCACTATCGAAAGTTCAACATGAAAATATTGATTCTCGACAGCCGCCAGGTTCGCGAACTGCTGCCAATGCCTGAATGCATTGAGTTGATGGCCGACTCGCTCGCAGCACTCACGCGCGGGGAAGTGTTCCAACCTCTGCGTACTATCGCTCGACCACCCGAGGCTCGTGGCTTACTCGGACTGATGCCCGCGTACCGCTCAGGCGAACACGGCGCGTTTGGACTAAAAGCAATCTGCGTTTTTCCCGGCAATCCCGCGCAAGGCAAGGATGCACACCAGGGTGCGGTTATGTTGTTTAGTCGCGAGACAGGCGAGTTGCTTGCCTTGATGAATGCGTCTGAGATTACGGCGATTCGTACGGCAGCGGTTTCGGCTGTTGCCACTCGATTGCTCGCGCGTGAAGACGCGGCGCAACTCGCAATCATCGGCGCGGGTGTGCAAGCGCGAACGCATCTCACGGCGCTGGCTTGTGTGCGGCCGATCAAACACGCTCGCGTGGCTTGCCAAAACATCGAACACGCGCAACAACTCGCGCTTGAGATGCAACCGAAGTTTTCGTTTCCGATTGAGCCGGTGTGGACGAATGAGGAAGCTGTTCGCGGGGCAGATCTGATCGTCACGGCTACCTCTTCACTAGAGCCGGTAATTAATAAAGACTGGATCTCGCCCGGGGCGCACGTAAATGCAATCGGGACACATTCGCCTAACTCGCGTGAAGTCGACAGCGGAACAATGGGCGTCGCACGGATTTTTGTAGATCGACGTGAGTCTACGATTAACGAGTCGGGCGATTATTTGTTGGCAGCGAAGGAAGGCGTAGTCACCCCGGAGAGTATTATCGCGGAAATCGGAGAGCTATTGATTGGAGCGAAAGCGGGCCGCAGTTCCGCAAGTGAAATCACCCTCTTCAAGTCTCTCGGTCTCGCAATCGAAGATGTCGCCTGCGCTGATTATTTGTTCAAAAAAGCCACCACCGAAAACACTGGCAGTTGGGTAAATTGGTAAGAGGAGTAAATGATGAGAGATCAAAACGGGGTCTCTGCGATTCTGGAAGCGGTGTATCACGGGAAACAAGACGTCGTCGCAGCGCTACTCGCGTCCGGCGCTCAACTCGACATCTTCGAAGCCGCCGCCACCGGTCAAACAGCTCAACTCCAAACGCTCATCACTCAAGATCAATCACTCGTCAATTCCTACGCAACCGACGGTTTTACGCCACTCGGACTCGCGGTCTTCTTCGGCCATGCGGACACAGTCGACGCACTCCTCGCCGCGGGCGCTAAAGTGAACGCCGCCTATCGCGAAACAATGAAATTAACGCCACTCGCCTCTGCCATGGCGGTGGGACGGAACGACATCGCACGCACTCTTATCGCGCATGGCGCGGACGTCAACGCCAAGGCCGTCAACGACCTGCGTCCTCTTCACACAGCCGCAGCAAGAGGCAACCTGGAATCAGCCACGTTGTTGTTGGACCATGGCGCAGATATCAACGCCAGAAACAGCGATGGAAAGACCGCGATCTCGTACGCTGAAGAACGCAATCATCCCGAAATGGTTGAGTTTTTAAAGAACCGATCGTAGCTACAAAAAAGCACATAAGGCACAAACAAAACTGATTTAAATCTTTTGTGCCTTATGTGCCTTCTTGTGGCTAGTCTTAGATTAGCCGATCGCCTGTAACCGTCATTGAATCCTGACGGTAATGACAGCCGCGACTTTGCCGGTTGTGCTGCGCCGCCTGCGCCACGATCAGCGCCACTTCAACCGCGTTACGCAACCCAATCAAACCATCCGACAGCTTCGTCGTTCGATAAAACGTCTCAATCTCATTCCAGAGATGACGCAACTCACGAATCGCACGCGACAGTCGATCGCCACTGCGCACGAGTCCGACGTAGTGCCACATAATGTTTTGAATGGTCTGCATGTCGCCCTGAATCAAGGCCGTGTCCGGCTCATCTCGCAAACCGCTCTCATCCCACGGCGGAATCCCATCAAACTCCGGCGCCTGCCCGTCGCCGTTACTTAAGGCTCTTTCAATCTCCAACGCCGCTCGATTTCCCCACACAAGTCCTTCTAAAAGCGAAGTTGACGCGAGACGATTCGCGCCGTGCACGCCCGTGCAACTGATCTCGCCGACTGCGTACAGGTTACGAATGGTCGAACGCGCCCATTCATCAACCAGCACACCGCCACAGAAATAGTGTGCGGCCGGAACTACCGGCACTGGCTCGTGAGAAATATCAAGCCCAACCTTCAAACACTCTTCATAAATAAACGGAAAACGCTCGCGGATCTTTTCGGCCGGCATGTGTGAAGCGATATCGAGCAACACATACGAATACCCGCGCGCCTCCATCTCGTGATGAATCGCGCGCGCTACTACGTCGCGCGGGGCGAGATCCTTCCACTCCGGCGCATAACGCTGCATGAAAGGATGCAAATCCGGCGTCAACAACAGGCCACCTTCACCGCGCACGGCTTCGCTGATCAGCAACCCTTCAGCGCCAGGCGCTGCGAGTGCAGTCGGATGAAACTGAACGTACTCGGCGTTCGCGATCCGCGCGCCGGCTCGATGGGCCATCGCCAGTCCATCGCCACGCGCGCCCACCGGGTTCGTGGTGTTTCGATAAATGCGCCCGAGTCCACCAGTCGCGAGAATTATCGCGTTTGCGAGGAAGCGATGAACCGTTTTCTCAGTGCGATCGAAGACGTAACAACCGTGACATGAAATCTCCCGATAGTTGTCGAGCGGGTCGCGCGAATGATGAGGAAACGTGATCAGGTCGACCGCAGTCGCTTCCGACAGGATCTTGATGTTTGGATAACTTTTTAGCGATGCAACTAAGCCGTTGATGATTGCGAGACCAGTTGAATCACCAACGTGAAGAATCCGCCGGCGTGAGTGTGCTGCCTCCTGGCCCCAAATAGGTGCGCCATCTTCTGCATGATCGAACTCAACGTGAGCCTTGCGTTCGAGCACCTCATTTAATAAAGGTGGACCTTCTTCAGCGAGAATACGCGCCGCCTTTGGTGAACTAACGCCTGCTCCGGCGGCGATAATATCTTCAAAAAGCAACTCGGCACTGTCGTCAGGACCGCGTCCGATGATGCCGCCCTGCGCGTAACGTGTGTTTGATTCGTGAACGTCGGCGGCGCGCGTAACGATGGTGATTTGGCGCTGGGTATTTTGAGCCAGACGTAAAGCAGCGGTTGCACCGGCGATGCCGCAACCGATGATTAAGACTTCAGTCTCCATTAATCAGTCTTCCCGTCCGATCGCAAGCATCCGCTCAACAGAATGCAACGCGCGTTTGCGAATGTCCTCGGGAATGAAGATCTCAAACTGCTCTTTTTGCAACGACTCGAGCGTGTCTTCGAGTGTGATCTGGTTCATGTGCGGACAACGCACACTACAGAGCCGCAACATCTCTTTTTCGGGATTCGCCGACGCGATGTTGTCACCCATCGAGCATTCCGTCAGCAGCAAATAACGCGGCGCATTGGTCTTCTCAACGTAACGAATCATCGCTGTCGTGCTGCCCGAATAATCAGATGCCGCCACGACCTCCGGACTACACTCCGGATGGGCCAGGATCACGACATCTGGAAACTGTTTCCGCACGTTCTGAATATCTTCGACACTAAATTTTTCGTGCACTTCACAACGACCGGGCCAACCAATCATCTGATAATTGAGCTCGTTCGGAAAATGCATGCGTGGTTCGCGTGTCGGGTAGATGATCTCTTTACCGGTCTCGCGCGCGACGTTGCCGGCGAGGTATTCATCGGGAATGAAGATCACTTTGTCAGTCTTCAACGAGTTGACCACCGCCACCGCGTTTGACGACGTGCAGCAGATGTCTGACTCCGCTTTTACGTCCGCGTAAGTGTTGATGTACGTGACCACAGGCACGCCCGGAAAACTCTTCTTCAACTCGCGCACGTCTTCGGCAGTGATGCTGGCCGCCAATGAACATCCCGCTTTTTCCGAAGGGATGAGGACTTTCTTGGTCGGATTCAAAATCTTCGCCGTCTCCGCCATGAACTTCACGCCGCAAAAGACGATGATGTCTTTGTCAGTTTCCGCCGCTTTGCGACTGAGTTCGAGCGAGTCGCCGACAAAGTCGGGAATCGAGTGGAAGAGCGCCGGCTCCATGTAATTGTGGCCAAGTATGACGGCGTTCTTCTCTTTCTTGAGTCGATTGATCTCGACCGCCAGTTCCGCCTTGAGACGTAGTTCGAAATCCGGAACCGTGTTGCGCAGCAACCGGCTCAACTTCTCGTACATCTCTTCAGTAGTCGTCTCAGTAATCATCTTTCAAAACTTTCGTCATGCTACAAATTCCAGACTGACATCAAATACCTGCGGGGAGTGTGTCAGAGCGCCAACGGAAATATAGTCAACACCCGTTCTCGCAACTTCGAGAACCGTATCGAGCGTAACGTTGCCAGACGCTTCGAGTTTGGCCCGTCCATCGCAAATGGCAACTGCTTCGCGCATCGTCTCGGCGGACATATTGTCGAGCAGGATCCGTTCGACGCCGAGCGCGAGCGCTTCGCGTACATTGTCCAGCGAACGCGTTTCAACTTCAATTTCGAGCGTCGTCCCTGAATTGCGCACGCGCTGGACCGCGGCGGTTATCGACCCGGCAAAATCGATGTGATTGTCCTTTATTAATACCATGTCGAAGAGGCCGGTGCGGTGGTTTTGTCCGCCGCCGAGGCGCACGGCGAGTTTGTCTGTGATTCTCAGACCGGGAGCGGTCTTGCGCGTGTCGAGAATGATCGCGTTTGTGCCGGAGACGGCGTCAACAAACTTACGCGTCAAAGTCGCGATGCCTGACATGCGGCCGAGGAAGTTCAATGCGGTGCGTTCGCCCGTCAATAACGCACGCGCCGAACCATCAAGATTGGCAAGGACCGTCCCTCGCGTAACCTTCGATCCATCTTGTACTTCAGCGACAAAAGTGACCTGTTGACTCAGCGCAAGCATCACCTGCTTAGCGATCTCCAGACCGGCAACAACACCATCCTGCTTCGCGATGATACGCCCGCGTAACGAAGCGTCCGCAGGTACAATCGTGTTGGTAGTGACATCGCCTGGTCCAATGTCTTCTTCAAGCGCACGGATAATGGAAAGCTGGTTGACCAAAGTGTATCTTGCAACATAAAAACCTTTCACGCAAAGGCGCAAAGGATACGCAAAGACGCAAAGAAAAAACTTGGCGTCTTTGCGTATCCTTTGCGCCTTTGCGTGAAACCCTATCTCACAGTAATCAACACGTCTCGTCCCTGCTGTGCCTCATTCCCCGAATAATCAGCCGCAATGATCCGCAAAACGTAATCCCCTTTCGGTAACTGCGACGTATCCCAAACACCCGGCGCCGCCCTTCCGTCAAGCACGGTGTTCGTCACCTCATACAGAAACCTCGTCGTCTTACTCCCATAAACCGTGATCCCGCTTTCATCCGCGTACGCGATCTTTGTCGCCTCTCGATTTGCCGGCAAGCGATTGAAAAGCAGAGTGATGCGCGCCTGCTCGAAACCCGGCGCCGGCGTTCCATTAGCCTTCAGCACCTGGTAGCCAAGTTTGTATAAACCCAGTCGCCGGCGATCCGGATTCATGTTGGTCCGATCGAACGCATCGACGACGATACGAACGGGTCCACTCACCAAAAGCCGTTCGTTCTGTTTCTGCGTGAATCGCTTACCTGATGAATCAAACAGTTGAATCCCATCCTTCTCGATAGTCGGCGCGATAGTGTCGTTGAATCCAATTGGCGACAACGAGAGCGGGTTGATCTCGCCACCGGGTGGTCCAATGTTCATATGAACATGCCACATCTTGTTAATCGCACCCACCGCATCGCCTGGCTTGAAACGCGCGCCACGTCTCACACGCACGCGCACGAGCTTGCCCGCGCTATCATTGACTGGCATGAAGCGTGGGTCATCAAACATCTTTCCATCCTTATCGCGGCCCACTTTGATGTGAATGTAAGAGACGACACCAACTCGGAAACCCTCGTTAAGCGAATCGAATCCCCAGTTTGCCAGCGGACTGGTAACTTTCTCGGAGCGTACCGCACGAGCGGTATCGCCATAAGCGCCGAACACGTCCAGCCCGCTATGAAGATGATGGCGACTATCCGTCGAGTCGAAACTGCCGCGCACTTCACCCATCGTCGCAATAACTTCATGCGGGCTTTCCTGCGGAGCTACCGGCCAGATTAACCGTGGCTCGCGCAACGTCTCGTTCGTCAGTTTCGGCAGCGGATCGATCAATGTCGCGGCGGTTTGCGTTGGCGTTGGATCGAGTTTGCGAACGAGGTAGTTACCACTATCAGCGACGTACAACTTCGCCGGTCCACGACCATTTGGATCGATCGCGATACCGGTTGGTTGATTGAAATGCACGTCCTCAGCGACAACGCGAGTGGTAGCGTCGGGAGCGATCTGCACGACGCGCGAACGATCGAGTTCGGTAACGTAGAGAAAGTTATCGTGCGTGATCGCCAGGCCGATCGGGCTCGAGAGATCCGTCATCGGTAAGGTGGTGACATTCCCATCGGGGGTGATCTTTCGCAGGCGATCATTGCCCGTGTCGGCCACGATCAGCGAGTTGTCGGGAGCTACGACGATGCCACTCGGCGTGTCAAACATCGCATTACTACGATTGCCGTCTGCATAACCGGGAGTTCCCTTACCCGCGACTGTGCTGACCTGGCCGTCGGGCGTGATCATGCGTATGCGATCATTATAACTATCAGCCACGTAGATGTTGCCGCGTGTATCAACCGCAACCCCGATTGGACCATTGAACTGCGCCTGGCGGGCTGGTCCATCGGCGTACCCCGTCTTGCCGTTACCGGCGACAGTTGAAGTTTCACCCTGGAGTGACACGCGCCGAATGCAATTGTTTCCCGTATCGGCAACGATTAGAGCACCGTCAGGCGCAACCGCCAGTCCCGACGGAGAATTGAATAAAGCCTTATCAAAGACACCGTCCAAAAATCCTTCAACGCCACCTGCGATCCTTGTGATGCTTCCGTCGGGCGCGATTCGCTGAATACTATTGTGCTCGCCCGCATCAGTCATATAGATCGAACCGTCAGCACCGACTGCGACGCCAAACGGATCCGAGAGCTCGAGCGGTGAGCCGTTACCGGTGACCGTGGTTACATATGCTTTCCAACCGACCGTTGTCGGCAGAGGCTTGCGTGTGAAGCGGTAGACGAGAAAAGCGATCGCACCGCCGCCCAACAGGATCAGCAGTATGAGAGCGACGACGACGAGTTTGCGCATTTATGACTTAGTCAAGGAAGGATTCGGGCTGTGCAAGCATCTCTTCTATGCGTGCGATGTAACGGCCGACATGCAGACCATCCATGAGTGAATGATGTACCTCGACCGAAAAAGGCAGGAGTGTGCGCTCGTTTTCCTTCTCAAACTTGCCGAAAGAGATCTTAGGTACTGAATCTTCGCGTCCCCAACGTCGCGCGTGTGAGAAGCTCGTGAAAGAGATCCAGGGCAAGGTTGTGCAATGTATGCGTGCGTCGTCTTCGTGTTTGGGTCTGAAGGCCCAATCGCCCTTTTTTATCTCATCGACTGC
>Ga0068859_100009040_pt1 | contig 10064 bp, 8 predicted proteins | sample KBSSwiS22_FD_66585 | JGI IMG/M metagenome (GOLD analysis project Ga0068859, IMG submission 66585) | Switchgrass rhizosphere microbial communities from Kellogg Biological Station, Michigan, USA - KBS Switchgrass S2-2 | ecosystem: Host-associated > Plants > Roots > Rhizosphere > Soil ...
ATCAGCAGAAAAAGACCAGCCCCGATAAGCGTGATTTGAGCGCGAGTAAGAAGCGGAAATCGCCGCCTGTCGTCCTCAGGCGAGAGATAAACCAGAGGGCTTGCAGTGGTCGCGGTGATCTCTGATTGCGCGGCGGACTTGCTTTGGATCGCGGCCAACAGCGGTCTGTCCGGAGCCTTTGCCGTCGACTCGCGCGCTAAACCGCAGTCAGGGCATACTCTCACACGCGATTGGAGAGCGGCTCCGCAACCCGCACAGATGACTTCGTCGCCTGCGTCCACTGGCCTCCCGGGCTCATTCAGCTCAACGTCCTGCGCAATTCCAGATTGAGCGGGCGCAGCACGACTTCGCTCATCCACGCCTGATCCGGTTGCTCCAGCATGGAAAGGATGACTTCTGCGACTTCATCCGCCGTGAGCGCATACCCTATGTCCCTCGGCTCCGTTCGAGATCCGGCTTCGCGTCGCGCCGTAGACGAGAAGCGCGTCGCAATGGATCCCGGAACCAGAACCGACACGCGAATATTGTGATCTCGGACTTCGAGTGAGAGCGACTCGGTGAACCCGATCACCCCGAACTTAGAAGCGCAATAGGCAGCCATTTGCTTAATCCCATTCCGTCCCGCGCCCGATGAAATATTGATGATCTGCCCGCTTCGCTGTCGTTTCATCGCAGGAAGCGCTGCCCGGCAGGTGAGGAATGTACCGGTCAGGTTCGTGTCGATGACCGTGCGCCAGTCATCGATCGCAAAGCCGTCGACTTCCCCATTGAGACTGAGTCCGGCGCTGTTTATGAGGATGTCGATTCGCTTGCAGCGGTCAAGCGTCGCGGCTATTGCTCGCTCCACGGCGTGCTCATCACGAATATCGCAGGCGTGATGAAAGGCATCGCGGCTTCCGCGGCTCCTTGCTTCTACGACGGCTTCTTCCAGTTTTGACTCGGAGCGAGCGAGGAGGCTCAGGCGCGCTCCCCGTTGTGCAAGCGCCGCGGCGGTCGCGCGGCCCACGCCTGACGAAGCCCCGGTGATTATTGCTACGGTATCCTCAGTCAATCTCATCGGTAATATTACGATACCACGACTGCGGCCCCTTGCGATCACCCGACCATGTGACGTGTCAAGGTAGTGCCGCCCTCTTTTCCTTAGCCCAGCCGTTTACGGCTGGGTATGTGACAGATCGAATTGCAAGCCCGATTCATCGGGCTTCCAAGCCGGCTTGAGCTCAAGCGAGAGTGTAAGCCCGATGAATCGGGCTAAAATGCGCTGTCCGAGCCCTCCCAGCCGTAAACGGCTGGGCTAGGGAAAAAAGGAGATAACCTCGGCTTTTGGCACAGTCTCTCAAGCGCCGGCGCTCAGCCCCTTACGCAGATGACGGTTGAAGAAATCGATTGCGCGTAGCCATGCATCCTCCGCATCGGAGGCACGATAAACATCGGGCCGCGTGTCGTTAAAGAAGGCGTGCGGCGCCTCTTCATAGATTCGCACCTCTCCGTCTTTCTTGTATTGTTTGAAGGCAGCCTCTAATCGCTTCATCTTCTCGACTGTGATCCACTCGTCCTTTTCGCCGCCGATGAACAGGACGGGACAGCTAAGCTGCTCGAGTATTGAGACATCGGCAGGTACATCGCCGTAAAACGGGACCGCCGCATCCAGCTTTGCATGACACGGAAGAAGCAAGGCGAACGTGCCGCCCATGCAAAAACCGGTGACACCGACGGCCTGTACGCCACCTGTCGCGCGCAAATACGATGTTACGGTTTTCAGATAGCCAATCGCCTTCTCCTGGTCGAGGCCGGACATGAGCTTCGATGCTTCCTGAGGATCTCGAGTGGTGACTCCATCATACAGGTCAGGCGCCGCGGCTACGAACCCGGCCCTGGCATAACGCTCCGCAACGTCTTCGATGTGACGGTTGAGTCCCCACCACTCGTGGATGACAATGATTGCAGCCGAGGGTGTGCCCTTGGCTGGACGCGCCTGGTATCCGTCCACCTCTTTTCCGTCGTCGGTGAATTTGATGCGTGATGCGATGATATCTTGCTCGGGCGCCATAGTGCCCTCCTTTCAAAGTGCTGTCATGACTCCACCGGGAGACTATAGCGAGAACCAGACACGGTCTGCAAGGTACCCCCATTGGCTCACTAGGTTCGCGCCAGATGAGCCACTTCTGTCGCCGGCTCTGTCACGGAAAGTGTCATGTTCCGGGAGAGGCCCTATGATTTGTCTCGGGAACCGAGCGGTAATTAGTTGGCACCTCACTTGCAGAGAGGAAGTGTCTTCAAGAAAAAGATAACGAGGAATAATCGCTCATGATCGCTAAGAATTGTTTTAAGTTGTTGATCCTGATGTTCTCCCTCGCGCTCATCGCAGCAACAGCGGGTGCACGGCCGGAGTATCTCAAGATCTTTGCTGCAGACCCCTACTCGCGCCCGGAACTGCGCACTAAATGTTCAGTGTGTCACCTGAATCCTGCAGGCGGCGGGGACCGTAACGACTTCGGAAAAGCGTTTGCCGCGGCCGGGCTCACAATCACGCCCGAACTTAGGCTCAAATTCCCTGACCGCTTTCTGACTCCAGAAGCGGTTCAGGGACAGTCTCCACCAGTCACGTTTCCCAGCGGCACTCAATCGGAAGCGGTCATTGAGTTCAACGGGAAGAAGTATCTGATTAATACGCAGGATAAGACGGTGTCGCTCCTTTCGGCAGAGCCGAGCGGGACGCCGCCGCCTAAAGGTCCGTCGGTGCAGGAAGCGAAGGATGAGAACACCGCGGCTTTCGAACCAGTCGACGTTCGACTGGTCAATCTGCCGACGGCAATCCGATTTCCCAGGCATTCGCTCTGGGTCGATTTCACACATCGGTTTCCGTTCAATGAAGTCTCGGACAATGTCCAACTCTTTGGACTCGATGGCTTCGCTGTGCCATCATTTGGCTTCATCTACGGGATCACTAACCGCATCCACGCGGGGGCGTACCGTTCATCGTCATTGGTCGGCCGGCCGATCGAACTCTTTGTCGGCGCGAACCTGCTCGAGGAACGAAGAGGGCACCCATTTAGCCTGATGGGCCGGGTCGCACTGGAAGGACGTGACAACTTTCGGCGCAACTTCACGACGAGCTTTGAACTGACTCTGGCCAGAAGCATCACTTCCCGTGCCCAGATATACGTTGTGCCTACGGTGTCACTCGGCGACAGGCCATTGGGTATTGCGCCGGAGCAAAACTTCAAGGGTCGCACCGCAGTCGCCCTGGGTATAGGAGCCGCGGTAAACGTGCGTCCGTCCGTTGCGCTGATGGCCGAAGCGAATATGCGACTCAATGAAGAATCTCGTTACACCACCAGGGCCCCCGGATCCGGACTCGGTATTCACCGCCCTGTTGTTGGCTTTGGGATTCAGAAGGCGAGTGCCTCGCGCCGGCACTCGTTTACGCTCACGTTTTCGAACGGACCCGGTACCAGTCCTTCGCAGCGATCGATGACACGAGGACTGTTTTTCAATGATGATTCGTTCCGCGGAATGTCGATCGGGTTCAATCTCACCCGGCGATTGTTCTAGCATAGCCGTTAACCGACAGACCGGAAGTGAGTAAATGGCAAAACGTCTGGCAGTGATTGGCGGTGCAGTGGTGACCGCGCAGGAAGTGATTTCCGGGGGAGTCGTTCTCTGCGAGGACGGCAAGATCACGCTCGTTGGTCCCAAAGGTGCGGCCGTCCCGGAGCCGGGATCGGAGATCATCGACGCGACCGGATGCACGGTTTTTCCGGGTCTGATCGACACCCACGTGCACGGCAGCGGTGGTGATGATGTGATGGCGCACGGAGTTGAGGGTATCCGCCGCATCTCACGCGCGCAGCTGCGTTACGGCGTGACAGCCTATCTGCCGACAACGATCGCCGCGCGCCACGCGGACCTGATGCGCACCAGTGTGGAAACAGTCGAGGCGGAGACCGCCGAGGAGCCATCAGCGGAGATTCTGGGTCTTCATCTCGAGGGTCCCTACATAAACATGAAGTACCAGGGGGCACAACCGACAGAGGGTATCCGCGATCCCGATTTCGATGAGTGTCGCGAACTGCTCGCTGCAGCGCCCGGCCGAACCAGGATTATGACGTTAGCGCCCGAACTACCGGGTGGCCTCGATCTGATCCGCTGGCTCACGGGACAGGGGATAGTCGCATCGCTCGGGCATTCAGATGCCGATTACGATACGACACTCGCGGCGATCGATGCGGGCGCAACGCATGCAACGCATCTATTCAATGCCATGTCTGGCCTGGATCATCGGAAACCGGGACTTGCTTCAGCCTGCCTCAATGAGCCAGGGATTCGTGCTGAGATAATTCTCGACGGCGTGCATGTTCATGCGCAGATGGCGCGGCTTGCGGCCCGCGCGAAAGGTCGCGACGGGCTTGTGGTGATCACGGATGCGACTGCCGCGCAGGGCTGCTCCGACGGAATCTACGCACTTGGCACGTTCCAGGTTCAAGTGCGCGGCCCGGTCTGTACGCTGCTTGATGGTGTCACGCTCGCGGGTTCGGTCCTGACTATGAATGCCGCTGTGCGGAATGCGATTGCCTTCACGGGGCTTAACCTGGTGGATGTGGCACATATGGCCTCAAGAGTCCCCGCAGAGTTGTGTGGAGCAAGTGATCGCAAGGGCGTACTGGAAGCGGGAAAGGATGCGGATCTGGCGATTTTCGATGAGGGGTTTAGTACGCGGGTTACGGTTCGTGCGGGGGAAGTGGCATTTAGGGGAGTTTGATTAACGCAAAGACGCAAAGGCGCAAGGGCGCAAGGAAGAGTCGCTTCCTTGCGCCCTTGCGCCTTTGCGTCTTTGCGTTAATCAGAATTGGGGGGGAGGAGGCTGTTCCTGACGCGATCGCTCCCGGCTCAACAGATTCCGAAACTTGGCGCTCTGCTCTGGTGTCAGGACCTGCCGGATCTGCGTCATCATCCGCGCTTGTAATCTGATGATCTCAGCTTGCGTCGTAGCGAGGTCGCTTGCCCGCTGCTCGACTAGTTTGGGATCGAAGGTATCTCCATAAAGCGCCTCATCGAGCAGCTCGCTCTGCGCCTTCCGAAGTCGATGCAAGGCCGGCATTTGATTTCCGGATCTGGTCGCAAACTGTTCCAACTGCGATCGCTGCGAATCGCTCAAATCGAGCTGGTGAAAGACGCGAATCAAAACCCGCGGGAACGCAACGCCGGGAGGAACCAGCCGCATATCGCGGCGCTCCTGCGGAGTTAGCGGCTCCGCGAACTCCCTTCCGGGGCCTGGCTCTCTCCTCCCACCGGGCGCAAGTTGATCCCGCCGTTGCTGCATGCCTCGTTGTCGGGCGTTAACACCCAGGTCCGAAGCGAAACTCAGGAGGACAATAAAGATCAGCACAAACACTCGCAGCATGTGCTCATTTCTCCTTTTCATTTTCTACACCATTCGAGGCAAAGAGCCACTCGCCCAATGTCGACTGTCCCTTGGCAACCAGCGCACGGTGTTCGGCGCGCAATGTCACGAGCGACGAAGCGAGCTTTGTCTGTGACTGGCTGGCCGTGGCGAGCTGAAGCGATAGATTGGATATCTGCGCACGCATTTCTGCCTGCCGCCGTTCATCATCGACCCGCGACGCAGCCACACGCTCGGCAATCATGGTTTCAATCTCCGCTCGCGTCAATTGCACACTCCCCGCGTCGACTGATTGTGCGGCCCTGCCCCGGGTGCCGAGACTCACCGTTCCCTGGCGCCAGTCGATACGCGTGCCGGCAAGGGATAGAGCAACCAGAATAAGCGCCGCGGCAGCCGTCGCGATAGTGGTGCCACTGACCCATATGGGAAGGAAGCTCACGAGTTCGCGCAGCGCATCCAGTGCACTGCGGTTGACTGCAATCGCCATTCGCGGCATAAGGCCCAGTTGCCAGACGTCGAGCTCCTGGCGCACGCGCTGAAAGGCCTTGAGTTCGATACTGCAGGCATGGCACTCGTCGAGATGGCGCTCAAACGATCCACGTTCGGCCGGCGAGGCTTCGTCATAAAGATAAGTCATCAGGTCCGTCTGCCGGTCGCAACCTGAATCTGGTGTCTGTTGGTTTCTCTTCATTGTGTCCGTCTCTTTCTCTCGCGCTCAATCAGGGCTTCAAAGCGACCCGCGCATGTGCTCGAGGCGGGCCCGCAGCTGCTGCAGGCCGGTATATAAGCGCGACTTCACTGTACTCACGGGAATCTGCAGGATTTCAGCGATCTCGGCGAATGTTAGTTCCTCGTACTCCTTCATCACGATGACTTGTCGCATCTCTGCGGGAAGGCCCTGCAGAGCGCGGCGCACAATGGTGGTCCGCTGGTGGCGCTCGATTCGTTCCCGCGCGTCTTCACTTGAGACATCCGGCAAATCGCTCGTTCTGCCGTCTTCGTCTTCATGATCCAGCGAGCGAGCAGCCCCTCCATCCTGGCGTCTGAGGCGTGAATGGCAGGCGTTGAGCGCGATGCGATATAGCCAGGAGGAAAATTTCGCCTCACCGCGGAACTTGCGGAGATTCCGGAACGCGGCGAGGAAAGTCTCCTGACAAACGTCGCGCGCGTCCTGGTCGCAGCCGAGCATCCGGAGCGACAGGCCATAGATCGGGTTCTCCCACCTTCGGACCAGCGTGTTGAATGCCTCGGTCTCACCGGCAAGAGTTCGTTCAATGATCTGATCGTCGCTGAGATCCATAACCTGAATTCACCCGAGTCCCGCCGGTTGGGTCAAATACCCCAACGCACACTATCGGCCCAGGTTAAGACGAAGTTGAGAGCCCAAAAGTCGGAAAACTTTTGGACACCATGGTTTGCCCGTGATCCGATACTAATTTCATCCCCCAACCATTATAATCCTGTAGCCCCCTCTTAAACTGTTGAAACTACTTGTTCGGACGAATGGAATTCAGCTTCTTCCTGCTTCGAATTTGGCTATCACTGGCCGCTGTCCTCGCTATCGGTCCTACAACACCGGGAGGTCAAATCCGTCAGGAGCAGCACGCGCGTTTGCGTGCAGCTCTGGCAGCTGACGACCTGGCCTCAGTCGAAAATCAACTCCGCGAAATGGGACGAAGCGCGCCGGAGGCCTTCGCGCGGAACAACTACGACTATTTACTCGCACGCATCCTGATGCGGCGCGGCAATGCGACCGAAGCGAACCGCTTTCTGCAACAGGTCGTGACTCGCAAGTCGGTCCTGGCAGGCTACGCGCTTCTGCATCAAGCCGAGCTTGCGCGCACCTCGGGTAACTATCCGGAAGAGCAGCGACTCCTCGAACGCCTCCTCTCGCAACACTCGGGTTTTCTTCACCGCGAAGGTGCGATTCAACGCCTCGGCGCGAGCTATCTCAGGACGGGGAAGTATCAGAATGTGATCTCGACCCTGACTCCGCTTGCCGGGACGCGCGGGGCGACCGCGCGCGAAGGCCTCGCGCGAATCGGCGAGGCGCAACTCGCGCTTGGACAGGAAGCGGCGGCGCGAGCAACTTTCCAGTCGCTTCTCGCGAGTGGATCGCTCGATGACGGCTCGCTGCGCGCGATTACGTTTCTCGACCGGATGGACGAATCGGCGAAGACCAGCATCCCGGAGCGCGAACGCGTCAGGCGAGCCCGTATTTATCAGTTCAACCGCTCGTTTGTGGATGCGCGCAAGCATTGGCTCGCGGTGGTCAATGATTACGCTCAAAGCACCAGTCGGGCTGAGGCGCTATTCCAGCTTGGACGCGGCTATTTTCTCGAAGAGAACTATACCGAGGCGATTCGCTGGTACGATCGAGCTCACGATCAGTTTCCGGATACGGAAGAAGGAGAAGAGGGATATTACTTCGCCGGCCATTCTTACCAGGCACTTCGCGATGCCGACCGCGCGATCGCGCGTTACGAGGCATTCCTGCGCGCCTATCCGCGGAGCAAATATTTTGGCTATGCCTTCCTGAATGCGATTGACACGCTGCGGTCGGCGGACAGGCTTGATGAAGCGCTGCGATGGACCGCTCGAGCGCAGGCAGAAGCAAAACAGCCTTTTATCCTGACACGCGCCCTCTTCGACCGCGTGAAGATTCATCTGACGCAAGGCAACTATGCGGCTGCGCTCGAAGAGCTTCGTACGCTCCGCTCCCACGACCTCGGCGTGCGAGGGCTCGTCGCAACGACCAGCTTCGCCGAAGTTGCCTTCCTGCGCGCGCTCTGCCTGGAGCAACTCGGGCGGTTTGATGAAGCCATCACCGATTATCTGGCGCTCCCGGAAGGTCGCAAGGAGTCGCTGGGCTACTACGGCTTTCAGGCGAGTCAGCGGCTGCGCGCGCTTGGTACGAACCTTCGCGCGAAGAGTCTGATTGCGACGCGTCTCGAGGCCTTTCTCAGCCAGGCTCGCGCAGCAAACGCGGCCGGGGATGCGGCGACGGCCAAAGCGGCGGCTTCTCAAGTGTTGCGGCTCAGTGAAGATCGTGAAACAGCCGCGGAGATGAAGCGCATACTCCGCGCTGCGTACTCCAAATTGGCAGCTTACAAGTTACCGTCATTTACGCTACTGTCCGGCGGCCGAACAGAAGTATTGGAGGGCGAGTCAGACTCGGCGCGGACTGTTTCAGACGAACTTCTCTTTCTCGGCCTCTATGATGAAGGCGCAAGAGAGCTCCTCTCAGCGCGCGCGGTTGAGCGGGGTCCGGCGGCGCGCAATTGGGCCTATACACTCGCTGTCTACTGCGGGCGTGGAGATTGCCCTGAGCAAACGCTTAAGTTCGCCGAGCCGATTCTCGATCCGATCCCGGCGGACTACCGATTGGAGCTCATGCCGCGGGATTTGGCCGAAGTGTTCTTCCCGCTGTCCTTCCATGAATCATTCGAGGCACACGCCGAGCCGCGCGGTGTCGATCCGCGCTTTATCCTCTCGATCGCCCGCCAGGAGAGCCGATACGATCCCTCGGTGAAGAGTCCCTCGGCAGCGCGCGGCCTGTTGCAGTTCATCTCGTCGACCGGTAACCAGATCGCCGCGCAACTCAATCTTCGAGACTTTGACCAGAATGACCTTTATCAGCCGGAGAGGGCGATCCTGATCGGATCGCAATACGTAAAGAACCTGTTCGAAGAATTCAAGACGCCGCAAGCCGCTGCCGCAGCTTACAACGGCAGCGAGGATTCGGTCCGTCGATGGCTTGGGCGCGCGCGCAGTACTGACGTCGACAGATTCATCATCGAGATCGCCAAGCGCGAGACGAAAGATTACGTTTTCAAAGTGATGGGTTCTTACCGCGCTTATCAGGCGATTTATCCAACCTTGCCAATCGCGAAGGCCAGGTAAGCAGGACGGGTAGAGTCAGTTGTTGGAGGGCGTCAGTACGGCGCCATTCGAGGCTGCGCCGACTGCTTGTTCGGGAAGATGCTTCTTGACCAGGTCGATGCCATAGCGGATAGGGACGCCGAAGTTCGATGGTGTACCTGGCAGGATGGCCTGGTTGACGCCGATCACTTTTCCGTTCGCGCCGAAAACGGGACCGCCGGAGCCACCTTCACCGGTCTGCGCATCATAGACAAGCCTGCCGGAAGTGATGTCGCCTATATGTCCCTGCGTTGACTGCGGACTCACCTGGTCGCGGCCTGCGAGCTCGTTTAGTATCTGCTGCAGTGAAGACCCCCGCCTGTTGCCGAGCCCCGCTCGATCGGCCTCCCCGGACCTCGCGAGCAGGCCTTCAATTCCGCCCGGGTAGCCAAGCAGAACGACCAGCTGTCCGCTTACTGCGCCCTCACCCTTTTCATCGAGCGGCAGCGACTGCAATTCAGCGAGGCCCTGATCAAAGGCGCAGAGAGCGAGATCGTGCGCCCGATCGACTTCAAGCTGACGCAAGACAAAAGGCTGACGCTTTTTTGGGAAATAGTTGAAGAGCTCTTTGAGATGCGGGTTGTACCCCTGCGCGCGAATCATACTTGCCACGGCATCGTCGACCCACGGCTGTACGACATGACGGTTTGTGAGAACAAGCCCCTTGCCGACAAGGAACCCTGTCGCAATGAATTCAACCTCATAAATCGGGCCATTGCCGTCAACGCTCAATCCAATG
>Ga0068859_100009046_pt1 | contig 10061 bp, 7 predicted proteins | sample KBSSwiS22_FD_66585 | JGI IMG/M metagenome (GOLD analysis project Ga0068859, IMG submission 66585) | Switchgrass rhizosphere microbial communities from Kellogg Biological Station, Michigan, USA - KBS Switchgrass S2-2 | ecosystem: Host-associated > Plants > Roots > Rhizosphere > Soil ...
GGCGCGGCCGACATCGTGATCACCGCCACCGGATCGCAGCGCCCGATCATCACGCGCGCCCAGCTGGAGGCGGCGCAGGGGCACCGGCGCGGTACGCCGCTGTTCATCATCGACATTGCCGTTCCCCGCGACGTCGATCCGGCTGTCGGCGAGATCGAACAGGTGTTTCTCTACAACATCGACGACTTGCAGATCATCGTGGAGGAAAACCTGTCGCGGCGCGCCGCCGAAGTCGAGCGCGCCGAATCGATCGTCAACGACGAAGTCACCAAGTTCATGACGTGGCAGCGGTCGCGCAGCGCGGTGCCGACCGTGGTGGCGCTCCGGCAGCGGTTCGAGTCGATACGCCGCTCCGAGCTGCAACGACTCGAAGGCAAACTCGGCCCGCTGACGCCGGAGACGCGCGCCCGCGTCGACGAAGTCACGCGTCTCATCGTCGAGAAGCTGCTCCTCGAACCGACCGAACAGCTCAAGGCGCTGCCCGACGAGGAAACGCAGGCCGCCTATACCGAAGCCGTCAACAGACTGTTCCGCCTTCAGGACCAAGACGCGTCCGAGCCGTCCAAACGCCCATGACTCTTCGCATTGGGACGCGCGGCAGCGAGCTCGCGCTGTTCCAGGCTGATGCTGTCGCCGCGCAACTGCGCGCGAAGACGGGTCTGGCGTGCGAAACAGTGGTCATCCGCACCTCGGGCGACAAGCTTGCGGACGCGTCGCTGGCGCAGATCGGGGGCAAGCGTCTCTTCGTCAAGGAAATCGAGGACGCCTTGCTCGACGGTGAGATCGATCTCGCCGTCCACAGCAGCAAGGACATGCCGGTGGTGCTTCCCGAGGGTCTTCGTATCGCCGGCGTCCTGCCGCGCGCGGATGCTCGCGACGCGGTGATCCTCCCAGGCGGCGGCAAACAGGTCCGCCTAAAGGCGGACCCCACCTCCGTCGCGGACCCCACCGTCCGGTCGGGTCCGGCTTCAGCGGGACCGTCCGGCCTGTCAGTCGAGGAACTCGTCTCGCGACTCGGGACCGCGCCGCGCATCGGTACGAGCAGCGTCCGTCGCACGGCGCAGCTCGCGCGCGTCTTTGCCGGCGCGAGCTTTCTCCCCATTCGCGGCAACCTCGGCACGCGCCTGCGAAAGCTCGACGCAGGCGAGTACGACGCACTTGTGCTCGCGTCGGCGGGTCTGATCCGGCTTCATCAGCATGCGCGGATTTCCGCGTCTCTGCCGATCGCAGCGTGCGTACCAGCGCCGGGCCAGGGGATCATCGCGGTGGAAATCCGCGCGAATGATGATCACGTCGCAGCCGCGGTCGCGGCGATCGATGACGCACACGCGCGAGCGGCACTCGATGCGGAACGGGCGGTCGTCGTCAAGCTTGGCGGCGGGTGCCAGATGCCGATCGGCGCGCATGCGGCTATAGACGGGGGATCGTTGACGCTAACCGCGATCGTGCTGTCACTCGATGGTACGCGAGCGGTCCGTGCGGAATCGCGCGGCGCCGTACACGAGGCGGCACGTGTGGGCACCGCGGTTGCCGAAGGCCTGCTCTCACGCGGTGCCGCCGAGATCCTTGCCGAAGTGCAGCAGGCGCACGCAGCGGTCGAGGGCATCCAGCCGTGAGGCGTCCTGTCGTCTATCTAATCGGTGCGGGCCCTGGTGATCCCGGCCTGATCACGGTTCGAGGCCTTCATCATCTTCGCGGAGCCGATGTCGTTGTCTATGACCATCTGGTGCCGGTCCGGCTGTTGAAGTACGCGCGCCAGGGCGCCGAGCTGATTGACGTCGGCACCGCGGCCCCGCAGTCTTCGACGGCGCAGGATGCCATCAGTTATCTGCTGCTCGAAAAGGCGCGCGAGGGGAAAGTTGTAGCCAGGTTGAAGTGGGGCGATCCGTTCGTGTTCGACCGTGGCGGCGAAGAGGCGCTCTTCCTTCACGAGCACGGCGTCCCGTTCGAAGTGGTGCCCGGTCTGGCTGCAGGGCTCGCCGTGCCCGCGTATGCCGGTGTCCCGGTCACGTATCCTGGAGGCGGCGATACCATCACGCTCGTCCGCGGGTACGAGGACGAGAGCCGGACACCGCCCGATATCGATTGGGCGAGTCTCGCGCGTCTGGAAGGAACCATCGTCTGCTATGCCGGACCGCAGCAGCTGCTGCGCCTGCTCGAATCACTCGCCGCCAACGGGTGGCCACCCGACTCTCAGGCCGCGATCATCTACAGCGGCACGCTTCCAGCCCAGGAGACGATCCCCGGCACGATCGCGGAGCTGCTGGACGCGATGCGTGAACATCCGCGCCGCAAAGAAGCCGCAATTCTCGTCGCGGGGCGCGTCACCGGACTTCGCGAACACCTGCGGTGGTTCGACTCGCGCCCGCTCTTCGGGAAACGCGTGCTGGTCACGCGGCCGAGAGAGCAGGCAGCAGAGCTCGTCGATCTCCTGACGGCGTACGGCGCAGAATCGATCGAAGCGCCAATGATTCGCATGGCGCCGCCCGAGGATCCCGATCCACTGCTGCGCGCGGCCGCCAGTCCCGAACAGTTCGACTGGATTGTCTTCACCAGCGCGAATGCCGTCGATGCGTTCATGACGGCGCTGCTCGACGGCGAACGCGACGTGCGGGCGCTGAAAGGACCGCGCATCTGCACATCAGGCACCGCGACCGCCGAGAAACTCGCCGCCTACGGCATCAAGGTGGACCTGATCCCTCGCGAGTTCCGCGGTGACGCCGTCGCCGCGGCGCTGATGGCGCAGGGGCCCATGACCGGCGTGCGGGTGCTCCTGCCGCGCTCCGACATTGGACGTGAAGTAATTGGCGAACAGTTGCGTGAGGCGGGGGCCGTCGTCACCGAAGTCATCGCGTATCGCACGATTCTCGAAGACGCGCAGCGCGAAACGGATCCCGACGTCTATGGGTTGCTGCTCAACGGGAAGATTGACGTGGCCACCTTCACAAGCCCATCGGCGATCCGCAATTTCGCGAAGATCCACGGCGCCGATCAGGTGTCGGATCTGTTGAAGCACACCGTGGTCGCGACCATCGGTCCCGTCACAGCTGACGCGGCCCGGCAGCTCGGCGTGCCTGTCACGATTCAGCCGAGGACTTACACAATCCCCGCCCTCGTTGACGCAATCGCGGCTTACTACTCGGCCCAGGGTGCCAGCCTCAGGGCTCAGGACGCGTAATTCCGGGCAGTTCGGATCGGCCTCATTGTTGCTGGTTTGCCGGAAGCCCGCTCGTCCGTTATTGCGGATCTCACGAGTGCTCGAACTGGCACAAGGTTGCCCCCGACCGAAGCGCCTGGCTTAATGTAATTTTCGTTGCTCTGTACAGTACGGGTACGGAAAGGGGCCTACGTCATGGATTCACCGCCGACCGATCAGTCACGTGATCCGTTTCTGGCGTTTGCATCCGAGGAATCCGTCACTGCATCCGAGGAATCCGTCACGCCGACGGCCGACCGGGAACCAGCCTTCCTGCGGATACCCACGGCGTACGATGGGCACCTGTCGATCACCTCGACGGTTGCCGACCAACCCCCGCCTCAGCCCGTTAGCGCCCGGCCGATGACGATGGTTGCGGTCGTCATTGGAGTCGTCGCCGGCTTCGCCGGCGGGTATGTGTTCGCCGACCGCATCATCGGGCCGTCGGTCACACCGGCGCATCGCATCGCCGCCCCCGCGACTGCGCCCGCCCCCGCGTCTGCGCCCGCGCCGGCGCGCACGGCCGAGTCGTCGACGGTTCCTCCGGTAGAGTCCGTCGAACGTGCAAAGCCGACCCCAGAGCCTTCGACCGAATCAGCACGCGGACCGAGCGTCGTCAAAGCGACTGAGGTGGCCGATTCGACCGCGACGCCCGCAGCGTCAGTTCCACGATCGACACGGCGCGCGTCGATTCCCTCGTCGACAACGCGGCCCTCAACCACTCCACGACCACAACCGACCGCTGCGGCGACCACGGCGCTCGGCGGCTCGATCGAAATCATGTCGCGTCCTCGAGACGCACAGGTACTGCTCGATGGAACCGTCGTCGGCCGGGCTCCGATGTCGATTGCGAACGTGTCTGAAGGGATGCACGAAGTACGCGTCGAGCTCGATGGATTCAAGCCGTGGGTCGGATCGGTGCGTGTGAAGAGCGGCAGTCGTGCGCGTGTGGGAGCGTCGCTCGAGCAGTAGTCGTGCGCACCGTATAACAAGCGAATCGAACGAATCATCTAGGACCGCGCCGGCAGGACGACACGCGCGAGCAGTGTTCCCTCGACAACCGTGGCGCCCTCGCCGGCGAGGATCGCTTCGAGAACGCCGGTCACCGGCGAGGCAATCTCGACGTTCACCTTGTCGGTCGACACTTCCGCCACGATCTCCCCCGCCCGCACGGAATCACCTGGCTGCTTCAGCCACGCGGCGACGACGATCTCGCTTTGCGCCCCTTCGATCCTTGGCAGCGGGATATCGAACCGGTTCATAGGATCAGTCCTGCAGTGCCGCGCGCACGGCGGCCGCGATTTGCGCGCTCGTCGGCAGCGCATGCGCGCGAAGCGGGCCGCTCGGGATCGGAATAGGCGCCGCACCGACTCGCTTGATCGGGGCGAGGAGTTCGATGCGCGGCGAGGATCCGGCGACAGTGGCCGCGACTTCGGCGCCAAAACTTCCCGTCACCCACGTTTCGTGCGCGATGACCAGCCGACGAGTCCGCCGCACGGAGTCGACGACAGTCGGGGCGTCCCACGGTGCGAGCGAGCGGAGATCGATCACCTCGACTTCCACTTCTTCGCGTGAAAGCGTCGCCGCGGCCTGCAACGCGAGCGGCAGTGTCGATCCCCACACGACGAGCGTGACGTCGCGACCGGGCCGCGCGAGACTGGCGGATCCGATCGCGACCACATAGCCGCCGGACGGCACCTCGCCACGGCGCGCGTGCGAGAGCGACATCGGTTCCACGAAGAGCACCGGGTTGTCGTCGCGGATGGCGGCGATCATCAATCCCTTGGCATCGGCCGGTGTCGCCGGCACCACCACCTTCAACCCGGGAATATGGGCAAACCACGACACGTAGTCCTGCGGATGCCCGCCGTACGGGCCGTCGCCGACGCGCGTGCGGATCACGACCGGTACGCGTGCGGCTCCCCCCGTCATGTAGTGCAGGTTCGGCGCCTGGTTGATCAGCTGATTCATGGCCGCTGGCAGGAACTCGCCAAAGCTCACTTCCACGATGGGCCGGCATCCAAAGAGCGCGGCACCTACGGCCGACCCCACCATCGCCGACTCCGAGATCGGCGCCTCGAGCACACGCTCCGGACCGAATTCTTCGTACAGGCCTCTGGCGCCCTGCATCGATCCGCCGAACGGTCCGATGTCCTGCCCGATGAGGAATACTCGCTCGTCCCGGCGCATCTCGACGGCGATCGCTTCGACGACCGCTTCCATGTGGGTCAGACGGCGACTCTCGGGCGGCGCCTTTACCGGAGCGTCAATGCTCATGCGAACACATCATCGAGGCCCAGTTCGGCGTCGCCGACATCAGCGGCGGCGGTTGCCCGTTCAACGGCCGCCTGGACCTCGGCTTCCACGCGCTCATGGATCTGACCTAGCTCCGCCTCCGTCGTGACGCCGCGTTCGAGCAGCCGCCCACGAAGAACGTCGATGGGATCCGCCCGTTCGACGACGCCGGCGCGATCCGCGTCGGAGACGATGTGGCCGGCCCAGTGCCCGCGACGCCGATACGTGAGCGCATCGACGAGCGTTGGCCCTTCTCCCCGTCGGGCGCGGCCGACAGCTTCCGCGACGACGGCTCTCACCGCCTCCACGTCCTGGCCATCCACGGTCCGTCCTGGAATCCCGTAGCTTGCGGCTCGTGCGGCGACCGGCGCGGGAAGGTAGCTTGACGCGCGCTGCGAGATCGCCCAGCCGTTGTTTTGGCAGACATAGACGATCGGTAGACGCCAGACCGCGGCCAGGTTGATGTTCTCGTGGAAGTCGCCGCGATTCGCGGTCCCGTCACCGAAGCTGCACACACACACGCGGTCGGATCGCTGGTGCTTGAAGGCGAGCGCCGCGCCTGTCGCGGTGCCAATCGTCGTTCCCAGATCTCCTGCCACCCATGGCACAACGCCGAGATGGAACGGTCCGTTGAACCCGACCGAGCGGCCCTTGTTGTATCCAGCCGACTTGCCGAGCACCTGCGCCACGAGACGCCACAACTCGGCGCCTCGCATCAGGTAGACCACGAACGGATCCCGATAATGCGGTGCTGCCGCATCGTCGGACCGAAGATCGACGAAGCTGCCAACGTGGACGGCCTCTTCGCCTTCGGCGGGAAACCACCGCACATTGAGCGTGCAGAGTGTCGTACCCAGGGTACGGGCCACAACCATCCACTCAAACAGCTCACGCGCGCCGGTCATCGATCTCCCCGCCCTCGATCGCAACGATTTCGAACGACTCGAACGCTCGAACGATCCGGACGTCTATTAGAACCCGATGCGGAATCCGAGCTGCACCATCCGTGGCTGGTACGCCAGTCCGACGTTTTGGATCGGCTTGCCGTAGCTCGCGTTGCTTTCAGCGAGCGTGTACGAACCGTAGTTCTCGTGGTTGAACAGGTTGTAGGACTCCACAATCCCATCGATTGACCGGCGGCCGCCCAGCCCAAACCGGCGCAGGAGCCGGAAATCCACTCGATGCAACGGCTGCCCGACGAAGATGTTGCGGGGCACGATGCTGCCGTCCGGACGGAGACGCGGACGATCGCCGCCTCCATACGTGGTGGCGAAACGCTGGCCTGACCCGTAAAAGTACAACCCGCTCAGTTGAAAGCCGTACCCGACGTCCCAGATTCCGTTGAACACCGCGCGGTGGCGCTGGTCGGTCGTCGCCAACCCGTACTCTTCTCCAAGGTCCTGCACCAGGTTGATCGAAGGCGCCGGCGACGTCGTGCCGTCCCTGTAGACGGAGAGCGTGTACGTGCCGGAGGCCTGCCACCGTTGGCTCAGACGCTTGGTGAACGCGATTTCGAGTGCATGGAAGTTGGACCACCCCTCCGATAGATAGGCGTTGACGACACCCCAGTCCGGATACACCGCACGCGATGCATCCGTGGAAACGTAATTGACTCCCGTGACAGGGTTGTAGGTCAGATTGATGTTGCGCTGGAACAGTTCCCGTCGGCTGTTGTTCACGACGTAATCCGCCTGGAGCGCCATCGTCGTGCTCAACTGACGTTGGACGCCGATGGAGGATTCGTATGCGTAGGGGACCGTCAGATTAGGCGTTGCAATCTGCGAAACGCTTTTGCGCAGCCCCGGAATCCGAAGCGCCTCCTCGTAAGTCGGCTGTGGTCTGCTGTTCCATGGATTACCGGCGAAATCCGGCCGGCCGTCGTACGCAACCTGCGCGTTGATTTCCCCTCCGCCGTAGCGCTCGGTCCACGACGAAACCTGATCAGACACATCGGCGAAGTACTTCCCGGTCCCACCGCGAATCACGGTGCGGTCGTTGAGCGTATACGCGAACCCGACTCGCGGCCCGAATCGGTTCTTTTCGATAGAGCGTTCGGCGTCGACCCACGGCTGGATGGCCACTCTTTCAGCGAACTGGCCCTTGCTGATGTCGTAGCGCAGTCCCAGATTGATCGTCAGACGGGACGTCACCGTCCAGTCGTCCTGAATCCATGCTGCCGCGATTTCCTTGGGCGTACGCTGCTTGAAGCCGGCCGCCGAAATCCCGACTGAGTACGTTCTGAAGAGCGGCGAGAGCGGCGCGAGGTTCCAGGTCGATACATCCAGGATGTTGGGAAAAAGCGCCTCGAAATTCGCCGGCGGTCTGTTGCTGCCGCCGTCGTAGGTCCCCATACAGTTCGTGCATTGAAAATAGGGACCCCACTGGTGAAGCCATTCGGCGCCGAAATGGGCACTGTGGCGGCCGCGCAGGTTGTACGACGTTCTGTAATCGTCGCGGATCGAGTACTGGACCTGACCATTGCGCTGCGGCGCATTCGTGTGAGCCTGTCCGATCGCAAAGCCGCTGAACGTCATTCGTGGTGCGCCTTTTCCTTTGGCCCACGACGGAAACGATGCGTTGGCAGGATGATTCGCAAACACCGCGGTCGGCAACGCCTGGAAGAAGAAGTCGTCATACCCGACCTTGATCTCGTTGACGGCTCGAGTGCCGAGGACCTGCGTCAGACTGCCGTAGAGCTCATTGCTTGGCCGGGCCGTCGACTCGGATGAAGAGGGCGTCTGCGAAGACCCGCCGGTATAGCGCGGATCGTACGGCGTAAAGAGCCGCGACACATTGCCACGAACCATCAACCGGATCTGAGAAGAAAACTGGAAGTCGACGCGGCCCCCGGCTTTGGGATCGGTACGCGTGCCCGTGAGGTCACGATTGAAGGTCGGATACACGGTCGTGTACGTCTGCGTTGACGGCTCGCGCTCGTACTCGTAGTTGCCAAAGAAGTGAATCTTGTCTTTTCGGATGGGGCCCCCGAACGTCGTGCTGAATTGCTGGTTCGAATATGGCAGCACACGATTGGCGATGAAGTCGCGCGCGTTCATCCGATCACTCCGGAAGTATCCGGCTGTCGTGCCCGTGAACGTATTGGTCCCTGATTTGGTCACGGCGTTGACCTGGACGCCTGAGGAGCGTCCCTGGCTCGCATCGAAGCGGTTTGCGACGAACTCAAACTCGGCGATGGAATCGCGGGCGTAATGCGGTTGACCGAAGCCAGTCGCCGAAATCGTCGACGTGACCTGGTGGCCGTCGACGTTCAGTTGAGAGGTTCCAACAGACGCTTTGGGCATCAAGTCGTCGCTGGACACCGTATTGATCCGGCTGCCTGCCGCGAGCATCGTGAGATCGAGCCAGTTGCGCCCGTTGACTGGAAGCTCCGACAGCTGTCGTGGATCGATGTTGCTGGCCTGACTCGAGCGTGTCGTCTCCACGAGCGGCGCATCCGCATTCACGGTGACCGACTCCTGAAGGTTCGAGGGAGCCAGCTGCAGATTCACCACGGCCTGCTGTCCGACGAGCAGTTCAACCCCGCTCCGCGTGACGACGGCGAAGCCCTGAAGCTGCGCGGTGATGCGATACGCACCGGTGCGAAGGTGAATCTCGAACACGCCGTGCTCGTCAGTCACCCCGTCGAACGTATTGCCGGAAGCCTCGTGGACGGCGGTGATTGCGACGCCTGGCAACACCCCGCCAGTGGTGTCCATCACAGTTCCGGTCAGTGTCGCCTCTTGTGCGTGTGCAATAGCAGGCACGATCAGAATCGTCAGGATGGCGCCCAGCCGTTTGAAATGGCCGACTCCCATTAGGACCTCCTCTTACGTATGCCGAGGTTTCCCCTTGGTCGTTCGAGTGGCCTCTTATACACCCAAAACGTCCCCGCCTCAGGAAACCGCTAGACTACGGCATCCCGAGAGGCGGACCTTCTGCATGCGTCCTCTTGTGCTCATCGCCATCATCACGGCCGGCTGTGGCGCGACACCCACATCGCCAACTCATACCGATCGAACCGTCACGATCCGTGGGCGCGTTCAGGATTCGGTATCGCGGCCAATCGTCGACGCCAGCGTCACCATCGTCGATGGGCCTCGCGCTGGACTATCGACCACAACGAACGAAGACGGACGGTTTGCGTTCGTTTCATTCACGACATCGGCAGAACTGACGGCGTTGCGTGTCGAAAAAGGCGGGTACACGCCTTCCAACCCGCGCTGGCGTGCGCCGGACGATCTCACGGTTTTGCTCCAGTCCGTGATGCGTCTGGATATCCAGGGGCAGTACGCGATCACCTTCGCAGCCGCAGCAGAGTGCACTCAACTGCCGTCCGAAGTGCGGTCGCGAACCTTCACGGCGGCAGTTTCGCCGATCCCAGACCGCCCGAATTTCACGAGCACGCTGACCGGCGCAAGATTTCAATCCGGCTACGACACGTTTTCTGCCATCGTCGCCAACGATGCGGCCCGGTTTCTAGTCTACAGCTGGGATGCATTCAACTGGTGGGGAGAAGACCAGCCAATCATCGAGCGACTTGCTGCGGGAGGATACGTGACGTGGATGGGAA